>Ga0164294_10001467_pt1 | contig 21940 bp, 28 predicted proteins | sample GEODES005metaG_FD_111479 | JGI IMG/M metagenome (GOLD analysis project Ga0164294, IMG submission 111479) | Oligotrophic lake water microbial communities from Sparkling Lake, Wisconsin, USA - GEODES005 metaG | ecosystem: Environmental > Aquatic > Freshwater > Lake | place: USA: Sparkling Lake...
ATCACGAAGAAGCTGACGAAGAAACCGACGAACTTCGCCGATAGATCCACGATCCCCTGCAGTGCTTCGGTCCCCGCATTCGGCCCGATGTGAACGTGCGGCGGCTTGAGTTCGATGACGAGCAGCGTGATCGCGATCGCGAACACCGCGTCGGAAAAGAACACCAGCCGTTCGAGCATCTTGCCGTGCATCGTCGCCCCCTCGCCGCAGCTATAAGGCGCGGCTCTCGGCAAGCTCAAGGAAAGAGATCGACCACTTCGGCGTCGGGCGCGATCGCATCGATCAGCAAGGATCGATGGCAGGTTGCCGGATCGCGCTCGTAGCAGAGCAGCGCCGTCGGCTTCTCGCGCGCCAGGTCGATCATCTGGGCGCCCTGCGCCATCGCCTCGGGCAATGCGAGTTGATCTGCGTAGATCCGCTTGAGATCGTCATGCCGATGCGCCCGGGCGGCCGCGCGACCGTCTGCGGGCGTGCCGAGCGCGCGGAGGTGGACATAGTCGATGCCCGCTTCCTGCAGCCCACCCCGCAACGCCGACTTCGAGAAGCCCGGCCGACGCGACAGGGGCAGCGCCCGCACGTCGATCAGCCGCTCGACCCCGGCCGCCTGCAACGCCGCGATCAGCTCGTCCTGCGTGGTCTTCTCATAGCCGATCGTGAACAGCTTCATGGTGTCGGATCGAGTCCGTCGACGAGGAAGAGCCGCGACGTCGTGCTCGCCTGCCGGATCGGCCGGATCGCCTTATACGCGTCGGATTTGTACCAGGCCTCGGCCGCCGCCCGGCTCGGAAATTCGATGACGACGACCCGCGATGCCGGAGCCGCCCCTTCCAGCGCCGCGCCATTGCCGCCCCGCACGCGATAAACGCCGCCGAACGGCTTGAGCGCGGCGATCGTCTGGCTTGCATAGGTCTGGAACCTGGCCGGATCGGTGACGGTGATCTCACCGATGACGTAGGCGGGTGCGGCATGGGCTGCGGAAGCGAACAGCAGCGCCGCCACCCCGATCATCGTCTTCATCGTCACCCCCTTCAATTCCCAGCGATCTTCTTCGCCGCCTCGATCAGTTCGACCGGCATCATCGCGATGATCGTCGAATTATGCTCGACGCCGATTTCGGTGAGCGTCTGGAGGCGGCGCAGTTCGAGCGCTCCCGGCGTTGCCCCGATCGTCGCAGCGGCCTCGGCGAGCGTTTTGGCCGCATCATTTTCACCCTCGGCCTTGATGATCCGTGCACGCTTTTCGCGGATCGCTTCCGCCTCGCGGCCGATCGCCCGCTGCATCTGCTCGGGGATGTCGAGATCCTTCATCTCGATCGAATCGACGACGACGCCCCAATGATCGCAGGCACGCGCCAACATATCCTGAAGGCGTTCGTTGATGAGCACGCGATCCTTGAGCAACTGATCGAGGTCGCTCTGCCCGATCGCATCGCGCATCGCCGTCTCGGCCGCCTGGATCACGGCATTGCCCCAATCCTGCACCGTCGTCGTGACGAGCGTCGCATCCTTGGCGCGAAACCAGAGCACCGCATTGACCTTCACCGGCACGCCGTCCCGCGTCACCGTCTCCTGCGTGTCGAGCACGCGCGTCACGGTGCGCAAATCGACCTTCACGACCCGATCGACGAACGGGATCAGCCAGAACCACCCCGGCCCCTTCGCCTCGCCGAGCCGCCCCAGCCGGAACAGGACCGCGCGCTCATATTCCTGGTTCATGCCGAAGGACTTGAGTGCGGCGATCAGGAAGATCAGCGCAGGCACGCCCAAGAGGGGAGCCACTTGCGCGATGGTCGTCAGCATTGCTTCTCTCCCGCGGGTTCTCATCTCCGCCGGACCATCCTACTGCGGCGCGTGATGGCACACCAGATTCACATCGTCGGCGGCGGCCTAGCCGGATCGGAAGCAGCTTGGCAGCTCGCGGAAGCCGGGTTCGAGGTTCGGCTTTCGGAGATGCGCGGCGTCGAGGGCACCCCGGCGCATCAGACCGACAGCCTCGCCGAACTGGTCTGTTCGAACAGTTTCCGGTCCGACGATGCAGAGCGCAATGCCGTGGGGCTGCTCCATGCCGAAATGCGGGCGCTCGGATCCCTGATCCTGACGCAGGCCGACAAGCATCGCGTGCCGGCGGGTTCGGCGCTGGCAGTGGACCGCGACGGCTTCTCCGAAGGCGTGACGCAGGCGATCGAGGTGCATCCCCGCATCACCCTCGTCCGCGAACGGATCGACGCGTTGCCGGACGGCCCCGCCATCCTCGCCACCGGGCCGCTGACCGCCGCGCCTCTCGCCGCCGCGATCCAGAGCGAGACCGGCGAGGATGCGCTCGCCTTCTTCGATGCGCTCGCCCCCATCGTCCATCGCGAGACGATCGACATGGGGGAAGCCTGGTTCCAGTCCCGCTGGAACAAGGGTGACGGCAGCGATTACATCAACTGCGCGCTGAACAAGGAGCAGTATCAGGCCTTCATCCAGGCTTTGCTCGATGGCGAGAAGACCGAGTTCAAGGAGTGGGAAAAGGACACGCCCTACTTCGAAGGCTGCATGCCGATCGAGGTGATGGCCGAGCGCGGGCCGGAAACGCTGCGTTTCGGGCCGATGAAGCCGGTGGGGCTCGACGATCCGCGTACCGGGCGCTGGCCCTATGCCGTCGTCCAGCTGCGGCAGGACAATGCGCTGGGGACGCTGTGGAACATCGTCGGCTTCCAGACCAAACTCAAGCATGCCGAACAGGTCCGCATCTTCCGCACCATCCCGGGGCTGGAGAAGGCCGAGTTCGCGCGGCTGGGTGGCCTGCATCGCAACACCTTCCTGCAGAGCCCCAAGCTGCTCGACACGACGCTGCGGCTGAAGTCCCGGCCCAACATCCGCTTCGCCGGGCAGATCACGGGGTGCGAGGGCTATATCGAGAGCGCGGCGATCGGGATGCTGGCCGGAAAATTCGCGGCGGCCGAGCTGAACGGCGAGACGCTCGCCCCTCCCCCGCCGACGACGGCGCTGGGTGCGCTGCTGGGGCATGTCACGGGGGGTGCCAATGCCGAGACCTATCAGCCGATGAACGTCAATTTCGGCCTTTTCCCGCCGCTGGAGGGCAAGACCAAGAAGGCCGATCGCAAGGCACTGATGGCGGCGCGGGCGCGGGAGGACCTGAAGGCATGGGCATGATCGGGGGCCTGACGCTCTACACCGATGGCTGGGCACCCTCCCCGCGTCGCGTGAACATCTTCCTCGCCGAGAAGGGCATCGCGATCGAGCGGGTGATGGTGGACATCAAGCGCGATGCGCAGCTCGGGGCGGAGTATCTCGCGATCAACCCGGCCGGCACGCTGCCCGCGCTGATACTGGACGATGGCGAGGTACTGACGGAGTCGGTTGCGATCTGCCGTTATCTCGAAGCGCTCCATCCGACGCCGGCCCTCTTCGGCACTGCGCCGGTCGAGATCGCACGGATCGAAAGCTGGACGCGCCGGATCGAGCAGCATGGCTATCTGCCGTCAGTCTGGGCTTTCCGCGACAGCCATCCGGTCTTTGTCGGCCGCGCGGTGCCCGGCACCTTTGCCTCGCCGCAAATCCCGGCGCTGGTCGAGCGCGCGCGGCTATTGTGGGACGCACTGATGGCGAGCCTGGATGCCCAGCTGCAGGATCGGGAATGGATCGCCGGAGACACCTTCAGCTTCGCCGATATCATGGCGCTGACGACGATCGATTTCGCCAGGATGGGGCGGCTTGCCGTGCCGGATGAGGCGACGGCAATCCGACGCTGGCGCGAACAGGCCAGCGTCAGGCCGAGCGCCAGATAGCCGTCATCCCAGCGAAGGCTGGGATCTGGCGCGGCCAAGCCGAACATCGAGAGAGATCCCAGCTTTCGCTGGGATGACGGGAAGTGTTGCGGGCGCAACGACATCAGCGCACATTCATCTCATGCTAAAACCGCTCCTACTCACCGCCCTGCTCTCCACCAGCGCCATCGCCGCCGCGCCTGACCCCGCCGAACTCCGCAAAACCGATCAAGCCCTCGTCAATTTCGGGACTCGCCACTCGGCCTCCGACACGACCTCGCCGACGCGCGGGATCGGCGCTGCGCGGCGCTATATCGCCTCGCGGTTCGAGGGCTTTTCCAAGGCGTGCGGCGGCTGCCTGAAGATCGAGACCGTCGGCCGCGAGTTCACCGGCCCGCGCGCGCCGAACGGCGTTCGGATCGAGGACGTGCTCGCCATCCAGCAGGGCAGCGGCGATCCCAATCAGGTCGTGATCGTGCAGGGCCATGTCGATAGCCGGCGCAGCGACGTGATGGACGCGACCGGCGACTCCCCCGGCGCCAATGACGATGGCTCGGGCACTTCGCTCGTCGTCGAGGCGGCACGATTGCTGAGCAAGGAGAAGTTCACCGGCACGATCGTCTACGCAGTCCTCTCCGGCGAGGAACAGGGCCTGTGGGGTGGCACCGTGCTGGCAGAGACCGCCAAGGCACGCGGCTGGAAGGTGCAGGCGGTGCTGAACAATGACATCGTCGGCAACACCCACGGCATCGGCGGCGAGCATATCGACGATGTCGTGCGCGTGTTCAGCGAAGGCATCATCCTGTCGGCCGATCCGGCTGCGCTCAAGCTGCAACGCTCGATCGGTGGCGAGGACGACAGCCCGAGCCGCGCGCTCGCCAAGGCGGTGAAGGCCACCGGCGACGCCAATCCGGACATCGGACTCAAGGTCTTCCCCGTCCGCCGTGCCGATCGCTTTGGGCGCGGCGGCGATCACACCGCCTTCCTCGAGGCCGGCATCATGCCCGCGGTCCGCTTCACCGAGCCGACGGAGAATTACGACCGCCAGCATCAGGACATCCGCACCGAGAACGGCCGCGTCTATGGCGACACGATCGATTTCGTCGATTTCCCCTATCTCGCGAAGGTGACCGCGCTGAACATGGCGATGTTGCGCCGGCTGGCGAGCGCGCCCGCGACGCCGGACCATGTCACCATCGACGGCGCGGTCAGCGACGATACGACGATCAGCTGGACGCCGGTCGCCGGGGCCACAGGCTATCGCATCTCCTGGCGCCGCGCCGACGGCACGCCAGGCTGGACCGACCACAAAGACGTCAGCGGCGACCTGACCACCATCAAGCTGCCGCACATCAACATCGACGACCATTTCTTCGGCGTCTCGTCTCTGTCGGCGAGCGGTGCGGAAAGCCTCGTCGCCTTCGGCAGCATGCCGCTACGGCCGACGCCGGGGCATACGAAGTAGCTCAGGCCGCGACGGCGTCCAGCTTCGCAAGCTGATCGCCCGAAAGATCCAGCGTCGCCGCCTTGCAGAGCTCCGCGACCTGCTCGACCTTCGTTGCGCTGGCGATCGGTGCGTGGACTGCGGGTTGCGCGCGCAGCCAGGCGAGCGCGACCTCACCCATCGTCGCACCGCTCTCGCCCGCGATCGCCTCGAGCACGGGGAGAGCTTTCCAGCCCGCCTCGGCGAAGTTCTTGGCACCAGCGCCGCGCGTGCCGATAAAGTCGGCCTCCGAACGGTATTTGCCGGTGAGGAAGCCCGACGCGAGCCCATAGTAGGGCAGCACGGCGATGCCGCGATCGACGGCGAACTGCTGGAGCGCGGCCGGGAAATGCTCGCGCCAGACAAGGTTGAAGCCCGGCTGCAGCACCGAATAGCCGGTCAGCCCCTGTGCCGCGGCGGCATCGAGCGCGCCCGCCAGCCGACCCGCGTCGAAGTTGGAAGCGCCGATCGCACGGACCTTGCCCGCCTTCATCAGCGCATCGAAGCCGGCGGCGACTTCGGCTTGCGGTGTCAGCGTCTCGTCGCGGTGGGCGTAATGGAGATCGACATAATCGGTGCGCAGCCGTTCGAGCGAGCCCTCGAGCGCCGCCGCGACGCGATCCGGCGCAAGGCCGCCTGTTTCGCCGCCCATGTTGGTCTTGGTGGCGATCCGCAGATCGGCACGGACGCCGCGGCTTTCGATCCAGGCGCCGAGGATCGCTTCGGACTCGCCACCTTTGTGACCGGGCACCCAGTTCGAATAGCCCTCGGCGGTATCGATCATCCGCCCGCCACCTTCGAAGAAGGCGTCGAGCACGCGGAAACTCTGGTCCTGATCGATCGTCCAGCCGAAGACGTTGCCGCCAAGAACGATAGGAAGTCCGCCGAGGGCGGGAGAAGCATCAGTCATTCGTCATCCTTACCTTGCCCTCGAAGCGGCCCGCCGCGTCACGATCCCGATCATAGTGGCGCGCCAGCGGAAAGGGCGGCAACCAGGTTTCGCGGCGGACGGTCCACAGTTCGTAGGTGGGCATCAAGCGATCGGGAGCGTCGAGCGATCCCAGATTCACCTCGATTTCGTCTCCGCTACGCCCGAAAATCGACGAACCGCAGCGTGGGCAGAAATGCCGCCCGGCATAGGCCCGCGTCTCACCGGTGATCGTCACCGCCTCTTCGGGAAAGATCGCCGAGGCGTGAAACAGCGCGCCGTGATGTTTGCGGCAATCGAGACAATGGCAAAGGCCGACGCGATAGGGTCCGCCCGTCGTCGTCAGCCGGACGTCTCCGCACAGGCAACCGCCGTTGAGTTGATCCATTGTGCGCCTCCTCGGCCGCTCAACTCTCCTCGTCGGCCTTCTGATCCTCATGGGTCGCGGGCGGACAATTGGCGCGGGGCTTGGATTTGCGCTGAACACGCGTCGTTGCGAATTCCGCGGGATCGAGGCTGCCGTTCTTGTTCGCATCGGCCTCGCCGAACTTGTCGATCGCCTTCGCGGCATATTCGTCGAAGCTGAGGACGCCGTCGCCATTCTTGTCGAGCTTGGCGAAATTCTTGTGGCGGAGGCTCAGATATTCGTCGCGGCTGATCTTGCCGTCCTTGTCGTGATCGGTACGGGCGAAGCGCTTCTGCTCCTTGCTCTTCTCGTCGGCCTGCGGCGGATCGGGCAGGCCATCACCATTGCTGTCGACTTCGCCCACCGAAGCGGCAAAGGCGGCGCGCTGACTCGTGCGCTCGGCCATCGCGGTCGTCCGCCACCAGAGCAGCCCTCCGGCCACCAGCACCAACGCCCCGACCGCCCCAATGAGATAGCGCCACATCGGACTTCCCCCTCTCAGGACAAGAGGTTAGCGCCGGAAAAGTCGCAAGGCCAGCAGCCGAAACAACCGGTTTGGCGCACCCTGACGCCTCACTCCGCCATCCTTGGCGTCTCGCGTTGCGAGAAGAGCAAGCACGGCCAGCGGGAGCGCGGATTTCGGCCAGCGGCGACCGCCGAGGGCCGCCAGTGCGGCGCGGGCCTGGGCGCGGGCTTCGGCGCGGATTTGCGGGTCCGAGTGGCGATGACCGAGGTCGGCGAGTGCCCAGCCGGTACCGGCCGCCTCCATCCCCTCCTCCGGCGCACCGAGCAGTCGCGCGGCGGAAAGGAACAGCTGCCCGCCCCGTTTTCGACCGTGGCGGGCGATGGTCTCCGCATCGAGATCACCGTCGAGCAGCGCCGCCCAGCCGTCCTCGCACTCCGCGATCGACGTAGGCGAAACGCCGTGCGCAGAGACCCCCGCCAGCGCGCCCAGCAAAGGCTCGGCCGGAGCAGGCGCCGTGCCGAGCTTCTCGATGGATTCGCGCCACCAGGCGAGGCGCATGAGGCCGATCATCGGCTCCGTGGTACTTGCGACGATCCCGCCCAGCCGCTCGTCGAGCGCGAAAAGCGCGGTGAGGCCGGGCTGGAGATCACGCGGCGCATAAGCGACCGCAAGCGCCCGTTCGGGATCGGCGAGGTCCACCACAATCCCCCCCATCTCCGACGGGGAGGATCCGATCAGCGGTAGCAAACCTTCTTCACCGCCTCGACGACCTGATGCGACTTGATCAGCGCGGCACCCTCGAGGTTGGCGGCATAAGGCAGCGGCACGTCGACATCGTTGACGCGCAGCACCGGCGCATCGAGATCGTCGAACCCGTCTTCCATCGCGATCGCCATGATCTCCGACGAGATCGAGCAGGTCGGCCAGCTTTCCTCGACGACGACCATGCGGTTGGTCTTCTTAAGGCTGGCGAGCACGGTTGCCTTGTCCAGCGGGCGCAGAGTGCGCAGATCGATGACTTCGGCCTCGATCCCTTCCTCGGCGAGCTTCTCGGCCGCTTCCAGCGCGACGCCGACGCCGATCGTGTAACTGACGATCGTCACGTCCTTGCCTGCCCTCGCGATGCGCGCCTTGCCGATCGGCAGGACATAATCGTCGAGCTTGGGCACCTCGAAGCTCTGGCCGTAGAGCAGCTCGTTTTCGAGGAAGACGACCGGATCGCCGGAGCGGACCGCAGCCTTCAGCAGCCCCTTGGCATCGGCGGCCGAATAGGGCGCGATGACGATCAGGCCGGGGACGGCGGCGTACCACGGCCCGTAATTCTGGCTGTGCTGGGCGCCGACGCGGGCGGCGGCGCCGTTCGGGCCGCGGAACACGATCGGGCAGCGCATTTGGCCGCCGGACATGTAGTTGGTCTTCGCAGCCGAATTGATGATGTGGTCGATCGCCTGCATGGCGAAGTTGAAGGTCATGAATTCGACGATCGGGCGCAGGCCCGCCATCGCGGCGCCGGTGCCGATGCCAGCGAAGCCATATTCCGTGATCGGCGTATCGATGACGCGTTTCGGCCCGAACTCCTCGAGCAGGCCCTGCGTAACCTTGTAGGCACCCTGATATTCGGCGACCTCCTCGCCCATCACGAAGACGCGGTCGTCGGCGCGCATCTCCTCGGCCATCGCTTCCTTCAGCGCCTCGCGGACGGTCATCTTGACCATCTCGGTGCCTTCCGGAGCTTCGGGATCCTCATGGGTGTGCGCGACAGCCGCGACGAGGTCGCGCGCGGCAGTGGGCATCTGGTGCGGGGTCTCGCCGCCTTCCGCCTCGACCTTGACCTCGGCCGGCTTTTCCTCAGCCTTGGGCGCTTCCGCCTTCGGAGCAGGCTTCGCCTCGGGCTCGGCGGAGGCGTCCTCATCCTCGCCGGCGATCAAGGCGATGACCTCGCCGACCTTCACGCCGTCAGTGCCCTCCGCGATAACGATCTTGGAGACGGTGCCTTCGTCGACCGCTTCGAACTCCATCGTCGCCTTGTCGGTCTCGATCTCGGCGAGAATGTCACCGGATTTGACGGTGTCGCCTTCTTTGACCAGCCACTTGGCGAGCGTGCCCTCTTCCATCGTCGGCGAGAGCGCAGGCATTTTCAGTTCGATCGGCATGTCAGTAGGTATCCACCAAAACGTCGGTGTAGAGCTCGGACAGCTCGGGCTCCGGGCTTTCCTCGGCGAAAGCGGCGGCATCGGCGACGATCTTGCGAATGTCCTTGTCCAGCGCCTTCAGATCGTCGGCCGTGACGCCGACCGATTCCAGCTCCTTGGCGAGATGATCGATCGGATCGCTCTTGTCGCGGACCGCCTGCACCTCTTCACGGCTGCGATATTTCGCCGGATCGGACATCGAATGGCCGCGATACCGATAGGTCTTGAGCTCGAGCAGGATCGGCCCCTTGCCGGCCTTGACCCACGCCTTGGCCGTCTCGGCGGCACCGCGCACCGCCAGCACGTCCATGCCGTCGACCTGGATGCCGGGGATGCGGAAGCTTTCGCCGCGCTTGTACAACTGGTCCTCGGCCGAGGCGCGATTGACGCTGGTGCCCATCGCATATTGGTTGTTCTCGATCACGAAGATCACGGGAAGCTTCCACAGCTCCGCCATGTTGAAGCTTTCGTAGACCTGGCCCTGGTTCGCAGCGCCGTCGCCGAAATAGACGAGCGCGCAGCCGCCATCCTCGGCATATTTATGCTTGAAGCCGAGGCCCGCACCGATCGACACCTGCGCGCCGACGATGCCATGGCCGCCGTAGAAGCCATGTTCGACGCTGAACATATGCATCGAGCCGCCCTTGCCCTTGGAAATGCCGGCTGCGCGGCCGGTCAGCTCGGCCATGATGACGTTGGGATCGATCCCGTAGGCCAGCATGTGACCATGATCGCGATAGCCGGTGACGACCGAATCCTTGCCCGGCGTCAGGGCGCTCTGCAGGCCGACTGCGACCGCTTCCTGGCCGATATACAGGTGACAGAAACCGCCGATCAGGCCGAGACCGTAGAGTTGACCCGCCTTCTCCTCGAAGCGGCGAATCAGCAGCATCTGCCGATAGAATTCCTTGAGTTCGTCCTTCGACGCTTCGTAGCGCTTGGGATCGGCGGGACGTTCGCGGTTGGGCGTGGCGGGCGGCGCTTTCGCGGGCGCCTTCGCAGACGAACGGGCTGGGGCTTTAACCAAGGCAGGCTCCCGAATGGATCGCAGGCGCGTCGCTATAGGCCCGTGGACGATGCAGCGGCAACTGCCACGGCCGAACGAACCAAACTAACCAAATACCGTAACTGATTTGGTTATTGAGTGCTGAGGATCACTTCGTCGGGGCGGACCTGGCGGGTCTGCTTGCGGACGATCTCGTCAGCCAGATCGGGGTCGACATGGCTGGGATCGAGCAATTGCGTGTGGTGCATAAGCTGGTCGCGCTTCGCCAACAGCGCCGAAAGCTGCGCCTGATGCTCGGTCTTCTGCTGGTGATAACCGGCGAAGCTGAGCAGGCCATTAGCGCCGAACAGGGCGAAGCCGGCGAAGTCCGCGATCACGAACAGCGCCACTGCGGGAAGCGCAGCGGAGCGGATGATCTGAAGGGTCGAACGGCGCACCATGTCGGAACCGACAGAATCACGTTTGATTCGCGGGTTCAAGCCCCAATTTAGCAAGCGATTCAATGTGGCGACGAACCGAGTCGTGGCTGCGATGAAGCGGGCACGCTCCACGAGCGGCCGGGCGCAAGCGTCACGAAGCGGTCACCCAGGCCATATTTCGCGGCAGTCGCGGCCACCAGCCGGGGCGGATCGTCGAACGCTTCGGCCGAAAGCCGGAACGTGCCCCAATGGACGCCGACGGCATAAGCGGCGCCCATACGGCGGAAGATCTCCACCGACTCGACAGGGCCGACGTGGCTCGGCCCCATCATTTCGCGCGGCTCGAACGCGCCGATCGGCAGTATGGCGAAGCGATACGGGCCGTCGCGCGCCGCCTCGACCGGCCAACTGCCGTCGCCATAGCCGGTATCGCCCGCGAAAAAGAGGTTGCCGCCCGGCAGCGTCACCGTGAAGCCCGACCAGAGCGCGCGGTTGCGATCGGTACCCCAGCGCGATCCCCAATGGTGAACGCGCTCGACGATGACGTCGATACCGGGACGCAGCGCGACGCGGCCGCCCCAGTCGCGCGCGACGGACTCGATGCCTGCACCGCGCATCACCGTGTCGTTGCCGAGGCTGGTGACGATCACCGGCTTGTCGCGATCCCACAGGCGCTTGAGCGTCGCCAGATCCATGTGATCGTAATGGTTGTGGCTGACGAGGATGAGATCGATCTTCGGCAGATCCTCGAGCCGGATCGCGGGCGCGCGCACCCGCTGCGGGCCGAACAGGCCGAATGGCCCCGCGCGCTCCGCCCAGATCGGATCGGTCAGGATATTGAGGCCCTGCGTCTGCACCAGTACGGTCGAATGGCCGATCCATGTGGCGCGCATGGCGCCGCCGTCGATGCGCGGCGGCACCGTCACGGGCGTCAGCGCCACGTGATCGGGCCATGGCCCGCGCTTCATCGCCCAGAAGCGCGCGAAGGTGCCCGCCGAAATCTGCCGCTGCAGATCACCATCCGGATTGTGGAAATGCGCGCCGTCGAAATGCGCGCTCACCGGCCCGCGATAGTAAATCCGATCGAGGAACGGCGGGACCACGACCGGCAGCAGCAGGACGAGAATCAGCAGCCAGACCAGCAGTGCACCGATCCGCCTCAACATGCTTCGAACGCTCCGTGGACGCGTATTGCAGGGGCAACACAGCCGGGGCTATGTTGCATAGTCAAAGGAGCCAGACCATGCGCGCCATTGCCCCCCTGCTCACCCTGCCCTTGCTTCTCGCCGCCTGCGACATCGAGACGAACAGTGAGAATGGCGACAACGTCCACATCAGCATCGGCACCAAGGATGGCGACAAGGAGAAGGTCTCCGTCGCCGTTCCGGGCTTCAACGCCAACGTCAATCTGTCCGGCTTCAATCTCGGCACCCACATGGATTTCGACGGGGTCAAGCTCGCGCCCGACACCTCGGTCAAGGGTATGGACGTCTTCGGCGACGACAAGGGCGGCAACGACGACAAGGGCAATGGCCAGGTCCACGTCGCCTTCACGAATCCGAAGGACACCGCGGCCGTGCTCGATTATTACACCGGCGCACTGAAAGGTGCGGGCTATGCCATCGCCACGACGAGCGCGGGCGGGATCGAGGCCAACAAGGACGACAAGACCTTCTCGCTGAAGATTTCGCCCGAAGGATCGGGCAGCAAGGGCACGATTACGATCACGGGCGACTGACGCCGAACAGGGGGACGAGGGATGCCGATCGAACTGACCTTACTCGGGGCTACGCTGGTGCTGGCGCTCGTCCAGATCATGCTGACCGCACATGTGCGGACCAAGCAATATGGCACCAAGTGGAACGTCGGCGCGCGCGACGAGGAGATGCCGCCGCTGAACCCGCTGGCCGGCCGCCTCGCCCGCGCCCAGGCCAATCTGTTCGAAACCCTGCCCCTGTTCATCGGCGCCTTGCTCGCGGCGGTCGTCGCGGGGCGGCTGGGCTTCAAGACCTCGCTCGGCGCGCACCTCTATTTCTTCGGCCGGGTCTTCTACGTGCCGCTCTATGCGATGGGCATTCCTGTAGTGCGTAGCCTTGCGTGGATGGCGGCGACGGCGGGGCTGGTGATCATCCTCTGGGCATTGCTCGTCGGCTGATCCGCTGGTGCAACTCCCAGCACCCTGCCCGGAAATCCCGGTTTCGGATTTCGGCGCGGCGCTCGATTATTATCGCGACGCACTCGGCTTCACGATCGACTGGTCGGCCGAGGACATCGGCCTTGCCGGCATTTCGCGCGGGGCGGCGCGGATTTTCATGGCAACAGCCGAATATCGCGTGACGCTCGACAACCGCGGGCCGATCGTACTCTGGCTCAACCTCGATAATCGGGCGGAGGTCGATGTGCTGCACGCGGAGTGGTCGGCCGCGGGCGCGATCATTGCCGAACCGCCCGTATCCAACCCCTATAGCAAGCTTCATGAGTTCCATGCCCAGGACCCCGACGGCAACATCCTACGCGTCTTCTACGACTTTGGATGGGAGGAGCGGTGACGGATCGCGCTTAGCCCGCTAGAGCGCACCCATGTTTTCCCTTCCCCCACTTCTTCTCGTGATGATCGGCGGCGCGATCGGCTCAGGCTTTCGCTATCAGGTCGGCCAGGTCGCGCTCCGTAACATGGGGCCGGGCTACCCCTATGGCACGCTGGTCGTGAACCTCGTCGGCGGTTTCTGCATGGGCATTCTGGCAGGCTTTCTCGCGAAGGCGCCGCTGATCGGCGCGCCGGGTGAGCCGCTCCGGATTTTCCTCGGCGTCGGCGTGCTGGGCGGCTTCACCACCTTCTCCGCCTTCAGCCTCGAAAGCGCGAACATGCTGATCCGGGGGCAGCCGGTGCTGGCCGCGGCCTATGCGGTCTGCTCGGTCGCCGGATCGGTGTTGGCGCTGTTCGCCGGGCTCGGCGTGACTCGGGTGCTCGCATGAGCGAAGCCGCCATCACCGAAGCGCGCAGCTTCACGGTCACCGAGGAAGACGACGGCATCCGGCTCGATCGCTGGTTCAAGCGCCATCTGCCCGATGCCAATTTCAACATCGTCTCGCGCTGGGCGCGGACGGGGCAGCTTCGACTCGATGGCGCACGCGTGACGCCGGGCGACCGCATCGCCATGGGCCAGGTCATCCGCGTCCCCCCGGTCGAGCCGCCGACGGCGCCCACCGCCAAGCCGAAGCGCGAACGTCCGCCGCTCTCGGCCGAGGATGAGGAATTCGTCCAGAGCCTGGTGATCCACACCGATCGCGCCGCGATCGTGATCAACAAGCCCCCGGGCCTCGCCACGCAGGGGGGCACCAAGACCGACCATCACCTCGACGGCCTGCTCGACGGGCTGCAGGGCGATGCGCCGGGGCGACCGAAGCTCGTCCACCGGCTCGACAAGGATACGTCCGGCGTCCTGCTGCTCGCGCGTTCGGCGGGCGCGGCGGCGCATTTCTCCAAGGCTTTCTCCAGCCGCACCGCGCGCAAGGTCTATTGGGCACTGGTCGCGGGCGTGCCCTCGATCGAGGACGGCATGATAGAACTGCCGATCGGCAAGCAGCCGGGCAGCGGCGGCGAGAAGATGCACGTCGACGAGAAGGAAGGATCGCCCGCGCGGACCCGCTACCGCGTGATCGAGGCCGCCGGCAACACCACCGCCTGGGTCGAGCTCCAGCCCTTCACCGGCCGCACCCACCAGCTGCGCGTCCACATGGCCGCGATCGGCCACCCGATCGTCGGCGACGGCAAATATGGCGGCTATGATGCGATGCTGAGCGGCGGGATCAGCCGCAAGCTGCACCTCCACGCACGGCGGCTGCGGATCGACCATCCGAGCGGCGGCAATCTCGACGTGACCGCCGATCCGCCCCAGCATTTCGTCGAAAGCCTGACGATGCTGGGCTTCGATCGGGCTGCGGGCGATGCGATGCCGTTCGACGAGGTCAAGTTCCGCGACACGGCCGAGGGCAAGAAGAAGTCCGAGAGCGCCGCTGCCAAGGCACGGCGCAAGGAGCGCAAGGGCGAGCGGCGCGGCCGCACCCGCGGCTGATGCACCCCGCGCGCACTTTCGTCTGGCAGGACGACGCGGAATCGCGGGCGTTCGTCGCCACGCAGGGCTTCGCGCAGATCAGCATCGCCGTCGATGGCGTGCCGATGTGCGCGCATGCGCTGCTCTCGGCCGGGGACGACGGCTCCTTCCGCTTCCATCTCGCCCGCGCCAATCCACTCGTGGCGCTGCTCGACGGGCGAGCGGTGCTGGCGACGGTGGTCGGCGAGCATGGCTACATCAGCCCCGATTGGTACGGGAGCGACGATCAGGTGCCGACCTGGAATTATCGGCTCGTCGAGATTCGTGGGCAGGCCCGCCGGCTCGACGAGGTCGCCTTGCGGGCGCAGGTCGATGCCTTGAGCGCGGCACAGGAAGCGCGGCTTTCCCCGAAGCAGCCGTGGACGAGCGACAAGATGTCGCCCGGCAGGATCGAGGCGATGCTGCGGGCTATCGTCGGATTCGCGATCGAGGCGCCGGTGCTGAGCGGCTGCGCGAAGCTCGGGCAGAACAAGACACAGGACGAGCGGGCGGGCGCGATGGCAGGGCTGCGCGCCTCGGGCAACGCTGCGCTCGCCGATGCGATGGAGACACTATGAACCGCCTCGCCGTTTTCGATTGCGACGGGACGCTCGTCGACAGCCAGGGCGTGATCTGCACCGCCATCGAACATGGTTTCGCGGCCTGCGGACTCGCCGCACCGACGCGGGCGGCCTCGCAGTCGATCATCGGGCTATCCGTCGTGCAGGCGATGGAGGTGCTGCACCCGGCAGGTGCTGCGGACACGCATGCGCAGCTCGCCGAGGCGTATAAATCGAGCTTCTTCGCGCTCCGGCAACAGGGCCTCGCGCACGAACCGCTGTACGACGGCATCCTCGAAGCGATCGAGGGGCTGGAGGCGCGCGGCTGGCTGCTCGGCGTAGCGACGGGCAAGTCCGATCGCGGGCTCGGCCACGTCCTCGAAAAGCATGGCTTGCATCCGCGCTTCATCACGCTCCAGACCGCCGACCGCCACCCGTCGAAGCCGCACCCGTCGATGCTGTGGCAGGCGATGGCCGATGCCGGTTCCGCGCCCGAGACGACGGTGATGATCGGCGACACGAGCTACGACATCGAAATGGCCAAGGCGGCGGGCGTCGGCGCGATCGGCGTGACCTGGGGCTATCATAGCGCCGAGGCGCTGCGCGAGGCGGGCGCCGATGCGGTCGCGACGCACGCGAACCAGCTGATCGCGCTGATCGAGGCGCTGCCTTGAAGCGCTTCTACAAAGAGGTTCGGGCGAGCAACGACGGATCGATCCTGCTCGACGGCCGACCGGTGCGCACGCCTGCCCGCGTACCCCTCGCCCTTCCCACTCCCGCCCTTGCCACCGCCATCGCCGAGGAATGGGCGGCGCAGGGCGAGACGCTCGATCCGCAATCGATGCCTCTAAACGGCCTCGCCAATGCCGCCATCGATCAGGTCGCGCCCGACCCTGCGGCCTTCGCGGCGACGCTGGCGGCCTATGCCGGCACCGATCTGCTCTGTTACCGCGCCGATGCGCCGCCGGCGCTGGTCGCGGCCGAGGCCGCGGCATGGGATCCGCTGCTCGATTGGGCGCGCGCGCGCTACGCCGTCCATTTCGAAATCGTGACGGGGATCATCCACTGTCCCCAGCCGCCGGCAACGATCGCGCGGCTTGCTGAAGCGCTGGCGGCGCGCGATCCCTTCGCACTGGTGGCGATGAACCCGCTCGTCACGATCGGCGGATCGCTGATCGCAGCGCTTGCGCTGGCCGAGGGCGCGATCACCGCCAAGGCGGCTTTCGACGCGACCCACGTCGACGAACTGTGGCAGGCCGAGCAATGGGGCGAGGACTGGCTCGCCACCCAATCACGTGAGGCGAAACGCCGCGATTTCCTCGCGGCGGCGCGGTTCCTGTCTCTCCTTTAATCCGTCTCCCCGGCGAAAGCTGGGGTCTCACTCGATAGAGATGCCAGCCTTCGCTGGCATGACAGCAGGGGATCAATGCAGCGTCGGCCCCTTCGGCAGGAACCAGCGCGCGATCACCAGCCCGGAGGCAATGAACATGCAGCTGTTCGCGACCACCGCGTAAATCGCATAGCGCCAGTCGCCGTGCATCCAGATCGCGTCGCTGATCGAGACTAGCACCGTGCCCGTCGCCGCGAAGCCGACCACCAGCCGCGCGCGTGATGCGAAGTCGGTCACCCGCCCCGCCACCGCGAGCAGGCTGAACCCGATCATCAGCGACACGACGACTTCCTGGATGAAGCCGCCGATCATCACCTTGCCGTCGGCGGTGGAATAACCGGCGCTGTTATAGTTCAGCAGCGCGACCGGCCCTTTCCCGTAGAGGACGGTGCCGCCCGCGGTGTCCGGCGTCGGCACGACGTAGAAGCCGGTGTGCGGGACGTTGGCGCTGAGCGCGCTTTGCACATTTGCGCTCTGCTGGTCGTTCAGCATGCTGATGCCGACGCGATTGAGCGGGGTCGCCCAGAAGATGAAGCCCACCAGAAACATCGCGATGCCGCCGACAAGGCTGCCGATCAGGACCCGGATCATTTGAAGCCTCCCCTGTTGAAGAGGCGAAACTATCCTATTGGGCGAGCGGCGTCATCAGCTTGCGCGTGAAGCCGATCAGGCCGGTCTGGCGTGAACGTTTCAGCCGCTCGGCCTCGAGGATCATGCGGACCTGCGCGAAGCAGGTCTCGATATCGTCGTTGATCAGGACATATTCATAGCCGTCCCAGTGGCTGATCTCGGATGCGGCGCGCGCCATGCGCGAGGCGATGACATCCTCGTCATCGGTGCCGCGCTTGGTCAGGCGATCGCGCAGTTCGCCGATCGAGGGCGGCAGGATGAAGACGCGAACGACGTCGCCGCCGGCCTTCTGGTACAGCTGCTGCGCGCCCTGCCAGTCGATGTCGAACAGCACGTCCTGGCCGGACTTGAGCATGTCGTTCACCGCCTGCTTCGGCGTGCCGTAGCGATGGTTGAAGACGTGCGCCCACTCCATCAGCTCGTCGCGCTCGACCAGTTCCTTGAAGGTCGGCACGTCGGTGAAGAAATAATCCTTGCCGTCGACCTCGCCGGGCCGCGGCGCGCGCGTCGTCACCGACACCGACATCGAGATATTGTCGTCGATGGCGAGCAGCTTGCGCGCGATGGTGGATTTGCCCGCGCCCGAAGGCGAGGAGAGGACGAAGAGAACGCCGCGATGTTCTAGGCCGGGTTGAGGCATGGCCGCTCTTGTCGCTTGGCGTTCGCCCCGTCAACATAGGTGCGATGGAAACGACCTACATCGTGCTGCTGCGCGCCGTGAACGTCGGCGGGCGCAAGGTGGAGATGAAGCGGCTACGCGAAGCGTGCGAGGCGGCGGGGTTTGCGGGCGCGCGGACCTTCATCCAGAGCGGCAATATCGTCCTCAAATCGGCGAAGAGCGCCGCCGGGGTCGAAGACGCGATTGAGGCGCTGGTCAAAGAGGAGTTCGGCTTCGAGGCCCCCGCGATCGTCCGATCGGCCAAGGCCTTCGCGGACATCCTGACGCACAATCCCTTTCCCGATGCCGAATCCAAATTCCTCCACCTCGGTCTCACCAAGAGGCCGCCGAATGCGGATGCGGTGGAGAAGCTGGAGCCCAGGGCCGTGACCGGCGAGCGGATGACGCTGGCGGGCGGCGCTCTCTGGATCGATTTCGGCACGAACGGCGTCGGCAACAGCAAATTGATGCCGAACATCCTCGACAAGGCGGTCGGATCGACGCTCACCGCGCGCAACTGGAACAGCTGCCAGAAGATCCTGGCGATGGCCGAGGAGGAATGACGCGGCGGGGCCTGAGCGGCTGGATCGGCGCCGGCCTGCTGATCGCGCTCACCATCGCGACCGAGGTCTTCGAGGGCCGTCACCCCTTCTGCACCTGTGGCCATATCGCGCTGTGGCACGGGCCGATCGATGCCGAGACCAGCCAGCAGATCCTCGACTGGTACAGCCCCAGCCACCTGATCCACGGGCTGCTTTTCTACGCGATCGGCTTCCTGCTGCTCCGGCGGCTGCCCGTGACGGTCCGCTTCCTGATCGCGCTCGCCGTCGAATGCGGGTGGGAGATGATCGAGAATTCGCCGCTGATCATCGATCGCTATCGCACCGCCACCGCAGCACTCGGCTACAGCGGCGACAGCATCCTCAATTCGATGTCCGACATCGCGTGCATGAGCATCGGCTTCCTGATCGCGAGGCGGCTGCCGTGGCCGGCCTCGCTCCTGCTGGCGGTGGGGCTCGAACTGCTGACGCTGGCGATCATCCGCGACAATCTGACGCTGAACGTGCTGATGCTCGTTCATCCCATCGCCGCAATTCGCGCGTGGCAGGGCGCGCTCTGATCGCTAAGCTCCACAAAAATCGGGGGACCACCATGTCGTTGCGCCACACTCTGCTCGCCGCCTGCGCCCTGCTCGCCACCGTGCCGGCCAGCGCGGCGGACATCGTCATCCACGCCGGGCGCCTGATCGACGGCACCGGCGCCGCACCCCGAACCAAGGTTTCGATCCTCGTCCATGACGATCGCATCGTCGCCATTCAGCCCGGCTATCTCGATCCGGCCGCTGGCGTGACCCTGGTCGATCTGTCGAACCAGACCGTGCTGCCCGGCCTGATCGACACGCACGTCCACATCCTCTCCGCCTTCCACAAGGGCGATCCCATCCACTATGCGGCGACGCACACCGCCTACGATGACCTGATCGACGGCGTGACCGACGCGCGCGCCACCTTGCTCGCCGGCTTCACCAGCGTCCGTTCGGTCGGCGACGATACGACCGCAGTGGTGGCGCTCAAGCGGGCGGTGACGGCGGGCACCCTGCCCGGCCCGCGCATGTGGGTCGCGGGAACCCCGCTCGGCCCGACCGGGGGACATGGCGATCCGGCCAACGGCCTTGCCCCCGACTTCGACGAATTGCCGCACATGAAGGACGCGCTGATCAACAGTCCCGAGGCTGCGCGCACCGCTGTCCGCCGCCTGAAGCGCGAGGGCGCCGATCTCATCAAGATCATGCCCTCGGGCGGGGTCATGTCGATCGGCGACGATCCCAAGCAGCAGCTGATGGCCGATGACGAGATCAAGGCGGTGATCGACACCGCCCACGCGCTCGGCATGAAGGTCGCGGCGCACGCCCACGGCAAGCAGGCGATCGACCACACCATCACGCTCGGCGTCGATTCGATCGAGCATTCGACCTACGCCGATGCCGAGAGCTTCAAGCTCTACAAGGCGCACGGCACCTACCTGGTGCCCACCCTGCTGGTCGGCGAGGCCGTCTACGTCCACGCCAAGACGCACCCCGAAGACCTCAACCCCTCGACCGCCGAAAAAGCGATCCAGACCGTGCCGCGGATGCAGTCGATGCTCCACGACGCGCATGTCGCGGGCGTGAAGATCGCGTTCGGCACCGACACGTTCGGCATGACCGCGCATGGCGAGAATGCCGGCGAATTCCCGATCCTCGTCCGCTGCGGCCTTACGCCCATGGAAGCGATCCTGACCGCGACGAAGAACGCCGCCGACCTGGTCGGTGACAGCGCCGACATCGGATCGATCCAGCCGGGCCGCTATGCCGACATCATCGCCGTCACCGCCGATCCGCTGGCGGATGTCTCCGCGCTCAAGAGCGTGGATTTCGTGATGAAGGGCGGGAAGGTCGTGAAGGCTGCGGGCAAGCCCACGATCTGATGGCGGCCGTCATTGCGAGGCGCGAAGCGACGAAGCAATCCAGCCCGGCTGCCGGACTGGATTGCTTCGCTCCGCTCGCAATGACGAGCTAAGCCGCAGTTGCTTCCTTGCGACGATCGTAAGCCCGCTTCGCCACCCAGGCCCCGCCGAGCGCCAGCCCGATCGGTCCGAGGCGCCGAAGCACACCCACCGCCGCCGCACCGATCACAGCACCCTTGAGGCCGCTTTCCTGGCGCCGCTTCTCGACTTCCGCACCGATCAGAGCGCCGATCAATTTGCCAACCATATCAATGTCTCCCTTTGTCGGATGAAGAAGCGCGGCAGGCTCGTTTCGGTTCCGCGACTTATCTCAATTCCCGTTCGCACTGAGCTTGTCGAAGTGCTGCCCTTTCTGCAGCATTGCCGGAAGAAGGACAGTGCTTCGCCAGGGTCCCATGAAAGTATTACTTTCATGGGTGCCCGACTTGCTCAGCATGAGCGGAAGTGGTTATCTCCCCAGCATCGCCTCCGGCCGAACGACGCGATCGTAGGTCTCGCCATCGACCAACCCCAGGTCCAGCGCCGCCTCGCGCAGCGTCAGCCCTTCATGGTGCGCGTGCTTGGCGATCTTCGCGGCATTGTCGTAGCCGATCTCTGGGGCGAGCGCGGTGATGAGCATCAGCGATCGATCGAGCAGGTCCGCGATCCGCTTACGATCGGGCTCCAGCCCGTCGATGCAACGTTCGGCGAAGCTCTGCATGCCCACAGACAACAGATCGATCGAGCGCAGCACCGCCGCGCCGATCAGCGGCTTGAACACGTTGAGCTCGAGATGCCCCTGCATCCCGCCGACCGTCACGGCGACATGGTTGCCCATCACCTGCGCCGCCACCATCGTCAGCATCTCGCACTGGGTAGGGTTGACCTTGCCGGGCATGATCGAGCTGCCGGGCTCATTCTCGGGAAGCTTCAGTTCGCCGAGCCCGCAGCGCGGGCCGGAGCCCAGCAGGCGGATATCGTTGGCGATCTTGGTCAGTGCCACCGCAAGGCTGTTCAGCCGTCCCGAGAAATCGACCAATGTATCGTGGCTCGCCAGCGCCTCGAACTTGTTGGGCGCGGTCTCGAAGGCGAAGCCGGTGATGTCCGAAATCTCCGCTGCGATCGCCTCGCCGAAGCCCCTGGGCGTGTTGAGCCCGGTGCCCACCGCCGTCCCGCCCTGCGCCAGCCGCGACACGGCATGTTCGACAAGCGGCCACAGCCGCGTCCGCGCGAGACGGATCTGCGCATAATAGCCTGAGAATTCGTCGCCCAGCGTCAGCGGCGTCGCATCCTGCAAATGCGTGCGGCCGATCTTGGCGATGTCGTCCCACGCCTTCGCCTTTTCGAGCAGCGCGCCCTCCAGCCGCTCCAGCGCGGGCATCAGCCGGTCGCGCGCCGCCAGCGCGGTGGCGATGTGCAGCGCGGTCGGGAAACTGTCGTTCGACGACTGGC
>Ga0164294_10001468_pt1 | contig 21939 bp, 18 predicted proteins | sample GEODES005metaG_FD_111479 | JGI IMG/M metagenome (GOLD analysis project Ga0164294, IMG submission 111479) | Oligotrophic lake water microbial communities from Sparkling Lake, Wisconsin, USA - GEODES005 metaG | ecosystem: Environmental > Aquatic > Freshwater > Lake | place: USA: Sparkling Lake...
AATTATCAAAAATCTTTGCACCAATAAATCCGGCAACAGCAGCCATAACAGTAATGTCTCCTACCCTTTCGTGTGGGGAAACTCGAATCAATCTTTTTTCAGGCTTGGCTAATTTAGATTTTTTCATTTCCATATACAACAAGCCTGAAAAAAGTGAACCCAATGCAAGCCCACCTAATATTGAGCCTTGGCTAGAGAAAATATATTCTTGTGGAGGCATTGAACCTGCATTAAAGAATATCCCCACTACTTTATATCCAACAATAAAACCAAACACAAAATTGAACAGCAGTTCAGGAACTTTTATACCTTCTCCAATGGTTACAATTTCCTCTTTGTAAGTTAATTCTCCAGATTTTTCCTTTCTTTTTAATTCAAGACCTAAAATATAAGACCCCAGTATGAAAGATAAGGCTACGAAAAGACCAAATGAATTGATGTATTGTGTAAACCCCCAAGGCTCAATTTGGAAAGTCTCTTTTAAAAAATAGTATAAATTTGGATACATGAAACAATGTTATTATAAATTTAATGTATAGGATGCTAAGCTATAAAAAAGAAAATCCCAAATAATTGGGATTTTCAATGGGTAATTATTAAAACAATTAATTGCAATATTCTTCGAATGCGGCAATCAAATTGTGTGCAATCATTTGTGCTGGACGACCTTCAATTTGATGTCTTTCAATCATGTGTACCAAAGTTCCATCTTTAAACAACGCAATAGCTGGAGAAGATGGTGGGTAAGGCAATAAAAACTCTCTTACTTTTTTGATGGCATCAATATCAAAACCTGCGAAACTTGTAGCCAACTGGTCGGGCTTTTTATCACTGTTGGCAACTGCCATTAGTACACCTGGGCGTGCACTTCCTGCTGAACATCCACATACCGAATTAATCATCACAAGTGTAGTACCTTCTTGTGTTAAAACTGATTCAACTTCTGCTATTGTGGTCATTTCTTTAAAGCCATTATCTGTTAATTCTTCCTTCATAGGAATTACAATATCTGCTGGATACATACTTATTTAATTTTTCTTGTTGCAAATTTACTCATTTTAATCAAAATGAAGTACTAATTAACGTTATTACATTTTAATAAATCATTATTAATAAAATTAAAGTAAAAGCTTTAGAATATTTTAACATGCTTAATGAATAAATAATTTAATTTTACTTACTTCTGAAACATTATAATATTGAAAAACTCATCTTTTTTTCTGTTGCTTCTCCTTTTTAATTTATCAGCTTTTTCCCAAGATCAAGCTGTTGATACTACTATTATACCCGAAATAGTAAATCTCGATAGTAATTTAAGAATTACAAACCTAAATCCTTTTTTTACAATACATGTTGATTCTGTATTGAATTACGAATTAAATATAAATAAAGATGCCAAACAATACTATTGGTATTTAAAAAAGGCACCCGTTGGCTTGAAAATTGACAAATCAACTGGAATAATATTTTTTAAGGCAGAAAAAACATATTTCTTAAGTGGTAGGTTGAAGTATGATTTCCCCTATAAAGTTGAATTTGGTGTACAAAATTTAAAAGATCCCAAAGATAAAGTAGACACTTCTTTAAGTATTTTATTTTATAGTACTGAAATCAATCTGTCTAGAGTAAAACCAGCCGTTTTTGGAACAATGTTAGTAGAAGAAGGTGATACAGTCAGATTTAGGGTGCAATGCGAAAAAGGCACTTTCCCTCTGGAACAATTGAATTTTAATTCCAATATTCCTATTGTAGTAGAAAAACAAATTAATAGATGTGAGGATGAATTTGTGTGGATGGTTCCATTTGACTTTATTAAAGACAACGACACTGCAAGGCAAAAAATATTATCCCTTGCATTTATCGGGTATGATAAGTTTTTCAATAAAGACACTGCTTTTGTGAAGATTGCCGTAAAACCAGGCATCAATTATCCGCAACGCAATCTAGAACATTCGATGGTTTCACAAGAATTAAGATCGTATATACAAATTCTGAAGCTAACGTTTTATGTAATAAGTAAAAATATTAAAACAACTAAGACCACAAGAACTGCCTTTGACATTACGGGTTCTACAACAGCATTGGCGGGTACCGTTTTAACGTCTACAGGTGCTTCTGAAGCATCAAAAAGCTTTGGTAAAATCCTACCAAGCATCGCGTTAACCTTGGTCCCAGTGAAAGAAGCTGTATCACCTAACAGAATTCAAGAACAAAATACCGCTTCACAAATCAGAACAATTACCAAACGATTAGATTATTTATTAAGCGACAATCAAATTATTGGCTCAAGAGATGTTGAAGTGGTGCAGAAAACAAAAAAGTTAACCGAAGAACTTAAACAAGCTAGACTTCAATTTATCGATTTACCAATGGTTGAATTTGACGATAGGGTAAACCAAAATTTAGCCGATAAATACTTCAATGATCCTAAAGTTATTAGGAAATATAAATTAAAAGTCAACTAATTAATGACCATACTAAAGGGTTTAACCTTTAGTATAGTAGTATATACATTAAAACCCTAAGAAAATTAGGGCAAAAAAAGAAGTCAACTATTTGTTGACTTCTTTTTTTATAATTAAACATTTGTATAGTTTATTTAATATATCCTAAAATTTTGAGCATACTTTGTGCAGATTGTTCTTTTGCGTAAACCCAATCTACCAATTTTCCGGTTCTATCTTTTTCAACAATGATATGTTTGGGAGATGGAATTAAACAATGTTTGATACCCCCATAACCACTAATTTGATCTTGATAGGCGCCAGTATGAAAAAAACCAAGATATAAAGGTTGCTTATCACTTTCCACATCACCTTTGGTGAGTTTTGGAAGAAAAACTTCATTAATATGTTCTTCAGAATCGTAATAATCGTGGCTATCGCATGTAATACCACCTAAAACTACCCTGTGGTATTCATTTTGCCATTTATTGATAGGAAGCATCAAGAACTTTTCTCCAATACCCCAAGTATCAGGTAAAGTAGTGATAAAAGATGAGTCAATCATGTACCATACTTCCTTATCGTTTTGTTCCTTTTGTGTAATTACACTATAAATATGTGCCATACTTTCACCCACAGTAAAACTTCCAAATTCAGTAAAGATATTGGGCATTGGTACTTTTGCCTTTTTACAAGCACGTTTGATATTGGCAACAATTTCATTTACCATAAATTGGTAATCAAAGTCAAAACCAAGTGAATGCTTTATCGGAAAGCCCCCTCCGATATTAATCGAATCCAATTCTGGACAAATCTTTTTTAATTGACAATAAAGATTAACCACTTTATTCAATTCACTCCAATAATATACATCATCTTTGATGCCTTTATTGAGGAACACATGGAGCATTTTCAGTTGAAATTTGTCCTCATAGCCTTCAATTTGGTCTACATAAAACTCAAGAATATCTTTAACCCGCATACCTAAGCGAGAGGTATAAAAAGGGAAATTTGGTTCTTCTTCTGCTGCAACGCGAATACCTAACTTAAAAGGCGTCTTTACAGAACGTTTATAATAGGCTAATTCCTCTTTATTATCCAAAACGGGTATTACATTCTTGAAGCCTGTATTAAGTAATTTGGCAATCCGAGAGGTGTAAGAACGTTGTTTAAACCCATTACAAATAATAAACGTATCCTTTGTTATTTTCTTCTTTTCAAACAACTTATTAATAATTTCTATATCATAAGCATAAGATGTTTCAAGATGGATTTCATGTTTTAAAGCTTCTTCTACCACGAAAGAAAAATGTGAGCTTTTGGTACAATAACAATAATAGTATTTACCGTCATAATTATGCTTCTTGAATGCTTTTTCAAACATATCCTTTGCTCTATTGATTTGCATTCCGATTTTGGGCAAATAAGTCAGCTTCATGGGTGTGCCATACTTATCAATCAAAGCTTTTAAATCTAAGCCATTAAAACGAAGAAATCCATCTTCCACGTGAAAACCTTCTTGGGGGAAATAAAAAGTCTGTTTAACCAAGTCGGTGTAAGTGTTGTTGCTCAATTCAGTTAATAAGGTTAAATAGTTAAAATGAAATTACAGAATGCAAAAATAGAGTAATAGAAGCTTTAAAAATAAAAAACCGGGAATGAAATTTCATTCCCGGCTAAAATATATCTACAATTTGTAATTATTTAACGCTATCAAGCAATTTCTTGAACGATTCTGGTTCATTCATTGCCAAATCTGCTAAAACTTTTCTGTCTAGAGTGATACCATTTACCTTAAGTTTGTTCATAAATACAGAGTAAGTAATACCCTCAGCTCTTACAGCTGCGTTAATCCTGGTAATCCAAAGAGAACGGTAGTCACGCTTTTTAAGTTTACGACCTACATATCTGTATGTAAGACCTTTCTCGAGAACGTTTTTGGCTACTGTATATACATTTTTACGTTTTCCGTAAAAACCTTTTGCTTGTTTAAATATCCGCTTGCGGCGTTGTTTTGATGCTACTGAATTTACTGAACGAGGCATATTAAATGAGTTTAAAAGTTAGAAAGGAAGTGTTCGACTTATTTTAGACGTAATAATCTTTTTACAAAATCAACATTAGACTTGTGCACTACACCTTCTACACGAAGATTGCGTTTACGAGATTTTGATTTTTTTGTTAAAAGGTGACCACGATAAGGCTTACGGAAAGAAATCTTTCCAGTTCCTGTAACTTTAAACGTTTTCTTAGCCCTTGAATGCGTTTTTACTTTTGGCATTATAAAACTTTTTGGATAAAACCCTACTGGTGTATTTGCACAGGCAAATATCTTATGGAACCATTTGGGCAAAACTTCACGTTTCCGTAAAGGAGTGCGAAGTTAAAAAATAAATTGTACATAGTTGCAATTTATTTAAAAAAAACCGGATAAATTTCAATACTTTATCCGGTTTTACATCACTATTTATTTTGATGAATTCCAAGTATTGTTATCCGCATTAAAATCTGGATACACATGATCAGGATCAATGACTACCTTTTTTACGCTTTCATCTGTAGGTGACAGGAATTTGTGTACACTAGTACTTTGCCAAACCTCAACGGGAATATGCTTTCTAACTATTTTACCAGAAACGGTAGTAATTTCAATGTCAACAGGCATTGCCATTCTGTCTAAATTTTCTATGGTAATATAAGTATCTGTTCCGGCTCCTTTAGCTTCCACTTTAGTAACGGCTTGATCTAGTTTATAATTTTCTAAGAATAATCCTTTCCAAAACCAATACAAATCTTCTCCTGTACTATTTTCCATACTCCTGAAAAAATCCCATGGCGTGGGATGTTTAAATGACCACGTGCTTACATACTTTCGAAAAGCGTAATCAAATAATTTAGGACCAACAATATGGTTACGCAATAACATTAAAGAAAATCCAGGCTTGAAATACAAGTTGATACCGATATTGCGCTCTTTCATTGCATCTGGCGTTAGGAAAACCTTTTCACTTGCTTCTGAAGTAAGGAAGTTTGCGGCAGACTGGCCGCTCATTGGCTCTTGTGCGTATTCTCCTTTGTTAAAGTCTTCGGCGGAAAGCATATTGATAAAGGTATTAAATCCTTCATCCATCCATCCGTATCGTCTTTCATTACTTCCAACGATCATGGGAAACCAAGTATGACCAAATTCATGATCTGTAACACCCCATAAGCCTTCACCTTTGTCTTTCCAACCACAAAATACAATGCCTGGATATTCCATTCCGCTAACATTACCGGCTACGTTAACTGCAGCAGGGTAAGGGAATTCAAACCAACGCTTTGAATAATTTTCAATAGATGTTTTTACATATTCAGAGCTTCTGCTCCAAGCATTTTTGCCTGCAGATTCGGAAGGGTATGCTGACATTGCCATTGCTTTTTTCCCTGAGGGTAAATTAATTTTTGCACCATCCCAAATAAATGATCTTGATGATGCCCATGCAAAATCTCTTGAATTCTTGATTTGAAATTTCCATGTAAGATTAGTGGTAGAACTCGTATCTGATATTTCAGCCTTTGTTTTGATGACAACTGTTGAATCGGATTCTTTTGCTTTGAGGTAACGCTTTAATTGTGTAGGATTTAATACAGTGGAAGGATTTAACAATTCACCAGACGCTACAACCACATGGTTTGAAGGAGCTGTAATAGACACATCATAATCACCGTATTCCAAATAAAACTCTCCAGCACCAAGGTAAGGATCGGTGTTCCAGCCCCTTACATCATCAAATACACAAACACGAGGATACCATTGGGCTACAGCAAATATTTTACCATTAGTAGTATTTTGAATGCCAAATCGGTCTGCACCTTGTTCAGGCATCTCATAAGTATATTCCATTTTGATTTTAACCTCTTCATTGGGTTCTAGCACCTTGGGGAGCCTTACCATCATCCGAGTATCGGTAATAACCGTATCAGCATTTGTCTCTACTTGATTTTTACCTGAGACTTTTACAGATTTGAAATTATACCCTCCATTAAAAGGATTTTTACTGTCGCCATATCTACTACGGCCATCTGCTGGCATTTTAGCAAAACCGCGTGAATTTGGATTGAACAGATTTTGTTCTACTATCAACCAAATATAGGTTAGCTTTTGTGGACTATTATTTTTATAAGTAATTGTTACTGTAGCACTAATTTGATTAGTTACTTCATTCAATTTCGCATTAATGGCATAATCTGCCTTATTTTGCCAATACCCAGGTCCAGGTTCGCCAGATCCAGTTCTATACAATGTAGAACCGATAGGATATACTTGAGGGGCAAACAATACTTGTGGATCATATTTTGTAGATGCCGGCTGACCAAAAACTACTGCACAATACATCATGATTGCACATCCAGTTGAAATTATTTTTTTCATCATTTTTTTTTAGCTAACACAAGTTAAGACAAGAGAATGAAATCACTATAAAGTTTCAAGTAATTTTATAGCCTGCCTTTTATATAAAGAATCTTTTTTGCTAATAGAATGAATCGAATACATGGTTTTTAATACATTTTTAGCCTCCACTGGTTGATTATTCAATTGGTAAGATTTTGCTAAATCAATGTAATTGGCTAGCAGGGATGAATCTATTTTTTTAACCTTTTCGAAATTAGCTATAGCATTGAATAACGTTGCTGATGGCAAACCTCCCAAAAATAAATTAATGGCAGATTTTTCAATGGGATTTAATGTACATATTTCTAAATGCCATTTACCTAATAAATACAATGATAATACATGGTTTGGCTGAAGAGAAATTGCTTTTTCAGCATGCAATTTAATATCCTTTACATATGCCATTTTTTCTTTTACAGATACCAAATCGGTAAGTTTAGCCATAGAAAGTCCCATCATATAATGGGCATCTGCACTATTGGGAAACGTTTTTAGCGTATTTTCGGCAAGTTTCCGTGCATCAAGCAGAACCAGCTTTTTTTTAAACTTGTCCCTTTCTAATTCCCCAATTTCAACCTGCAGAGACACCATTTTACACAATACCCTTTCATTATTGGGAAAGTTTGTATTAATGGAAGAATACGCATTAAGTGCATGTTCATATGCGCCTTTTTGTTCCAATTGTGCTGCACTATACATCTGACTTTCAAACACTTGTGCATAGAGACCACATTGAACACAAAATAAAAATACTATATGTAGAAATATCTTCATTTTAATATTGTTTTTGGATAGCCACACATAATTTACCATGAAAATTTGTTACTGGAGGAGATATTTTGCAAATTTTTATTGTACACTGTGTTATTTGTGGAAATTTAAGTTTGATATCTTCAACAATATACATAGCAACCGATTCTAATAAAGGTGTAGCTACTTTCATCCTATTTTTTAGAATTTCATACAGTGAAACATAATTTATAGTATCATCAATATGTAGAATATCCTTTTTTTCTTCGAAAATTACTTCCAAATTTACTTCAAATGCTCCACCAGTCAGTTGCTCTTCCTTATAAATGCCATGATTGGCAAAAATTTTTACATTCTCTAAGGATATTGTTATCATTATTGAACATTTAAATCGTGTAATGAAAAATAATATTCCATAAAACTTGGCTTTTGCATTTGAGATGGATTTAATATTATTGAGTGATTTAGTCTAAAATTAGTATAGGTAGAATCATTGAGTTGAAACATAAAGATTTCTGCATTAATTGTATCACCTGAAGGATTTTTATGTGTAACTCCTAACAACAACGCTGTAGGGCCAATCCAGTCGGCACATTCTGCCAAATCAGCCGCACCATTAAACATCAATTGTTTTTTCAGTTTTCGAGTTTTGTCGGCTAATACAACTTGTTGATCTATTTCACCAGGATAAAGTTTATTTTTTTCACGGATATAATTATAACTAATTAAATCAACATACTTGGAACTATCTGGCGAATATTGGAACAAATCAGCCATATCTTTTTCATTTCCAATGATGATTGCATCTGGAAGGTCGTCTATGTGAAGTGCTACACCTGATGCTATAAATGCGCTAATATTAAAAGCGGTATCAAATTGTTGATAATATTGTACCCATTTGCCCAGTTGATCAGGCATCTTCTTCAACGTTAAAGTGTCTTTTTCTTCAATAGAAGTTAAAGAAATGGTATCAATATTTTCAATATTTATTTGACTATCATTCTTGCTTCTACAATTTAATAAAAAAAGCATCAAAAAAAACGATCCAATTATTTGTATTTTCATAATGTGTTTCCAAAAAATAAATAAGCCATTATAATTGCGGTAATCATTCCGGCAAGATCAGCAAGCAGCATGGCGGGAATTGCATATTTTGTATTTTTAATTCCTACAGATCCGAAATATACAGCGACAACATAAAAAGTGGTATCACTGGTTCCTTGGAAAATACCTGACAATCTACCTGCAAAAGAATCAGCTCCATATTTTGTCATCGCATCAATCATCATTCCCCTAGCACCACTGCCGCTCAATGGTTTCATTAAAGCCGTGGGCAATGCCGTAATAAAATCGGTTTTAAAACCCATAGATGTACACAATGAAGAAATTCCTTGTATTAAATAATCAAAACTTCCAGAATTTCTTAACACGCTGATAGCAACCAACATGGCTACTAGGTAAGGGATAATTTTAATAGATACATCAAATCCACCCTTGGCTCCATCAATAAATGCTTCAAAAACATTTACTTTTTTTACCAATGCACCTATTAAGAAGATGAAAAATATGAGGATAATTAATCCATTACTGAGTATTGAAGAAAAACTTTCAATTTCAGTTTGTTGCAGAAAAAATTTAAGATAGGCTATTAAAGCCCCAATGAGTATTGAAATTCCACAAATCCATCCCAATACAATTGGTTGTAATAAATTGATTTTTTGTTTGATGGAAACTATCACCAATGCAGCAACAGTTGCTACAAAAGTAGTTATCATGCAAGGAATAAAAATATCTGTTGGATTTGCTGCGGGTGGATTGATACCTGCTCGCATAGCTATGATGCTTATCGGGATAATGGTTAATCCAGAAGCGTGCAGCACTAAAAACATGATTTGAGCATTGGAAGCAGTTTGCTTATCAGCATTTAATTCTTGTAAACTTTCCATTGCCTTTAAACCGAAAGGGGTTGCGGCATTATCTAATCCTAATAGATTTGCTGAAAAATTCATCATCATGTGGCCCATAGCCGGATGATTTTTAGGGATTTCTGGAAACAGTTTTGAGAAAAACGGACCAACTATTCGAGAAAGAAATCGAATAGCACCTGCCTTCTCTCCTATCTTCATAAATCCAAGAAATAAAGTCATAATACCAATGAGCTTCAAAGAAAGATCTACACTATCGGCAGAAGATTTAAAAATACCGTCTACAATAATTTTAAATATTAAAGGATCATGAAGAAATGCCCATTTAACAAATGCGATAATAAATCCAATACAAAAAAAAGCCAGCCAGATATAACTTAATGTCATAATTTAACTTTGTACATATAGAATATGAAGTTAAGGAATACATAGATAGGATTGTATTCCTATTATATGATTTGCATTTACTTATATTTGCATTCTTAAACATAAAGTCCAATATATGGCATTACAGGCAGGAATTGTGGGATTACCCAACGTAGGAAAATCTACATTATTTAACGCATTAAGCAACGCCAAAGCACAGGCGGCAAATTTTCCATTTTGTACCATTGAACCCAATATTGGTGTAATTACGGTTCCAGATCAACGGCTCATTGAATTGGAAAAGTTGGTTAAACCCAACCGAGTAGTGCCTACAACTGTTGAAATTGTGGATATTGCTGGTTTGGTAAAAGGTGCTAGTAAAGGCGAAGGTTTAGGAAATCAATTTTTGGGCAACATTCGAAGCACTGATGCGATTATCCACGTATTACGTTGTTTCACTGATGATAATGTAATTCATGTGGATGGAACGGTAAATCCAGTTAGAGATAAGGAAGTGATTGACACGGAGTTACAGCTCAAGGATTTGGACAGTGTGGAAAAGAAAATATCAAAAATTGAAAAATTTATTAAAAATGCCGACAGAGAAATACTCAATAGTTACGAAATTTTAAAAAATCTAAAAGCACATTTAGAGCAAGGAAAAAATGCCAGAGCCTTTGAGGTTAGTGTTGAAGACAAAATAAAACATATTGATGATATGTTTTTATTAACGATGAAGCCCGTTTTATATGTGTGTAACGTTGATGAAAAGAGTGTGGTATCTGGTAATGAACATACAGCACAAGTAATTGAAGCAGTTAAAGACGAAAAAGCTGAAATAATTTTTATTAGTGCAGAAATAGAAAGTGAGATAGCCGTAATGGAAAACTTTGATGATCGTCAAATGTTTTTGGAAGATATGGGCTTGTCGGAAAGTGGTGTAGCTAGATTAATAACTTCAACTTATTCTTTATTGCAACTTATTACTTATTTCACTGCTGGCGTGCAAGAAGTAAGGGCTTGGACAATAACCAATGGCATGTTGGCGCCTCAAGCTGCAGGTGTAATACATACTGATTTTGAGAAAGGCTTTATTAGAGCTGAAGTTATAAAATACAAAGATTTTATACATTATGGATCAGAGGCTGGGTGTAGAGACAATGGTAAATTAGCTGTACAGGGGAAAGATTACTTAGTAGAAAATGGAGATATTATGCATTTTAGGTTTAATGTGTAAACGACAAAATGAATTTCAAACAATATTGAAATAAATAAAAGCCGTGTATTTATATACGGCTTTTTTAATACCCTAATATTTAGTTAGATAGCAAAATTTTAGTTAGCACAATTAGGGTAACAAAGATGCCAATATCCAAGTCTAAAACAAAATTTGTTTATATAAAAAGTATTTTTTTTGCTAATAGAAAGACAGTAGATTTTCGACAATAATTGATTAAATTATTTGTCATTTGGATGAAACCACCCACTTAATAGCATTAGAAATGACTAATCAATGTCAATACAATAATTAAAAAAATAAAAAGCCGTATTTCACAATACGGCTTTTTATAAATAATATATACAAGCGTTTTTTATTGAAAACGCAATACTTGGTTTACAACATGAAAAACACCATTAAGTGCATGGTTATCCGCTGCAATGATATTAGCTGGAGTTGCATTAGCCAATCCTTTTACGGTAGTAGCATTTATTGACAAAGTAGTTCCAGGAATACCTGCTGTTAGTAAAGTTGGAACAGGAGTTGCAGTAGCAGGAAGGTTAGCAGCAAAAGCCCTAACACCCAGTACATGGTAAGAAACAATTGCTTTTACTGTTTGCACAGGAAGGAAATTTGCAGCAGCAGCAATTGGAGGCAAACCTAATGCGGCATATAAACCTTTAAATGCATTACTATCAGGAGCAAATACTGTTAAGTTAGGCCCTACAGGGAGATTCAACACTTCAGATAATTTATTCATTCCCACAGCACCAGAATCAGCTCTATTTATTGCAGCTCTTAGGAATGAGAAGTTTGCATCTGCGTCAATAATATTTAAGAGCGTTACTGAAGGAGGGGCAATAATTCTAGCAACATTATGAATTACGCCATTATATACATAGATATCAGCTTTTGTAACCGGTATATTATTAACCCATGCAGCAGTTCCTCTCCGTGATGGGAAAATAGAGATTCTTACAATTGGACTAGGAGCCCCTGGTGGTATAAAAAGAGTAGGTGCCTGAAAATTAGGGAAAGCATCTGGGATCAATGCCGCTGTTATTTGTACACCAGGAATAACATGGTACTGAGCAATCGGAACGATTGTTGTTAATGGCAATATGTTAACTACATCAACACTTGGTATACCTGAAGCTCTAAATGCTGCATTATTAGGAGCAAATACGGTAAATAAGTTGTTTTTATTAAAGATTGCATCTCTATAACCGGCTCTGGTAATTGCCGTCAATAAATAACTGTAGGTAGTATCTAGTGTTAATAATTCACCTACCGACAATCCAGCAATAGGAATTCTTCCAGGGATTGCTACAGGATTAGCAACATCCTTATTACAGGATGTAAATGTTATACTTAAACACAAGGCTAATATTCCTGCAAAGTGCCCAATATTGAAAATTCTTTTCATAAATAATTCTTTAAAATAATGTGTTAGATATTAGTATATGTTGTATGCAAATCTTACATAATATAACCCACCAATTGACGGATTACCTGTAGCATTTACATAATACTGGTTTAAAAGATTGTTGGCACCAAGACTAATCAATGATTTCGTTTCAACTAATTTATAAGAAACTTGTGCATCTATAGTAGTGTATGCAGGTACAACGCCACCAGAGAAATCACCTTGGAAATAAAACTCATCCTGCCAACGTAAAGTAGCTGTAGCACTTATTTTTTTACTTTTTCCAAACCCACTATTTCCCATTACAGTATTGAATCTGTATTTAGGTGCATTGAAATAAGATACAAAATTTGTAGATACGCCATTCAATACATCAGTAGAAGCGTTCATGTTTACAAAATAACCACCTCTAATTCTGTATTCAAAACTCATTCCGCCACCGTAAGTACTAACTTGTTCTGGGCTATTAACTGAAATTGATAAAATTTTCAGGTTTCCGGAAGAAATTGGACCATTTACATCAATTTTCTGTCCAACAGAAGCTCTCACCAAGAAGTCTTTGTATCTTCCATAGTAACCATACACATCTATCAATAATTTATCATTTGCCGCAAGTGTTTTAAAACCAGCTTCAAAAGATTGTACAGATTCAGGCTTAAATTCACCAAATTTAGCAGCTTGTGGCCCTGCAGCACCAATAGGTAATTGAATAGGTGCATTACCCGCAAAATTGTATATTTTTTGGAAAATCGGTAACCCTCCTATTAAAACTCCACCACCTACAGCTAAGCGGATATATTGATTTTGAGTGGAAGGGAATCTATAAGCCGTTTGATAAGACAATCTGAAATTAGATTTTGGAGAAACTTTAAACAAAGCTGTTGCTCTTGGTGTAAACCTTCCTTTAAAGTTTTCATTTTTATCATATCGTCCAGATACTGTTAAACGCACTGCACCGCCAAAGATATCTTTTACTGCTTGTGCATACATACCATACTCATTGATTGGAATTACTCCTGCAGTATCAATAAACAAAGTACCCTGAGAATTTAATACATATCTGCGGAAATTTGCACCAATTAAAATATCAGCAAATTTCTTTGTATAGTCAGATAAATTCCACTGTCCTTCAACTGCATATAGATTTGTTCTATCTACTAGCAATCCACCACCTTTAGAAATAGGTGTTTTTCTGATTTTGTTATAGACATCATCATAGGCAGCAGTACCTGGCATTAATCTACCAACATCAGCATTAGAACGTGCAAAATTATGTGCTTCAGTATTGTTTCTACCGTTCAATAATCCCAATAAATAGGCTTGAGAATATTGTAACATCCAATCTGATGTTTGAGGATTTGGAGTACCATTTGCTGCAAATGTTACTGTTGGTTTCCATGATTCATTCAAATATCTAGATACAACAGTTAAATTATAAGATTGACCAGCGTTTTCTTGTGTTGTATAAGCACGCAAAAACCAGTTTTTACCATTTAATTCAGCTTTGTATTGGCCCATTTTGAAATCTTTGATAGAATATCTATCTGATCCAGAATAAATCGTATTACCGGTACCGTAGTTGCCGGCAATTACCAATTCAAGATTGTTTTTGATTTTGTAATTTAATGAACCGCCAATTTTTACATTCACAGCATTAGGATCAACAACATCAACTTCTCTATATCCTGTGCGAGAAACTGGAATTGCTCCATTGGCTGAAAGTTGATTAATATAAGGCATTAAAAATGGCGCTTGAGCACCTATTCCTTGAAGAAAAGGACGTATGTCAGAAACCGAAGTTTCATCACCATATACGTTTACACCATTATAATTAGGGTTTGTAGACCTTGTTCCGTCAGCAATTTGACCAACCAATAAACCATTTTCAGCAGTTGGAACGATATAATTCCTATTATCACCGGCAACCCAATCTTTGGCTTGCACCAATTCACTTGTTATTTTGAAAGCAAATTTATCAGATACTTTTTGAGCCCAACGCATATTCCAATTGTGGTATGGCGATCCCATTCTGTATCGGCTATCTGTATGCATTATACCTTCTTTTACTTGGAAGGAAAACCCTTGATATTTAAAGGGACTTTTACTAGTCATGAGTAATGTTCCATTCATACCGCCTGGACCATACAATGCAGAAGAAGCACCTGGAAGCAACTCGATATTTTCTACATCAAGTTCAGATAAAGCAATGATTGAACCTACAGAGAAGTTCAAACCTGGAGCTTGGTTATCCATTCCATCAACAATTTGGTTGAACCTTGTATTTCCTGAATAGCCAAATCCACGTGTAGTAACTGTTTTGAATGTCAAACTGGAAGTTACTATGTCAACACCTTTAAGATTTCCTACTAGATCATAATAGTTTGCTGATGGTGCTGATCGAATACTTGCCAAATTTACTCTTTCAATAGTAACTGGAGATTCTAATGATTTTGTTTGTGTCCTTGTTGCTGAAACTACAATTTCATCACCCATTGTAACATTAGAAGTAACTTCTATTGATATCATTTTTTTGGGGTCAGTTACAATGAGCTCTTGTACAACGATTCCAATGCCTGTAGCAACAATTGTTAATGGAAACCTCGTTTTAGAGGGCAAACTAAGTGTAAATTGTCCATTATCAGCGGTAGTTGTTCCAACTTTTAAACCTTTTACGGTTATTGATATTTTACTTAGGCTTTCTACTTCTTTACTCACCACATTACCTTTTAAAATAATGGATTGAGCAAATGAGAAATTTGTAATTAAGGCAAGCAGCATTGTAATAGCTACACTACTTATTTTTTTCATACGCAAAAATTTGAAGTCATTTAGAGGGCAAATTAATCATTGTTAATGGTTTGCCAAAAAAAATAAATTATTAAATCGCTTTTTAAATATGTTTATTCAAAAAAAAGATTGTTTTACAGGATTTTGCCCTTTATTTTGCAAAATGAATCAGTTTGTTTTCCCTAATCAAACATCCTTTTATAAAGGAAAAGTTAGAGATGTTTATACAATGGGCAATTCCATATTAGTAATGGTTGCTAGCAATCGTATTTCAGCTTTCGATGTTATTCTTCCAAGTGAAATACCCCTTAAAGGACAAGTTTTAAACCAAATTGCAGCATGGATGCTTGATGCTACTAAAGACATTTGTCCCAATTGGCTTATTGCATCTCCTGCTCCTGCCGTCTCTATAGGAAAAAAATGTACCCCATTTGCTATTGAAATGGTGGTTAGAGGCAATCTTGTGGGTCATGCTTGGAGAACTTATCAAAATCAGTCAGTGCTTTGTGGCGTAGAAATGCCTGCTGGTTTAAAAGAAAATGATTTTTTCCCTCATCCTATTATTACCCCGTCAACAAAAGCCCACGAAGGCCACGATGAAGATATTACTGCAGAAGAAATTCTTTCAAGAGGATTGGCAACACCCGAAGAATGGGATACATTATGCAACTATTCATTGGCATTGTTTGCAAGGGGATGCTCTATTGCTGCTTCAAGGGGATTGATTCTTGCAGATACAAAATATGAATTTGGTAAAATTGATAGCGAAATCTACCTAATGGATGAAATCCATACACCAGACTCTTCCAGATATTTTTATGCAGACGGATTTGAACAAAGACAAGCTTCTGGTGAAAGACAGCTCCAATTGAGCAAAGAATTCGTGCGAGAATGGTTGATTGCAAATAATTTTATGGGCAAGGAAGGTCAAATCGTACCAGAAATGTCATCCGAATGGATTGAAACGATTTCAAAAAGATACATCAATTTATATGAAAAACTTATTGGCGAAACTTTTGAACCACAAAGTTTGACAAATGAAGAAACATATTCAGCAATTATAAATGCTTTAAATCAATTATAATAACACATAACCTAATACAGTTATGTTAACATTTGTATTAGGTTATGTGTCTTCTTTTAGATTTATTGAAAATGTTTTTACCTTTATCAATACCTTTTCGAAGCAATTTCTGTTCGTCTTCAGACAATTGAATAAAATTAAAACAAGTTTCACTACAGCTGTGATTATATTTTATGGCACAACTTGGGCACTGTATAAATAACAAATGACAACCACTATTGGCACAATTCACATGTGTATCACATGGTTGTCCACATTGATGACAATTAGCAATAATATCTTCGGTGATTCTTTCACCCAAACGCTCATCAAAAACAAAGTTTTTACCTATGAATTTATTGTCTAGATTATTTTTTTTTACTTGTTGTGCATAATTGATGATACCCCCTTTTAGATGGAATACATTTTTAAACCCATTGTGTAGCATCCAAGCACTTGCTTTTTCACAACGAATTCCGCCAGTACAATACATTATAATATTGGCATCTTTTTTTTCAGACAGCATGGAAACTGCCATAGGAAGTTGATCTCGGAATGTATCACTAGGGATTTCAATGGCATTCTTAAAATGTCCTACTTCATATTCGTAATGGTTGCGCATGTCTATTACAATAGTTTCCGGAATATTTGTCATAGCATTAAAAGCAGCAGCATCTACATATTGGCCCTTATTATTGACTGAAAAATCAACATCTTGAATACCATCAGCTACAATTTTTTTACGCACTTTAATATCCAAAACAAAAAAGGATTTTCCATTATCATCTACTGCCTCATTGAGGTGTATGCCTTTAAATGCTGGTAATCCTAAAACAAATTGTTGAAAGTCTTCCCATTTTTCATTGGCAACACTTATTTGTGCATTGATTCCCTCTGAGGCAATATAAATTCTACCCAAAACGGTTAGATGTAAAAATTCTTTATATAAAAAATCTCTAAATAGTTCAGGCTCAATAATGGGGAAATAGTTGTAAAAAGATATTGTTTTCCGTAAGATCGTATCTTTTTCTATGGCTATTTTCAGTTCTTTCCTTGAAACACGATTGTGTAATTGTGCCATTCACTTGAATTTTTAGTATAAATAAATCTCGGTTGCAGGCCGAGCAAAATTCTTAATGCAACGCAAATATACAAAACCTAACAGCTATTTTGAAAAGAAACGTTTTGTTAAGCTTCCACTCAAAGCAGCGGCACCGGCTACAATGGCTCCTATTAGTGCGGTTACAGCGATTAATCCCATTGGATTATCTGTTTTAAGTATGAGTAGAGCTATTTTATGAGAGAACAAAGACCCATTGCTATGATCAATTATATAGGACATAATTCCCCAAAAGAAAAATAATGCTACAAATCCTGATAAGAAATCTTTCCATGGTTGCATCGGAATAAATAATGGAACTACAAAAGCTGCAATAGCAATGCTCCACCAGGGCAAAAAAATACCTAAACTAAATGCCAATAAGGCAATGCAAAAAGTACTGGCTAAAAATTTCATCTCAAATTATGTTAATTGGTAAAATGTAATGTAGATATAATTCTCTTGTCACTCTTTTCTGACGCTTTCATTACCCAAAGCTTAAAATATTTCCCCGCTCCCCAAGTATCGGCAAAATTATCATAATATTTACTACCGGGATTTCCATTTTGACCACCAGGATAAATGCCATAAGCCTCCGTTGGTGTAGTAAGGTGAACAACCATTTTCCAACTCGGTCCATGATCATGGGTAGTGGCATTGATAATATTTTCACCCCCGCCAATTGGTATATGTTCTTTTGCAAAAGGCATCGTGGCCGTTCTTAATAAATGATATAGTGTTGTGTTTTTATAATTTCCCCAATCAAGTTTGTTCTCTTTTTCCAATTGAACCAAGGGTTTGGTACAACTTATTAAAGCAGTAGTTACAATATCAGAAAGTGTTTCAACTTCTGGTGTATTAATGTCATCAACAAAAGAAAATGCCGAATCTTTTAGTAAGTTTTCTACAAGGGTGTATCTTATTGGCAAACTAATCGGTAATCCGTTTTTATTCAAATCATCTTTAAACACAAATTGGCGCAAAGAATCTAGCCAATGAGAAAAAATTGTTGGCCCTTTTTCATTTACATCACTGTGAAACTTCCAATCTCTTAGGATTTCTACATATCGCTGGGCATTATCATCCAATTTATCCATTTGGATATTTTTCAACAAAATGGGTACAGCCACTTCAGCGAGAACGTTATACGTATCATTTTGGAGGTTTTTCATATCTTCTGGCGTAGCATTGGTGAGTACACTTAACCGTCTATTTATACTAATACCTCTGTACATATCATATCTACCAGGAATAAAATAAGGATAGGTAGAATCAACAGGGCGTTGGTTTGCACTACTGATGTACCCTTGAACAGGATTAATAACATGTGGATTATCTTGTTGTGGAATAAACCCTTGCCACATATACGAACTATCAAAACCTGGCATTACAAATTTACCTTGATCTTTCCAACGAAGCGGGAAAGTACCCTGTTGCCATAAAGCGATATCACCCTCTTTTGAGGCAAAAAGCATATTCTGTGCTGGTGCGTTAAAATATTGAATTGCGGTTAAGTAATCATTATATGTTTTTGCTCTGTTCAATAAATACCACATTTTCAAGGCATTTGAAGGATCATGAGCGATCCATCGTAATGCATAAGCTTTGTTGGTTTTCAATTTATCGGGAAAACTTTCATCGTACATAACAGGTCCAAATACAGTATACGCCACTGTATCCAATACTTCGATATTGTCTTTGATGCCGATATGTTCAATACGTAAATCAGTATTTTTCCACTCGTTGTTAAACCAATAAGATAATCGTGATTTATCTTTAAATTTAATTTCATAATAATCTTTCATATCCCTACCAGCATTGGTGAATCCAAAAGCAATATGATCATTAAATCCAATCATAATGCCTAATATGCCAGGAAAACTCACCCCGTACACATTAAAATTTGGCGTGTTGATCTGCATTTCATACCAAATTGAAGGCAAGGTTATACTTAAATGTGGGTCATTACATAAAATTGGTTTGCCTGATTTTGTTTTTGATCCACTTAAAGCCCAATTATTGCTTCCATTTGACGGATTAGGTTTAAACTGTTGGGTATACCAAATAGAATCTTTACGATGAAAATACACAGAATCGGCACTTACTGGAGCAGAAGGTATGTTGACGTTGGCATAAAACTGGGTGCCTTTGGGAATTATTGGAGATAGAGAATCTTGTACTTCAGGGTATAAAATCTTAAATTTATCTTCTCCCAATAATCTTAATGCATTGGTGAATTCAAAATCGGTATCAAATCCTGCCAAGTCATTCGTCATTGCCTTATAAAAAAGAGCAGATTTAAGATTACTCCATTTTTCGGGTAAATAACCCAATAATTTATATTCAACCGGTAAGTTGGCCACATTAAGCGTTTCGATATAGGCGTTTACACCTGCTGTATAGGCATCCATTGAAGATTTGGTTACAGCATCTTCTTCCATCATTTTTAAAGCACGTTCAGCGGCATAAACCATGCCCATTCTACGCATCGTTCGGTCATAATTTAGTGCCTTATCCCCTACAATTTCACTAACTCTACCTGCTGCTGCATACGTTTGAAATTCCATTTGCCACAACCTAAATGTGGCATGTAAATACCCTTGTATATAATAGGCATCATTATCTTCCTTTGCAAAAACATGTGGCACCAAACGATCATCAAAATACACATCTCCCTTTTCCTTCAATGCAGAAAATCGCAAATTACCTCCATAATCTTTATCCAAAGGTTCTGCATTTTGCCATAATCCCTCTTGTGGACTCAATAATCTCCCCAAAGGAGCAGGTAAAACTTTCTTTGTATCCAATAAAATAATTAAACCAATAGTAACCGCAATAGAAATGGTTAGCAAAAAGAGTTTCATACAAAATAATAGATTAGGATTGTAATATAAGAAGAATTCCAATTCTAACAGACAACTTATCTTTGAGAAAAAATATTTAGCATGAATGAAATGGATGTAAAAAACATTTTAGGTTTGCAATTACCTTCAGATCCACGTTGGATTAATTTGGCAGAAAAATCTTTGGAAGACATTTTATCAGATCATGCTTTTTGCGAACTGAAGGCTGCAACCACCTGTATTTCATTAATTCAATTGTATCCTAACAAACAAAAAATGGTAGAAGAATTGGCACCTATCGTTACAGAAGAATGGGGCCATTTCAGGCAAGTACTGCAAGAAATGCATAAAAGAGGATTGCCTTTGGGAAAACAAAGAAAAGATGAATATGTAAACAAGTTAATAGCATTTGAGCAAAAAGGAGGACAAGAAGAAGGTCGGTTTCTAGATAAAATGTTGATTTCGGCATTAATTGAAGCCAGAAGTTGTGAACGATTTAAACGCCTCAGCGAAGGAATGGAAGATCCCTATTTTAGAAATTTTTATCGAAAATTCATGGAAAGTGAAGCAGGGCATTACACATTGTTTATTGAATTGGCAACTTACTATCTTCCTAAAGAAAAAGTTAGAGCAAGATGGAAGGAATGGCTTGATTATGAAGCTATTGTGATGAAAGAAATGGATGTTAGAGGGGACAGAATACATTAAAATAGCTACAATCTTTCTACAAACCAGTCTTCCATTGGTTTCCAATGTAGAAATGGGAGATTTGATTTAAGTTCATTTAATTTTTCCAAATTTTTTTTTAAAAACAACTGATGTGCTGTTGAATTGGGTTGAAATGGTTTGTGTGCCATTGCCGCGTTAATTGTATTGATTTCTTTCATCCAAACCAATGAACTCTTGTCAATACAAGCCAATGTGAATTTCTCCCACACATATTGGGTAGCTAGATAATTTGGATGAGTCATGTCTTCTGCATAAAAACGATAATCCCTAAGATCGTCGATAACCAATTCATACGCTGGGAAATAAAAAACATCAGGGAAAAGATCTGCGAGTTGATGCACTGCTTGTATCAAGTTGCTTTTGCTTCTATTGTTTTCCACATACCCATCGCGCAAATGCCGCACAGGACTTATCGTTAGTATAATCTTTAATAACGGATTAAAAACCAATAAATTATTTACAAGATGGCTAAAATCACTTACTATTTCTTCTGTTGGTACCAATCTTTTTGTAAAATAATTTGCCGGCATTTTATGGCAATTGGCAACCACTTCACCATTAGGTAGTTCATATACAAACGCTGAACCAAGTGTAAGCAATAGCCAATCTGCATTTCTTAAATACCGATGTGCTTCATTTTGTGTATCATTAATCTGATTAATTAAAACGGATGGGTTGATGCCAGAAAATCTACTGTGGTGCTGCCAACTAAAATAGATGTCATCGTGTATAAATAAATCAGTTTGTATATATTGCTTATTTTCAATATAAGATTGTATGGATTGATAAATGCTTTTGGGATTAAATAATATTCCATTGGGATTCATCTCTACACGAAAAAGCATTTTTGCCA
>Ga0164294_10001469_pt1 | contig 21918 bp, 20 predicted proteins | sample GEODES005metaG_FD_111479 | JGI IMG/M metagenome (GOLD analysis project Ga0164294, IMG submission 111479) | Oligotrophic lake water microbial communities from Sparkling Lake, Wisconsin, USA - GEODES005 metaG | ecosystem: Environmental > Aquatic > Freshwater > Lake | place: USA: Sparkling Lake...
GAAGGCAACTACCGACCGGACCGCCAACTGCAGTGCGATCATCACCGCCGCGGCCGCGGCGACCGGTGGAACACGCACAGTCGGCCGAACAGACATCGGATCGACTGTACGGGTGGGCACCTCGGTAGTGCCGGTATGGTGGCCAAATGCGGGCACTGGTCACCGGCGCCGCCGGCTTCATCGGCTCGACCCTGGTCGACCGACTGCTGGCCGATGGGCACACCGTCGTCGGCCTTGACGACCTCAGTTCCGGCCGGTTGGCAAATCTCGACGGCGCCCTTGCCCACGGCGGCTTCGGGTTGGTCCAGGCCGATATCGTCAGCGCCGACCTGATCGGGTTGCTGGCCGATTCCCGACCTGAGGTGGTGTTTCACCTGGCTGCTCAGATCGACGTGCGGCAGTCGGTGGCGGATCCGCAGTCCGATGCGATGGTCAACGTCATCGGGGCGGTGCGGCTAGCCGAGGCCTCGCGTCGCGCCGCCGTGCGCAAAGTGGTCAATACATCCTCGGGCGGTGCCATCTACGGTGTTCCGACGCGCTATCCGGTAGCTGAGACGACGCCGGCCGATCCGGCCTCGCCGTATGCCGCGGCGAAGACCGCCGCGGAGACCTATTTCAATAGTTTCCGGCACCTCTACGGACTGGACTGCACCCACATCGCGCCGGCCAACGTCTACGGCCCGCGTCAGGATCCCCATGGCGAGGCCGCAGTGGTCGCCGTCTTCACCAAGGCACTATTGGCCGGTGGGCCCACGACGGTCTTCGGCGACGGTTCCAACACCCGCGACTACGTGTTCGTCGACGATGTCATCGAGGCATTCGTTCGCGCGTCCGGCGGTGCCGGATCAGGACAGCGCTTCAACGTTGGCACCGGCGTAGAAACCAGTGATCGCGCTCTGCACACCCTGGTGGCCGCCGCAGTCGGTGCGCCCGATGCGCCGCGATCGGCGCCGACCAGGCCCGGTGACCTGAAGCGGTCCTGCCTGGATGCCGGCAGGGCGCGGACGGTGTTTGACTGGCGTGCGCAGATTGGCCTTGAGGATGGCATCCGGCGGACCGTCGAATACTTTTGCGCGCGTTAGCCTTCCGGTGTCCTAGCACCCGCGAGTGCGACCGCGCGCGCCAACCTGGCGTAGCGGAGCTCGAGTTCCTTGAACCGCAGATAAGTGCTCAACGTCGTAAAGATGAATGCGATCACCAGGGCATAGAACAACAGGTCGGTGCCACGGTTCACGCCGAGCCAATTGGCCACCACGGTGGTGTCGTCCGGCCGCAGGATCGCGTAGACCGCAGCAATGACGAAGAGTGCAAAGCCGATCTTGACCCAGGCTTTTGCTTTGGCGTTGCTACGGGCGCGCAGAAGATACATCAGCAGTGCTACCACCGCGGCGATTAACAGCACCTGTATCCAGTTCATCGCCGCAACCTCCCGCGCAGGAATCCGTCAAAAACGACGTTCACCCCGTTGAGCAGGGGTTGACCCTTCGACACAGAATAATCGGTGTAGAGAATTTCAACGGGCTCTTCGGCTACCCGCCAACGGTTTTCGTCAATGAGCGCGATGAACTCGCCGGCATGACTCATCCCGCTCATAGTGAGGTCGAGGTGATCGGCGACGGTCTTATCGAAAGTGCGCAGACCATTGTGTGCGTCGGTCAGGCCCAGTCGGCGACTGCTGGGACCGAGCCGCGCCGCAGCCCGCAGGACAAGCCGTTTGAGCGGCGGGGTGTGGCTAATCGTCGAGCCGGCGAAGCGCGTGCCGATCACGATGTCGACATCGCCGCGGGACAGCCTCTCCAACATCGACACGACGTCTTTCAGGCGGTGCTGGCCGTCGGCGTCGAAGGTGGCGAAGACGGCGGCACCCGGCTGACTGCGGGCGTACTCCACGCCGGTCTGGATCGCCGCGCCCTGACCAAGGTTCACCGGATGCGACACCACGTGCGCTCCGGCGCGCAGGGCGGTCTCGGCGGTGGTGTCGCTGCTGCCGTCGTCCACGCACACCACATGGGCGAACACCGACCGCAGGTCCGCGACGACATCGCCGATGACCTGCGCCTCGTTGAAAGCCGGAACGATGATCCAGACGCGGGAGGGGTCGATGTCCATAACGTACACGGCGCTGGACCGCCGCCGCCGGGGTGACGATTCAGTCGTCGGCCCGGCCCAACGCCGCGAGGTGGACGGCGATCCCGACCAGCGGTCCGCACAGGAGGGCCACCACTGTGCGCGTCGCAAGGTCCAACGGCAGGGTGAGCAAACACGCTGCGGTCACGGTGGCGGCTACCCAGCCCAGTGCGTACGCCCGGTGCAGTGCGGCGGCCACTGTCGCCGAACCGGTGAGTGTCAGCACGGCGATCGATATCGCTGCCGCCGTCAGCCAGGCGAGCAGCGTGCCTGAGGTTTGGTACTGCGGGCCGAAGGCGACCCGCAACAGCCAGGGTCCCAGTGTCCAGGCGGCCAGAATGCCCGTCATCCCAACCACCATGATCACGGCGGCGGGTTTCACCAGGGCCTGCAAACGTGTGCCACGGCGGCGGGCCGCGTGGTCGACGAAGTGGGCGATCAAGTTGCCCTGCATGGCCGTCATCGGCACCAGCAACGGCGCCCGGGTCAGGGTGACCGCGAGGATCACCACTCCGCCTGCCGCGCCCAGTTGCCCCGACGTTGCCTTCAGTAGCACCGGAAAACCCATCACCAGGATCGCGCTCGCACCTGATGCCGCGATGGAATGCGACGCTCCGCGCAGAAATGTCGCAATGCTGCCCGGCGTGCGTAGCCGGGCCGCGCTGCGCGCCGCAGGCGACACCGTCAGCATCAGCACCCAGGCCACCGCACCCCCGACGGTGGCCCACAGGAATCCGGTGAGATCCCAGCCGAGGAGGAACGCCGCCGTGGCGATAACGACCCGGATGACGGCGTCGGTCACCATCAGGGCGCCGTAGCGGCCCCATTGACCCACCCCGGCGAGCATGCCCAGCAGTGTCGCGTGCAGACAGAATCCGGCCAGGCCCGCCGAGAGCAGGAGCACCGATAGACCTTGCGCCTCGGCGAAAACCTGCGGAGCCCACAGCGGCGAACTACCGCCGATGACCGCCGCCGCAGCGAGGCCGACCCCGGCGGCGACCCGCATCGGGTTGGTGTGCGGGCCGCCGGCGGGCGCGGTCGTTGTGGGGTTGGCACGCACTTCGCGTGCAGCCTCCTGAAGCAGTCCGTTGGCCGCGCCGGTAACTAAACCGAAGGCGCCCCAGAACACCCCGAACACCGAAAAGTCCGCCGGGTCCAGCCTGCGCGCGGCCAGATAAAGGACCGCATAGCCGCATGCCGCGCTGACGGCGGTCGCCAGGCCCACCCGCGCAACGCTGCGGCGAGCGACCGGTCCGGCCGAGGCGCCAAGGGCGTCCATCCCGGCGCCGCCGTCAGTCACAGCGGCGGCACCGGCATGGAGTGAAGCCAGGTGTCCCACAGTGGGCGCAGTGATTCCTCGGCGTAGTTCGCGGCCAGTCCGGTGAAGTCGTCCGTGACAACGGTGCCGTGCCGGTGCCGTGTGGTCCAGTCGCGCAGAAGCGCGAAAAACTTCTCGTCGCCGATGACGCCGCGCAATGCGTGCAGGGTCAGCGCGCCGCGTTTGTATACCCGGTCGTCAAACATGTCCGCAGCACCCGGGTCGGACAGCACAAGGTCCGCGGGTTGTTCCGCCAGTTTCCGGTGGTACTGACGGGCGAGTTCGTCGGCGCTGCGCCCCCCGGAGTTCTCCGACCAGAGCCACTCGGCGTAGCAGGCGAATCCCTCGTGGAGCCAGATGTCGCGCCAACGGCGCACCGTGACGCTGTTGCCGAACCACTGGTGGGCGAGTTCGTGCGCGATCAACCGCTCCGACGCTCCCGTCCCGTCGCAGTGGTTCGCGCCGAAGATCGAGACCCCTTGTGCCTCCAATGGAATTTCGAGTTCGTCGTCGGTCACCACCACGGTGTAACCACCTGCCAGCGGATAGGGGCCGAACAGTTCGATGAAAAGTTTCATCATGTCGCGCTGGCGGGCGAAGTCCCGATCGAAGTTACAGCGCAGCCGGTCAGGGAGGATCGCCGTCATCACCACCGGTGCCTTGGGTAGCCGATGTGCCGAGTACATGCCGATCTGCAGGGTGGCCAGATAGGTCGAGGTCGGTTCGGGTTGTTCGTAGGTCCACACCGTCTGGCCCGCCCGGACCCGTTTCGATACCAGTTCGCCGACAGCCACCGCGTAGTAGGGGCTGTCGGTGCTGATCGTGGTTCGGTAGCTGGCCTTCGAACTGGGATGGTCGTCGCAGGGAAACCACGACGGTGACCCGTTGGGCTGGCCTGCCACCAATACGCCGTTGGACAGTTCCTCGAATCCCACATCGCCCCAGAGGCTCCGGATTAGCCGAGGGGCGCCGGTGTAGCGGATGACGATCGACATCGCCGAGCCGGCCGGCAGTGGATCGGACAGCCGTATCCGCAGCTTGCCCTCGGAGGCGGCGAAGTGGGCCGGCCGGCGGGAGTTCACGGTGACCTTGGTTGCGTTCATGGAGTCGTGCAAATCGAGCGTGAACGTCTGAAGTGACGCGAGCGTGGCGGCGGTGATGGTCGCTCTACCGCTGAGGCGGTTGCTGGCGACCTTGTACTCCACCTCGAGTTCATAGCGTGAAACGCGGTAACCGAAGTTGCCGTTGTTCGGCAGGTAGGGGTCGATTACCGGTGTCTTCCGCGGCTTTTTGGCGGTGTTCTTCACTCGGACGTTCCCAGCGTTCCCGGAATTTGTGGCACCTGTGGCGATCGGCCTGGGTTTCCGGCGGCCTTGCGGCCAACCTGCCATGGGGCAATGGGATTGCCTTGCCAGCGGGTTGAGGGCGGCACCTCATCGCCCCGCATCACCAATGACGCGGGCCCGATCGTCGCTCCCGCGCCGATACGGGATGCCGGCAGCGCTACGCAATGCGTTCCGAGTGTCGCGCCGTTCTCGAGGACCACGGTGTCCATCCGCATGATCCGATCGTGGAACAGGTGGGTCTGCACCACGCAGCCACGATTCACCGTGCTGCCGTCGCCCAAGCTCACCAGATCTGCCTCGGGCAGCCAGTACGTCTCGCACCACACACCGCGGCCGATCTTGGCACCCAGCGCCCGTAACCACACGTTCATCACCGGCGTACCGCTGGCGGCCCGGGCGAACCACGGCGCAGCCACCGTCTCGACGAAGGTGTCCGACACCTCGTTGCGCCAGATGAACGACGACCACAGTGCGTGCTCGCCGACTTTGATCCTTCCCACCACCAGCCACTTCGCGACCACAGCGCAGATGCCCGCGACCGCTCCGGCTGCCAGCAGTACGACGCCACCGCCCAGCGCGGCCAGGCCGTACCCGCCGCGTAGGACAAGCATCTGCAGACTGGCAAGTGTTGCCGCCCCGATGGCGAAGGTCACCATCACCGGTAACAGCCGGCAGGTCTCGACAGCGGAGCGCATCACCTTCAGACGCATCGGCGGAGCGTAGGTCAGCGCCGGATCAGCGCTGTCGGCATTGCGGCGCAACCGAATCGGCGGACTTCCCAGCCACGATGAACCGGCCTTGGCCTTGGAGGGGGTGGCGGAAAGCACCGCAACCAGACCGTCGTCGGGAACCCGACGGCCGGGCTGGGTGATACCCGAGTTGCCCAGGAATGCTCGCTTGCCGACGGTGGCCGTGGCGACGTGGATCCAGCCGCCGCCGAGTTCGTAAGACGCGACCATGGTGTCATCGGCAAGAAAAGCCCCGTCTTCGATCACGGTGAATTTCGGCGTCAGCAACGCAGTGGAGATTTCGGTGTTACGCCCCACCTTCGCGCCCAGCACCCGCAGCCACACCGGGGTCAACAGGCTGGCATAGAGCGGGAACAGATAGCTGCGGGCGGCATCCATCAGTCGCTCTGTCGCCCACAGTTGCCAGCCGACGCGGCTGCGGACCGGGTGATAGCCCTCGCGCAGACCGAGCGAGAGCGATCGCACGCCGATCACCGTCAGCGCCGCATAAACCACCAGTGCGACTCCGGTGGCCACCGGGATCCACGGCGCGGCGGCGGCCACTGCGTCGATGAGGGTGGCGCTCCGGCGGGCCGGGTAGGCGAGAACCGCGAGTCCCGCAGTCAGCGATGCCAGCGGTAACGCTCCAAGAAGTAGCGAGGACAGTCCGTAGACGAAGACCCAGCGCGACGCCCGCGGCGGCCGGTGGTCGGGCCAGGGGTGGCGGGCCTTACCCGATTTGATCGCGGGCGAGCCCTTCCAGTACTGGCCGCTTTTGACTTTGCCGACGACGGCCGAGCCCGCCGCCACGTCGGCGTTCTTCCCGATTACCGCGCCGGGCAGCAGCGCGGTCCGCGCGCCGATGGTCGCGTCGTCACCGATGGTGATCGGGCCGACGTGGAACTCATCGCCGTCGATCCAGTGCCCGCTCAGGTCGACCTCGGGTTCGACCGAACTACGGTGGCCCAGGGTCAACATGCCCGTCACCGGCGGGGCTGAGTGCAAGTCCACACCCTTACCGACGGAATTGCCCAGTGCCCGTGCGTAATACACCAGCCACGGTGCGCCGGCCTGGTTCTCGGCACCGCTGGCATCAGCCAGTCGTTCGGCTAACCACACCCGCATGTGTTCGGACCCGCCGCGGCGGTAGCTGCCCGGCTTCAGGTTGCGCACAAGAATTCGGGCGCCCACAACGGCGATGCCCATCCGGCCGAGTGGGGTGATGAAGGCGGCGAAGGCGCCGCCGATCAGCCACCAACTCACCGGCACCAGCCACGGCAGCGGATAGATTCCGGAGACGATGTTGTTGATCAGCGCGAGCCAGGTCACCCACTGCAGGCCGGTCAGCGTGGCCAATGGTGCGGTGAGAAGGACCTGTGCGACCTGTGTGGACAGCGGCGTCGGAGCGACCCTTCGCGGTGTGACGGCGACCGGTGTCGGGTTGCGCTGGTCGATGTCGTCAAGGAAACCCGCCAGGGACCCGAGCCTGGGGTGGTCGTAGAGCTGGGCGACCGTCATCCCGGGATAGCGTCCGCGCAGAGCGACTACCAGCTGCGCGGCGGACAGTGAACCGCCACCGAGGGCGAAGAAGTCTGCCTCGGGTCCGTCGACAGTCGCGCCGAGGACGTCCCGCCACAGCCCCGCGAGCCAGCCCATCGTGCCGCCGAGTTCGGGGCCGTCATGATCCTCGTGACCGGGGGCGGGCCACGGCAGCGCATCCCGGTCGACCTTCCCCGATGTCCGGGTGGGCAGTTCGTCGAGCAGCACCAGCCGGGGGACCATAGCCGCCGGCAACGAAGCGGTGAGATGTGCGCGCGCGACGTCTAGGTCGAAGGCGGGGTCGGCCGAGGCGATGTATCCGACCAAAACCGGTGTGCCACTGGCGGTTCTGCGCACAGCGGCAGCTCCGCCACTGACACCGGGCAGGTGAACGAGAGCGGAGTCGACCTCGCCGAGTTCGATGCGGCGACCTCCGACCTTGACCTGGTCGTCGGCCCGACCCTGGAAGTACAGCCCGTCGGCTTCCAACCGCACCAGGTCGCCACTGCGGTAGGCGCGGTGCCAGCCCAGCGACGGCATCGGCGCGTACTTTTCGGCGTCCTTCGCCGGGTCGAGGTAGCGGGCCAGGCCCAGTCCACCGATCACCAATTCGCCGACCCCGCCGAGTTCCACCGGCGTGCCGGCGCTGTCGACGACAACCAGATCCCAGCCGTCCAAAGGCAACCCGATGCTGACCGGTCCGGCGCCGTCGAGTCGTGCGCCGCAGGACACCACGGTGGCTTCGGTCGGTCCGTAGGTGTTCCACACCTCGCGGCCGTCGGTGACCAGTCGCTCTGCCAACTCGGGCGGACAGGCCTCCCCACCGAAAATCAACAGCCGGACCGCTTCCAAGGCCTCGGCCGGCCACAGCGCCGCGAGCGTCGGCACCGTCGACACCACGGTGATGTCCCGTGAGACGAGCCACGGCCCCAGATCCATCCCGCTGCGCACCAGGGCGCGCGGCGCCGGCACCAGGCAGGCTCCGTGACGCCAGGCCAGCGACGTCGCCTCGCACGAGGCGTCAAAGGCGACCGAACGACCAGCCAGTACCCGATCACCCGGCCCGATTGGGCTGTCCTGCAGGAACATCCGCGCCTCGGCATCGATGAACGCCGCCGCGTTCCGGTGAGTAACGGCAACTCCCTTCGGAACGCCGGTGGAGCCCGAGGTGAAGATGATCCAGGCGTCGTCACCGACCGCGGGCGGGCCGGCGCTCCAGCCGCGCGACGAACCCGAGCCACGGCTCAGGCCGGATTCGGTGATCACCCCGACGACCCCGGCTTCGCCGAATACCAACTCGGCCCGCTCCTGCGGATCGTCGGCGTCCACCGGCACATAGGCCGCACCAGTCGCGAGCACCGACAGGATGGCCATGTACAGCGAGTAGCCGCCCGAGGGCATCCGGATTCCAATCCGGTCGCCCCGGCCGATTCCCCGCGCGGCAAGCCAGCGCACACCCTGCTCGATGTCGGCGACCATCTCCGCGTAAGTCAGTTGCACCGCGCCGTCATCGATGCCGGGGCGTCCGGGTAGCGCGCAGCAGTGTCGTAGAGAACGTCGATCAAAGTCCGCGGGGACGGGGCCTGATCGGATCGCAGATAGTGAGGGGGAACCCCGGGCAGCGCCACGCCTGCGAATCTTAGGCGCTAACAGGCGCTGATGCCCCGGTGTGACATCGCGGGATCCCACCTGAGACACTTCCGGCCAGAGGGGAGTATTCCTTCGCTCGGGCGTTTTTCGGCGGCCGGAGGTCGAGCAGTGAACGTGTCCGCGATCGAGTGGATCGTCACCTTGGCGGTGACGCTCGCCGTTCTGCTGGTGGACGTGTTGGTGTTCGCCCGCCGACCCCACGAGCCGAGCCGGCGGGAATGCCTTATCGCGCTGGGGTTCTACATCAGCCTGGCGGTCGCATTCGGAATCTGGGTGTGGAATTCCCACGGCAGCCAGTTCGGCTTGGAGTTTTACGCCGGGTGGCTCACCGAATACAGCCTGTCGATCGACAACCTGTTCATCTTCGTGATCATCATGGCCAGCTTCAACGTGCCCAAAATCCATCAACAGCAGGCATTGCTGGTCGGTATCGTGCTGGCTCTGGTGTTCCGCGGCGTCTTCATCGCGCTGGGAGCCGTTGCCATACAGAGGTTTTCCTGGATCTTCTATGTCTTTGGGGCGTTCCTCGTCTTCACCGCTGTCAAGCTGGCACGCGACACCGATCACAGTGACGACGCGGACAACGCGGTGGTGCGTTTCGCCAAGACCTACCTCAACACCACCGACAGCTGGCACGGCCTCAAGCTCTACGTCAAGCGGGGTCGCAAGCGCGTCATGACGCCGATGTTCCTGGTCATCGTCGCACTGGCAACCACCGATCTGTTGTTCGCGGTGGATTCGATCCCGGCGATCTACGGCCTGACCAGCGAGCCCTATCTGGTGTTCACCGCCAACGTGTTCGCGCTGATGGGGCTCAGGCAGCTGTACTTCCTGCTGGGTGACCTGCTCAATCGGCTGGTCTATCTATCTCAGGGGCTGGCCTTCATCCTTTTCTTCATCGGCGTCAAACTGCTGCTCCACGCGTTACACGAAAACAAGCTGCCGTTCATCAATGGTGGCGCTCCGGTCAACGTGCCAGAGATCCCGACCCTGTTGAGCCTGGCGGTGATCGTGGTGACGCTGCTGGTCACCATGGTGGCAAGCCTGGTCAAGACGCGGATCCTCGACGCCCGCTGAGGTGGTGTGACGCCTAGTCACCGCCAGTTGTCGTAGCCGCCCGGAGGGCCAAGCAGGCGCTCGAGCCTGCGGCGGTGAACTTTGGCGATTTCATTGCGGACGATCTTGCGCTCGGTCTCGGCGTCGTTGTGCATGGCGTGGGCGCTACCAAGGCGGTTCATGATTCGCGGGTGAGCTGCCAGGATTTCGTCGATCGCATCCTCCGGCAGCGCGAACAACAACGCATCGGCGCGGCGGAATAGCGCGTCGTGGCTGGCGAAGGGACGTTCCCGGGCGAGTTCGGCCGCCAGCGTGAGGCTGTCGGCGCATCCGTAGAGCGCGTGAACTGCTCGACGAGTCGGCAGGTCGTTGAAGGCCTCAATCCCGATGCCCTGGTGCAGCAACACAGGAATCATCATGAAAAACAGATGCCACAACAGCGTTACCGTGCGTTACGCCCAGGAAAACTCTCACCCCGTCGGCACACTCGCGCGGTGGGGAAAGGTTTAGTGCCCTTCGGCCGCGAACCGAACTCGGGACCGTTCGATCTCGGCCTCTGCCGCGGCGCGCCCCACGAAATCGGCGCCCTCGACGTACTTGCCCGGCTCGAGATCCTTGTAGTGGATGAAGAAGTGCTTGATTGTGTCCAGTTCGTGGCTCGGCACGTCGGCCAGGTCAGTGATGTGATCCCAGCGGGGGTCACCGGCTGGAACGCAGATCACCTTGTCGTCACCGCCGGCGTCGTCGACCATCTGGAACATCCCGACCGCGCGGGCGAGGACGATGACACCGGGATGCACTGATTCGGGCAGCAGGACCAGCGCATCGAGCGGATCGCCGTCCTCGCCAAGGGTGTCTTCGATGTAGCCGTAGTCGGCCGGGTACCCCATCGGTGTGTACAGGTAGCGGTCCAGGCGCAATCTGCCGGTTTTGTGGTCGATCTCGTACTTGTTGCGCTGGCCTTTCGGGATCTCGATCGTCACGTCGAAGTGCACCGCCCGACTCCTCACTGGCTCCGGTCGCCAGTCGGCGACGCGGCACCACAGTACGCAGCGATACCCTTTTTCACGGGTTCATTGGGCACAATGGTCATTGGGCGCGAAGGTTCAATTGGGCACGATGGTCATTGGGCAAGGGGACTCCGAACGGGGCGCCCTTCCCGGACGCAGTATCAGGAGGGTCATGGTCCGCACACCGGCGCGCGCCACCAGTGTGGTGCTGGCGGCCGCGGTGATCGCACTGGTCGCCGTGGTAGTCGCTGCTGCGGCGCTACTGAGCTCCGGAGGCAAGAGCAACGCTCAGGTCCCCGCGCCGCGGCAACTCGTCAGCGCGAACCCGGCCGTGGTGGGTGTCCCCGACTCGGCGGCCGTGCCGACCACCCAGGGTTTGACGGCCATGCTGGCCGCCGCCGTCGCCGATCCCAACCTCGGCACCCTCAGCGGCCGCATCACCGATGCCAAGACCGGGCAGCAGCTATGGGAGCAGCGCGCCGGGGTTCCGATGCTGCCGGCGTCGACCAACAAAGTGCTGACGACGGCCGCCGCCCTTCTCACGCTCGATCGCGATGCCCGCATCACCACGACGGTCCAGGCGGCCGATCAGAGCCGGATGCCCGGCGTGGTCGTGCTCGTGGGGGGCGGCGACCCGACCTTGTCGGCTGCCGTGCCTGGTGTGCCAACCTGGTACCGCGGCGCGGCCAGGATCGCCGACCTTGCCGAGCAGGTTCGCTCAAGCGGCATCACGGCGACCGCGGTGCAGGTGGACACTTCGCTGTTCATCGGCCCTGATATGGCTCCCGGCTGGGATCCCGCGGATATCTGGGGCGGCGACATCGCCCCCATCCAATCGGTGATGCTCGATGCCGGAAGGATTCAGCCGTCCACGCTGGAATCCCGTCGGTCAGCGACGCCGGCGCTCGACGCCGGCCGCGCACTCGCGGCAGCCCTCGGCATCGACCCGGCCCGGGTCACCTTCGCGCCCGGCCCGGCCGGCGGCAGGCAACTGGCATCGGTGCAGTCCGCTCCACTGATGGAACGGCTGCTGGAAATGATGAACACCTCAGACAATGTGATGGCCGAGACCATCGGCCGCGAAGTGGCGAAGGCGACCGGCCGGCCGCTGAGCTTCGCCGGGGCCGTCGATGCCGTGGTGGCCACACTGGCGTCGGCGAACATCGATATGGCCGGAGCATCGCTGGTGGACTCCAGCGGGCTGTCGGTGGCCAACCTGCTGACCGCCAAGACCCTCGACGAAGTGGTGAACGCGGCCGCCGGACCCGACCAACCGGTACTTCGGCCGATGGTCGACCTGCTACCGATCGCCGCGGGAAGCGGCACCCTGTCGAACCGGTTCGTCGGTGGTGATCCGGTGACATCCCCGGCGGGCTGGCTGCGTGCCAAAACCGGGTCGCTGACGAAAATCAACTCGTTGGCCGGGATCGTCACCGATACCAATGACAGGGTGCTGACCTTCGCATTCATTTCCAACAACGCCGGGATCGAGGGACGAACCGCCATAGATGCGCTGGCTGGCCTGCTGCGCACCTGCGGCTGTGGATCATGAGCCTGCTCAACCGGCCCGCCGAGTTGACCGTCGGGAAAGCAGTTGACTGGCGATTCGCTGCAACGGTGGGAGCCCGGCTTGCTCGTCCCGGTCCGCCTGCCACCGACTACACCCGCCGTCAAGTGATAGCCGACCTGTCGGAATTCTCCCGCGTTGCCGAAGAACCTGTCCGTGAGGTGACCGGACTGCTCTGCGAGGGGCCGGTAGCTCAGGCCCGCGTCGTCAACAGAGAGGAGTGGATTCGCGCGGCGTCGGACTCCATGCGCGTGATGACCGGTGATGCCACTGCGGCGAACAACGCCATTTCCGGTCGTCTCGCCGGCGCGCAGACCGGCGCGGTGTTGGCGTTCGTCTCCACGGGCATCCTTGGTCAGTACGACCCTTTCGGTGGTGATGATGGCGGTCGTCTGCTTCTGGTCTGGCCCAACGTGATCTCGGTCGAACGGCAACTTCGTCTGGTGCCCAGAGACTTTCGGCTGTGGGTGTGCCTGCACGAGGTCACCCATCGAGTGCAGTTCACCGCCAATCCATGGCTGGCTCAATACATGTCGCGCGCGCTGGCAGTGATCACCTCCGACGGTGGCGAGGATGTCGGACGAGTCCTGGGCCGACTTGCTGATTTCGTCAAGGACCGTCGCCACGGGACAGGCGACGCCGGTGCTGGCAGTGACGGCATCATCGGGCTGCTGCGTGCGGTGCAGTCCGAACCGCAACGTGCGGCGCTTGATCGGCTGCTGGTACTCGGCACATTGCTAGAAGGGCACGCCGATCATGTGATGGACGCAGTTGGACCCTCCGTGGTGCCAACTGTTCAACTCATCCGCCGGCGCTTCGATGACCGCCGACACCGCAAGCAGTCGCCGTTGCAACGGGTATTGCGCGCACTGCTCGGAGTGGACGCGAAGCTCAGTCAGTACACCCGCGGCAAGGCCTTTGTCGACCACGTGGTCGACCGGGTCGGGATGGCGCGTTTCAATGCAGTCTGGACTGCTGCGCACACCCTGCCGCTGCCCGACGAGATCGAAGATCCGCAGCGGTGGATCGACCGGGTGCTGTAGCCGGGCTGCGCACGACGCTGGCCGGGTTCGCCGCGACCTGGCTTGCTGACGCGCCACTCTGGTGCGTGGCACTGTCCGGTGGCCCCGACTCGCTGGCGCTGACCGCCGCCGCGGCTGCGACGCTGCCCACCACAGCCCTGATCGTCGACCACGGACTTCAGCCCGACTCCGACCTGGTGGCAGCAGCAGCCGCCGAACAGGCCAGGGCGCTGGGCTGCGTTCGGGCTGAGGTCCTGCGCGTGCAGGTAGGGCATGCCGGAGGTCCGGAGGCGGCCGCCCGGACCGCCCGATACCGCGCACTCGATGGCGCCCGGCAGGGCGCACCGGTGCTGCTCGGACACACCTTGGACGACCAGGCCGAGACCGTGTTGATGGGGCTGGGCCGGGGTTCAGGTGCGCGGTCGATCGCCGGTATGCGGCCCAGTGACCCGCCGTGGTACCGGCCGCTGCTGGGGCACCGTCGCGCATTGACCCGTGCCGCCTGCGCCGAACTCGGACTCACCGCCTGGGATGACCCGCACAACAGCGACCCCCGGTTCACCCGAGTGCGGCTGCGCACCGAGGTGCTTCCACTGCTCGAACAAGTACTGGGCGGTGGGGTGGCGGAAGCGCTGGCCCGGACCGCCTCCGCGCTGCGCGAGGACACCGACGCACTCGATGGACTGGCCGCTGATGAACTACCGGCGGCCCGGGCCGGCGATGACCTGGATGCCACCGCCGTCGAGGGGCTGCCCGCCGCCCTGCGGCGCCGGGTGATCCGCGCCTGGTTGCTCGCCGGCGGCGCGAGCGGACTCACCGAACCTCAAATCAAGGCCGTGGACGCGGTGGTGGTCGCCTGGCGCGGCCAGGGGCCGGTGGCGGTCAGCTCCGACCTGCCCTACACCAGATTGTTGGTGCAGCGGCGCGGCGCACTCCTGACCCTGCGTCGCGAACCGGTCTGATTGTTCCTATCCGCACCCGGCATGGCACGCTGTGGGCGTGTCAGCGCACGAGCTGTATGCCGGGGACATCAAGTCGGTGTTGGTCTCCGAGGAGCGGATTGCGGCCCGGACCGTCGAACTCGGCGCCCAGGTCGGCCGTGACTACGCCGAGGTGCTCACCGATCAGGATCTGCTGTTGGTGACGGTGCTCAAGGGCGCGGTGATGTTCGTCACCGACCTGGCGCGCGCGATCCCGCTGCCCACCCAGTTGGAGTTCATGGCGGTGAGCTCCTACGGCTCGGCGACATCGTCCTCGGGTGTGGTTCGCATCCTCAAAGACCTCGACCGCGACATCGCCGATCGGGACGTGCTGATCGTGGAAGATATCGTCGACTCCGGATTGACGCTGTCCTGGTTGCTACGCAACCTGGCCACCCGCCATCCCCGGTCACTGCGGGTGTGCACCCTGCTGCGCAAACCCGACGCGGTGCGCGACAATCTCGAGATCGCCTATATCGGCTTCGACATTCCCAATGAATTCGTCGTCGGATACGGACTGGATTACGCGGAGCGCTACCGCGACCTGCCCTATATCGGCACCCTTGACCCAAAGGTCTATCAGCACTGATCGTCAGCGGGTGCCGATTTTCAAGGGGTGCCGGGAAATTCGTTTCCCCCACGTCTGTCAGTGAGGTCAAACCCACACTGGTTAGTTCAACTCCCAGACTGCGGTGACCGAGAAGCTCACAGTCTGCTCGCCCGGCTCCAGGGGCACCGGGGCCGCCATCGCTTCGGCCCGCGGCATCGGAACTGCCACCGGCGGCCCGCTGCCGGGTGCCTCAGAGATCGAGATGACACTGCCCAGGGACAGACCAGACAACTCCGCATACTGCTGCGCCCGGTTCTTGGCGTCGGCGAAGGCCTCGGCGCGAGCGTCGCTGACGAGTGTCGAGTCGTTCTCGATGGAGAAGGTGACCGAGTTGATGCGAGTGGCGTCGCCGCCGGCATCGACGATCGCGGCAAGCCGGTCCGGGGCGGCGTCGAGGTCGCGAATCCTGACTCCGATGGTGTTCCCGGCCCGGTATCCGGTGACGACGGAATTCTCGCCGTACTGCGGTTGCAGGTTGACCCCGGTGGTGCTGATGTCCTTGGCGTCGGTCCCACCCGCTGTCAGGGCCTCGATCACCGTTCGCTGGCGATCACTCGACTGGTTCATCGCGGCCGTCGCGTCGGGGGCCACCACCTCGATGCCCACGTCGGCTGTCAGGGTGTCGGGCGTGCCTCGCACCTCGCCCGAGCCCACCACGGTGACCTGACGCGGACTCGCCGCCACCGGCCCGGCGTTCGAGTCACACCCGGTGAGGCTCGCGGCTAGCGTCGCCGCCACGACACCAGCCACCATGGCTGCCGTGCGACGGCGCAGAATTGTGAGGGTGGCCATGATTCACCGTAGCGCGCCTCCGCGCCTGTTTCGCCAACAGCTAATTCATGCCCACTCGACGTCTGCGAGAAACGCCAGCAGTTCGGTGGTGACCTGCTCGGGCCGCTCCTGCTGAATCCAGTGCCCGGCACCGTCGAGCAGCACCTGCCGGTATGAACCCGCGACGACCTCGCGCGCTCTGTCGGTCCGTGTGAAGTTCAGTACCGGGTCGTCGGTTCCACCCACGAAAAGTGCTGGCACGCTGATGGTTTGAGCCGCCGGTGCGGCCATGATTTCCCAATTCCGTTCGTAGTTGCGATACCAGTTGAGCGCACCGGTGAAGCCGGTCCGGGTGAACTCGGCGACGTAATGGTCGAGATCGGCGGCGGTCAACCAGTCCGGTAGCCGGTCAGGCTCGGGCAGCCGGTCGATGAATCCCTCGGGCCCCGGTGCCAACATCCGCGCCACACCGGCCTCGTCTGACGGGGTCCGCATCCCGCCGAGCATCCTGCGCAGGCTGCGGCGCGGATCGGCAGCCATCTCGGCATCGGCGACACCGGGCTGCTGGAAATACAGCATGTAGAAAAAGTTCTCCCCGAACATCCGGCGCAACGCGTCGGTTACCGGAGTCAGCGGCCGGGGTACCGGCGGCACGCTCAAACCCGCTACGGCGGCGACCCGATCGGGATGCAACAACGGCAGGCTCCAGGCGACCACCGCTCCCCAGTCGTGCCCGATGACGGCGGCGCGTTCGGCACCGAGGGCATCGAGCAGGCCGACCAGATCCCCGGTCAGCGCCGCGATGTCGTAAGCCTCGATCGCGTCCGGCCGGGTTGATCCGCCGTAGCCGCGCTGGTCGGGAGCCAGCACGTGATAGCCGGCCTCGGCCAGGCGGGGTATCTGGTGACGCCAGGAGTAGGCCAGTTCCGGGAAGCCGTGAGCCAGAATCACCGTCGGTGCGTCGGCCCGACCGGACTCGAGAACCCGTAACCGGACGCCGTTGACGTCGACGAACCGCTCGATCGGGGCCCTCACCAGCCCCAGCCAAGCACACGGCGATCCGGCGTCGGGACGCATCGGCGATTGGGAACCAAACAGTGACGGAAACCCTCGGCGCGGCACCTGCCGTCGGGGTAGCGGTAACCTGGTCGTCCAAGGCTGAGCAGACGGAAGGACGGGCCCCCGGGGCCGAACGCTTGTGAACCGGAAAACTGTTGTGCGGACACTGACGGTGATCTCCGCTGTGTTGCTCCTGGGCTGGCTGTTTGTTTTCTTCAGCGACGACACCCGCGGGTTCAAGCCGATCGACACCTCGGTGGCGGTGGCCCAGATCAACGCCGACAACGTCAAGTCGGCCCAGATCGACGACCGTGAGCAGCAGCTGCGGCTGGAGTTGAAGAGTGCCACCGACGAGACCGCGAAGTCGACCAAGGTCATCGCGAAGTATCCGACCGGATACGCGGTCCCGCTGTTCGAGGCCCTGAACGGCAAAGGCATCAAGTCCAACACCACGGTCAACCAACCCAGCATGCTGGGTTCGCTGCTGATCTACATGCTCCCACTGCTGCTGCTGGTCGGGTTGTTCGTGCTGTTCTCCCGGATGCAGACCGGCGGCCGGATGGGGTTCGGGTTCGGCAAGTCCAAGGCGAAGATGTTGACCAAGGACATGCCGACGACGACGTTCGCCGACGTCGCGGGCGCTGACGAGGCGGTCGAGGAACTCTACGAGATCAAGGACTTCCTGCAGAACCCCAGCCGCTATCAGGCACTCGGGGCCAAAATCCCCAAGGGTGTGCTGCTCTACGGGCCGCCGGGAACCGGCAAGACGTTGCTGGCCAGGGCGGTGGCCGGCGAGGCCGGGGTGCCGTTCTTCACCATCTCCGGTTCCGACTTCGTCGAGATGTTCGTCGGTGTCGGCGCCTCGCGGGTGCGCGATATGTTCGAGCAGGCGAAGCAGAACTCCCCGTCGATCATCTTCGTGGACGAGATCGACGCCGTCGGTCGTCAGCGCGGTGCCGGGCTGGGTGGCGGCCACGACGAACGCGAGCAGACGCTCAACCAATTACTCGTCGAGATGGACGGGTTCGGTGAGCGCCAGGGTGTGATCCTCATCGCCGCCACCAACCGCCCGGACATTTTGGATCCGGCCCTGTTGCGGCCCGGCCGGTTCGACCGCCAGATCCCGGTCTCCTCGCCCGATCTGGCCGGGCGGAAAGCGGTGTTGCGAGTGCACTCGCAGGGCAAGCCACTGGCTCCGGGTGCCGATCTGGACGGCCTGGCCAAGCGCACCGTGGGGATGTCCGGCGCGGATCTGGCCAACGTGATCAATGAAGCCGCGTTGCTGACCGCCCGCGAGAACGGAACGGTGATCACCGGTGCTGCGTTGGAAGAGGCCGTCGACCGGGTGATCGGCGGACCGCGACGCAAGGGTCGGATCATCAGCGAGACCGAGAAGAAGATCACCGCCTACCACGAAGGCGGCCACACCCTGGCGGCGTGGGCGATGAGCGACATCGAACCCATCTACAAGGTGACCATCCTGGCCCGGGGTCGGACCGGTGGGCACGCCGTGTCGGTGCCCGAGGACGACAAAGGCTTGATGACCCGCTCGGAGATGATCGCCCGCCTGGTCTTCGCCATGGGGGGCCGGGCCGCCGAGGAGTTGGTGTTCCGGGAGCCGACCACCGGCGCCGTCTCCGATATCGAGCAGGCCACCAAGATCGCTCGGGCGATGGTGACCGAGTACGGCATGAGTTCCAAACTCGGCGCGGTCCGCTACGGCACCGAGCACGGTGATCCGTTCCTCGGCCGCACCATGGGAACCCAGGCCGATTACAGCCACGAGGTGGCCCGGGACATCGACGATGAGGTGCGCAAGCTGATCGAGGCCGCGCACGATGAGGCCTGGGCGATCCTGACCGAGCACCGGGATGTGCTCGACGTGCTGGCGGCGGAACTGCTCGAGAAGGAGACGCTGCATCGGGCCGAATTAGAGGTGATCTTCGCCGGCATCCAGAAACGTCCGCGCCTGACGGTGTTCGACGATTTCGGTGGGCGGATTCCGTCGGATAAACCGCCCATCAAGACCCCGGGTGAGCTCGCCATCGAGCGTGGCGAGCCGTGGCCTCAGCCGGCCCCGGAGCCCGCCTTCAAGAAGGCGATCGCTGCGGCCAGCGCCGTGCATGCCCAGCAGGGCACCGATACCAACGGCAACGGCGCGCACCCGGCCGGTCGCCACCACGCGAACAACGGACCGGCGCAGCCCAACTACGGCGCGCCGTCGGGGTGGCAGGCCCCCGGCTGGCCGCCGCCGCAACAGCAGGGCTACTGGTATCCGCCCCCTCCGGGGTGGGGTGCGCCGCCGCACCAAGCGGGTCAACCCCAACCGCAGCATCAGCCTCACCCGACACCCACTCATTCGGCCGCCGGCCCCCAGGATGAACCGGGCGAGGATCACCATCGGCGCACGGCCGATTAACGGACACCATCGGCGCACGGCCGATTAACGGACGGAGAACCCATGCCGAAGCGCGACTCGGTCTCGCTCGACATCTCTGAATTCGATCAAGACCGCGCCGAAGCGGCGGTCCGCGAACTTCTGCTGGCCGTCGGAGAGAATCCGGATCGTCAAGGCTTGATCGACACCCCGGCGCGGGTCGCACGTGCCTATCGGGAGATGTTCGCCGGGTTGTACACCGACCCGGATACGGTGTTGGAGACCACGTTTGACGAGGAACACGACGAACTGATTCTGGTCACCAAAATCCCGATGTACTCGACGTGCGAGCATCACCTGGTGGCCTTTCACGGAATGGCCCACGTCGGTTACATCCCGGGCAAAGACGGCCGGGTGACCGGGTTGTCGAAACTGGCCCGCGTGGTCGACCTGTATGCCAAACGCCCCCAGGTGCAGGAGCGTTTGACCGGCCAAATCGCCGACGCAGTGGTCCGCAAACTCAAGCCGCGCGGCGTCATCGTGGTGATTGAAGCCGAGCATCTGTGCATGGCGATGCGGGGCGTGCGCAAAGCGGGTTCAGTCACCGTGACGTCGGCGGTGCGCGGACAGTTCAAGACCGATGACGCATCGCGATCCGAGGCGCTGGGCCTGATTCTCCGCAAGTGAGATCGTCCCGCGTACAGGTGATGGGGGTCATCAACGTCACCGATGATTCCTTCTCCGACGGGGGACTGTTTCTGAACCCCACCCGGGCCATTGAGCACGGGCTCGCTCTAGTCGCCGAAGGGGCCGCGATCATCGACGTCGGTGGCGAATCCACGCGGCCCGGCGCGACCCGCATCGATCCCGATGTCGAGACCGCCAGGGTCATTCCCGTCGTGAAAGAGCTTGCCGCAGCTGGCATCACCGTGAGTATCGACACCATGCATGCCGCTGTGGCGCGGGCTGCGTTGGAAAGCGGTGCCAGTATCGTCAACGACGTCAGCGGAGGTCGCGCCGATCCGGACATGGCGGCGCTGGTTGCCGACGCTGACGTCACCTGGATCCTGATGCACTGGCGTTCGGTCCAGGCTGAGCAACCGCACGAGGTGCCGCACTATCGTGACGTGGTGGCCCAGGTCCGTGCCGAACTGCTCGCCAGCGTCGACGCCGCAGTGGCCGCGGGTGTCGACCGCAGCAAGCTGATCATCGATCCGGGTCTCGGGTTCGCCAAGACTGCGCAACATAATTGGGCACTTCTGCGCGCTCTGCCCGAATTGGCCGCCACCGGCATCCCGATACTCGTCGGAGCGTCACGCAAGCGTTTCCTCGGCGCTCTGCTCGCCGGCGCTGACGGCACACCGCGACCGCCAGGCGGCCGCGAGACCGCCACCGCTGTCGTCTCCGCGCTGGCCGGAATGCACGGAGCATGGGGAGTTCGCGTCCACGACGTACGCGCCAGCGTCGACGCACTCAAGGTGATCGGAGCATGGCAGCACGACACGGAGGGAAGCGATGACTGACCGCATTGAATTACGCGGCTTGGCGGTGCGCGGCAATCACGGGGTATTCGATCACGAACGTCGAGACGGCCAAGACTTCGTCGTCGACGTCACCGTCTGGATGGACCTGTCCGGGGCGGCCGCCAGCGACGACCTGCGCGACACGTTCGACTACGGTGTGCTGGCCCAGCGCGCCGCTGACATCGTCGGTGGTCCGGCCCGCGACCTCATCGAGACCGTCGCCGCCGAAATCGCCGATGACGTAATGGCCGATGATCGGGTGCATGCCGTCGAGGTGGTCGTGCACAAACCTCAGGCGCCGATCCCGTTGACGTTCGCCGATGTTGCCGTGGTCGCCCGCCGCTCCCGGCGCGGTGGCCGCACCCAGCCCGGTCCCGCCGCAGGCGCGACGTGAGTCGCGTCGTGCTGTCCATCGGTTCCAACCTCGGTGATCGATTGGCTCGACTGCAGGCTGCGGTCGATGGGATGGGCAAGACGGTCAGCGCAGTGTCGCCGGTCTACGAGACAGACCCGTGGGGCGGGGTGTCGCAGGAGCCCTTTCTCAATGCCATCGTGCTCGCCGATGACGCCGGAACCGACGCGCAGGGTTGGCTGCGGCGCGCCCAGGCCCTGGAACTGGACAACGAACGGGTGCGCACCCAGCGATGGGGGCCGCGAACCCTCGATGTCGACCTCATCTGCTGCTTCGTTGCGAGCGGTCCAAATGATCAGGTGCTCGGCAAGGAAGTGGTCAGCACCGACGCCGAACTGACGCTGCCGCATCCGCGAGCCCACGAGCGGGCTTTCGTGCTGCTGCCGTGGCTGGCGGTCGACCCGACCGCCGAACTGACCGTGGCGGGTCAGCGCCGGCCGTTACGCGAGTTATTGGAGCGCCTCGACCCGGCCGAACGGGACGGCGTCCGGTCGACTGATTTGAGGCTGACATGGGGTTGAGGCAGACATGGGGTTGAGGCTGACGTTGCCGCGGGATTCCGAAATCTAATGGGGCCGACACGCAAGCGCGACCTTGCCGCCGCCGCGGTGGCCGCCGCGGTAATCGGTTATCTGGTGATCCATGGCGTGTACCGGTTCTTCCCGGCCGTCACGCTGTGGACCGGTCTGTCGCTGCTTGCCGTCGCAATCGGCGAGGCGGTGTGGGCGGCAACGGTGCGCAGCCGGATTCGTGATGGCCGGGTCGGCATGGGTGCGGGGCGACTGCATCCCCTTGCCGTGGCCCGGACCGTCGCGATCGCCAA
>Ga0164294_10001470_pt1 | contig 21904 bp, 23 predicted proteins | sample GEODES005metaG_FD_111479 | JGI IMG/M metagenome (GOLD analysis project Ga0164294, IMG submission 111479) | Oligotrophic lake water microbial communities from Sparkling Lake, Wisconsin, USA - GEODES005 metaG | ecosystem: Environmental > Aquatic > Freshwater > Lake | place: USA: Sparkling Lake...
GGTACAGGTACCATCAATCAAAACGATTTCAGCTTGGCTTCTTTGGTAGTTTCTTTACTAGGCGCGATTATTTTGCTTGCGGTCGTGAATTTACTGCGTAGAGGCGCCCCTCGTTAATTTAAATTGCAATGTGCAGTGAGCTAAGCTAATCATGACTTACTGCGCATAAGAAATTAGCGTAGGTTCTCTAGCTTGGGTGAGTCATGATAGCTGGTTGTATCCAGCGGTCGAATTGAAAAGCACTCACATAACCCGATGCGAGAGCGGCTTCACGCAAACTTTGATTTTCAGCGTGAGCCGTTTTCGCAATGGCAGCCGCCTTGTCATAACCGATGTGCGGTACCAATGCCGTTACCAACATGAGTGATGACTCGACTATGCGTTCAGGGCGAATGAAGGTACCCGCACAAAATTTCTCCACGACAGAAGGGAGCAAATTTTGCAAGATCAAAAGACGGAGATGTAGATTTATTACGAATTTACGATGAACCAGCACAGCTGTGCAACACGGGACCCAGTGAAGCCATGAATTAGCTTCGACTAATTACTAGTCTATCGTCTGGTTTTTATTCAATCAGTGCTTATTAGGTAGCAGACATGCTTCGATGATCGTTAAATCATTGTCTTTAGCGAAGCTACGCATAAAGTGATACGCCATAGGCTCAAGCGCGTACAACTTAGCATCAACCAAAACCGAGCGCACACCTTCGATCAGCGCTGGTTGTACATAAGGGGAAAACTGTAGATGAAGGTCGTAACCATTGCCAGCGTCGGGATTAAAACGCGCCATGATTCCACACAAGCGATCGGCCCAATCACTGGGCCGAAAGGGTTTACCTTTACTGGTTAAGCCCTGGATGATGAAGTCGGTCGCTTCGCTGCAAGATTCTGAACTCAGGTCGGCCATGCGGCAGGCAGGCTTTCAAACGATAGGGGTTGGGTGATGTTTTGTTGCAGCACACCATTTACCGCTATCTTACCGAATATGAGTGGGGAAACAAAGCTGTACCTACTATTTTTTAATGCGCAAGAATGACAAGCACTTCAATTCCCAAACTGTTCTTTGGCTATCAGCCCTGTAAAACATTTTCAGCCAAGCCAGTTGGCAACTGAGACTAGCACTAGCAACAAAATCCAAAGAAGCAGCGCGCGCCAAATCAAGCCTACCGTACTCTGCAATGAACGCGCCGATGGTTCTTCGCCCGGCAAAATTTCGAGTTCAGGGCTGGAAGAGTCGTAACGAGTGATATCAACTTCAGGTACTGCGGGCGCATATTCAGCCGGTGTTCCCAGCCGAACTCCCATTGCACCGCCGCCTGCTGACAAAATAATACCGGTGGTATGACTGGCCCAGCGACGAGCAAAATTCCGCCAAGCATAAATAGAGTCTTCGAAATTACCGACGATGGCGAAAGCCACAGCAGTCAAGCGTGCCGGGAGCCAATCTATCCAGTCGAACGCAGTTTTAGCGAATGTGCCAAAGGATTCTTGACGCAGATGCTCGGGCTCAGTCCATGAGCGCGCCAAGTATTCGGCCAGACGGTAAATCACGGCACCGGCAGGTCCGATCGGCAGCAGCAACCATAAAAAAACACCAAACACATGTCGGTGGGTAGTGATCAGTGCATTCTCTACTGATAAGCGAGCGATATCGTGACTATCAAGATCGCGTACATCTTGACCAGTCCATTCAGCCAAAAGATCGCGCGCCTCTGACAGCTCGCCATTATTCAGCGCCACTTGAATCGATGTGAAGTAATGACTGTAATGACGAAAGCCCATCGTCAAATAAACAATCAACACACTCCATACGAACTGCGCCAACGGTCCTACCAAGGCAAGCAACCAGTAAATCAATAAGGTGGGCGCCACTAGCACTGAGATCATGACTAACCAAGCCATACGTCCATGCTCGGGGCGACCCGCATTAAAACTATGCTCTATGCGAGCTGCAAATACACGGATCGCGGCATAGATGGGATTGTCCGCACGCAAAGGGCGGAACTGTTCAATCAGTAAAACGAAGAGTATAGAAAACAGAGTCATGAGAGGCGCTAGAATTTCAGTAAATCATAAGCTAAATGAAGAGTAATGCATACCCGGGCTCAAGCGCGAACAAAATGATAAAGATTGCGCAGCATAGCGGCGGTAGCGCCCCAAATAAAATAATGCTGAAAAGGCATCGCATAAAAAGTCCGTCGACCCGGCTTGCCGGGAAATTCAGCGCTGCGACGTTGGTGATTGGCGCCATCCATCAAAAAATGAAGGGGCACTTCGAATATTTCAGCGACTTCAAATTCATCAGCGGCTAAATCGAAAGGTGGATGAACTAAGCCCACCACCGGAGTGACTTGAAAACCGGTACCCGTAAAATAGTCAGGCAATGAACCAATCACTTCAATATGACGACGAGAAAGACCAATCTCTTCCTCCGTTTCACGCAAGGCCGTGGCAACAGCATCTACATCGTCAGGGTCTACCCGCCCACCAGGAAAACTAATCTGACCTGCATGGTCATGCAAGTGTGCAGTGCGCTGCGTAAGTAGCAAGGAAATATGATTCTCACGCACCACCAGCGGCACCAACACCGAGGCAGGTACCGGCACGCGCTGCGTATCACGCAGCACATGTTCATCGGTAAATTCCGGCGTCCATTCGGCCGGTTGGCGAAAACGTTCGCGCAACCACTCAGGATGTAAGCGCTCCGATGCTAAGGCCTGCTCGGAAGCCAAAGAATCAATCGGTGCTTCTGTAGGATCAAACGGATTTTTCATCAGCATTCAAAAAAGAAAAAGGGCACGCTCGGTGCCCTTTTCAGTTTGCCATAATTCGACAGATTACTCCGCTGCGGAATCAGCTGTACGACGGCTAGGCAATTTTTCGCGAATACGCGCCGATTTACCTGAACGTTCACGCAAGTAGTACAACTTAGCGCGACGTACATCACCGCGACGTTTCACTTCGATTGAAGCGATCAGTGGTGAATACAATTGGAAAGTACGCTCTACACCTTCGCCTGACGAGATTTTACGAACGATGAAGTTCGAGTTCAAACCACGATTACGACGGGATATCACGACACCTTCATACGCCTGTACACGCTTGCGGTTACCTTCAACCACGTTCACGTTGACGATAACGGTATCGCCAGGTGCGAATTCAGGGATGTTCTTACCCAGACGGGTAATTTCTTCTTGCTCTAGTTGTTGGATCAGATCCATGGTTTGCTCCTTTGCATCATGCCGGCGCTGATAACTGCTATGCCCGGTAGAGGATGAATTACACATAACAGGGCAGCATTGAAAAAACTTAACTGCCCCTCGACTAACTACAAACTACTTACTGCTCTGCTTAAGAAAGGCTTCATCAGCCTTGGTCAGCAATCCTGCTGCGCGCGCCTTTGCGATTAAATCAGGGCGCTTGCGCTGAGTAGCGTTGAGCATTTGCTCGCGTCGCCATTTCTCAATTTCTGCGTGATGCCCGCCTAACAGTACAGCCGGCACACTCGTATCTTCATACATCTCGGGTCGCGTGTAGTGCGGGCAATCGAGAAGACCATTGACAAAACTGTCTTCTACTGCCGATGCATCGTCATGCAACACACCCGGCAACTGCCTAATCACTGCATCCATCAATGCCATGGCCGGTAACTCACCACCGGACAAAACAAAATCGCCTAAGCTGATTTCTTCATCGACGCAACGATCGATCAAACGCTGATCTACTGCTTCGTAACGACCACACAAAACCACTAATCCTGCTGCTTCTCTCAGCGCCATCACCCGCGCATGATTCAGGGGCGCACCCTGTGGTGACATATAAATCACCTTAGGCTTAGGTAAACCCAGCGCTAGCTGCCGCTGATTTGCCGCTGTAATCGCTGATTCCAGCGGAGCGGCCATCATCACCATTCCAGGACCACCACCATACGGTCGGTCGTCTACAGTGCGATGGTTATCGCTAGTGAAATCGCGCGGATTCCACAAAGACAGCTCACATCTTTTTTGCTCAAACGCACGTCGAGTAATACCCGATGACGTTAGCGCCGAAAACATTTCAGGAAAGAGCGTAATCACATCAAACTGCATGCCCACCCCCCAGAACTGAGAACTAGTAATCGCGCTCCCAATCCACCTGAATTCTTTTTGCTGCTGAATCAACTGAAGTAACGAACTGATCCACAAAGGGAATTAATAGTTCGTGAGCTTTTTCCTCGCCCGGCATAGCAACTTTCAATATCGGATGCGCGCCGTTATCCATCAGACCGGTCACTTCACCGAGCAATTCTCCTCGGAGATTTTCAACCGCATGGCCGATCAGATCGATCCAGTAAAACTCTCCATCATCAAGCGGCGGGAAATGCGCCCGTCTCACTTGCACTGTTGCACCCTTGAGCGCCTCAGCAGAATTTCTGTCTGCGACACCCATCAACTGCGCTACTAGATCTTCGCCTTGTGATCGCACCAGAAGTACATCCACATCACGTAGTTCAGGTTTGTCTAGCCACCAGGTTTTTGCGTGCACCAAAGCACCCGCATCATCCGAATAAGGCTTTAACTTGACCCAACCTGCCAAACCATAAGCACCCGTTACATGGGCCACCAACACCAGATCATCGGGAACCGGGATTCCCGGAGTACCCGACATCGTCAAATCAGGCAGCTTGCTTGCCGCCGGTTTTGATTAAGCGCTGGACTGTTGGCGATAATTGCGCGCCAACGCTTTGCCAGTGAGTCAAACGTTGCTGGTCGATGCTGAAAGGCTGAGCGGCACCAGAAGCGACTGGGTTGTAATAACCGATACGCTCAATAAAGCGGCCATCGCGGCGGTTGCGCGAATCAGTAGCAACGATATTGTAAAAAGGGCGCTTCTTTGCACCACCACGGGATAAACGAATAACAACCATAATTTTCTCTACCAAAAAGGGGGAAATACGGACACGAAAAAAGACCGCGATTATAGCGTTTTTCACCCTGATGGGACAAGCCAAAATGCGGGAAGTCGCTGATTTATTGTGGATTTTCACCCTATGCGGGCAAATTTCCCGAGATTTCGGGTGCCGACTCTGCCAATTTGCCATCACTGACGGGACAGTGCACACTGCCGGCACCGCGAGCGTAAGCATCGCCAGTGAGTTTTAAATTTAGCAACCACATTGGGGCTCACCCTCATCTCGAAGCAAAAACATATGAATTCAACGTTTAAAAGCAAAGCCTTAGCGACGGTACTCGCACTCGTTTTGGGTGGCGCAGGTCTGCACCGATTTTATCTAAATGGCATGAAAGATCGTTGGGGTTGGTTGCATGCGGCCAGCTTACCGGCCTCAGGTCTTTTATTCGCTCTGCAACCCGATTGGCCCCTACTGGCCTACGCCGCACCTGCCGTGCTCTCGCTACTGGTGGCTAGCCTAGAGACGTTTGTGATTGGTCTGACGCAGGATGAAAAATGGGATGAGAAGTACAACGCTGAATCAGACATCAAAACAGGCAGTCGCTGGCCCATTCCAGCGATGATGGTGTTAAACCTTTTTTACGGAGCGACGCTACTACTCACCGTCATCGCGCGCGCCTTCGATCTCGTACTGACAGGCGGCGCTTACGGATAAGCTAGAAGTTAAACCAACACCGCACTCACCAACATCAAAACTGCTCGTCAGCGAGCGCCAGCACACCCGCACTACCTTCAACAATCGCAATCCGCGCCGCAGAAGACGTACTCAGGTAATGATCAGCAAAAAAGCGCGCGGTAGCGATCTTTGCTTTATAAAAAGACGCATCACCTCCACTCTCAGCTAATTTTGCAGTTGCGATCTTAGCGGCACGCGCCATCTGCCAACCACCAAACACGATGCCTGCGATTTTCAGATAAGGCACGCTACCTGCAAAGGCAGCTTTGATGTCGGACTTACCATTGGCCGAAATAAATTCAACAATACTCTTCAGATCAGCACTCGCCGCAGCTAAGCGCTGACCAATCGCTACCAACTCAGCATTACCAGAACCGATTAATTCAGTGGCCGTGGCAGTAACTTGACCTAGTAGATTTTTTGCCAGCTCACCGCCATCACGCAGGGTTTTACGACCCACCAAATCATTCGCCTGAATCGCCGTCGTACCTTCGTAAATCGTCAAGATACGTGCATCGCGATAGTGCTGCGCAGCGCCGGTTTCTTCGATAAAGCCCATACCACCGTGCACTTGCACACCGGTCGATGCAACATCAATCGACATCTCAGTCGACCAACCTTTCACGATAGGCACCATGAAATCATAGAAGGCATTATTCACTTTGCGTGCAGCCTCATCCGCATGGTGATGCGCAGCATCGAAAGCAGCCGCCGTCACATACGACAACGCACGTGCTGCTTCTGTTTGTGCGCGCATAGACATCAGCATGCGTTTTACATCAGGATGATGAATGATCGCTACCGGACCCGCAGAACCCGCGAGGTCACGCGATTGAACACGATCACGCGCATAGCCGACTGCTTTTTGATACGCACGCTCGGCCACCGAGATACCTTGCATACCCACCGCGAAACGCGCAGCGTTCATCATGATGAACATGTACTCTAAACCGCGATTTTCTTGTCCAACCAAATAACCGATTGCACCACCGTGATCGCCATATTGCAAAACGGCAGTGGGGCTGGCTTTGATACCTAGCTTGTGTTCTATCGATACGCAATGCACGTCATTTCTATCGCCTAAGCTGCCATCGGCTTTGACGAGAAATTTCGGCACGATAAACAGTGAAATACCTTTCACTCCCTCAGGTGCATCGGGTGTACGTGCCAGCACGAGATGGATGATGTTCTCAGCCATATCATGTTCGCCATACGTAATATAAATTTTGGTACCAAAAATTTTGTACGTACCATCTGCCTCCGGTACTGCACGTGACCGCACTAATGACAAATCAGAACCTGCCTGCGGCTCGGTCAGATTCATCGTGCCAGTCCATTGACCTGAAATCAGTTTTTCCAGATACAAGTCTTTTTGTGCATCGGTACCTGCTGTCATCAATGCTTCGATCGCACCGTCGGTCAACAACGGGCACAGTGCGAACGACAGATTCGCCGAGTTCAACATTTCGATACACGGAGTCGCTAACAACTTGGGCAAGCCCTGACCACCGTAATTAACAGGATGCTGCACACCTTGCCAGCCTGCCTGGCCAAAGGCTTTGAATGCTTCTTTAAATCCCGGTGTCGTTTTTACTTCGCCGCCATGCCAACTACTCGGCGCACAATCACCAGCCCAGTTGAGCGGTGCGACGACCTCTGAACAAAATTTTGCATTTTCTTCCAGCACCGCTTCAGCGGTTTCAGGCGTCGCATCTTCACAGCCGGGTAATTGGCTAATGGCTGCCAGCCCCGCCAACTCGTTCATGACGAACACCATATCTTTTAAAGGTGCGACGTAGCTCATTAGAACTCCTGAAGATTCTGCTAACCGAGAAGGGAATTAATTTTTTAACCGAGTTCTTTTACTAGTGCTGGTATGGCTTCGAACAAATCACCCACCAGTCCATAGTCAGCTACGCTGAAGATGGGAGCTTCTGGATCCTTGTTGATGGCAACAATCGTCTTCGAATCTTTCATGCCCGCCAAATGTTGAATCGCACCAGAAATACCGACGGCGATATACAACTGCGGCGCCACGATTTTGCCGGTCTGTCCGACTTGCCAATCGTTAGGTACATAACCTGCGTCGACGGCGGCGCGCGATGCACCCATGGCCGCACCGAGCTTGTCAGCGAGGGGTTCGAGAATTTTAAAGTTTTCAGCAGAGCCGATACCACGGCCACCGGAAACAATTACTTTTGCAGCGGTGAGTTCTGGACGATCAGATTTAGCCAACTCGCGCGAAATAAACGCCGATTTTCCTGAGTCAGCCACGGCGGTTATTTTTTCTATCGCTGCCGAACCACCCGTGGCAGCTGCATCAAAACCTGTGGCACGAACAGTAATCACTTTAATCGCATCAATCGATTGCACTGTAGCGATAGCATTACCGGCATAAATCGGACGCTCAAAGGTGTCAGGTGACTCGACCTTAGTAATCTCTGAAATCTGACCCACATCCAAACGAGCGGCTACGCGTGGAAGAATATTTTTTCCGTACGCTGTAGCTGGCGCGAGCACATGCGTATAGTTAGTTGCCAATGCTAGCGCTTGCTCAGCAACATTTTCAGCCAGACCATCGGCAAACTGCGCGCCTTCAGCGAGTAAAACTTTAGTCACGCCTGCAATCTGCGCAGCAGCGGCACAGGCCTCAGCACAGTCGTTACCGGCGATAAGTATATGAACTTCATTACTACATTGAACTGCTGCGGTAACGGTGTTTAGGGTGCTCGCTTTGAGCGAGGCATTATCGTGTTCAGCGATGACAAGTGCGGCCATGACGTAGTGTCCTTGTTATATTCAGATGACTTTTGCTTCGTTCTTCAACTTCGCAACCAGCGTTGCGACATCCGGCACCATAGTGCCCGCTGAACGTTTAGCCGGCTCGGAAACTTTGAGCGTTTTTAAGCGCGGTGTGACATCCACACCCAAGGCATCGGGTTGAATCACATCGAGTGTTTTTTTCTTCGCCTTCATGATGTTGGGCAGAGTCACATAACGTGGCTCATTCAAACGCAAATCAGTGGTAACGATGGCTGGCAAAGTTAGCGAGATCGTTTCAAGACCACCATCCACTTCGCGAGTAACAGTCGCTTTGTCGCCATCAACAGTTACTTTGGAAGCAAACGTCGCCTGCGGCCAACCAAGTAAGGCAGCCAGCATTTGACCGGTTTGGTTGCAATCATCGTCAATCGCTTGCTTACCCAAAATGATGAGTTGTGGCTGCTCTTTATCAGCGACAGCTTTCAAAAGCTTAGCCACCGCTAAAGGCTGAAGGTCCACATCGGTTTCAACCAAGATCGCGCGATCTGCACCAATCGCCATAGCGGTTCGCAAGGTTTCCTGACATTGCGTTACTCCGCACGACACTGCAATCACTTCGGTCGCTTTGCCGCCTTCTTTCAGACGCATCGCTTCTTCAACCGCGATCTCATCGAAAGGGTTCATCGACATCTTGACGTTGGCGATATCCACACCACTGCCATCGGATTTAACGCGCACCTTCACGTTGTAGTCGACCACGCGTTTGACGGGTACTAGTACCTTCATAACTGTCCTTGGGATGAATTGAATTGCCTGACCTGCTCAGCAAAACCCTGAGCCGCCAGATTGACGTTAACGTAAACCGAGATTATAGGGAATAACGCAACTCTGCGCAAAAATCACGCACGGTCGTTCGTTTATTTTCTACGTAAGAAAAAAGTAAATTCAGCGTCCTGTTCTTCGTGCGATAGCAATTCATTACCCGTTTGGCGGGCAAAGGCATTGAAATCCCTGACTGAACCGGGATCGGTGGCCATGACTCTCAAAATGTCGCCGGTTTGCATATCGTTCAGCGCTTTTTTTGCTTTCAGTATTGGCAACGGGCATTTCATGCCACGCGCATCGACATCTTTCTGAAATTCCATTCCTAACCCTTTGCAAAACTACTTAGCAAAATTTTAATCTGTGAAGACACAATACGCTTGATTCGTTTGATTTATTTTATTCAAACAAACACAAACTCTCGTCAATCGTTCGAGGGTGCCTCTTGGCCCCAATCGATGAATTCAGGCTCCAGTCCCCGAGCGCGCATCCAGTCTGCCATGGCATAACCGGTTCCGGCGCGCCAGGGTTTGAGTTTTTCGGGTGCAATCAAGCGATACTCCACCAGCTCTGGTGAAAGACGAATCTCGCCCTCGGCCTGCACGTGGTACGCGATGATCAACTCATTTTTACGCAGAAATTCATACACGCCGATCAACTCAATTTTGCTCGCTTGCAGACTGGTTTCTTCGTGCAGCTCGCGCGCGATGCCTTGCTCGGGTGTCTCACCGCGCTCCATAAAGCCGGTAATCAACGCGAAATTCTTTGGCCCCCAAGCCGCATTGCGCGCTAATAAAATTTTATTTTCGACTTCAACTAAAGCCGCGAGCACCGGTATGGGGTTATCCCAATGGGTCCAATGACCATCGGGACAAGCCAATCGCGCTTTTTCTCCATCTGCACCTGACTCACTGTCATGACGCATCACCAGTTCACTGGCGCATACAGGGCAATAACGATAGTCCATAAATTTATTTTTATAGTTTTAAATGGAGTAGCTTGGGTAGTTAAACGCTAAACCCTAAATCCTTAATTACTTACTCACTCGCTCACTCACCCACTGGCTCACCGCAGCCAACGCTGCCGGCAAACCCGAAGGATCGGTGCCACCCGCCTGCGCCATATCGGGACGACCGCCGCCTTTGCCACCCACGTGTTGAGCGACAAAATTAACTAAGTCACCGGCTTTTACTTTGGACGTTGAGTCAGCAGTCACGCCCGCAATCAAACTTACTTTACCGTCGCTCACCGAAGCCAGCACGATGGCTGCCGTTTTTAATTTATCTTTCATCTTATCCATCACGGCGCGCAGCGTATTCACATCGGCGTTTTCTAGCGTCACTGCAAGGACTTTAATGCCGTGAATATCCACCGCCTGTGCCAATAAATCATCACCCTGCCCAGAAGCCATCTTCGCTTTGAGTGAAGCGAGTTCTTTCTCAAGTGCTTTAACTTGATCTTGTACCTGCGCGATGCGTTGCGTGATTTCTTCGGGTTGCACTTTGAGTGCCGTCGCTGCTTCATTCACGCGAGCGGCTAGCGATTGAACTAACGCCAACGCATGCTCACCCGTGACCGCTTCAACGCGGCGGATGCCCGCCGCAACGCCACCTTCAGAAACGATTTTGAATAAACCAATATCACCGGTACGGGTTACATGCGTGCCGCCACATAATTCAGTTGAGCTACCAATGCCAAGTACGCGCACTTGATCGCCGTATTTCTCTCCAAACAAAGCCATCGCTCCGGCTTTAATCGCTTCGTCATACGCCATCAACTCTGCATTGGTGGCATCGTTGTGCAGAATTTCGTGATTCACCAAAGCTTCAACGCGACGAATTTCATCAGCGCTCAGCGGCGCGTTATGACTAAAATCGAAACGTGTTTTATCCGCATCAACCAACGAACCTTTTTGCATCACGTGACCACCGAGCACCATACGCAAAGCCTTGTGCATTAGGTGAGTCGCTGAGTGATTGCGCATCGTGGACGCACGCACAGTAGTATTAACAGTCGCTGTTATCGCATCACCTACAGCGAGCTTACCCGTCGCTAATTTGCCGTGATGGCCAAACACATCCGGCTGTACTTTTTGTGTATCACTAACAGCAAAAGAAGCGGAGCTTGATTCAATCAGACCCACATCACCGGCTTGCCCGCCTGACTCCGCATAAAACGGTGAACGATCTAAAACGATAGTCGCTTCTTGACCAGCGGCGATATCATTTACCGATACACCACTCACATACAGAGCGAGTATCTTGGCTGTATCGGTAAGGTTGTCGTATCCGGTAAACTGCGTTTTGGGACCAGTGTATTCAATCGCTGAGGCCATCTCAAATTTACCCGCAGCACGCGCCGTGGATTTTTGTTTTTCCATGGCTTCGTGAAAACCCGATTCATCTAGCGCAACATCACGCTCGCGACAAATATCCGCTGTCAGATCTAATGGAAAACCAAAGGTGTCGTACAAAGTGAAGGCTGTTTTTCCGTCGAGCTGCCCCGGATTTTTCGCCAGCGCTGCCTCGAGGATTTTCATACCATTTTCCAAGGTCTCTCCAAAGCGCTCTTCTTCTTGCTTGAGCACTTTCGCTACGCGCTCAGCAGCTTCGGTCAACTCGGGATAGGCCACACCCATTTCACTGACTAAATCAGGAATCAATTTATAAAAGAATGGTTTTTTCTGGCCCAGCTTATTGCCATGTCGCAGAGCGCGTCGAATAATTCTGCGCAACACATACGCACGACCCTCACTACCGGGCACCACACCATCCACCACTAAAAAAGCACAAGCGCGAATGTGATCAGCGATGACTCGCAATGAATTATTGGCTAAATCTTTTGCGCCTGTTTCACGTGCAGCGGCTTTGATCAGTCGCTGAAACAGATCGATCTCGTAATTACTATGGACGTGCTGAAGTATCGCTGCTAAACGCTCCAAACCCATACCTGTATCAACGCAGGGTGCTGGTAATGGCGTTAGCGTCGCTTCACCAGTCGCAGGATCGATTTGACGATCAAACTGCATGAACACATTGTTCCAAATTTCAATGTAGCGATCACCATCTTCCTCTGCGCTACCGGGTGGTCCGCCCCAAATATCTGGACCGTGATCAAAGAAGATTTCTGAACACGGGCCGCACGGTCCCGTATCAGCCATCTGCCAAAAATTATCGGATGCATACGGCGCGCCCTTATTGTCTCCAATACGAATGACACGCTCAGGTGGCAAACCAATGTCTTTCACCCAAATGTCATACGCTTCATCATCGGTGTGATAAACGGTGGCCCAGAGTTTTTCTGCGGGCAAGCCATAAACTTTCGTTAATAGTTCAAATGACCAAATCAGTGAATCGCGTTTGAAATAATCACCAAACGACCAATTACCCAGCATTTCAAAAAAGGTGTGGTGACGCGCGGTGTACCCAACATTCTCAAGATCGTTATGCTTGCCGCCCGCACGCAGGCAGCGCTGAACAGAGGTCGCTCGCACGTAATCTCGTTTTTCCGAACCAAGAAAAACATCCTTAAATTGCACCATGCCTGAATTAGTGAACAACAAGGTGGGATCATTGCCTGGCACCAGACTGGATGACCTAACGACGCTGTGCGCTTTAGAGGCATAAAAGGAGAGAAATTTTTCGCGAATGTCGGACGAGTTCATGGGGACGTTTTGGCGCAATTTTTAGCCTGCGAATAGAAGGGTTGCAGGACTCTAGGAAAGACGTCGATTATACGTGAAGCCCACTCTGCAGACTAAGCCAGCAGCTGCTTGCCTTTAACTACATTGCCGAAAAATTAATGAATTTCGATCAGATGTGAAATGAATTTTAGTGAATGTATCGGTGATCGAAAAAATCAGGGGCTATTAGGTCTAGCCGGTCGGTGCAGAGTGCGTCCACGCCCGTATCAAACAATACTCGCGCCTGATCAGGGTCATTCACGGTGTAGCAAAGTAGCTTAATGCCTTCAGCCTTCAGCGCTTTAATAGTTGAGGAAGATAAGCTCTTTGCGTTGGCATGAATCGTATCGGAGTCCAGCACCGCCAAGGTTTGCCGCCAGTCATCCGGCACAGCATCGACCAACCACGCACGCGGTGTAGACGGAGCCACTTGCTGTACAACCTGCAGCGCCTCCAGCGAAAAAGAGGACAACAGCACACTTCCCGCCGGAAGTACGGCACAAAACTGTGCCACTAACTCGGCGGTGCGGGTTTCGTGGCCGGGTACGGGTTTGATTTCAACGTTCATAAAAATACCTGAGCTAACGCAATATCGGGCGGCCTCAGCAAATAAGGGGACGCGTTCGCCCGCAAAGTCGGCTGAAAACCAAGTGCCAGCATCCATTGCCAGCAAATCGCTCACATTCAGGTTGCCAATACTGCCTGCTCCAGCTACCGTTCGGCCCAAATAGTCATCATGCATCAGGATCAGGCCCTCATCGCGAGTGGCCATAACATCAAACTCCACGCCACGAAAACCCATTTCATAGCCTTTACGCAAGGCGACCATCGTATTTTCTGGCGCAATAACGCCTCCCCCACGGTGCGCCAATACTCTTGGATATGTCCACATCAAGCTCGCTCCTCTGCTTACTCATGCACTGATTGTAGGCTACGGTAAAATCGCGCATTGATTTCTTTGTATTGGCTTCCACATCCATGGGCAATGACAGTAACAACGGCGCACTCAACGCGCCGTCCAATTTTTTGCGCGGCATTATCGATGCCGATACCGCAAGCGGCAAATATGCCCATCGGACCGATGCACAGGGCAAGCCACTGCCACAGGTAATGACCCGCTTTCCGCCCGAGCCGAATGGTTATCTTCACATCGGACATGCAAAATCGATTTGCCTCAATTTTGGATTAGCGCGTGATTACCAAGGCCGCTGTCACCTGCGTTTTGATGACACCAACCCGGCCAAGGAAGATCAGGAATACGTCGACACCATCATCGACACCGTGGACTGGTTAGGTTTTACGTGGCAAGACTCGGGGGACCATCACCAATATTTTGCCAGCGACTATTTCGATCAACTGTACGCCATGGCCGAATGGTTAGTGACGGCTAATCACGCCTATGTGGATAGTCAAAGCGCTGAAGAGATGGCAGCGAATCGAGGTAATTTTAGTGAGCCGGGTAAAAATTCGCGCTTTCGCGATCGCCCTGCCGCTGAGTCGCTCGATTTACTGCGTCGCATGAAAGCCGGCGAGTTCAAGGATGGTGAACATATCTTGCGCGCAAAAATTGATATGGCTTCGCCCAACATGAATATGCGTGATCCGGCTATTTACCGAATTCGACATGCGCATCATCACCGCACGGGTGACAAGTGGTGCATCTATCCTATGTACGACTATGCGCATCCTATATCAGACGCGATAGAAAACATTACTCACTCGATTTGCACACTTGAGTTTCAAGATCATCGCCCATTCTATGATTGGATACTTGAGCGCTTAGCTGAAGGCGGCTTCTTTAAAAAGCCACTTCCGCATCAATATGAATTTGCGCGACTGAATCTAACCTACGCCATCACCAGCAAACGCAAACTGCTGCAACTGGTTGAAGAAAAAATTGTTGATAGCTGGGATGATCCGCGTATGCCAACGATTGTTGGTATTCGCCGCCGTGGTTACACACCCGAATCTATTCAACTGTTTGCCGAGCGTATTGGGGTTGCGAAGGCCGATAGCTGGATAGACATGAGCATTCTTGAAGGTGCGTTGCGTGATGATCTAGATGCAAAAGCGGCGCGCACCGTCGCGGTACTGAATCCGCTGAAACTGATCATCGATAATTATCCCGAGGGTCAAACGGAAGCATGCTCTGCTCCGATTCATCCGCATCATCCTGAACGAGGACATCGCGCGTTTCCTATTAGTCGCGAGCTGTGGATAGAACAGGAAGATTTTATGGAAGTGCCGGAGAAAGGCTACTTCCGTCTTTTCCCCGGCAGCAAAGTCCGTTTGCGTTATGGCTTTGTGATTGAATGCACAGGCTGCGATAAAGACGCTGCTGGTAAGGTCATTGCGGTTCATTGTAATTACTACCCCGATAGTAAGAGCGGTACTGAAGGCTCAGCAAATTACAAGGTCAAAGGAAATATTCACTGGGTCTCCGCCGCTCATGCGGTATCGGCTGAAGTACGAATGTATGATCGCCTATTCACCGATGCGCATCCGGATGCAGGTGGTAAGGATTTCAAACAAGCGCTGAATCCGAATTCGAAATCAGTCATTACCGCGTACCTAGAAGCGGGTGCCGATAAAGCAGTACCCGATGAGAAATTTCAATTCGAACGCCATGGCTATTTTGTCGCCGATCGCGTTGACTCAAAGCCTGGTCAACCTGTTTTTAATCGTATCGTCACACTCCGCGATAGCTGGGGCAAATAAGCTCCACACTCATGAACTTTGAAAAATTAGTTTTCGTCGACCTGGAAACAACTGGCGCCAACGCAACGGTTGATCGCATCACTGAAATAGGATTAGTCGAGGTCGATGCCCATGGCAATGCGACTCACTGGTCCAGCTTGGTGAATCCGGGCACGTCCATCCCCGCATTCATTCAACAACTTACTGGCATTAGTAACGAGATGGTGCGTGAAGCACCGACGTTTGCATCGCTCGCTAAAGACTTATACGAGCGACTGCAAGGTGCTTTATTCATCGCACATAACGCACGCTTTGATTATGGTTTTTTGCGCAATGAATTTACTGAAGCAGGTTATACGTTTCGTTCGGATGTACTATGCACCGTCAAGCTCTCTCGCAAACTTTTCCCAGAACACAATCGTCACAATCTCGACGCATTAATTTCACGCCACGAATTAAAAGCACAGGCACGTCACCGAGCGCTAGCCGATGCGGATCTGTTGTGGCAGCTGTGGCAAAAACTTCGTAGTGAGCTAGCAGCCGAAGTCCTTGACGAGGCGGTGCAGCTGCTACTGCAAAAACCCTCGCTGCCCTCGCATCTCCCCCCCGATGTACTCGATGATTGCCCCGACACACCGGGCGTTTATCTTTTCTATGGTGAGAACGGTATCCCACTGTATGTAGGAAAAAGTGTACGCCTGCGTCAACGAGTGATGTCGCACTTCAGCTCGGATCACAAACTATATAAAGACATGCGTTTATCGCAGCAGCTGCATCGCATTGAATGGCGCGAAACCGCCGGTGAAATTGGTGCGCTGCTGCTAGAAGCCCAACTAGTCAAGCAACTACAGCCGATCCATAATCGAACGCTTAGACGTCAAGATGATTTGTGTGCCTGGCGCTTAAATGAAGATGCACAAGGCCGCACTTATCCAACGCTAAGCTTTGCTAACGACGGCGATTTCGGACGTGTCGATCGTATGTATGGTTTGTTTAGCTCTAAGCGTAAAGCCGAAACGGTCATGCGCCAGTTAGCTGAAGCCCACCAACTCTGCATGGTGCATCTGGGCCTTGAGGCCGCGAATAAAACCAACAAAGCCTGTTTTGCTTTGCAGCTCAATCGCTGCAAGGGCGTGTGTGTGGGCAAAGAAGACCCTTCTTTCCACCGCGCCCGACTAGAAGCCGCTTTGGCACAACTGCATGTAAAAACTTGGCCTTTTGCCAGCGCTGTTGGATTGATAGAAAGTACCGCCACTAAAACCGACATACATCTCGTAAATAATTGGTGCTATATGGGCACTGCACAATCTGAAGAAGCCTTGTGGAACTTACTAGACGAATCACCAAGTAAGCCAATTTTCGATATGGATACTTACAAAATTCTCAGTAAAGCTCTGTTAAAAGGACAACTTCAGGTCAAAGAATTGCGCAACGCAACCAAAGATCATTGATTTCACTACGATTTCGAATTGATAACCTCTTGATCAAATCAATTTAAAAAATCTGTTTTCTCCTCCGAAAATTCCTTCCGCTTGATGAATATCAAGAGCTATCATTAACGCATAACTGTTCGGTCTTCAGCGCAGATTGCCTTTTAATGGATAAGCAAATCCATCGCTTGGCTATATTGATCTCGAAAGACGTGCGTATATGAAGGTGCATTGAGCGACATCAATAGTCCGGTGATGCTCGTCGTTAAGCTTGTCCGCTTTGCAAATTTACAGCGCCTGATTTGGGAGATGCTGATTGATTGCGAAACACCTGGTATTTATTTAATCAGTGCTTCCATAACTGAACAGCTTGATCAAGACCGGAGAAAACCTATGAATGAAGTCGTCATCGTCGCAGCCAGTAGAACCCCCGTAGGTAAATTTGGTGGAACACTCGCTAAGATTGCCGCTTCAGAATTAGGTGCTCATGTCATCAAAGGCTTAATGCAAAAAACCGGCATTGATGCCAAGCTGATTAATGAAGTTATTTTGGGTCAGGTACTGACCGCTGGTGTGGGCCAGAATGCGGCACGTCAGGCAGTGATTAAAAGCGGCCTACCTGATAGCGTTCCAGGTATCACCATCAATAAAGTGTGCGGCAGCGGTCTTAAAGCCACCCACTTAGCCGCTCAAGCAATTCGTTGTGGTGATGCCGACATCATCATTGCGGGTGGCCAAGAAAATATGAGCGCCTCGCCGCATGTTTTAAATAATTCTCGCGATGGTTTTCGCATGGGTGATGCGAAGCTCGTTGATACGATGATTGTGGATGGTTTATGGGACGTCTATAACCAATACCACATGGGTATCACCGCAGAAAACGTAGCGAAAAAATTTAACATCTCACGCACTGAACAAGATGAGTTTGCGCTCGCCTCCCAAAATAAAGCAGAAGCTGCACAAAAGGCGGGCAAATTTAAGGATGAAATTTTACCGGTAGAGATCACCAGCAAAAAAGGCAGTACATTGTTCGATAGCGACGAATACATCAAACATGGCAGCACACTCGATGGTTTGTCGTCATTGCGCCCAGCATTTTCTAAAGACGGCTCAGTCACAGCAGGCAATGCTTCAGGTCTGAACGATGGCGCCGCTGCTGTGATACTGATGAGCGCGCAAAAAGCCAGCGATCTCGGTTTGAAACCACTCGCGAAAATACGCGCTTACTCTTCAGCAGGTATTGACCCTAGCATTATGGGTATGGGTCCTGTATCAGCCAGCCAGCTCTGCTTAAAAAAAGCAGGTTGGACTCATAACGATTTAGATTTAATGGAAATTAACGAAGCCTTCGCTGCTCAAGCGATTGCAGTTAACAAAGAGATGGGTTGGGATACCAGCAAAATTAATGTGAATGGCGGAGCGATTGCCATCGGTCATCCGATTAGTGCGTCGGGCTGCCGCATTCTGGTGACCTTGCTACACGAAATGATACGACGCGATGCGAAGCGCGGCCTCGCCAGTCTCTGTATTGGTGGCGGCATGGGCGTGGCGCTCGCCATTGAACGTTAAAGCATTGCTACTGCACTAAATACACAGCCTATAAAAACAAATAACTTTAGATAAACAGGAGCAGACATGAGCAGAATTACTTTAGTCACTGGCGGTATGGGCGGCCTCGGCGAGGCTATTTGTATGAAGATGGCTGACATGGGATACGAAGTAGCAACGACCTACTCACCCGGCAATAGCAAAGTCACTGCCTGGCTAGCCGAAATGAAAGAGAAGGGTTATACCTTCCGCGCTTATCCATGCGATGTAGCTAGCTTTGAATCAGCACAAGAATGTATTGCGAAAGTCGTCAAGGATATGGGCCCGGTTGATGTGCTGGTTAACAATGCTGGCATTACGCGCGACATGACCTTCAAAAAAATGGATTCAACTAATTGGGATTTAGTGATGAAGACCAATCTTGATTCCGTCTTCAATATGACGAAACCTGTTTGCGATGGGATGACGGATCGCGGTTGGGGACGCATCATCAACATCTCCTCCGTTAACGGACAAAAAGGCGCTTTTGGTCAAACCAACTATTCCGCAGCCAAAGCAGGTATGCATGGATTTAGCAAAGCATTAGCGCTGGAAGTTGCTCGTAAAGGCGTCACCGTGAACACTATCTCACCGGGTTACATCGGAACAAAAATGGTGACGGCGATTGCACCCGAGGTCTTGGAATCAAAAATTCTTCCGCAAATTCCTATGGGGCGATTAGGCAAACCTGAAGAAGTCGCCGGCTTAGTGGCGTATCTCGCCTCCGATGAAGCGGCGTTTTTGACGGGTGCAAATATCGCGATTAATGGCGGTCAGCACATGCAGTAAGCATCGTAACTATCAGAGATGATTTTAATTCTGGTAGAATTCCGCTCCTGCCTCGGTGGTGGAACTGGTAGACGCGCCGGACTCAAAATGCAGTTAGGTCTATGTTAAAAACCTCAGTAAAACGTCGTGTTTACTGGGGTTTTATCAATTTAAGATGCATTTTTAGTAACTACACAGTCACTACACATTATTTTCTGCGTTCTTGTTACAATCGACTCGTCTTTTTCTTGTCGGATGTCAGTCATGTCGGATGCCGCAGGTTTACCCAAAATTGATTTGCTAGGTGGACGATTTCATATCTTCCGGCGACTCAATAGTTCGTACTGGTGGATGGGATTTCACCACAAGGGCAAATACATCCGAGAGTCCACGAAAGAGAAAGCAGAGTCTCAAGCAAAAATTATTGCCGAGGCGTGGTATCTCAAAAAATTAACCGAGATACAAAGTGGCATCATCGTCACATCTACTAAGACGTTTACCAGTTCCGCAAAAACTGCACTAAAGACGTATCAAGAGGCAGTTCTTCGAGGGGAACGTAGTCCCGAGACTCTTAAAAGTATTGAGACGGTACTGAAGTCACGCATACTCCCCTACTTTGGACGTCTACCGATTGAGTCGATTACGAACCAAAGTTGGTTTGAATTCAAAGATGAGATGTATAAGAAGTATCCTGCCATCAAACGTGGAACACTTCATCAGTACAAGAATGCACTTCGAGTTGTATTAAATGATGCCTACCAACGAGGCACAATCAAATCACTTCCCGTATTCAAAGATTCGTATTCAACGACAAAGATTGATGCACCACGTCCGTGGTTCAATTTTAAAGAGTATCGGTCACTTCAAGATGGCATCAAACGACACATCAAATACCTTGAAGAAACAAAACCTCGGTGGGTTGCTGCTGCCGAAGAACTTTACGATTACGTGATCTTTGCCACAAATACTGGTATGCGCGTATCGGAGATGAGTAATGTTCGGTTTTGCGATATTGAAGTCCAAGAGGAATTAGCACCAACCGATCAAAAAATTAAACAATACCTCATCATTAGAAACATCAAAGGTAAACGCGGAACAGGTACATGCAAGAGTTACTACGGTGCGCATGCTGCCTATGAACGAATCATTGAAAGAAAAAAGATCAAATATCCGCAACACTCAAAAGAAAAACTGTTTGGCGAACATCATCGCGATATGTTCAACACGATCTTGGTAGAACTTGACCTCAAATATTCCAAGACTCAACCACCTGCACGACGAGATTTCGTTTCACTTCGTGCAACTTACATTTGTTTCAGATTACTCAATCAGGCAGATATTTTTGAGGTTGCAACCAACTGTCGAACATCTCCACAAATGATTAGAGACTCATATGCAAAATACCTTGGTGGAGAGTTGATGCCGAACATCAATCGAACGAAAGGAAAAATTGATGGGTGGGACAGGTGAGAATTTCTTCAAGATAAGGTAAAATTGTCATAATGCCTCGGTGGTGGAACTGGTAGACGCGCTGGACTCAAAATCCAGTACCGAAAGGTGTGACGGTTCGATTCCGTCCCGAGGCACCATTCTTAATTTTTCTTAGAATTTTTCTCTTCGTTGATGCCTCATTTAATAGAGTGAGGATAAACATATCTCTTTTTAGATATTGATTAATTCGTAACCATACATAGATTTCAATGCTTTACTGAAATCTCATCGCTGACTTTGAACCAATCTAAAAACAACTAAAACAGGGTTCTAATCTCATTCAGAATGTCCCGACGTATCTTTTATACGAATGAGGTCAATAACGATCTGAGACGCAGCAAGAAAAGTTTATAATCTAAAATTCAACATTCCAGTAATTCTACGTAAAACAAAAAAATTAAATATTAGTTTTAGTAATTTTAATGAGATTGCTTGCGACTTTCAGTAATAGTAATGTGCGGACGTTGCTTTCCTTTGGGTCCTTTTAAATCTCTTTTATCAGATTTTGTTTTGCCCTTTTTATGAGAATTGTATTCATAAGAATTTGTTCTGCCTTCACAAAATTGCCATAATCCATCAATTAATCGTTTTTGATTCCAAATATCGCAGTATTCTGCTCGTTGCTCAGAGAATAATTTATAAATATCGTCTTCAGATTGTCCTGCTTTGTGATTTTTAACTGCATTGCCGCAATATTCAACTATCCAAGAAAATACAAGACCGTCAGCGTCTTCTCCGACGCCTTCTATTTCTCTTGCAAGTGCTTTTAACTGGTAATTTTTATCTTTGGATTCATGCAGTCCATTTGCCAAATACTCTCTAGTACATTTAAAACCAAAAGTAAAAAACTGATTCCATTCTTTTTCTTTAAATTGATTACTAAAAAGTGACATACCTAAATGTTTTGAATGAGCGGTGACCTGTCTGGTTTTTTCAAGCCAACATCATCTAGAAACTCTGACTCCGTTAGTTGATTCATTACTCCATTCCGACATGAACTCCAGTGGTGTCTTGTAATCCAGACTGGAGTGCGGTCGA
>Ga0164294_10001471_pt1 | contig 21889 bp, 16 predicted proteins | sample GEODES005metaG_FD_111479 | JGI IMG/M metagenome (GOLD analysis project Ga0164294, IMG submission 111479) | Oligotrophic lake water microbial communities from Sparkling Lake, Wisconsin, USA - GEODES005 metaG | ecosystem: Environmental > Aquatic > Freshwater > Lake | place: USA: Sparkling Lake...
CATTAGACGAAAATAATGTACCCGAAAAGTTAACTTGGACTGCACAAGACGGTGGTGTAAATAACGAAGAAGCCAAAACGGTTTTATTATCCATTTGGGATGCAAAAGCAAAAGAAACCCTTCGTATTGATTTATGGACAAAAGATATGCCAGTGGATGAAATGAAAATATTTTTCCATCAAACTTTAGTAGCTATGACGGATACGTTTCAACGAGCTACGGGCGATGAAAAAATGGCGGGCGCTATGACCGATTTTTGTGATTACTTTGCTGAAAAACTCGAATTAAAGAAAAACTAATTTTTTTTAAGACACTAAAAAACCATCTTAATGATGGTTTTTTTTATGAAAATTTCTTAAATTATAGTTAAACTATTATATATTAATAGTATTACTATTATATTTGCATTTTAAATTATTAATCTATGCAAGAATTATTAGCAAATATTAAAATACAAGTCAATCCAAAAACGTATGTAAAAGATCCTGAAACGTCTGATTTAGGGAAAAAAATTATTCAAAATAGTATTTTACTTATAGACGAAATTGGTTTTGAAGAATTTACATTTAAAAAGTTAGGTGAAAAAATTGGTTCAAATGAAAGTTCTATTTACCGATATTTTGAAAACAAACATAAATTATTGGTGTATTTATCTTCTTGGTATTGGGCTTGGATAGAGTATCGCTTGGTCTTTTCTACCAATAATATTGAAAATAAAATTGAAAAATTGAAAAAAGCAATTGCAATTGTTACTGAAACTATTGAAGACGATTGTGTAACAGAACATATTAATGAAGCTATTTTAAATAAAATTATTATAGAAGAATTTACTAAAACATTACACAGCAAGCAAGTTGACGAAGAAAACAAAAAAGGCTTTTTCTTGATTTACAAGCAAGTAAATTATAGAATAGAAAGAATGATATTGGATATTAATCCGGAATATCCCTACTCAAAAAGTTTGGTTTCATCAATTATTGAGGGCGCTTTACACCAACATTTTTTAAAAAATCATTTAAAAACAATAACCAATTGTAATGAAAAAGTAAGTGCATCCGATTTTTATGTTCACTTAATTGAAAACCTTTTAAATAAATAACTATGACTCCACTTCAAAGATTTTTTAATCTATTACGATTAGATAAAAAAGATATCGTACAAATATTTTCATATGCCATTTTTTCCGGTTTAATTAGTTTATCATTACCATTAGGGATTCAGGCAATAATTAATTTTATTCAAGCTGGAAGAATTAGTGTGTCTTGGATTGTTTTGGTTGTTTTGGTAGTAATTGGGGTAATTTTTGCAGGAATTTTATCCTTAATGCAATTGCGTATTTCAGAAAATTTACAACAAAAAATCTTTATACGTTCTGCATTTGAATTTGCATATAGAATACCAAAATTAAAATTTAATGAAATTCATAATTCGAAAACGTCTGAATTGGCGAATCGATTTTTTGATACTATTTCTATTCAAAAAGGGACATCAAAACTACTTATAGATTTTTCTTCCGCATTTTTGCAAATATTTTTTGGTATCATTTTACTTTCGTTGTACCATCCGTTTTTTATTTTATTCGGAATTTTTCTAGCTATTTTATTATACTTAATTTTCAAATTTTCATACCAATCAGGATTACAAACAAGTTTAAAAGAATCTAAATCGAAATATAAAGTAGCCAACTGGTTATTAGAATTAGCAAAAAATAATTTTAGTTTTAAAAACCCAAAACATCTTGAATTTGCTTTAGAAAAAAACAATAGTCTGGTAATAAAATATTTAGGTTATAGAGAAAAGCATTTTAACGTGATAAAAAGACAATTTTCACAACTATTAATTTTTAAAGCATTAATTACTTCGAGTTTATTGCTTATTGGTGGCTTTTTAGTAATTAATCAAAAAATGAATATTGGACAGTTTGTAGCGGCAGAAATTATAATTTTATTAGTAATTAATTCTGTTGAAAAAATAATTTTAGGTTTAGAAACCTTTTACGACGTACTTACATCTGTTGAAAAAATTGGACAAATCACTGATTTAGAATTAGAACCTTTAGAGGATATGTCAATTGAAAATAATTCGTGTTTTTCTAATTTATCTATTACCTTGGAAAATGTTGAATTTAAATTTGAGTTTGAAAATGAAAATGTATTAGAAAATATTGACTTAGAAATTAATCAAGGGGAAAGAATTATAATTGAAGGAGAAAATGGTTCGGGAAAAACGACTTTAATACGATTATTGAGTGGTTTATTACAACCAACAAAAGGTCATTTTATTATCAATGACGATACCTACAACAAAGTAAACATAAACGATTATCGCAAACATTTTGGTAGTATACTTTATGGCGAATCGCTCTTTGAAGGAACAATTATAGAAAACATAGCCTTTAACCAAAAAATAGAAAATAGTAAACTAAAATGGGCTTTAGATGGCGTGGATTTAACCTCATTTATTAAAACATTGCCATTAGGATTACAAACACCAATATCATCTGATGGAAAACAGCTTTCGTCATCCAATATGCAAAAAATATTAATTGCAAGAAGCATCATAAATGAACCAAGAATTTTATTTTTTGAAAATTCTCTAGACAAAACAGATTCAGAAACTGCCAAAAAAATCATTGATTTCTTATTGCACAAAGATCAAAAATGGACGATAATAGCCGTTTCTAAAAATGAGTATTTTAAAGAAAAATGCAGCCGAATTATCACTTTAAATGAAGGTAAAATTAGTAAGGATTTAAAAAAAATATAAGTATGTTAAATATTTCAAATAAAAACAGCATCCCAGTTTCTAATTTAGAAAAACATAGTGCCGTACAACAACTTAATAATCCAAAACATTATAAAATACTAAACAAAGTATTAGTTGTTTTTTCAATTTTATGTGTAGTTGTTATATTCTTACCCTGGACACAAAACATATCAGGTTCTGGGGCGGTTACCACCTTAAAACCAAATCAACGACCACAAACTATACAATCATTAATTTCAGGAAGAATTGAAAAATGGTATGTTAATGAAGGTGATTATGTAGAAAAAGGCGACACTATTTTATTCATATCAGAAATAAAAGAAGATTATTTAGATCCAAATCTGGTAGAAAATACAAAAAATCAAATGGATGCTAAAGTAGATGCTGTTGGTGCTTACGAAGGCAAAGTTGAAGCATTAGGCTCGCAAATGGGTGCTATAAATAATGAAAGAAACTTAAAATCAAAACAAGCTAAAAACAAAATAAAACAAGCTATTCTTAAAATAAAAAGCGATAGCATGGATTTAGAAGCTATAAAAACACAAATAAAAATTGCCAACACGCAATTTAAACGTGCCGTTCAACTAAATAAAGAAGGATTAAAACCGTTAACCGATGTAGAAGAAAAACGTTTAAAATTACAAGAAATTGAAGCAAAAATAATTACCCAAGAAAATAAATTATTAAGTAGCGAAAACGAATTGATCAACGCACGAGTAGAAATTAGTCGAATTAATGCTGAATATTCCGAGAAATTTTCAAAAGCGCAAAGTGATCAATTTACGGCACAAAGCAATAAATATGACACAAAAGCACAAGTAAACAAATTGGAAAACCAATATCAAAATTACAAAATAAGAAATGGAATGTATTACATAACAGCACCTCAAAATGGCTATGTTAACCGAGCATTAAAATCTGGGCTAGGTGAAAACATCAAAGAAGGCACACCAATTGTAAGTATTATGCCAGCAAAATACGATATCGCAGTAGAAACGTATGTTTCTCCAAATGATTTTCCTTTAATTCAAAAAGGCGAAAAAGTACGTGTTTGGTTTGATGGATGGCCAACAATTGTCTTTTCAGGATGGCCAAATTTATCTTACGGAACTTTTGGTGGAAAAATTGTAGCTATTGAAAATTTTATTTCAGAAAATGGGAAATACCGAATTTTAATTGCACCTGATGAAACCGACAAACATAAATGGCCGAAACAATTAAGTATCGGATCTGGAGCACAAACTATGGCGCTTTTAAATGAAGTTCCTATTTGGTTCGAAGTTTGGCGAACACTTAATGGATTTCCACCAAACTATTACAAAACAACTAAAGAAAAAAGTAAAGATGTTTCTGAAAAATAACACAAAAATGAAATTTTATTATTTTATACTATTTTTTGCAATACATACTGTAAATGCTCAAGTTACAAGTGAAATGTCCTTTAACGAGTATTTGGGAATGGTGAAAAAATTTCATCCTTTAGTAAAAATTGCCGATTTGGAAATTTCGCAAGCGCAAGCCAATTTATTAATGGCTCGTGGTGCTTTTGACCCAAAATTAGAAGGCGATTTTAACAATAAAGAATTCGGTGATAAAAAATATTATTCCGTTTTTAATGGTGGATTTAAAATTCCAACTTGGTACGGAATTGAATTTAAAGGCGGTTTTGAAAGTAATGAAGGTACCTTTCTAAATCCAGAAAATAACACACCAACAGATGGTTTAAATTACGCTGGAATCTCCATTCCGCTTTTACAAGGTTTTCTTATTAATCAAAGAATGGCCGATTTACGAAAAGCAAAAATAAACGTTAATTTGAGTTTGGCTGAAAGAAAATTACAAGCCATACGTATTTTGCACCAAGCCGCTATCTCCTATTTTAATTGGAAAAAAAATTATGAAGAATTTACATTATACGATACCTATTTAAAAAATGCTGAAATACGATTAACCGGAATTAAAACACTAATTGAACAAGGCGATAAAGCAGCAATTGACAGTGTGGAAGCAAATATTATCGTAAAAAACAGACGATTAAACAAAGAAGATGCACTTCTAAAACTAACGAAAGCACGTTTAGAACTATCTAATTTTTTGTGGACAAACAATGCTGTTCCAATTGAATTAGAAGAAAATATGTATCCTGAAATAAATTTATTTAAAAATATTCAAGAATATTTAAACACCAATGAATTGAACTTAATAAATTTTCAAACAGAAAATCATCCTAAAATAAATGCTATCAATTATAAAATAAATATGCTTGAAGTAGATAGAAAATTAAAAGCCAATCAATTACTACCAAAAGTAGATTTGGGATACAATTATTTATCAAACACAAACCAATTTCAAGAATTTCGATTTCAGGATTATAAATTTGGAGTAAATGTTGCACTACCATTATTTTTAAGAAAAGAACGAGGTAGCTTAAAATTAACCAAACAAAAAATTGAATCGGAAAAATTTGGATTAAATTTTGAAAAAGAACAATTAATAAACAAAATTGAATCGCAAAAAGCTGAAATTCAATCTTTAAAAAGACAAGAAAACCTAATTACAGACTTGGTAGAAGACAATTCAACATTATTAAATTCCGAAGAACGATTATTTAATATGGGAGAAAGTTCGTTGTTTTTAATAAATACACGAGAAAACAATTTAGTTCTGGCACAATTATCAAAAATTTCAATCGAAAATAGATTTTATGTTTCCAACGCCGATTTGTTTAAAACAATAGCAAATCCAGATTAATTTTTTACTTTTGCAGTCTCAATATCAAGAAGATGATTATAATAAAAACTGCAGAGGAAATAGAATTAATGCGTGAAAGTGCCCTAATTGTTTCCAAAACGTTAGGCATGATTGCAAAGGAGATTAAACCCGGAGTTACCACACTATATTTAGATAAATTAGCTGAAGAATTTATTCGCGACCATGGTGCCGAGCCAGCCTTTTTAGGTATGTATGGTTTCCCGAATTCGTTATGTATGAGTCCAAATACGCAAGTAGTGCACGGTATTCCAAACAACACTCCTTTACAAGACGGTGATATTATATCTGTAGATTGCGGAAGTTTAAAAAATGGATTTTACGGTGATCATGCCTATACTTTTGAGGTTGGTGAAGTAGCTGAAGAAACCAAAAAACTACTACAAGTTACCAAAGAATCTTTATATGTTGGAATTAGAGAAACAAAAGTAGGCAATCGTGTGGAAGATATTGGATATGCCATTCAAACCTATTGTGAAAGTCACGGCTATGGCGTAGTTCGAGAATTATGCGGACACGGTTTAGGAAGAAAAATGCACGAAGATCCAGAAGTAGCGAATTATGGAAAACGTGGGCATGGAAAAAAATTAGTCAACGGAATGGTAATTGCTATCGAACCAATGATAAATTTAGGCACCAAAAACATTGTGCAACACAAAGATGGTTGGACCATCACCACGGCTGATAACAAACCTTCCGCACACTTTGAGCACGATGTTGCTATCGTAAACGGAAAACCTGAATTGCTTTCCACTTTCGCATACATTTATGAAGCTTTAGGAATTGTAAGCCATGAAGAAGACGGATTAAGAAGTGTGCCTTTAGTATTGTAAAACCAACACGAATTAACAAGTAGCGAAACAAAACAAGTATTAAACTATCTTGCGGCTTCAAAAAAAAAGATTGGAATTTTAGCTAATTTTGGTGAAGATAGTTTAAAATATAAACGTTTAATTTTATAAAATCAAATCAGTGAAATTTGTGAAAATCTGTGTTCATAATTTCTTTGTGAAACAACAATATGAAAAAAATATTTAAATTTATTCTGAATACCATTCCGCGTCCTATTTTAATTAGATTGAGTATTGTAGCACGACCAATTATTGCATTTCTTTTAAAAGGCAATAAATTTACCGATCCAATTGACGGTAAAAGCTTTCGAATGTTTTTGCCTTATGGGTATGGCACTCAAAGAAACAACGTGTTATCACCGAGTACCTTATCATTAGAAAGACACCGTCTGTTATGGTTATATCTTCAAAATGAAACTAACTTTTTTACTAAATCAGAAAAAATAAAAGTCTTACATTTTGCCCCAGAGCAAGAATTTTACAAACGTTTTAAAAAACAAGCCAATTTAGAGTATACAACTACCGATTTACTTTCGCCATTGGCTGACGTAAAAGCAGATATTTGCAAGTTACCGTTTCCAGATGATACCTACGACATTATTTTATGCAATCACGTGTTAGAACATATTCCTGATGATACAAAAGCGATGCAAGAATTATACCGAGTAATGAAACCAGGTGGAATGGGAATTTTTCAAATCCCTCAAGACTTAAATAGAGACATTACTTTTTCTGATGATTCGATTACCGATCAAAAAGAACGTGCTAAAATTTTTGGGCAATATGACCACGTTCGAATATATGGAAGAGATTATTTTGACAAATTAAGAAGTATTGGTTTCCGAGTGGAAGAAGTAGATTATACAAATAATTTACCTTCTGAATTAGTAGAAAAATATTGTTTGGCAAAAGGCGAAATTATTCCTGTGGTATCTAAATAATTATATTTAGATTAGTTTTTATATCTTTATGAATTGAAAATAACATTTATGAAGCAATTATTAAAAATCTTTATGATAGTAACTACAACTTTTGTTTTTTCACAAGAAAAAGAAGTAGTGCCACCTTACAATATTAAAACGGTTACTTTTTCGCAGAATGTAAACAATACCATTCCGTTTTTTAGATTGGGTGAAAATTTCGATTTGCAATTTGATGATTTATACGGTAACGAAGCCGATTATTTTTATACCATTGAGCAATACAATTACGATTGGACACCAAGTCAATTACTAAAAAATGAATATTTAAATGGTTTAGATAATCAACGGATTCAAAACTATCAAAACTCGTTAAACTGTTTGCAAATTTATTCTCATTACACGTTGAGTTTTCCAAATAAATTCAATCAAATTATCAAAAGCGGGAATTATATTGTAAAAATTTTTGATGAAGATCAAGAAATCGTGTTTTCAAAAAAATTTATTATTTACGAAGACGAAACGGCTGTAGGGATTACTATCAGACGTTCTCGTGATATGGAAACTGTAAATAAAAAACAAAATATTGAATTTTTTATAGATTACAAAGACAAGCCCTTACAAAATCCAAAGGAAAACATTAAGGTTTCTATTTTTCAAAATGGAAAATTAAGTTCCGCTATTCATCATATCAAACCTCAATATACGATTGGTACACAATTGATTTACAGGTATAATAAAGAAACCCAATTTTGGGCTGGAAATGAATTTTTAAATTTCGAAAACAAAAATATTCGAGGGGCTTCTAACTCGGTTTTTAAAGTAACTTCTGGAGATATTTATAATACCATTTTATACACTAACGAAGAAAGAAAAAATAAAATTTACACCTATTTTCCGGACATAAACGGAAACTTCTTTGTAAACAATTTAAATGCCGCACAAAATACAATTGAAGCTGATTATTCTTGGGTGTATTTTGGTTTGGCTTCAGATGTAAATCCGTTAGAAAAATCAATTTATGTAACAGGAATGTTTAACAATTATCAAATTTCAGATGAATACAAAATGGAATATAATTCCGAGACAAAAACATTTGAAAAACCCATTTTATTAAAACAAGGATTTACCAATTATCAATACACTTTAGTAGATAAAAACGGAAAAATTGATGAACAAAATGCTGTTGACGGCAACTTTTATCAAACTGAAAACGAATACATTGTTTTAGTATATTATCGAGGTGGCGCGGAACGTTATGACAGAATTATCGGTATAGGAAGGGCAAATAGTACGGATATTAAGAATTAATTTTACCCTCCTATTTCAATAACTTTTATTTAATAGAAATTACAAATGGTTACTCAAATTACAAGTAATATTAAAATTTCGGTGATTACAAACTACGAAGGCATTTACTACAAAGAGTATCAAATGTTGCATGCCTTTTCCTATCAAATTACTATTGAAAATTTAAGTTCAGATGTAGTGCAATTACAAGCCCGCCATTGGGATATTTTCGACACACTAAATAATGTAGAAACCGTTGAAGGCGAAGGCGTAGTAGGTCAAACACCTATACTCGCTCCAGGAAAAAAATATGTGTATTCTTCAGGTTGTATGTTAAAAGGTACTATAGGTGCTATGAATGGTTTTTATACGATGGCAAATTTCTCAAATAATACATATTTTAAGGTTCAAATTCCTACATTTAAATTAGTTGTTCCTTATGCGATTAATTAATTATACCTAAACTTTCAAGGGTAATAATTTATTTTAGAATTCAATTTATCCTTTGTACTTTTGTCTAAGTTTTTTATTTAAAAATCTAAATTGTCTAATCATCTAATAATCTAATACATGTTAAAAGGATTTTTTAATATACCGAAAGCGGTAAACGAGCCAGTAAAAAGCTACGCACCAAATTCTCCAGAAAAAACAAGTGTTTTAGAAGCCTACAAAACCATGTGGAATTCAAAAATTGATGTGCCTTTATACATTGGTTCCGAAGAAATTTTCACTGGAAACACCAAAAATATGTCGGCACCCCATGATCACCAACACGTGGTTGGAACGTATCATTTAGCTGAAAAAACACATGTAGAAAAAGCCATTTCAAATGCATTAGAAAGCCGAACAAAATGGGCAAATATGGCTTGGGAACAACGTGCCGCTATCTTTTTAAAAGCTGCTGAATTAATTGCTGGACCTTATCGAGCAAAAATAAATGCGGCTACCATGATTGCACAATCAAAAACCATACACCAAGCAGAAATTGATGCCTCTTGTGAATTAATTGATTTTTTACGTTTCAACGTAGAATTTATGACGCAAATTTATGCAGACCAACCTGCTTCTAATTCCGATATGTGGAATAGAGTCGAATACAGACCTTTAGAAGGTTTTGTATATGCTGTAACTCCTTTTAATTTTACTGCAATTGCTGCAAATTTGCCAGCCAGTGCTGCATTAATGGGTAATGTAGTAGTATGGAAACCAAGCGATAGCCAAGTATTTTCTGCAAAAATTATTATAGCTGTATTTAAAGAAGCAGGCGTTCCAGACGGTGTAATTAATGTTGTTTTTGGAGATCCAGTAATGATTACAGATACCGTTTTAGCTTCTCCTGATTTTGCTGGAATACACTACACGGGTTCCACGTTTATCTTCAAAGAAATTTGGAAAAAAATTGGGACTAACATTCACAACTATAAAACCTACCCAAGAATTGTAGGTGAAACTGGTGGGAAAGATTTTGTACTTGCACATCCTTCAGCAAATATAAAACAAGTCACTACAGCTATTACTCGTGGTGCTTTTGAATTCCAAGGCCAAAAATGTTCAGCAGCTTCAAGAGCTTACATTCCACAATCTATGTGGCCTGCAGTTAAAGAACAATTAATTACAGACGTGAATTCAATGAAAATGGGGTCGCCAGAAGATTTTACAAACTTTATAACTGCAGTAATTCACGAAGGTTCATTTGATAAATTAGCGAGTTATATAGATCAAGCTAAAAAAGATGCTGACGCAGAAGTTATTATAGGTGGAAATTACGATAAATCTAAAGGTTATTTTGTTGAACCAACCGTTATTTTAACTTCAAATCCGAAATACGCTACAATGGAAACAGAACTTTTCGGACCGGTAATTACAATTTATGTATACGAAGATGCAAAATGGGCGGAAACATTAACTTTAATAGATCAAACTTCAGAATATGCATTAACGGGAGCCGTTTTAAGCACTGATAGATATGCAATAGAAGAAGCAACGGTAGCCTTACAAAATGCAGCAGGAAACTTCTATATTAACGACAAGCCAACTGGTGCTGTTGTGGGAATGCAGCCTTTTGGAGGAGCAAGAGCTTCTGGAACTAATGACAAAGCAGGTTCAGCGCAAAACTTATTACGATGGGTGTCTCCTAGAACAATAAAAGAAACTTTCGTTACACCAGAACATTTTAGTTATCCATTTTTAGGTTAATTTTAAAAATAAAAAACTTGATTATTGCAAAAAAAACGCCAGACTATTAAGAATGGCGTTTTTTTTATTTGATAGAGTGATTAGAATGCAATACTACAAATTCAAATTAAAAGGCAATAACATTTGTATACCTTTTCTGTTTTGCAATACTTTTGCTTTTTTAAGTAAATAATAATTTTCTTCACCCAATTCTTCTTTCATCATCGTTTCTCTAGATTTGTATATACTTGCTCCTGCAAACGCATCAAAAATCTCATCAAAATCTTTATTATATTCGGGATAATTTTCCGTTCTATAACTTTTTGATTTTCCCAAAATAGCGGCATGGGCAATAGCGGCATCTAAATTTCCTAATTTATCTACTAATCCATTTTTTATGGCATCTGTACCCGTCCAAATTCTACCTTGCGCTATAGCATCTACTTGATCGAGAGTCATTTTTCTTCCAACAGCCACTCGATTAATAAATGTTTTATAAACTCGATCAACTCCTTCCGATGCAAATGCCTTATATTCCTCTGATATAGGCTCAAAAATACTATAGCCTATAGCATTTTTATGCGTTTGTACTTGTTCTGCATTTACGCCATATTTTGTTGCGAAACCATGAACATTTGGTAACATTCCAAAAACACCAATTGACCCTGTAATTGTTGTTGGTTCTGCGAAAATAGTATTGGCATTACAAGCGATATAATAACCGCCAGATGCCGCTAAATTTCCCATAGAAACTACTACAGGTTTTACTTTTTTGGTTAACTCAATTTCTCTCCAAATTAAATCTGAAACTAAAGCGCTACCTCCCGGGCTATCTACACGCAGTACAACTGCTTTTATATTATCATCCTCTCTTGCTTCTTTTAAGGAACGATTGATAGAACCTTCACCAATATAATCTACATCCCCTTCTCCGCCATTAATATCACCTTGTGCATAAATTACAGCAATTATATCGTCTTTTGTATAATCCTCAGATTTATTAGAAAAATTAGATACATAATCTGTAATTGAAATTGACTCAATATCGTCCTCTTTTGTAACTTTTAATTTAGATTTAATTACGTTGTTAAACTCATCTTCATAGGCAACTTCATCAACTAATTTTTGGGCCAATGCCATTTGTGGCGTTCTTGCTAATAAACTTTCTGCAATGGAATTTAATTGAGCTACTGAAACATTTCTGTTTTTAGAAATATCCGTAACCATAGAATTCCATAAAGACTGCAACAAAGAAGTAACTTGTTCTTTGTTTTCTTTACTAATTTCTTGAGCTAAAAAAGGTTCTACTGCACTTTTAAACTTTCCATTACGAATAATTTCCATTTTTAAACCCGTTTGATCTTGGAAATTTTTATAAAATAACATTTCTGTTCCTAAACCCTTAAAATCCATTTCACCTGAGGGATTTAAATAAATAGCATCCGCTACAGAACTAATATAATATTCTTTTTGAGAAAAAATAGTAGCATATGCCATCACAAACTTTTTCGATTTTTTAAAATCTTCTAATTTATCTCTAAGTTCTTTACATTGGGCTAATCCTAAATTAGATTGGTTATTTACTATAGTTATGCCTTTAATTTTATTGTCTTTTTTTGCAGCATCAATTGCGTTTAAAACTTCTATAAAACCAACTTTGTCTTTTCCTAAAAGTAAATTACTGAATGGGCTATCCGACTCATATTTACCAGCATAATCAAAATTAATTTTTGCTAAATCTAACAGGATTACAGAATTGTCTTTTATTTTTACCTCATCGTCACCGCTACCAATTAAAGCACCTAGCCCAATTAGAAAGAAAAAACTTAATAAAATAAACAAAAACAACCCTACAATTGTTGCAAATACATTCTTAAAAAAACTCATATTAATTAAAATTATTTACACATTTGTAGTAATTTAAAACAAAATGTTACATGAAAATTAAAAAATTTATAACGAATTATGAAAATAAACAGAACATATGGATGAAAACAAATCTATATTTTTTATAAAATAATCATCTTCAAAAATATTCAGCTTTTGTAGAATAAAAATGTAAAATTGTTTGTTAATTTGTTTGAATAAAAAAAACACTGGTAGAAACCAGATTTGTTTTTACAAAATATGAAATCACAAAATATAATAGTACTTTCTTTAGGAACAAATATGGGTCACAAATTTGAAAATTTGCAGACTTGTATAATGGCTATACATAATTTTATAGCAACAGTAGTTGACGTTTCAAAAGTATACGAAACTCCCGCTTGGGGATTTGAAGGTGATGTATTTTATAATTGTGCGGTTACGATTCACTCTCATAAATCAGCAAAAAAAATACTAAATGAGATTATAAAATTAGAAAAAAAACTAGGAAGAATCAGAACAAATAATCAACAGTATGAATCTAGAAGTATAGACATTGATATTATTTCTTTTAATGAGGAAAGTATTGAAACTGAAAATTTGAAGATACCGCACATTCATTTACAAAATAGAAAATTTGTTTTATTTCCAATGCTGGACATTGCGCCAAAATGGAAACATCCAAAACTAAATAAAACCATTTCTGAATTACTTATTTCTTGTGAAGACACTTCGGAAATTAAAGAGATTGGAACATTACAAAACCCTATTCATAACATTATATTAAAACCACTAAATTACATTGCTATTGAAGGAAATATTGGTGCAGGAAAAACTACATTGGCCACAAAAATTGCGGAAGACTATAATGCAAAAACAATTTTAGAACGATTTGCTGACAATCCGTTTTTACCAAAATTTTATAAAGATCAAAACCGTTATGCCTTTCCTTTAGAAATGTCATTCTTGGCAGATAGATACCAACAATTATCCGATGATTTGGCACAATTTGATTTGTTTAAAGATTTTATTGTCGCCGATTATCATATTTTTAAATCGCAAATATTTGCAAAAGTTACTTTACTGGAAGACGAATTTCGTTTGTACAAAACCATGTTTGATATTATATATAAAGAAATGCCAAAACCTGATTTATATGTTTATTTGTACCAAAATACCGATCGATTATTAGCTAACATAAAAAAACGTGGAAGAAGCTACGAACAAGATATATCTTCTAATTACTTAGAAAAAATTAACCAAGGATATTTAGATTATATTAAGTCGCAAACCGATATTAATGCATTAATTATCGATGTCTCTGATTTAGATTTCGTGAAGAATCAAGAAGATTATATTTATATTTTGACTGAAATTAAAAATAAAATACAATAGAAATTATCTTTTTAAAGTAAAATGACCTTTTATTTCTGGAGTATTGTTTCCTAAATTTGCTACAAACCAGTAATCTGAAGACGGAACAATTTCACCATTCAATCTTCCATCCCAATAAGGATTTTTACTATTTAACTCTGTAATTAGTTTTCCATATCTATCGAAAATAGTAATAATAGCATTTGTAAACAGGTTCATACCGTTTATCTTCCAATAATCGTTAAATCCATCCCCGTTAGGTGTAAAAAATGTTGGATAATCAAGCACCACAAAATCCTTATAATCGTATCCACAATTTGTTCCTATTTCTCTAACATAACAAGTATAAACGCCTCCCACAATAAAGTTAAAAACATTAGAACTCTGAAAATGAATATTATCTAAAGAATATTCAAAAATTCCTGTTCCAGTTATACTTATTTCGGCTGTAAATCCTTCCACTTTTATTAAAGTAATTTCTGGTGCCGTATGTTCAACAACTGTAAAGTTCTTGGTTAAATTACAATTTAAAGGCGTTGTAATTACAACTGAATACGCACCTGCTGAGGCAACAGTACAATTTTGTGTAGTTGCTCCTGTAGACCATAAATAAGAACTCCCCGGTATTCCAGATTGGAGCGTTACGGTTGTATTCTCACAAAAAATAATCGTTTCATCCACGACTGTAGGAGCAGGAACCACCTGAACTGGAATTGCAATTCTGTTAGATTGACAACCATTGCTTATTGCTTCAATATAATAAGTTGTCGATGCGTTTAAGTTAGGAGTCGTAAATGAAGTTCCTGTAAAAATTGGTGTCAAACTTGTATTAGAATCATACCAATTTAAAACACCTATCGTTGTATTAGCTTGGATTGTAATGTTGGTGTTTTGGCATACAGGATTGGGAGCTATAAAACTAATTACGGGAACCTCTATTATAGTTGCAGTAACTTGCACTCTATTTCCGAAACCGCAACCTATTGGAAAAGCATCGACGTAATAGTTAGTGGTTGTATTTAATACTGGTGTATTGAATGAATTTCCTGAAAAAATTGGCGTTCCTCCAGTTGGTGTAGTATACCAATTACAGCTTCCAATGTTGGATGTAGCTTGAAGTAAAACGGAACCTGAACCACATCTATTTGCGCCTAATGGGTTAGATATAATAGGAATTGTGATAATAGAAGTTGTAGAAATCTGCAAAATGGGATCACCAGGCATTCCGCCATATTCAACAATAAATCCTTTTGGTTGGTAATTCCCACTTGAGGCACCAAAATTACTTAAATCATTCCACGAACCGGGCTGTCCTACGCCTGGTGCTGTAACGTGCGCATAATCTTCCTCGCCTTGGTTGTTTGGTTCATTTGCATTCCAAAAAGCAAAACTTGGAGAACTACCATTCACAGCGCCATTCCAAAAGGTAGTACCTAATTCTGGACCTGTAACCCATTTCCAAACACCTTCATTTGCTTCGTCTGAACCTCCAATCCATCCTGCTCCAGATGCTTGCACACCAGAAATTTGGACTTCTTCAACAGTAGTAATTGTAGCCAAATACCCTTGTAAACCATAATAAGTTGATGCAGCTGCAGCATTTTTAGCGTTTGTCCAAGTTATTCCCGTATTTGGAATATATTGATAGTAATGATCTGTTGATTCTAAATAATTTGCCTGCCCTACAGTAATAGAAAAAATACGTTGCCCACTTGGATTTAAGGATGAGTTTGTAAAAACCACCGATTCAATAGCTGCTTTAAATTGTAAATAAGTAGGATCGCCACTTGTTCCGCTTAAGGTTAATTTCCCTTCTGTGGCATTCCAAGAAGAAGTAATTGCGGGATGAGTACCGGTTAAGGTTAACACATCTTGTCCAAAGACATAACCTGACGAAATTTGAATGTACATAGCAGCAATACCAACATCATCGGTATCTGTAATAGACATAGAAGTAACAATCGGCAAAGAAGTTTGAGGACAATACACCTGATTTCCAGTAGCTTGCAATATAGGTGCTGCATTTTGAGCGACTATTGCTATAGAAAATAAAAAGAAATAAAGTGATTTTAAAAACTTAATCATTTGTCAAAGATACAATAAGAAAGTAGAATTATTTATTTTTTACCATCTTTTGAAATAAATCCCAAATTACAATTCCTGCGCTAACTGAAATATTCAAAGAATGTTTGCTCCCTAATTGTGGAATTTCTATAACTCCATCAGAGACATTAATAGCCTCTTGAGAAACGCCTTTTACCTCATTACCAAAAATTAAAGCATATTTTGTTTTCATTTCAGGCTCAAAATCATCTAACATAATTGCGTTTTCGGTTTGCTCAATAGAATAAACTTTAACATTTTCTGTTTTCAATTTAGCAACAACTTCCAAAACATCTTTAGCATATTCCCAAGTTACTGTATCCGTTGCGCCCAAAGCGGTTTTATGAATTTCCTTATTTGGCGGAATTGCCGTAATACCACATAAATAGATTTTTTCAATCAAAAAAGCATCCGATGATCTAAAAACTGATCCAATATTATGCAAACTTCTAATGTCGTCTAATACAATAATTAAAGGTGTTTTTTTTGCTTCAGCAAATGCTTCTTTACTGATTCGATTTAACTCGGCGTTGGCTAATTTTCTCATCTTGCAAAAGTATAGATAATTTTCAATTCGTCAATATGTTGATGTGCCAATTTTGAAATAGAGACGCAGATTGAAGAAATTTCTAAAATTTATATAATTTTTTAGATCTGTGTTCCAAACTTTTCAACTTAAAATTGAATTTTGAGTTTCTAATTGCTATTGCATTTTGAATTTACTAACTTCGCCTTCACTAAATTTTTACGTTGTGGCTAAAAAATCAGCATCCGAAATAAAAGGTTCTACTCCAAAAGTATCTCCGTTAATGCAACAATACAACACCATTAAGGCAAAATATCCTGATGCATGTTTGTTGTTTCGTGTGGGCGATTTTTATGAAACTTTCGGTGAAGATGCCATAAGAGCTTCCAGAATTTTAGGGATAACTTTGACCAAACGTGGAAATGGAAGTGAAAGTGAAACCGCTTTAGCAGGATTTCCGCATCATTCCATAAATACCTATTTGCCAAAATTAGTCAAAGCGGGATTACGAGTTGCCATTTGTGATCAATTGGAAGATCCAAAAATGACAAAAACTATAGTAAAAAGGGGCGTTACCGAATTAGTAACTCCTGGAGTTTCTTTTAACGACGACATTTTACAATCGAAATCAAATAATTTTTTAGCCGCTGTTTTTTTTGGAAAAAAAACTAATGGAATATCATTTTTGGACGTTTCAACAGGTGAATTTTTAACCGCTGAAGGAAACGAAGAATATATTGACAAGTTGCTTCAAAATTTCAGACCAAGTGAAGTGTTGGTTTCGAAACAACAAAAAACTGACTTTAAACAGCATTTTGGAGAAGATTTTCATGTGTTCTATTTAGAAGATTGGATTTATAAAGAAGATTTTGCTTTTGAAAGCTTAACGAAACATTTTCAAACCAATTCATTAAAAGGTTTTGGTATTGACGATTTCAATGAAGCTGTGATTTCCTCAGGTGCCATTTTATATTATTTATCAGAAACGCAACACAATAAAATTCAACATATTACAAACATTCAACGAATTGCAGAAGACGCTTATGTATGGATGGACAAATTCACAATTCGAAATTTAGAATTATATCATAGTTATAATCCTAATGCGGTAACTTTGATAGATGTTATCGATAAAACGCTTTCGCCAATGGGTTCGCGTTTGCTAAAACGTTGGTTGGCATTGCCTTTGAAAGATATCAATAAAATTAAAGGCAGACACGAAGTAGTAGCTTATTTGAACGAAAATTCAGAAGAATTACATCAAATTCAATATCAAATAAAACAAATTTCCGATTTAGAACGTTTAATTTCAAAAGTAGCCACTGGAAAAGTTTCTCCAAGAGAAGTCATTCACTTAAAAGATTCTTTAGATGCTATTATTCCAATTAAAACGTTGGCTTTACAATCAAAAAATGAAGCGTTAAAAACCATTGGTGATAGATTGCATTCTTGCGAATTGTTACGAGAAAAAATAGGAACTACTTTAAATCCGGATGCGCCAGTAGCTATTAATAAAGGAAACGCTATTGCAGTTGGCGTGAATGCAGAATTAGATGAATTACGAACCATTTCTTCAACAGGAAAAGGCTATTTAGAAGCATTAGAAAAACGCGAAAGCGAGATTACAGGAATTCCCTCGTTAAAGATATCATTTAATAATGTTTTCGGATATTATATTGAAGTACGAAATACACATAAAGATAAAGTTCCAGCTGAATGGATCAGAAAGCAAACTTTAGTTAATGCGGAACGATACATTACAGAGGAATTAAAAGAATATGAATCGAAAATTTTAGGTGCAGAAGATAAAATTTCGCTACTAGAAAGTATGTTGTACGAACAATTAGTCAATTGGATGGCAACCTATATCAAACCGGTTCAGTTAAATGCAAATTTAGTTGCGCAAATAGATTGTCTTCAAAGTTTTGCACAAATGGCTGTTGAAAATAAATACGTACAACCCGAAATAGATGATAGTTATGATTTGGATATTAAAGAAGGACGCCATCCGGTAATTGAAAAACAACTTCCTGTAGGAACGCCTTATATATCAAACGATGTTTTTTTAGATAGACAAACCCAGCAATTAATTATGATTACGGGACCAAATATGTCTGGAAAATCAGCAATTTTACGACAAACGGCTTTGATTGTGTTACTGGCCCAAATGGGAAGTTTTGTTCCTGCAGCACAAGTAAGAATGGGAGTTGTAGATAAGATTTTTACAAGGGTAGGCGCCAGTGATAACATTTCTATGGGAGAATCTACTTTTATGGTAGAAATGAATGAAACGGCTTCTATTCTGAATAATATTTCCGAGAGAAGTTTGGTGTTATTAGACGAAATCGGAAGAGGTACCTCAACCTATGACGGAATCTCAATTGCTTGGGCAATTGCCGAATATTTACACGAACACCCAAGTAAGGCTAAAACGCTTTTTGCTACGCATTATCACGAGTTAAATGAAATGGAAGCGATTTTTACACGAGTACAAAATTTTAATGTTTCTGTAAAAGAATTAAAAGATACCGTCTTATTTATTAGAAAATTAATAAAAGGCGGAAGCGAACATAGTTTTGGTATACACGTAGCAAAAATGGCGGGAATGCCACAAACAGTAATTCAGAAAGCACAAAAAATATTAAAAAAATTAGAGAAAGACCATTCTGGAGAAGTTTTAAACGGAATTAAAGCCGAAAAAGAGGAATTGCAATTGAGTTTTTTTAACTTAGACGATCCTTTATTAGAGGAACTAAAAGAAGAAATTATGAATATTGATATTAATACGTTAACGCCCGTTGAAGCCTTAATGAAACTCAATGAGATAAAAAGAATGTTAACGAAAAAATAAAATTAATATAACTTTTTCACTTTCAAATCATTAAAAAAAAGATTGGATATTTTTAGTAAAACTACTTGTGAGAATAAAAATATATATTATATTTGCACTCGCATTACGAAAGAAATGCACATGTTCCTTAAAAATTGCGAAAATAGCTCAGCTGGTAGAGCGCGACCTTGCCAAGGTCGAGGTCGCGGGTTCGAGCCCCGTTTTTCGCTCAATAGTATAAAAATACCAATTGTTGTGTTTACACAATAAGATGCTTGAGAATAACTTTAATTAATTTTTTCTAAAATTAGCTAAAAAATTCAAAAAGCAGACATGCTTGAGTGGTGGAATTGGTAGACACGCTGGACTTAAAATCCAGTGGGTAGTAATGCCCGTGCGGGTTCAAGTCCCGCCTTGAGTACTAAAAGCTTCAAACTATGTTTGGAGCTTTTTTTGTTTATAGTAATTCTAAAAAATAGATTCAATATCTTTTTTTCAAAAAATTAAATCTTAAATGGCAACTTTTGTAATCAGCAAAAAACCCAGCGGACATTACAAATACGAATTAACTTCTCGTAGAGGAAAAACCATTTTTATTAGTAATGCATTTGAATTAAGATTTGAATGTGAAGAAGAAATTGAAGTACTAAAAAAATCAATAGAACAATTGTTTTTTATGCGATTTCGTTCGCCTGCAGGGAAATTTTACTTTAAAATCATTTTAAATGATAAAGAAGTTGCAGTTAGCAGAAAGTATTCCACCCAATTAATGTTAGAAAAAGGCATCCATGAAATTTTAAAATATGGAGCTAAAGCCGAATATTTAGATTTTTCAAAATCACAAGATATTTTTCCTTCTGCAGAAAATGTTTTTGGATAACTAAAAGTTGTTTCGCAGTGACTCACAAAGAAACTCAGAAATGCGCAAAGATTTATTTATCATCATTTAATTAAATACAAAACTTACATAATTAGCGTTATGCAAAATGAGTTTTTCTGGAATTTCGTTCACTTTTGGGCAAAAAAAATCCCGACTTAGTCGGGATTGATTTCTTTTCGAAAAGAAGGTCAAATATTATTTTTTAACTTCTTCTTTAACTTCTTCATTTTTTGTAGCAGCGCTATCTGTTTTCACAGCAGCAGTATCAGCAACAACAGCAGTAGTATCAGCTACAACAGCAGTAGTATCTACAGCAGTAGAATCAGCAGCTGGAGTTTCATCCGCTTTTTTGTTACAAGAAACTAATACAGCAGCAACGAATGCTAAACTTAAAACAACTTTTTTCATCTTAATTTAATTATAAAGGTTAATTATTTATGAAGCAAAGATATAAAAAAAATTAAATGTCAAATACTTTTTTCTATTTTTTTTAAAATATTTTTCAATTCTTACACAATTCATATAGTATCACTCAGAAAACAAAGCTTATTTTCCTTTGTTTTTAGGTGTATTTGGTTGATTATAAATGATTTTCATTTCTTCAATTAAATTTTTAGCACCCGCATATTTATCTATAATAAATAGAATATAACGTGTATCTACCATAATATTTCTACAAATATCTGGAGAATAATACACATCGCTCATGGTACCTTCCCAAACACGGTCAAAATTTAATCCAATTAGGTTTCCATTGGCATCCAAAGCTGGACTTCCAGAATTTCCTCCAGTGGTATGATTTGTAGCAATAAAAGCTACTGGCATTTTACCATTTTCGGCATATTTACCATACTCTTTTGCATTATACAAATCGATTAATTTTTGTGGTACGTCAAATTCATAATCTCCAGGAACATATTTTTCCATCACACCATCTAAATACGTAAACGGAGAATACACAACCGCATCGCTTGGTTTGTAACCTTTAACTTTTCCGTAGGTGACACGCAAAGTAGAATTAGCATCTGGAAAAATTCTCGCCGATTTTGGACTTAACTCTAAAATGGCTTTCATATAGGTACGTTGTGTAGCCATATTTTTCAAGTTAATTTCGTCATATTTTGGCGCTACATTTTTGTTATATGCTTCTGCAAGTGTTTTTACAAAAGCGAAACCTTTATCTTGATTTAATCTTTCCAAAACCGTTTTGGCATCTCCAGATAACAGTTCTTTCAAACCAGCATTTGAAGTTAACTTAGACGACTTAAAAATTTCAGCTGCTAATTGAGTAGCATCCACTCCTTTTACACTTTCAGGCAAAAATTGTTGTGGCGATTTTTTGCTGTAAATAGCAATTAATTTTTCAAATACTTTTTCATCAACTTGGGCATTAAAATCTTTATATAAAGGTTCAAATGCTTGCATTACATTCGTTTTTCTGTCATTAAATGCTTGTTCTCCTTTTGAATTATACACTTGCTCTAATTGAAACAAACGGTATCCAAAAGATAAAATTTCAGTATTTCTTAAAACTACTTC
>Ga0164294_10001474_pt1 | contig 21845 bp, 33 predicted proteins | sample GEODES005metaG_FD_111479 | JGI IMG/M metagenome (GOLD analysis project Ga0164294, IMG submission 111479) | Oligotrophic lake water microbial communities from Sparkling Lake, Wisconsin, USA - GEODES005 metaG | ecosystem: Environmental > Aquatic > Freshwater > Lake | place: USA: Sparkling Lake...
GTCGCCCGTTTCGTCGGGCGTCGTCAAACATCTGGTCGGGCTGGCGAGATTCGAACTCACGACCTCTTGCACCCCATGCAAGCGTTCTACCAGGCTGAACTACAGCCCGCCGTGTTTGAGAGCCGCCATCTATGGCAGGCGCACAGAAACGATCAAGCACCAAGTTCGGAAAAGTGGTCCGCGCAGTCCTCGGCGCGGTTCCGGGCTTCCAAGGCACCACGCCCCATTCACATCCTCACTTGGGCCGGATCAAGCCGATGACAAAAAGAAGCACGATGGCACCAATCGCGGAGGTGATGATGTTCCCGGTCAGATCGCTGCCAAAACTGACGCCCACTTTGGGCAGCAGCCAGTTGCCCACGTAGCCACCGAGCACACCCACGATGAGGTTGCCGATCAAGCCGAGCCCTCTGCCGAGGACGATTCCAGCTAGGGCGCCGGCAACGATGCCGACCAGGATGGTGATGACGATAGGTGGCACGTTCATAGGTAACTCTTATCTAGCAGAAGGTGGCGCCTTCTGTAAAGCGCCATCACGATCACCGCAGCCATTCATCCCGATGCTCCTCCACAAACGCATCATCGTTCAGATGCGGATACGCGCGATACACGCGGTCAATCTGCTCGCGCTGCCCGGGGCTGAGGCCCTCGTTTTCATCGAGGCACCAGATCCCCTCCAACAAACCCTGGCGGCGCAGCACCTCATGCAAACCGGCAATGCAGCCACGAAACCCGTTCGCCGCGTCGAAGAAGGCCGCGTTGCTGTCGGTGACTTCCACGCCAAGCCGCAGCAGCTCAGGCGATGCCGAAGCTTGCCGGCAGTGTTGCAAAAGCTCCACTGCCCGCTTCGTCCACACCGACCAATGACCCAGCAATCCGCCAACGATGCAGCGTTGCTGCCCGGCAAAGGCAAAGGGAGTCACCAAGTCCGCCACGATGTTGTCATCATTGCCCGTGTAGAGCGCGATGTCCTCGCGCCCTGCCTCAATCACCGCCCTCACCACGTCCAGGGTCTGGTAGCGATTGAAGGGCGCGATCTTGATCGCCACCACCTTGTCGATTTCAGCAAAGCGCCGCCAAAACGCATACGGCAGCACGCGGCCACCCACGCTGGGTTGCAGATAAAAGCCAATGACCGGCGTGATCTCCGCCACCGCGCGGCAGTGGGCGATCAAGGCATCGTCATCCGCCTCACGCAGCGCGGCCAGACTGAGCAGTGCCGCATCGTAGCCCAGCTCACGGATCAGCGTTGCCTCGGCCACGGCTTGCCGCGTTTCACCACACACACCGGCGATGCGAATCACCGGCCGCTGCGCACGATTCACCTCCTCGGCCGCGAGTTGCAGCACTGGCTTGAATAGCGCGACCTTCGGATCACGAATGGCGAACTGCGTGGTGTGCACACCCACGGCCACACCACCCACGCCTGCGGCCAGGTAGTAGCGAGTCAGAGCGCGCTGGCGGCACTCATCCAGACGACGCGCCGCATTCAACGCCAACGGATGCGCCGGGATCACCTGCCCGGCCAGCAAGGCCTGCCGCAGCGCCGCGCTCATAGCTTCAGCGCGTAGTGAATCTGGCGGCCCACCTCCACGAAGCCGCAGGACGGATACAAGTGCTGGCCCACGGCGTTGTTGGCCATCGTCTCGATCATCACATACGCCATGCCTTCGCGGCGGAAATACTCCAGCGCATGTTCAATCAGGCGGCGACCCAGTCCCCTGCCCCGCGCCTGTTCATCCACGGCCAGATTGGGAATGCGGCCCTTGCTCACTTCGCGATCAATCCGTGTGGTGATGTAGCCCAGCACGTGCCCGTTTTCTTCAGCGACAAACACACCCTCAGGATTGGCTTCGACATCGTCATTCACATGCCGCGCCTTGCGCCAGCGCCAGTCATGACCGGCCAGAATGCCGAAGCTTTTCTCCACATTCTGATCAATGGCGGTGCCATCGAAGCCTTCAATCGTCATGCGCCGGAGTTCCTCCAGGTCGCTGGGTTGGTAGAGTCGGATATGCATACTCAAAAACGTCCGTCTGTGGTTTCGAAGTGGGTGGGTTTGTTCAGCGTCTCGCCGCCGCGCTGAATCCAAGAGGCGGTGGCTTCGATCATCTCGTCCAGTGACACATTCGGCGGCCCCAGCAGCGCATACGAGCGCGAGGCATCCCACAGCCAGGCTTGCTCGCCTTCGCTGCCTGTGATGATCGGCTCGCGCTGCATCAACTCGCCGAAGCGCTGCGCCAGCCAGCGGATCGAGACCCGTTCCAGGCCCGTGACATTCAAGGCAATGGGTGGCGATGCCGTGTGCGCCAGGCATTGGATCGCGCGCGTGTTCGCATCGCCCTGCCAGATGACATTGGCGAAGCCCATGGTCACATCCACCGGCAACCCACGCGCCACCTTCTGCGCCACATCGCACAGCACGCCGTAGCGCAGATCAATCGCGTAGCAGAGGCGGAACATCAGAGCGCGCGTGCCGTGCTGCTTCGCATAGTGCTCAAACACCCGCTCACGCCCCACGCAGGAATTGGCATACTCGCCCGGCGGCGTCAGCGGCGTGTCCTCATCAGCGCCCGGCCCGTTGGCAGGAACCAGTGGATACACACAACCCGTCGAGAAGACCACCATGCGCTCCTTGGCGAAACGCTCCGCGGCGATGGCAGGCACCACCGTGTTCATCACCCAAGTCAGCTCAGGCGCATCGTTCGTGCCGAACTTCTGCCCGGCCATGAAGATGACGTTCGCCACCTGTGGCAGCGCCTGCACCGCCGCACGATCCATCAAGTCACACGCCATGGTTTCCACGCCGTGTTGTTGCAGCTCGCTCGCGGCCTTGACCGATGAGAAGCGCGACACCGCGATCACTCGCCGGTGCCCATGGCCAATCGCATCCAAGCCACGCCGCACCATGCGCGCCAGTGTCGGCCCCATCTTGCCACCCGCGCCGAGGATCATCACGTCTCCCTCGATGGCGCGAAGCGTCTCCAGAACACCCGCCGTGGGCCGGCTCAGGGCTTCATCGAGTTCCTCGATTGTGTTCAGGGGCTTCATGCGAGAGGGCGTGAATGCAACACGTGACGCGCCAGATCATTCCTTCAGCCACACGCAAAAAGGCGCGGCATGATGACCATGCCGCGCCCTGATGGAAGGCAATGCGTTGCGCTGAAAGCGTCTGGCTTAGCCAATCGCGGCCTGCACCAGCTTCTCCAGCTTCACGATGTCCTCGCCGAACTTGCGGATGCCTTCGGCGGTCTTCTCGGTGGCCATCGGGTCCTCGTTCATCAGCCAGCGGAAGGACTTCTCGCTCACGTCGATGCGGCTGATCTGCGCGGCCTTGGCCGTGTCGGCGTTCAGCTTCTGCGTCAGCGGCTCGGAGCTGGCGGCCAGCTCGCCCAGCAAAGCAGGGCTGATGGTCAGCAGATCGCAGCCCGCGAGTTCAGTGATCTCGCCTTTGTTGCGGAAGCTCGCGCCCATCACCTCGGTGCTGTAGCCGAAGTGCTTGTAGTAGTTGTAGATCGCGGTCACGGACACCACGCCCGGGTCTTCCGTGGCGGTGTAATCCTTGCCGGTGCTCTTCTTATACCAGTCCAGAATGCGGCCCACGAACGGGCTGATCAGCTTGATGCCGCCCTCGGCGCACGCCACGGCCTGGGCCAGGCTGAACAGCAGCGTCAGGTTGCAGTTGATACCTTCCTTCTGAAGCACTTCCGCCGCCTTGATGCCTTCCCATGTGGAGGCGATCTTGATCAGGATGCGCTCACGCGAGGTGCCGCCCTTCTCATACAGGCCGATGATCTGGCGCGCCTTGTCCAGCGTGCCTTGCGTGTCGAAGGACAGGCGAGCGTCCACCTCGGTGCTCACGCGGCCGGGGACGATCTTCAAAATTTCGTTACCGAAGTTGACCAGGATCTTGTCGATCACCGCATCGACCAAGGCCGCGCCGCTCAGCGACGAGCCCTTCAGGTCTTGCACAGCGCTGTCCACCAGCGGCTTGTATTCGGGCTTCAGCGCGGCAGCCAGGATCAACGAGGGATTCGTGGTCGCATCGAGAGGCTGGTAGGCCTTCATCGACTCGAAATCGCCCGTGTCGGCGACGACTTTGGTGAACTTCTTGAGCTGGTCGAGTTGCGTGGACATGGGCAGTGTGATATTCAGGTTGAGGGGCCGCGAAAGTAGGGCCAATGCGAGCCCGGGCAACCGGTAAGTGTGATGCCAAGAGCACCGGGATGCCTTGCCAGCCGTCAGCAGCACGGAGCCTGGCCACCCTCCTCCTGAGGATGGCCGTAACGATCGCAACACTCGCTCACATCCATGGAGACGACCTGGGCATGGCTGGGCAGTTGTGACAGCTCAATCAAGGCCAGGCTGGCAGTTCGCTCTGCATCATGCAGCTCATCCAGCAAGGCCGCCGCCTTGATCAGCTCGGGCAGGCTGTGCAGCGGCCGTGCCCGGATGTCAAACTGACCTGTGACAGGCTTCATGAGCGCCATCCCGTGCCGGGGAAGCTGGGCAGCTGTTGATAGGGAGAGGAACGCGGATGCGTCTGGCGGCCATGATCATCATCGCGGCGGGTGTCGTGCTGCCGCCCGTCGTGATGCTCGTGGCGCACGCCATAGTAGTAGCGGCCATCGTGGTAGTAGCGGTTGCTGTAAGTCTGCCCGTGATCGTGGAAGGTGCCGCTCTCATAACGGCCGCCCGAGTAGTAGCGGCCACCGTGATAGTAGGCGTCACCGGTATAATTCGAGGGCAGCGCCGCATAGGTGCCATAGCTGGAACCTGAGGCGGAGTAGCGCGGGGCAGGCGGGTAATCGGCGACGATGCAGGAGGTCAGCGACAAGCCCGCAGCAAGGGACAGCAAGGACAAGGATCGGGTGTGTTTCATAGACCGGTTGGATAACCTGGCGAATGCGCTTTCACCATGGGGTGAACACCCCTTTCCATGGCCCGCACCTCCACCTTCGAATGACCGGTTGCGCTCAGGCGTAGCTCAGCTTGTCCCGGGATGGTGGAAGCGCCTTAAAACTCGTCGATGGATACACGCCTTGCGCCGCCTCACGGCTGACGCAAATGTCATTGGCCCCTGCCTTGTGAAAAATCTCCCGTGCATGCTCGATGTCTTCCTGGCATTCCACCTGGACAGAAACCAGGATGCGACCTTCCAAAATTCGGGAGGCATACAGCAAGGCCTTCACCCAGGGCACGCCTTGGTTGAGCAAGCCCTGCGCGATGTCTCCAAACATCTCGGTCATCGGCCCGACCGCTGACAGTATGGAGATGGCGCGGCCTGGAAAGGCCTCGCCTTTCAGCCGCTGAACAATCTGCTCAGACTGTAGGTTCGAGAAAGCGATGCAGCAGACAAATTGCGGTTTCATGGGGATATCAATGGCAGGTTCGGGGGCATGAAAAGTCAGCCGTCATTGGTGAGGATGACTTTCAACGCCATCTGCTCCGCCGCGTGGGCGAAGGTCTCGTAGGCGCTCAGGGTCTGGCTCAAGCCAAAGTGATGGGTGATCAACGGCCGTGCGTCCAGCCTGCCTGAGACAACGGTCTTGAGCAGCAGGCCCGTGCTCACCGCGTCCACCAGCCGTGTGGTGATGGTGATGTTGCGGGACCACAGCTTCTCCAGATGCAGAGGCACGCTCCGGCCATGAACGCCCACATTGGCGATGTGGCCACCCGCCGCGATGATGGCTTGGCACAGCTCGAAAGTCTCTGGCACGCCCACGGCCTCCACCGCGACATCCACGCCGTTGCCGAAAGTCATGGCCATCACCCTGTCAGCCGCATGGTCACGTCTGCTGTTGACCAGCTTCGTGGCTCCCAATTTTCTGGCGACGTCCAGTCGATGATCGTCCTGGTCGATCATGATGATGTCGCCAGGCGCGTAGAATTTCGCCGTCAGCAGCGTGGCCAGACCAATCGGCCCGGCTCCGACAATCGCCAGCACATCACCAGGCTTGACGCAGCCGTTCAGCACCCCGCATTCATAGCCGGTGGGCAGGATGTCGCTGAGCATGACGACCGAGTCCTCGTCCGCCCCCGCAGGAATGTGGTGCAGGCTGGTGTCCGCCCACGGAATGCGGACAAACCCAGCCTGCGTGCCGTCGATGGTGTTGCCCAGCATCCAGCCGCCCTGTTCGCAATGCGAGCACATGCCGCGCCGGCAGAAGTCACACCGCCCGCAGGTGGTGATGCAGGAGATCAGCACCCGGTCGTCCGGGCGGAAGCGCGTGACACTGCTGCCCGTGCTCTCCACAACACCGATGCCCTCATGCCCCAAGATGCGGCCCTCGCCTACCGTGGGCACGTCACCTTTGAGAATGTGCAGATCGGTGCCGCAGATGGTGGTTTTGAGAATGCGAACCACGGCGTCGGTGTCCGCCTGCAGCTCCGGCTTGGGCACATCATCCCAAGACTTGCGTCCTGGGCCATGATAGACAAGTGCGTTCATAGTTGGAGATGTTAATGCTCGGCCTGCTCATGGGCTTCGACGAACCAGAGGTTCATGTCGGCACCACGTGAGACCTGGGTGAAAATGTCGGCGCTGTCCGCGTCTTTCAGCTTGGTGGCCAGCTCGATGGCCTTGCGAATCAGCTCGCCGTAGAAAGCAATGGCATGGGCCAGCTCGGCCACATGTTTCACGCTGCTGGTGATGTCATGCGGGTATTCGGGAAGGCTGGATTTCTTGGCCGCCACACGAATGGTGCCTTGGGCGATGCCACCGAGCTGCACGATGCGTTCCGCAATGACATCGACATAGGTGCCGGTGTCGGTGTAGACTTTGTCGAACAACTCATGCAAAGCGATGAAGTTGTGCCCCTTCACGTTCCAGTGCGCCTGCTTTGCCTGCATCATCAAGTCGATCGAGTCCGCCAGCCTCTCCTGCAGCAATGAGGCGACTTCGATTCTTACTTTTTCTGGCAGGCTGTTCCGTGTGTGTGTGAAGTTTTTCTTCATAGGTCTCTTGATAAACGCCAGCCCCGGCCTGTGCCATGGGGTGAACACCCCAAACCGGCGGCGCGAGGCTTGCCTCATGCTCTGGAAAGCGCCCGGCTCATGGCCTCAGCAGCCATGGCAGCCGGGGGTAAACTTCAGCTTGTGCCAAGCCTGGCCGCCGGGCCAATGAGGCACGTCCAGCTCCGGCCACGCCATGAGGTGCAGACTCAGCTCCACCGCTGCCTGCCTTGACCACTGGATGGGCTCGCCCTGGGGCTGTTCTTCACCAGGAACGCGGATGCAGTCATCCATGCTGGGTTCGTCATCCGTGATCATGCGGATCTATCCTCCCGCCTGTCGCAGGTGCGCACGATCCGTTTCTCCAAGGAGGCCGTCCTGTGTTTTGGGTTCGCCATCATGGCTCCTTCCATACCCGGCACCGCCTCGCAACTTCCATGGGGTCTGGACCCCAGCACCGCCGGTCATGCGGAACCGTGAACCGCCTCGTCAGACGTCGTTGACCAGCAGGCGGCACCCAAAGGACCGCAAACGCATGGCGGCACCCCCTCCGATCCATAGGTGTGACGCAGCCCGATGTGCTGCCCCAAGGAGATGGCGGGACGCGCGTTGGAGACGCTTACCAAGTTGCTCACACATTGGACGGTGTCCCGGAACTTGCATTTCAGGCGGCATTGGCGGTTAGGGTGCAGAGTGTTCATCGTGGCTCGGCGTGAAGGCCTGCCGCAGACTACACCGCCACCCACAGCCAGTTGTATGGGGTGATCACCCTCCGCGAGAACTCGGCGGCTATAAGGTGGTGCCCTGCACGCTGCTCTCGATGACGCCTGTCGCGATGGCATGGCGCGTGAGGCCGGCCGTGTCATGGATGTTCAGCTTGTCCATCAGGTTCTGGCGGTGCTTCTCCACCGTCTTGACGCTGATCTTGAGCTCTTCGGCCACTTCTTTGTTGGCCTTGCCTTCGGCGATGAGCTGAAGCACCTCCGTCTCACGCGAACTGATTTGCGCGGCTTTTTTCGCGGGCAGATCGCCTCGGGCACGGGCCTTGACCGCCTGTTCCTTGCGCCGCCGGGAGATGATCGGGCTGAAACATTTCTTTCCTTCATGGACTCGCCGGATGGCCTCCGGCAACACGTGCGCGGCAGTTTGCTTGACGAGATAGCCGGAAGCCCCCAACTCCATGACCCGGCTGACATAGGCGTCATCGCTGTGTGCCGAGAGCACCAGCACTTTGACGCCCGGCCGGGCGTGCAGAATCTGCCGCGTGGCCTCCATGCCGTTGAGCAGCGGCATAGCGATGTCCATGACGATCACATCAGGTTTCAACTTCTCCGCCAGCGCCACCGCCTGCCGGCCATCCTGCGCCTCGGCGACGACTTGGATGTCGGATTCCAGCTTCAGCAGGGCACGCAATCCTTCGCGAACGATGGTGTGATCCTCCGCGAGCAAAACAGTGATTGGACTCATGGGCATGACAATGGGGTAGGTTTCTTGACTTGGCGGGGTGCTTTCTTGTTCACCGGGCGGTCGGCCGGCATTTCCACCCGCACCTTGGTGGGCTTTCCCGGGCTGGAGACCACACAGAAGCTGCCGCCGACCATTTCGACCCGTTCCTTCATGCCCAGCAGCCCCAGCCGGTTGTGCTTGTCGGAGTGGGTGTAGTCTTCCACGGCGAAGCCCTGGCCGTTGTCGGCAACCTCCATGAGGATGCCGCCCTTGTGTTTGCGGATGCTGATGATGGCCTGGCTGGCCTTCGCATGACGGGCCACGTTGGAAAGGGCCTCCTGCGCGACACGATAAAGCACTGTGCGACGCGCGCCGTTGGATTGCTCGATGCCGGGGAAGGTCTTTAGCCGGACATCAATGCTGGTATCCTGGATAAAGCTTTTCAAGAATGACCGAAGCGCGGGAACCAAGCCCAGGTCGTCGAGCACAGTCGGCCTCAAATCGCGGGCAAAGCGGTGCACAATATTCACCGACCGCTCGACCAGCCGCTGGGTGATCGCGATCTTTTTCTGCAGGCCCTTCGCGCTGGCGGAGGAGTCGGTTTTCAGAGTGGCGAGCTGGAGGTTGATGCCGGTCAGCGTCTGCGCAATGACGTCGTGCAACTCACGGCTGATCTTGCGCCGCTCCTCTTCCTGCGCCGACAGGAGCTGCCGCGAAAGGTGCCTCAGCTTCTCCTGCATCTGGCGTGATTTCTCCAGCAGCTTGCTGGTGGTCTGCTCGCTGGTGCGCAGGGATTCCTCCACGGCCTTGCGCTGAAGAATCTCCTGCTTCAGCTCCATAACCGACGTGGCCAGCTCCAGCGTCCGTCGGTTCAGCGCTTCGATGACTTCGCCCAGGCTGGTGTTTGCCTCTCGGGCGCCACGGTGCGTCTGCTCAATCGGGGTGATGGCCTCGCCAAAAAAGACCCCCGCGCGCTGGATCATCAGGCCCCGTGTCCGCAGCGTGTGGCGCGGCAGCACGAGGGCGATCAGCGCCACCTCGTGCATCCTGGCCAAGTCCAGCGTTTCAAGACCGAGCTTCAGGGAGCGCAGCCCCAGCTTCCGCGCGGCGTTCAGATTCGCCGACGAGCTTGCCTGCAGATACTTGCGCAGCGCGGCGAGATAGCTGCGCGCCAGCTTTGGCTGCTCAGGCTTCATAGGGGATGCCGTATTCGTTGACAAACTGCTTGATGGTTTTCATCGACTGCTCAACCAGCCGCTGGGTAATGGTGATCTCCTTGGTGAGGCCGGAGTGATTGGCGGCCGCTTCTTTTTTCAGCGCCAGCAGCCTAACATGGATACCGAGCAGCGGCTGCGCGATTTCTTCGTTGAGCTGCAGGCTCATTTTTTTTCGCTTTTCCTCGTTTCCCGAGAGGATCCTGCGCGTCATGGCCTGCAGCTGCCGTTCCAGCAGCCGGGACTCCTTGAGCAGTTTCCCTGTCGCCCGCTCGCTCTGCTTCAAGGCCGCCTGGGTGGTCTTGCGGTCGCTGATATGCAGCCTTAGCAAGCGGTTCGAGTCCGCCAGCTCCACCGTATGCCGGGCCAGCGTCTGGTTCAGCCGGGTCAATTCCACACTGGCCTCCAGGGCCACGCGATGGGTCTTTTCGACCGGCAGCATAGCTTCAGTGAAAAAGGACGCAGCCTGCAAAGCCGCCTCCTTGCGCGCCTCGGTGGAGGAGCCTTGCGGCAGCAGCTTTTCCACCGCGTGATCATGGAGCTTGGCCAGATCCAGCGTCTCCAGCCCCAGGGCCACAGCCTTGCCGCCGAGGCTATGCGCCGCTTGCAAGCTTGCAGACGAGGGTTGCTCGACATGCGATCTCAAAGCCGCCATGTATTGCACCCCAAGCTTGCTCAAAGGCGTTGGTATCATGCTAAGTCTCTGCCGTTCATGTGATCAGGGCGCAGCTTCCACGCGATGCCACCGCGCAGCCATGGGGTAAACACCCCAGAGCCAGGCCTGCGACTCTACTCATCAGGCCTGGCGTTCTTGATCATCACGATCTCGCGCAGACCGCCCGCCGCTGTCGCAGCAGAGCCGAGGGCATCTTCCTGCGGTGCGACCTTTGCAGGCACGTCCAGGCTCGCCCCCGTCAGCTCCTTCAGCGCTCTCTTGCGCGCCACTTCCGGTTCTTCGTCGCCCGACTTCAGCTGCTCCCTCCGCAGGGCTTGCTGCAAAAGAAGGCGGGCTGTGGCGACGCCGACTTCAAGGTCGTCGCTGGCGTCGGCTGGCTGGGCGGGGGTGGTTTTCATTCCGGTGTCGTTGAGGCTAAGTTCTTTGGGCAACCTCCCGCATCTGCCGCCGTCCGGCCATGGGGTAAAACCCTGCTCTGACCGGCAGCCGACACGCCGCGTGGTGAAGCGCTCGAAAACAACCCTTCCGGTGGGGTTTCACCCCATGGCGGACGAGGGACGGCATCGCCTAGAGAACAACACCTTGGACACATGTCCCAAGGTGTAACTCAAACATCCAAACAGACAGCCACCATGAAATTCATCTCCACACTACTCCTTTCCGCCGCGCTGGCCTCCAGCGCACTAGCGGGCACAACCACAGCCTACTCCGGTAAAAGTAGCAAAATGGTTCAACCTATGGCCCCGGCGGGCTGTGATTGTTTCGCCCCAGGTGCAGCCTTCGGCGTGTTCGGCGGCGGCATCTTTCCCGAGGACGATGGACAGGACGCCGCGGGCGGTGGCGTGCTCTACGATTACTTCTTCACCGAATACTTCGGCTTCCAGGGCAGCTATGGTCTGTTCGCCACCAGCAGCGAGCACCATCAGTTCGACGGCAGCCTCGTGCTGCGTGCCCCGATCCGAAGCCTCTGCATTGCCCCTTACGTGATGGGCGGCGCGGGGATGAGCGTCAACGGCGACAACAACACTGATTACCATCTGGGAGCCGGTATCGAGGCCCGCTTTGCCAGCATGGACTGCATGGGTGTCTTCGTCGATGGCACCTATCACTTCGCCGCGAATGATCAGGACAGCGACTTCACCGTCGGCCGTGTCGGTGTGAAGTTCCGCTTCTAGCACGGAAGGCATCAAGCGTTGAAATCCATCAAGAGGGAGCGGGCAACCGCTCCCTTTTTCGTTCCTTCAAGAGTCGGGTTTCACCCCATGGAGAACGCAGCGCAGCGCCCCTAAACATGAGGCCTGTGAAACCAATGAAAACATCACAGGCCAAAAAAAGATAAAGACCTCAACAAACAAACACACACATGAAAAACAAAATCATCCACACCCTCTCCGCCACCAGTCTCGCCGTGATCGCAGCCATGCTGCTAACACCCCAGGGAATGGCTTCTGAGAAAGACACGCTCAATGCCGCCGACGTGAAGTTCGTCAAGCATGAAGCCGCCGCCGGAATGGCCGAGGTCAAACTCGCCCAGCTGGCTGTGACCAAGGCCGAGCGCTCAGACGTGAAAGAGCTGGCCGGCACCTTGGTGACCGACCACACCGCCGTGAATGGCGAGTTGACCGCGCTGGCCGTCAAAAAAGGAGTCGAGCTTTCCACTGTGATTGCTCCGGCTCATGCCGCCACCTACCAGGAACTGGAAAAGCAGAGCGGCGAAAAGTTCGACAAGGACTTTCTCGCCGTCATCATCAGCGACCACAAGAAGTGCATCAGCAACTTCGAGGAAGCTTCCAAGGAAGCCAAGGACGTTGACCTCAAAAGCTGGGTGGACAAAACCATCCCCGCGCTGAAGTCCCATCTCGAAAAGGCTGAGGCCCTGAGCGCCAAGACCGTCAGCCTGCGGTAAGCACCCCCTGGGTTCTTGCTAACACAGAGCGGTGCCGGGTGCAGTCTGTTTGCTGGATCAGCTCGATCCCAACAGCCGCCTGGCACCGCTTTTTGATTTTAATCCGGCGAAGGTGAAAGCGGCATCAAGCCCAGGCCCTAGTGGGGTTACACCCCATAGAGAGACAGCCCTGATGCCCCTATCCATCTCTACCATGAACGAAGACCCACCCATGCAAACTGTGGAACTCTGCGCCAAGCGCCTGCTTGGCGATTTGAGAGACTATGCCAGCCGAGAACCTGTCAAAGCAGCAGCCGCTGCCTTCGGTGCGGGCGTGATGATCAACCTGCTGCCAACCCGCGTGCTGGTGGCCTCAGCGGCCGCTGTCGCCAGTGCTCTGCTACGTCCCGCACTGCTGTCGCTGGGCGTCATCAAGTCGCTCGAACTCTGCTGTCGAAAACCCGCCCCTGAAACCACCCCATGAATGACTCCAACCAAACGCCTGTCTTGCCAGGCATCTCCCCCACGACTGACAACGCGCCCACGCCCATCCGATCACTCGAAGCGTATGTGCGCCAGCATCCGGCCAATGCCTTGATCGCGGCGGCAGGCCTGGGGCTCGCCGTGGTCATCATTGCACGTGCGTTGACTCCTGATCCTCCGCAAAGCCGGGCCTTGCGGTTGCTGGAAGACATCCAGCAGCGCCTCTCTTCAGCCTACGATCATGCAGCCCACCTCGCCGATGAAGGCTCTCACGCCATGGGCAAAGGCATGGATGCCATGCATCTGGATCGCCGCCTGGGCAAGCTAAGCCGAGGCTTTCGAAGCCTCTTCCACTGATCACCCTGTTACCCAAACCAACCCACCCCCCACGATGAAAACGACTTCCCTCTATCTCTTCGCCCTTGCCGCTCTGCTGGCACTCCCCCAGTGCACCTACGTCCGCGAGCCCCGGCATCCTCAAGTCAGCACCACCACCACGGAACAGACGACCGTGAACAAGCCCTTCTCCAACACCGTGGAGACCCAGACCACCCGCACCTACTGACGTTATCCGACTTTATCAACTTTAACACAGCTACTCTATGACCACCCTCGAAATCAAAGGCGACTGGAACATCATCAAAGGCAACCTGAAGCAGAAGTGGGCCAAGCTCACGGATGACGATCTTCAGTTCATCGACGGCCAGCAGGACGAGCTGCTCGGGCGTATTCAGAAACGCACGGGCGAGACCCGCGAAGCGGTTGAGCGCGTCATCAATGACTATCTCTCGGCCCACAACAAGCAAGTCGTCATGGGCAACTGACCAGCCGGTGCCTCGACCTGCAAACCATTCAACTCTACCTCATGAAAACATCAATAACACACCTCGCCTTCTTGTTCCTCGCCACCGCGCTTGTGAGCCTCTTCTGCACCAGTTGCAACAACTTCCGGGGAGTCGGCAGAGATGTCGGCCATGTGGGCCACCACATTGAGCGTGCGGCCAATCATTAACGCACAAGGCCGTTTTGCGGGTGCATCGAGCCCCTGCGAAACGGCATCCTCTATCTCGACAAACGCACCCCTCATGATTACCAAGACCAAACAGCACAACGCTGTCATCGCCGTCTACAAGTCCCACGCTGACGCCGAGGCTTACGTCCAAGAGCTTCAGCATTCCGGCTTCGACATGAAGCAGCTCTCCATCATCGGCCGCGACTATCACACCGACGAGCATGTCGCTGGCTACTACAACACGGGAGACCGTGTGAAATACTGGGGGGCTCAAGGTGCCTTCTGGGGCGGTGTGTGGGGCTGGCTGTTTGGCTCGGCCTTCCTGGTTATTCCCAGCATCGGACCCATCGTTCTCGCTGGCCCTGTGGTGGGATGGATCATCGGTGCGCTGGAGGGTGCTGTGTTGGTGGGTGGCTTGACCGCGCTGGGGGCCTGCCTTTACAGCCAAGGCATCCCGAAGAACAGCGTCTTGAAGTTCGAGACCGCGCTGAGAACGGGCAAGTTCATTGTCATCGCCCATGGCACCACCGAGGAGGCAGATCACGCCCGTGCGGTGATGGATCGCTCCCCAGCCGAAGCTTCCGAGCAGCATCAAACAGCTTCCGTTGAAATGGCTCAGCCGCTCGTCACAGCAGTGTGATGGCATCATTCCTCGTGCTGTGGCGGCACCGGTCACTCAAACCGCCGCCGCAGCACGACGCTCCACCTCGGCCTCCTCCGTGCCAGCCGCGACCAATTGCTCGGCGATCGACAGCACGGGCTGCTGCGGCAACTCAGGAATGCGCAGGCCGAGCGTCAGCGCCGACTCATTCCAAGCAGTGAGGTCAGACGTGCTGCGCGTGGATTCCGGCGAGATCAGGTCGGCTTCGACATGGGATGCGGAGCGCAGGATGCTTTCGTTGAGCAGTTCGCCGGTGACTTCTTCGTCGCGAGTCATGATGGATGAGGACATGGCGTGATATTGGGGGGTCAGGGATTCATTCGCCAGAGGGTGAAGTTCAGCACGGCGGCAAAGGTCACCCAAGCGAGGTAGGGCAGCATCAGCAGCCCGGCGGAAGTCTTCACCTTCCAGAAAGCAGTCGTGGTCATCAGAATCAGGCCCCAAAGAAATACGATCTCGATGAAGGCCAAATCAGGGCGGTGCAAGCCGAAGAACAGGGGCGTCCACAAGGCATTCAGCAGCCATTGAGCAACGAACAAGCTCAAGGCACGGCCCTGCACCTTCCATCCGCCTTCACGCCAGACAAGCCACGCCGCTGTGGCCATCAGTATGTAGAGAGTGGTCCATGCCGGACCAAAGACCCACGCGGGCGGATTCCAGGACGGCTTGTGCAACTCAGCATACCATCCGCCTGGAGCGACAAAGACAGCGCTGGCAGAGGCTGCAAAACAAAGTGCGAGCCAGGCGAGGTAGCCAAGGACTGGACGGCGAACGTGAGGAAGGGCGGAGTTCATGGAGTTGAGGTGACGACAGACAGGCACCATTACGGCTGCTGGATGCGGAGCGACCGGTTCTTTCTCATGCGTTCCTCGGGCGACTCCATCCACAGAAACATTGTCTTGATCGTGTCCATCAATCCCAGGCTCTGATACTGTTCCTGATGCAGTTCCATCACCGCGCGATCATAGGACTCCGCATCAACAGCCGCGGCCGCATCCTCCGCTTTGGTGCGGTTGGGAAGTTGGGCGATCAGATGGCTCAACAGCGCATCCACTTCCCCTTTGGAGTGGTCCTTTAACAGCTCGAGCTTGGCCCGCAAGATCTCGGCGCAGGAATGAATCGTCTCCACATTGGCCTCCAGCGTGAGCGCCAGTGCATTCCAGTCCAGGTGCGATCCAGGATTCAGGGCAATGGCTTGCGTGCGCAAGTCGTTGAGAGCATCGACAAGCATCGAGTCCTCCCCTTGCAGTGCTTCCCATGACGCCAGCGCTCTCCCAAGACGATCCATCTCATGGCCTGAGATGGCGTCATCCATTTCGGCTACGTGTTTGTTGATCCGCCGCAGAATGCCCTCCACGTGGTCCCAGCGCTGACGCCAGATTCGATTCCAGTCCGCTGGGGAACCGTATTCGGAGCCAAAGTTGCGCGCCCGCTGAAGGCTCGTGGCCAAATCAGCTTCGATCTGGCGGAAACGGCTGGAGTCGGCGAGGAAGCCCTTCTCGATCAGACCTAGAATGTGCGCGGTGCGCTCATCGGCTTGTGTCGGCAGCGGCTTCTCCATAGCAGATGGCGTGGGTGACACAGATGACTGGGCAGTGTTGTTAGGCATGGGCTTGGAACTTTGACGTGATTGGTAGCAGGCCTACACCATGCCTTGCCCTTGAGGTTTCATGCCATGGGGTGAATGCCTACCGGCTGAATGCCGACAGGTCAAAATCACGTTCCGCAGCTGCAACGAGCGCCCTGGTAGGGATTCACCCCATCGAAAGCGTCGGCACGATGCGCCACGATGCGGTGTATGAAACAAACACCTGCCACAGCGACTCAAGCAACGTCCGCGCGTCGTATTCACTCCCCTCACTATCCGCTCTCAGCCATGGCGCTGGCCCCCATCTCGCCGGAGGCGCATGCCCTGCGGAAACCCGGCCCTTATCCGATCATCCTCACCCTCATCATCTGGGCGATGGCGCTTGGATCCCCATCCCTTCGCGCGACTGGCCAGGATGATCAAATCGAAGCCGCGGCCCAGTCCTCCTATGTCTTCAAGACCTTTCTTGTGGACGAGTCCATCCGGGCAAAATCCAAGGACGGCGTGGTAACTCTGACCGGTGTCGCGGTCGCGGACTCACACAAGTTCCTTGCCGAGAACACCGTGTCCAGCCTGCCAGGCGTGAAGAGCGTGATCAACCTGATCATGGTCAAGGAAGGCGCGCCAGAGCATTCCGACACATGGCTTTATCTGAAGGTGAAGAGCGCTCTCGCTATGCATCGCAGCCTCAGTGTCTTCAGCACCCAGGTGGTGATGAAGGAAGGCGTGGTCACGCTGAAAGGTGAAGCCTCCAGCCAGGCACAGAAGGAGCTGGCGACAGAATACGCCAAAGATGTGGAAGGCATCAAGGACGTGAACAACGAGATGACCGTGGCCGAGGCTCCCGAGTCCCCGCCGCAGACGATCATGGAGATGATCGACGATGCCTCCATCACCGCCCAGGTGCGGGTGGCCCTGCTTTCGCACCGCTCGACCAGCGCGCTGACGACCAAGGTCACCACCCATGCAGGAACCGTAACCGTGAGCGGCAAGGCTGCCAACATGGCCGAGAAAGACCTGGTTACCAAGCTGGTAACAGACATCAACGGCGTGAAAAGCGTCATCAACCACATGACGATCGAGCCCGCTGTTTCGAAGCAATAAACCCGGTGCCCGCTGCCACTCCTCCCCACTGGGCGCAGACAGGCGGCGCTTCATCAATCTTGAAAGAACACATCCTATGTTAATGACTATCGCCATCGTGTTTCTAATCCTGTGGGCCTTGGGACTGGTGACCAGTTCCACCATGGGCGGCCTCATTCATATCCTGCTGGTGGTGGCCGTGGTCCTCATCCTGGTCCGGATCATTCAAGGCCGCCGGGTGCTGTGAGCCCGTTCTTCCGTCAAGGCCGCGCCCATGCGCCGGCCTTGGCCTTCTCCTCTTATCCATGAAAACATTCTTGTCTCTTCTTGGCGTGACGTGGCTGCTCGCCCTCTCGCCTGTCCTTGCGGACGAACGCCAGTCCGTCTCGCTGGACTTCTTTTACGACAACCTGGAGCCCTATGGCAGCTGGCGGGAAATCGGCGACCTCGGCTACTGCTGGCAGCCCGGCGATGTCCAGGATGACTGGCGGCCTTACAGCGACGGGCGCTGGGTTTATACCGATGCCGGTTGGACCTGGGATTCTGAAGAGCCCTATGGCTGGGCCGTGTATCACTACGGCCGCTGGGCGAATGTGGAGAACGTGGGCTGGGTGTGGGTGCCTGGCACGGAATGGGGACCCGGCTGGGTCTCCTGGCGGCACAGCCCGCGCTATGTCGGCTGGGCACCGCTACCGCCTGAGGCCGTGTTTCGTGTGGACATCGGCCTGAACGCCTGGGTGGACGACTACTACGACATCGGACCGAGCAGCTATCGTTTCGTCGAAGGGCACAACTTTGGTGCCCGCCGCCTGAACACGGTCTTCATCGACCAGCGCGAGAACATCTCGATCATCCATCAGACCACGAACATCACCAACATCACCTATGTGAACAACACCGTGCACAATGGCGGGCTGCGTTACGACCAGCAGTTCCGGCAGAGCGCGGACCCCATCCCGCGCTACAAGCTGGACCGCCGCCAGTCCTTTGATCGCGATGACCGTCAGCCAGTGGCAGAGCGTTTGCGCTCGCGTGTCTCGGGTGATTCGCTCAGCGTGTTTGCCGCGCCCTTTTCAGATCATGCCTCGTCGGCCCCCAGAAAGGCTTCGCAGCGCATCGACCAAGCGCAGGTTGACCGTGGCTGGAGCAAAGCAGGCTCGCCTGCGCAGCTGAATGCCTTGCGCGAGCAAATGCGCAGCCGGGTGAGGCCGCCTGAGAATCTGCCACCACGAGCCAAGAGTGAGCGATCCAAGTCCAATGAACCAGCAGTCCAAGATCGGATGCCACCACGCAACGAGTCTTCAGCCAAAGGCAATAACAACCGTGAGGACAAGCCGCGCATCCAGGACTCCCCGCCGGTCAAACCCGCGCAAAAGCCTGCCGTGAAGGAGCCTCGGCCTTCAAAGGCCAAAGAGCCCATGCCCAAACCAGGCAAGGCGTCTCAAAACGCCCCCCGGCCCAAGAGCCCTGAACAGCCCGGAAAAAAAGAGCCGCGCCAGCATGAAGCAACGCCGGAGAAGCCTCCGCACCAGACCGGGCAAGGCGGCGGCAAACCATCCGACTCATCAACCAGGGCTGCCCCGCCGCGCACAGACATGAACCCCGCGAAGCCCCGGGCCAAGCCGCCAGCCCCGCAGCCTGACAAGATCCGTGCCCCGCACCCTGGACCCAAGCCGGAGTCCAAGCCCCCCGGTCCCACCGTCAAACGCCCCGAGGCCACAAAGCCAGCGCAGCAGCCCAAAGCCTCGACACCGGGCAAGACGAAACCGCCCTCACCGCCGGCAAAAGCCAGGGAAAAGCCCGGCACCAAAGCCAAGAAGAAGTCCGAAGACACAGTCTCCCTGGCTCTATGAATTCCTCCATCCTTCGCCTTCTCGCCCTGAGCTGCCTTCTGGCAGCCTCTCTTGACACCCGGGCCCACGCCGCAGGCAAAGACGTCGCTGGCGGCACCCTGGGCCTGTATTTGGAGAACGATCTCTTCGCCGGGACCGACCGCTACTACACCAGCGGCGTAGCGCTCAGCTGGAGCTCTCCCGACCTTGAGAAACTGAGCGACACGCCTTACGCCAGTCCTCTGCTGCCGCTGTTCAATCTGCTGCCCTACATCAATGAAACGAACTACCAGAAGAACCTGGTGTTCACCTTCGGGCAAAACATTTACACGCCAGACAACACCGAGCTAACCGCCTTGATCGACAACGACCGGCCCTATGCGGGCTGGCTCTACCTGGGCGTTGGCGTGGTGTGGAAGAATGAGGAAGTGCGGAACTCCCTGCTGCTGAATGCGGGGATCGTCGGTCCCTCGTCCTACGCCCAGGAGGCGCAGCGTTTGATTCATGACCTGCGCGGCCTCGATCATCCGAACGGCTGGGACAACCAGCTCCATGATGAACTCGGCCTGATGGTCGTGTATGAGCGCATGTGGCGCTGGCCGAAGCATGAGCGGCGTAGCGGTCTGGATTGGGAGGTGCTGCCACGCTTCGGCGCAGCCGTCGGCAATGTCCAAACCTATGCCAACGCCGGTGCCGAACTGCGCGCCGGGCTAAACCTGCCCGACGACTTCGGCACGGCGGCGATTGGTCCCGCCGCCACGACTTCCACCCCTGTGGATGGCCGGATGGGTGCTGACCGCTCTCGCTTTGACTTGGGGTTGTATGTCTTTGCCCGGGCTGATGGTCGCGCGGTCGGGCACAACATCTTCCTGGATGGCAACACCTTTGGCGACAGCCATTCCGTGGATCGAAATCTGTTCGTGGCCGACCTCAGCGTCGGTGTCGCCATCAACTACAAAAACACCAAGCTGGCCTACGCCTTTGTTTATCGCACCAAAGAGTTCAGCGACCAGCAGGATGCCCAGGTCTTCGGCACCGTCTCCCTCAACTGGACCTTCTAACTCCACAGCCAATCACCTCATGAAAACATCGTCTCTCGTGGGCATCGCGCTCATCATCATCGGCGTCCTCATCTTTGCTTACCAAGGCTTCACCTATACCACCCAAGAAAAGGCAGTCGACCTCGGTCCGATCCAGATCACGGCTGAGAAGACCCACGCCGTGCCCCTGCCTCGCATCATCGGAGCCGCATCCGTCGTGGGCGGCCTTGTGGTGCTCGTCCTCGGTTCCCGAAAAGGCTGATAGCCAAACCTCACCTCACATCTCCATGAAAATCACGAACAACATCGGCACCTTCCTTCTTTGCGTTTATCTCATCCTTCTGGGCATCACGGGCATCTTCGCCATCAACCTGGGCGGGCTAAGCATCCTGCTGCCAGCGCTGGCACTGTCTGCCGGTGTGCTGCTGCTCATGGGCAAGTGATCATGCACCGCTAGCTCTACCGCGCCTGCTTGCCATTCCCAAGCAGGTTCGCACCCACTTGGTTGTCGGTGCCGCCGATGATCTCCAGTGACACCGCCTTGGAGCGAAGCGCTTCATCGCGGTCGTCGCGGATGATGTTGTCCGACACAAGACTGCGCGACACGTTCTCCAATCGAAGGCCAACACTATCGCTGTCGAGGATCGTATTGTGCGAAAGGTTCAGCCGTGAGCTGTCGGCGATGTCCACCGCCGCACGCTTGCGCGTAACCCCGGCGATGACATTGCCGGTGAAGCTGCCGTCCTGCACCTCCTTCAAGACAATGCCGTTGTTCTCGGCGTTGTTAAAGCCGTTGACCGCGTAGCGCGGGTTGCGGTCGAAGTTGTTATCGGCCACGACGACGTGGCTGCTGCGCTCAATCAGTAAATCGTGCTGGAAGCCTTCCCAGAAGGTATTGCCGGTGAGGGTGACCCCGCGTGAGTCGGTGATGTGGACATTGACCTGAATGTCGCTGAACACATTGCCCGTGATGGTGACATTGCCTTCACGGGTAAACTTGCCGCCCGTGCGCCGCTCTAGTGCGGGGTCATCGCCTGCGCCATTGATGCGGATGTTGGCGCAGTCCGGGGCCTTGCTGCTGTGCTGAATGGTGCAGCCAGTGATGGCCACCTCGCCAATGCTGCCGCCGGTGGAGTCCAGCCACACATTCGCGGTGGGCGGGGCGTCAGCCGCCATGTTGCTCTCGATGTCGCAGGTGCCGATGTGCAGGTTGCGCACGTTGCCGCCGTGATTCACCACGCCACCACCTGCGCAGTAGCTGATGTGCGAGCCGGTGATGTTGCTCTGGTGCAAGTTCACGTTGTCGTAGAAGACACCGATGCCGCTGTTCTTGTAGATGTGGCAGTCACCAATGATGGCATTCCGGTTTCGCACCGCCAGATGAATGCCGTGGCGACAGTGCGTGATCGTGGTGCGGGTGATGGTGATCTGATGCGTGCCCGTGGCCTTGATGCCATCCGCCTCGGCGTGCTCGCCATAGATCTGCAATCCATCGACCATGGGCGTGAGCTGGCGCTGCCACACATTCTCCTTCACTGACTCCGGTGCGGCGGAGCCCTCATGCGTGCCGATAAAATGCAGCGCAGGGCCCGCACCTGCCATGATCAAACGTGCGGCCCCGTGGCCCTCAATGCTGGAGGGTCCCACCTTATCCAGGTCGATGGTCAGCGTTTGGCTAAGAAGATAGCGGCCTTTCGGTAAGTCGATGCGCCCCACACCGCTGTTGATCAGCTCTTGAAGGGCGGCGGTGGCATCCGTCTTGCCGTCGGCGAAGGTGGTGAGGTCGATGGCGTGACCCAACGAGGAAAGTGAAAGCAGGAGCAGAGTGCGCAGGAGCATTTACAACCAACGCACTGGCTCCACGCTGGTTTGCATGAACAAGGAGCGACGGCATCTTGCCGTCACTTTGAGGTTCGTAATTCAAGCTTCAGCTCGTCCTTCTCTGAGAAAGCTAAAGCTCGAACTACGAAC
>Ga0164294_10001475_pt1 | contig 21838 bp, 20 predicted proteins | sample GEODES005metaG_FD_111479 | JGI IMG/M metagenome (GOLD analysis project Ga0164294, IMG submission 111479) | Oligotrophic lake water microbial communities from Sparkling Lake, Wisconsin, USA - GEODES005 metaG | ecosystem: Environmental > Aquatic > Freshwater > Lake | place: USA: Sparkling Lake...
CCCCGGTGGCCGAGATGGTGGCCGGGCCGGCCGCCCGGATGGCCCCGCTGCACGCCGCCAACCTCGCCCAGGAGGCGCTGTGCGGCGCGCCGGGCTCGGTGGCCCGGCTCTCTCTGCGCACGCCGGCCGGCCAGACCGAGGAGGTGTCGCTCACCCGGGCGGCCCCCACCGGCGACAGCGGCGCCATGGGCCTGCTGGGCGGATTTACCGTTCACTACGAAGACGCGCTGCTGGCCAACAACACCGTGGGCTACCTGCGCTTCAACCTCTTCATGTTGCCGGTGCCGGCCCGCTTCGAGGCCAGCCTCGCCCGCTTCCGCGAGGCCGGCGCCACCGGCCTCATCGTCGATCTGCGCGGCAACCCGGGCGGGCTCGCCGGCATGGCCTCGGGGCTCTCGGGCTTCCTCCTCCCCGAGAAGGGCCACAGCCTCGGCGTGATGGTCACCCGCGAGGCCCAACTCGATCTGAACATCTTCCCCCGGCCAGCCGGCCAGCAGTGGAAGGGCCGGGTCGCCCTCCTCGTCGACGGCGGGAGCGCCTCCACCTCGGAGATCTTCGCCGCCGGTCTCCGCGAGCTCGGCCGGGCGCGGGTCTTCGGCGAGCGCACCGCGGGAGCGGCGCTGCCCAGCACCTTTGAGCGGCTGCCGAATGGAGACCGCATCCAGCTCGCGATGGCCGATCTGACCACGCCCAAAGGCTACCGGATCGAAGGCCAGGGCGTGGTGCCCGACACGGCCGCTCCCCACACCGCCGCCTCCCTCGCCGCTGGTCAAGACGCCGCGCTCCTCGCTGCCCTGGCCTGGCTCCAAAGCCCGGAGACCCCCTGATGCGCCCCCTCCTGCTCCTGCTCCTCCTGGGCTGCGGCCCCAAGCGCGCCCCGAAATCCCAGGGCCCGCTGCCCACCGCCGACGCCCTCTTCGCCCGAAACCTCGAGGCCATCGGCGGGCCGGCCGCCTTGAAGCGGGCCAACTACGTGGCCTATGGCACCTTGTCGATGCCCAAGCAGGGGCTCTCCGGCACCATCGAGGTGCGGGTCGTCTGCCCTGATCAAAACCTCACCCTCTCCACGGTGCCGGGCATCGGCGCGATGCAGACCGGCGTGTTGGGGAGCGTGGGCTGGGCCACCGATCAGCTCATGGGGCCGCGGCTGATGGGCGACAAGCAGGCGACACAGACCCGGCGCAGCACCCACTGCGAAGTGCCGGCCCGCTGGGCCGAGGACTACCCCCAGCGCGAGACCAAGGCCGCCGAGAAGTTCGACGACAAGGACACCTTCCGCGTGGAGGCCGTCGGCACCGAGGGGCTGGAGCACGTCTTCTGGTTCGACGCCGCCACCGGCCACATCGTGGCGCAGCGCGACCAGATGGCCTCGGAGATGGGCACCATGCCGGTCACCAGCACCTTTGAGGACTTCCGCGCCATCGGCGGCCTCGTGCAGCCGATGCGGGTGACCCAGAAGATGGGGCCGATCTCAATGGTCATCCAGCTCGATCGGGTGGAGACCGATCTGGCCACACCCCCCGATTTGCAGCCGCCCCCCGAGGTCCTCTCCTTGCTGCCCGCCGCCCCGGGGGCCACCCCATGAGCGAGAGCGCCCCGCCGGTCGGATCGGTCAGCCTGCGCTGCGAAGGCGGGGTGGCCCAGATCACCCTCTCCCGCCACCGCCGCCACAACGCCCTGGATCTGTCCATGTGGCGCCAGCTCGCGGAGCGGGTGGAGGAGGCCCGCGCCCTGTCGCCCCGGGCCCTGATCGTGGTGGGCGACGGCCCGCACTTCTGCGCGGGCATGGACCTCAAGCCCGACAACCCCGTCGCCCAGCGCGCGCTCTCCGCCATCCTGGAGGCCGACGCGGGGGCTGCGCGCGGCATCATCGAGGAGCTGAAGGGCTACCTCACCGGCCTCGCCACCTTTCCGGCGCCGACGATCGCCGCCATCGAGGGGAGCTGCGTGGGCGGCGGCTACGAGCTGGCGCTGTGCTGCGACGTGCTGATCGCCGCCAGCGACGCCCGGATGGGCCTCCCCGAGGTGCGCATCGGCATGATCCCCGACCTGGGCGGCACCAGCCGCCTCGCCCGTCGCATCGGCCCTGGCCGCGCCGTCCTGGTGATCTGCGGCGGCGAGACCTTCTCCGGCGACGAGGCCCTCGGCTTGGGCCTCTGTGACCGCCTCGTGCCCCATGGCAGCGCGCTCTCCGAGGCCCAGGCGCTGGCCGGGCAGATCAGCCGCGGCGGCCCCCAGGCGGTCGGCATCGCCCTCGGCCTGCTCCGCCAGGGGGTGACCGCCCCCCTCGACGAGGCCCTGCGTGCCGAGACCGAGGGCGGCGTGGCCGCGCTCGTCAGCGGCGAGCCGGTGGAGGGCCTCTCCGCCTTCGCCGAGAAGCGCAGCCCCCGCTGGTGACGCCCCTGCGCGTGCCCGCGGGCGACATGACCCTGACGCTGTTTCCGCACCGGCCGGCCGGGCCGCCCCGCGGCGTGGTGCTGCTGGCTCACGCCATGTTCGCCCACAGCGCCTACCTGCGCGCTCTGGCCGAGGCGCTGGCGGCGGCGGGCTTCGTCGCGGTGCGACTGGATCTGCGCGGGCATGGACAGAGCGGCCCCCTGCCGCCCGAGGGCCGCTGGGACTTCGATGACCTCGTTCAGCTCGATCACCCCGCCGCGGTGGCCGCCCTGCGCGATGCCTTTCCGGGCCGACCGCTGTGGCTGGTGGGTCACTCGCTCGGGGGCAAGAGCGGCCTCGCCGCCGAGGTGCGCCGCGGCCCGCTGTACGACGGCATCCTGATCCTGGCGTCGGGGCTCTGGCTGCACCCCGGCGTGACCGGTGTCCGCCGCCTCTTCCGGCGTGGGGTGATGGAGCTGTCTGCCCTGGTCGCCCGTGCCTTCGGCCGCTTGCCGATGGCCTCGATCGGCTGGGGCTCCGATGAGTCCATCGGCTTCTGGTTGCAGTATGTCTCCTGGGTGCGGCGCCAGCGCTGGGATGACGCGGCCGGGCGGCCCTACCTCGACGGTGTGGAGAGCCTGCGCCTGCCGGTGATCGCCCTGCGCGGCACCCGAGACACCACCGTTCACGACGACGACCATCGGGCGCTCGTGTGTATGCCGCAGGCCCGCTTTGTGGCGGTGGAAGGGGCCGATCACATGAGCGTCGCCCACCGCGGTGTGGCCCAGATCGTGGCGCTGCTCAGCGCGGCCATGCCGGCTCAGTCGTCGCCCACCTCGACATAGCCCATCGCCTCAAGCTGGCGCAGCAGCTCGTCGGCGTCGCCGCCCACCGTTTCGGTCTGCACCCGGGGCGCCTCCCAGCGCATCCCCGAGCGGCGCGCCGCCTCCCAGTCGATGCTGGAGGAGGGCACGCCGGCCTGGGCAGCCTGAAACCAGACCGCCAACAGGCCCTCGAGGGCGGCCACCTGCGCGGGCTCGGCGATGGCCAGATCGACCGTCTCGCCGGGGTCGGCGGCGAGGTTGAAGAGCCAGCGGCGCGGGCCCTCGGCGATCAGCTTCCAGTCGCCGTCGCGCACCGAGGCCCGATGGCGGGCAGCGAATTTCTCCTCGGCGAACTGGGGGACGGCGGCCAGGGGCTCGCCGCGCAGCAGGGGAGACAGATCGCGGCCGGCGTGGGCGGGCACCGCAGGCAGGCCGACCTGGGAGAGCAGGGTGGGTACGACGTCGATCAGGCCAACGAGATCGTCGTGCACTTGACCCTGGGCGAGACCCCCGGGGGGCCGGATCAGCAGGGGCACATGGATCAGCACCTCCCAGGGCGGCCCGGTGTGGACCGCCCGGTTGTGCTCGCCCAAGGCCTCGCCATGGTCGGAGGTGATCACCGTCCAGGTCTGGTCGAGGCTGCCGTCCAGCTCGAGCAGTTCGAAGAGCCAGCCCAACTCGGCATCGATCTCCCGCGTCTCGCCATCGTACATGGCCGCGACATAGGCCCACTCGTCGGCCGACAGGGTGCGCCGCCCCTTGTTGATGTCGTGGCTGAGCGCGTCCCAGGCCTTGCTCTTGTGAACGGGCACCTTGGCCTTCGGCCGCGGTTGGGCCACGGAGCTGCGCTTGGGATCATAGGGGCCGTGGACCCCGATGTGGTGCATGTACACAAAGCGCGGGAGCTGCCGATTGAGCAGGTGCCAGGCGAGGAATCGCAGGTGCAGCTTGGGTGCCGCCCCGTCGTGGCGGCCGTGGCGGTGAAAGCCCCGGCCATAGCCAAAGGCCTTGCTCAATTGGGGCTGGTGGGCGAAGAGGGCGGTTCGCCAGTCGGCAGCCTTGAAGTCCTGAGAGACCAGCCGCACCGAGTCGGCGAGGCGATCGGGCACCGGGCGCAGGGAGTACAGTCGGTGCTCAATCGGCAGGAGGCTGCTGAGCAGGCTCGGCACCGAGGAGCGGGTCCAGGTGGAGTGGGCCTGCGCCTGGGTGAAGCGATGGCTGTGCTGGGCGAATTCCATCAGCCGGGGGCTGGTCTGTTCATTCAAGCGATCGGCGCGCAGGCAGTCGATCACCACGATCATCACCGCCGGCCCGGCGGGGGCCAGCAGCAGGTGCCCGAGGCCGAGCAGGGCGCCGAGCACCCCGACAAGGGCGTAGCGGGAGGCGGCCGCTCGCCAGCGCAGGGCCAGCGGGGCCGCCACACCCAGGGCGCCCACCCCGGCGCCGAAGAGGGCGCAGTCGGCCAGCACGAGGGCGGCGCTGGCGTCAAGCGCCCCCAGCCGGCGCGCCACCAGCACCGCGGCGAGGCCGCAGCCGAGGGGGCCGAGGAGGGCGAGGCGGGGGGCGTTCATGGGCGGCGCTCCAAGCCCGAGGGCGGACTCTCCTCAGTGATCGTGGTCGCAGCCGCCGTGCTCGTGGCTGTGGGCGTGATCATGGCCGTGGTCGTGGTTGTGGGCCTGGGCGGCGATGTCGGCGTGGACCTTGGCCATGTCGAGGGCCTTGACCTGACCGATGAGCTGCTCGAAGTCGGGGGGGCGCAGGGCGCCGGGCTGGTTGAAGAGCATCACCCGCTCGCGAAAGACCATCAGCGTGGGGATCGAGCGGATCTGGAAGTAGGCGGCCAGCTCCGGCTGGGCCTCGGTGTCGACCTTGCCGAAGACGACGTCGTCGTGCTTGGTGGAGGCCGCTTCGAAGGTGGGCGCAAACTGGCGGCAGGGCCCGCACCAGGCGGCCCAGAAGTCCAGGATGAGGGTGCCGTTCTTCGCCAGCTCGTCGTTGAGGTTGTCCTTCGTGATCTCGATCGTGGCCATGGGGGTCCTCCAGCGCGCGCCCCAGGGTGAGTCCTCGGCCGTTCGCGGCCAGCCCTCTACCCGCCTGTTCGGCGGCCGTCGCCCATTCACCGCCCTCGGGAGCCCGGCAGATTCACCGGGGTCGCCACAGGGGGCCTGCGCCAGGGTCCTTGGGGCCTCCTCAGCCCGAGGGGTCGACCGGAATCCGCGCCCCCAGGGTGATGGCGGTGAGGCTCAGCTCGGCCCGAAAGGCCCAGACCTCGACGCCGCTGGCCATCGCCTGACCGAGGGCCATCGCCCAGGCCGGGTCCACCCAGGCGGCGGGCACGAAGCGCGTGGCATCGCTCCGGCCGATGAGCAGGATCAGCACGGCCCGATCGCCGGCCGCGACGGCGCCGGAGAGGGCGGCGAGGTGGTGGGTGGCGCGCTCGCTGACGGCGTCGGGGAAGGCGGCCACGCCGTCGTGGGCGAGGCTCACGCACTTGACCTCGACCCAGCAGCGCCCGGCGGGGCCCTCAACGCAGAAGTCGAGGCGCCGATCGCCCAGGCGCCGCTCGGCGCGTCGCAGGGGGTGCTCGGGAAAGAGCCGCGGCAGGGCCTCGCCGACGATCGCGTTCGCGCGCTGCGGATTGACCAGCACGAGGCTGTGGTCGGGTGCGGTGAGCTCGACCGTCCAGGGCAGGCGGCGCTTGGGGTTGTCGGAGCTCGAGCACCAGCAGGGCGTGGGCCCCTCGCTGCGCAGGGCGGTGGTCATGCGCCCGGGGTTGGGCAGGTGGGCCACCCGCACGAGGCCGTCGGGGGTCTCCACCTCGGCGAGGAAGCGCTTGCTGCGCGCGCGGAGGAGGGCGGGGAACAGCGGCGGCAGGAGCAGGGGGCGTCCAGGGTGGTGGCGGAGTCGTAGCCTGGGCGTGACCCCCGGTCGCGCCAGGAGTAGGCTGGGGCCCTGCCGATCGGGGCCCGTCGCCCGGATCAAAGGGCCGGGTGCGTAGATGGTTCTTTGCCTGCTGATGCTCTTTGCGGCCCTGGCCCAAAGCCGGCCCCTGGTCCTGCAAGGGGGCGATGTCTGGTCGGAGGGGCAGCTCCACCGCGGTTGGGCGGTCACCGTTCAGGATGGCATCATTCAGTCGGTGGCCCCGGCCAGCCCGGTGCCGGCGGGCGTGGACTGGATCGACACCGCCGGATCGGTGGTGATGCCCGGCCTGATCGACGCCCACGTCCACCTCTCTTTGGACCCCGGCGCCCACTGGCGGCCGACCGACCCGCCCACCCACGCCCGCCTTCTGGCCGCCCACCGCCGGGCCCTGCTGGCCAGCGGGGTCACGACTGTGCTCGATCCGGCCATCCTCCCCGCCGAGTTGGGCCTCGTGCGGGACCAAGAGGCGGCGGGCCTGCCCGGGCCGCGGGTGCTGACCACCGGCGTGCCGATCTCGCCCAAGAACGGCTATGTCTCGGTGGTGGTGCCGGGCTTTCCGGGCTTCGCAACCCGCGAGGAGATCGCCGCCCAGTTCGATGAGAACGTGGCGCTGGGCGCGGTGGGGGTGAAGGTCACCCTGGAGCCGGGCATGCTGCGGCCGATCTGGCCGCTCTTTACGCCCGAACAGTTGGGCTGGATCCGCGCCGAGGCCGCCGCCCGGGGCCTGCCGATCTATGTTCACGCCATGGCGCCCGCCATGCAGCGGCTCGCCATCGAGGTCCTGGGCGCCCACGCCACCGTTCACCCCCTCGATCGGCCCAACGCCAGCGTGATCGCCGCCGCCCGCCGGGCCGGCACCTATGAGATCAGCACCCTCGCCGCCTTTGACGTGCAGCGCTACCCCTGGAGCCCCGAGCGGCTCGCAGACCCCCTTCTGGACAAGCTGGTGCCCCCCGAGGAGCTCGCCACAGCGCGGGCCCCCGACATGGGGCGCCGCTTTTTGCAGGCCAACCTCGACCACCTCTGGCCGGGGATGCCCTTCCCGCGCCTCGCCCTGGCCAGCCCCGGCCCGCGCCTGCTGTGGGCCGCCCAGTGGCAGCGGCGGAGCGCGGCGATCCGGGCCCTGCATCAGTCGGGCGTGCGGCTGGTGATGGGCTCGGACTCGGGCAACTGGCCGGTGATCCCCTACCTCTTCCACGGCTGGTCGAGCCTCCGCGAGCTGGCCTTGCTGGTGGAGGCCGGCCTGCGCCCCGACGAGGCCCTGCGCGCCGCCACCGATCGGGCCGCCGACATGCTGAACAGACCCGATCTGGGCCGGGTGCGACCCGGCGGGAAGGCCGATCTGATCGTGGTCCCCGGGGCGCCCTTCCAGGAGATCGACGCCATGCGGCAGGTCGCCTGGGTGGTCACGGGCGGGGAGGCCCGTCGGTCCGAGGCCTGGCTGGCCGCGGGCGAGGCCCAGCGTTAGCCGAGGCGCCTGGAGGCTCGATGGAACGTACCGAAGTGACGGCTCAACACCGCTGGCTGCACCAGCTCCTCGGGCGCTGGCGCTCGGCCTGGGTGTCGGTTCCAGAGGGCGACGTTCCGCCGATGGCGGGCACCGAGGAGGGGCGCGCCATCGGCGAGCTGTGGGTGGAGGTGACCGGGGAGACCGATCACGGGCTGCACCGCATGACCTTGGGCTACGATCCGGTGGCCGGGCAATTTGTCGGCACCTGGCTTGGCAGCGCGATGGCCTACCTCTGGCGCTATGAGGGGCAGCTCTCCGAAGATGGGCGCAGCCTGCTGCTCTTCGCGGAGGGCCCTGCCATGGAAGGAGGAGGTATGGCGCGCTACCGCGACGTGGTCACCTTTGTCTCGCCCGAGGCGCGCACCCTGGAGGGCTCTGTTCAGCAGGCCGACGGGAGCTGGAAGCCCTTTGTGACGGTTCATCACCACCGGGTGGGCGGCGAGGTGGTGTCGTGAGCCTCGCCTACGTGCTGGTGGAGGGCGAGGTGGAGACCACGCTGGTGATCCAACCCGGCGAGCCTACCGCCACGATCACTGTCTACGAGCGTCGAGGCGGCGTTGATGTTGTGCCGCCGGAGTCCAGCGTGGGCCGCATGGTCGACGGGGATTTTGTCTACCCCGATGGCACCCGCCTGTCGCTCACCGCCGACACGCTGACCTGGCCCGAGAAGAGCCTGCTGCCCGGCGTGGTCTTTGTGGCCTGTTCGCTGCCGGACGTGCCTACAGACCCAGCGCCCGCTCCACCGCCAGCCTGAGGGCCCCAGTCGGGTCCATCGCCGGAGCCAGGGACTGTGCGCGCTGTCGAAAGCGCGGGTCGTCGAGGAGCCAGCGCAGGGCACGCCCGGCCAGGGCCGGATCAGCGCGCAGGTCGCCGGGTGAGAAGGCGGTGCCCGCCCCGGACTGGATGAGGGCCACGGCACAGAGCGCGGCGTCGGCGTTGTCGGGGATGGCGAGCGTGGGCACCCCGGCCGCCAAGGCGGCCTGAACGGTCATCGCGCCGCCATGACAGATCAGCAGGTCGGCATGTGGCAGCAGGGCCGTCAGATCGAGCAGGGGTGCCGGCCACAGGCGGGGGTGCTCCCACCCCGGCGGGGCCGCGCCGCTCAGGGCCACCGCGCAGGTGGACAGCGCCTGCAGCAACAGCGGCAGGGTGGCCCGGTCGCCGGTGGAGCCGGTCGACAGGATCACCCGCGGGCCCGACGCCTGCACAAAGCCCGCGGGGGCGGCGCCGCGCACCGCGGGGAGCAAGGCGCCGCCGCTCACCACGGGGGCTTCGGGGTGCAGCGGAAAGAGCGCCGGCGCGTCGGCCACCACGGTCTCATCGCCCAAGGAGAGATCAGCCACCAGTTGGGGCGCCTCGCCGCCGGCCGCCTCGATCACCGCGGCGAGGGCCGGGGGCAGGGGCGCGCTGTGCAGCGGCATGGGGCTGTCGAGGCCGCGCAGGCCGGCGAGGCCCATGGCGACGACTGGATCGAGCCCCAGCGTGGGCGCCACAAGGCTGGCCCACTCGCTCGCGGTGGGGGTGAGCAGACAGCCGGGCCCCAGGCTGGCCGCACCCGTAATGGACAGAGCGGGGATGCCGAGGATGGCGGCGGCGACGAGGGCGGAGCGGCGATGATCGACAAAAATGCGGTCGGGCGCCCAGTCCTGCAGCAGGGCGAGGTCTTGAGACAGCGCGGCGGCGAAGCGATCGGCCTCATCGGCGCCGCCGGCCTCCTCGGGCTCGGGGTGCTCCAGCCAGGGCAGCGACAGACCCAGCGCCGCCTCCCAGCGACAGGCGCCGGCGAGGGAGACGGTGTGACCGTGGTTCACCAGCGCCTGACCGAGGCGGTGCAGGCGGCCGGCGTGGGCGAGGCTGCGGGTGCGCCCCAGGCCGAGGAAGCGCATCGGGGGCTAATTGCCGCCCGTCGGCGTGGAGCTGCCGGCCACATCGAGGGCGCTGGCCGCGGCGTCGGCCGCCCCGCGCAGGAGCTGCTTGATGTCGTCGACCGTGATGTCGCTGCCGGCCTGGGCCTTGATGTCCTGGTCCATCGTGAGTTGGGCGCCCACGCGTCCGTGCAGGCGGGCCTTGGCGCCGGCGGAGATCTGTCCCCCCGCCGCCACCGACAGGCCCACCAGGCCGTGGACCGAGAGCTTGCTGATGCCGCCCAACAGGGTGTTGGCGATGTTGGTCAGGTGGCGACTGACGTGGGCTGGGGCGCGCCCGGTGGCGAGGAAGGTGGTGACCTCGGTGTAGAGCTGCTGGAGGGCTGCGCCGCCGTTGGTGTAGGCATCCGACAGCGCGATGATCTCCCGGAAGATGCTGCGCACCTGATCGGCAGAGATCGAGGACTCCAGATCGAGGTAGCCCTCGATGCGAAAGCCGTAGCTGCGGTATTCGGCGGGCAGCATGGCCGAGAAGGCGCCCTGGCGGTTGGCGGCGTTGATGTACTTGCGGCCGAGCGCCCCGCCGAGCGAGAAGCGGCGCTTGAAGTCGGTCGAGCCCTGGATGCTCGACAAAAAGCCCTCGACGCTGGCGAAGGTGGCCGAAGACAGATTTCCAATGCCGATCGCCGTCTCGCTGGCCGCGCCCTGGTAGCGGTCCATCTCGCCGGTCTTGGCGTAGACCTGCCAGGTGGGCTCGGAGATCGTTGGCTCGGTGGCGGTGGGGGTACCGGTGAGGTTCCACTTCACCCGGATGCCCACCCCGCCGTCAAAGGCGGGGAGCTGCGGCAGGGCCGCGGAGAGGACCGGGATCTTGTGAACAATGCTGGCCGCCGCGCTGCCTTCTCCGTAGACGGAGACCTCCATCTGGGTTGGCACCCGCTGGCCCTGGGCGTCCTGGCCAAAGGCCTTGTTTTGTTGCTCAATGCCCACGCCGGCATCGGCGGTCAGTCGCGCGAAGATGCCGACCGACATCCAGCGCTGCCACCAGTTGGCCGAGCCCGTGTCGCGGGCGCCGGTCTGGGTGTTCCAGGTGCCGCCGCCCTCCTGGGTGTTCGGGCCGCCGGTTCGCAGCCCGGCCGAGGCTGCGGCGTTGCCTTCGGTGTAGCCCTTGACCTCGAACTTGTTGCTGGTGTTGTAGGACTGGGGATTGACCCGCTGCAGCTCGGGCGTGAACATACCGAGCAGGGCCATCGAGCCGCTGGTGTCGGCTTGCATGACCGTCAAAACAAAGGAGAGGAAGGTGGCGTCGTCGACGATGGGAAATGCGAATTCCTGAATGACCGTCATCTTCACGCCGGCCTGGGCCTGCGCCCCCGCCTCGGCGCCGATGCCGAGCCCGCCGCCTTGACCCTGCGTCCCACCGCCCTGTCCGCGCCCGCCGCCGCCGCCGCCGCCGCCGATCCCCACAAAGCCGCCGGCCCCCACGCCGGTGTCGGCCGCCACCCGCATCACGCCGCCGCGACGCAGCTTGAAGGTGCCCTGCGGGACGTGGGCCACGCTGAAGAAGGCCTCGGCGCCGAGGTAGACGGGGTAGCCGAAGGTGGCGCCGATGGCGCCATCCAGCTCCAGACCGAGCCCCTCGGGCCAGTTCTGGACCAGGAAATTGCGCATCCAGGCCTTCATCTCCGCCGGGGCCGCCGACCACAGCAGGGTCAGGGTGGGCCCGCCGAGGATCTTGAACAGAGGGCCCAGCGAGGCGCCCAGCGCCATCAGGCCGGTGACGATTACCAGCAGGGCGCCAGCGGCGGCCACCTTGCGCACCACGGCGGCGAGGGTGTTCAGATCGATGCTGGCGATCCAGCTTGCGATGCGATTGGCCGGCAGCTTGCGGAGGATGTAGACCAGCAGGCCGCTCGCCGGATTGGCCGTGAGGAAGGTGATCAGGATCTCGAGCTTGTGCTGGGCGAGCAGATCGATGATCCGCCGGGCGGCGCCTTCGCCGACGGCGGCGATGTAGGTGGCCAGATCGGCGGCCGAGTTGATCTGATCGAGGCCCCAGTCGACCACCGCCATCACGCCGCTGGCGATGGCGCCGCCCACATAGGTGGCCCCGTCGACGACGGCGCCGCCTACCGCGGTGGCCCCGTCGACGATCGCGCCGCCGATGTCGGAGAGGCCGAAGTTGTTGGCGCTGCCGGGGGCCACGGTCTCGGTGGGGGCCGCCACCCCGCCGGCCAGGGCCCGGGCCGCCGACTGGTGGGCGTCGGCCTCGGGATCGCCGCCGCCGCCGCCCTCGCCGCTGGGTGGGGGCGCCTCGGCGGTGGGATCGCCCTCGCCGCCCTTGGCCTGCACCACATGGGCCAGCTCATGGGCCAGCACCTCGTCCTGCTTGCCCTCTTCGAGCTCACCGAAGGTGTCGCCGACGTGGACCTCGCTGCCCTTGGTGGTGGCCACGGCGCCTGCCGCCACGCCGGCCTCGCCGGGGATCAGCTTCACGTCGGCGAAGGAGGTCTGGTAGGAGCGCTCCATCCGGCGAACAAAGGCGCCCCAGTCGCCCTTGTAGCCGCCGACCTATCCGCCCTTCTGGGCGGCCGCGAGCGCCTCCTGGGCCATCGCGTTGCCCCCGGCGGGCCGCGTGAGGGCGCCAAGGCCGGTGGGGCGCTTGGGGGCCCGCTCGGCGGCGGGTGTATCGGTGGAGGGGGCGGCGGTCTGGGCACGGGCGCGGGAGGACATGGCAGGCTCCTTGTCGGAGGAATACTCCGCTGGTGCCTCGCTTCCCAGAGGGTCAACGTGACAAATTCTCCGACACCTGCGCTGGAACCCCCCCCTGGGCCGACCGCTGCGGCCCTCCGCAGCCTCCTGGTGCCGGGTTGGGGCCAGTGGGCGCTGGGTCAGCGCACCAAAGCGGCGATCATCCTGTTCGGAAGTCTGGTCCTGGCCTGCGGCTGCGGCCTGTTCAACCTGCTGGCCGCCCTCGACGCCTTTCAGCTCGCTGGCAAGCGGGCGAGGGGCGAGGAGATCGGCCCCTACGAGAACGGTGCGCTGGCTGGCCTGATCGACGATCTCTTTGGCCCGTGAAGGGCGCTCCCTTTGTCGCGGCGTTCAGTCCTTGAGCACCTCTTCGAGGGTGGAGGCGGTGACGGCGCGGTTGAGGAAGCGCATCAGGGTGGGGGCGTCGGTGATGGCGGCGAGCTGGTTTTGGGCAGGCTCATCGATGGGGATCTGGCGGCGCCGGAGGACCTCGACGATGGCCGTGCGGAGCCCCTGGACCTCCCCTTCGATCTTGCCCCTGACCACCCCTTGGGCTTCGCCCTCGGCCCGGCCCTGGTTCACCAGCGAGCGGAAGAGCTCGCTGCGGTACTCGTAGTTCTCGAACATCGCGGCCTCCAGGGCGGCCCGGGCGACGGGGCCGAGCGCGTCGGTGATGAGATCCATGTAGAAGCGGCCGCGGTCCTCTCCTTTGTCGCGGCGTTCAGTCCTTGAGCACCTCGTCGAGGGTGGAGGCGGTGACGGCGCGGTTGAGGAAGCGCATCAGGGTGGGGGCGTCGGTCACGGCGGCGAGTTGGGTGTGGGCAGGCTCATCGATGGGGACCTGGCGGCGCCGGAGGACCTCGACGATGGCCGTGCGGAGCCCCTGGACCTCCCCTTCGATCTTGCCTTCGATCTTGCCTTCGATCTTGCCTTCGATCTTGCCTTCGATCTTGCCTTCGATCTTGCCTTCGATCTTGCCCCTGACCACCCCTTGGGCTTCGCCCTCGGCCCGGCCCTGGTTCACCAGGGAGCGGAAGAGCTCGCTGCGGTACTCGTAGTTCTCGAACATCGCTGCCTCCAGGGCGGCCCGGGCGACGGGGCCGAGCGCGTCGGTGATGAGATCCATGTAGAAGCGGCCGCGGTCCTCGTCAAGAAGGGGCGCTGCTGCTGCGGCGGCCCGGGCGAGGGCGAGGCCGTCGGGGCCCTTGCCGTGGGCCAGGGCCGAGAGCACGAGCTGCTCGGGGTGGGCGCAGGCGGTCGCGACATCGGAGACGAGGGGGATCTGCGCAGGCCCGATCACCAAGGGGCAGAGGCGCGATCCGAGCGGATCGAGGAGGATCGGGCTCTTCGCCCAGTCCGCCACCGTGGGGTTTAAGGTGAGCACCACCAACACCACCTCGTGGCGAAAGCGGTCGCGCGCCAACACCGCGTAGGCCGGCCAGGTCCACCGCTTGTCGCTGTCGACAGAGAGCTGCGCCTCGATCACAAAGGCGAGGCCGCGGTCGGAGACGATGGCGAGGTCGGCGCGGCGCTCGACGGGCCGTGCGTCGGAGAGGTTGGCGTCTTCGGTGGAGAGGGCGCCCAGGTCTCCAGGCGACAGGCCGAGGAGGGGGCCGGCGAGGGCTTCGATCAGGTGCGGGTCGACCCGAAAGAGCTCGATCATGGACTCATGCAAGGCAGAGGGCATCCACGCTCCAAACGCCGCACAGGCGAATGAGGCCTCAACAATCAACACCCCCCCCATTATGGAGAGCGTACAGCTCCGTCAAGCCAGCCCCGCAAAGCCCCCCCCCATGTCGGGTTTTGGCCCGGGACGACGCGCGCCTGTCTTCGTCGCCGGCTTGTCTTCGACCCTCGCCTTGGGGCATCCTGGCGGCCCCCCGTGGAGCCCCGATGCGTATCCGTGCAGCCTCCTTTGCCCTCCTGTTGAGCCTCCCTTCGGTCGCCCGCGCCGAGATCGACGGCGACTTTCATGGCGTCTACCTGCGCCAATACACCCTGGAGACCCTGCCCTACGACGGCGCCAACTGCGGGTCCACCGCCACCGCCGTCGGGACCGTGCGGGTGCTGCAGTCGGTCTTCGCCGCCGCGGAGCCAGGGGGCGCCGGTCTGCCGGGTCGCACCGCGCTCAACGTCAATCACGTCGAGTACTGGGACTGGGCTTCTCTGAGTGGGCCGCCGGCCAACACCTGTCTGCGCATCACCTACACCCAGCGGATGCCTGCGGCGGGGGCGCCCTACTCGCCCTCCACCCCCTGCCCCACGGGCCACACCTGCTGGCTGGTGCACGGGCCCGTCACCGAGCAGATCGCCCCGCCCGCCCTCGACGCGAGCCGCTCGCGGATCTTCCGGGGCAATAGCGGCTCCCTCTATGTCGCCCTGGATCTGAAGCCTGGCCAGCGGGCGAGCATGGAGTGGTTGGGGCTGGGCGAGGCGGCCCGCGAGCAGCGGGTGCTCTTTCGGCCCCTGGACTGTGATGACGTCAACCTGAACGGTCGGCCCTGCAGCACGGTGGGGGTGAGCAACGTGCTGCTCACGCCCTACGGACAGAACGTGCCGATCAGCGGCCTCGTCAGCTACCGCCGCGAGTCCTCGCCCTGAGGCCAGGGTCGCACCAGGCGAAAGCCGGTGGTGACCGAGCGGTGGTCGGGCTTGTTGGCGAAGCGTGCGGCGAGGCGCTGGCCCGCCTCCAGGTCGAGGGCGCTGCCGCCGCGCACCATCCGGTAGGCCCCCTCGCCCAGCGCGAGGGGATCGAGGCGGGGGCCCAGGAGCGGCCGCCGCACATAGGCGTTGGCGCACCACTCGCGCACATTGCCGGCGGCGTCCCAGGCGCCGAAGGGGCTCCGATCGCCCGCGGCGGCGCCGACCGCCTGCACCGCCGGGCGGGTGGGCGCGCTCTCCACTGCGACTGTCCAGGTCGGGTCGTAGTGATCGCCCCAGGGAAAGGCTCGACCGTCCACCCCGCGGGCCAGCTTCTCCCACTCCTGATCGTGGGGCAGTCGCCAGGGCTGGCCGCAGCGCGCCGACCACCAGCGGGCGAAGGCCTGGGCGCTCTCCTGGGAGATCAGGGTGATGGGGTGATGGGGCCCAGAGGGCTGGCGCACCACCTCGGCGGGGATGGCGTACAGGCCACGCCCATCGCGACGGTGCAGGGGCGCCAGGCCTGCGGCGGGATCGCGGGCGAGGTGCGGCTCGGGGTCGGGCAGCGCGTTGAGAAATTCCACATACAGGGACTGCGTGACGGGCGCGGCCATCGCCACAAAGGCGTCTACCCAGAGCGACTGAAGCGCCAGGCTGTCCATCGCCGCCCGGTCGCCGCCGCTCCAAAACCAGCCGCCAGGTACGAGGAGCTCTCCGGCCAGGAGCGCGCCCAGGCGCGGCATCACGAGGAGGTCGGGCGCCAGAGCCCCGGGCGGGATCCGCTCGGCATGGGCCCCGCGGGCGAGGGAGAGGGGCAGGTCGACGGGATGCAGCCCGGGGCCCCGCAGCTCCAGCAGATAGCTGCCATGGGGGAGCGACACAGACTCGAGCGGCGTCATCCCCAACGGCAGGGCCGCGCCGGGGAGCAGCCGCCGCCCGCGTGGCGCGTAGGGGCGAGCCACCACCGACACCCCCGGTGGATCGGTGAACAGACTGAGCGCGGCGAGGCCGTCGAGCAGGCGGGCGTGGCGCCCCCGATCGTGGGCCTGGAGGAGGAAGCGGTAGACCGGCGCCTCTGGGCTGCGCAGGGCCTCGGCGCGCAGCAGGCCTTCGGCGTAGCGGTCGGCCAGGGCGAGGTGGGCCTCGGGCAGCTCCGGCTCCAGGTTGAGGGCGGCGCGCAGCGCTTGCTCCTGCTCCAGGGCCTTGAGGCGGGCCTGGTCGCCCAGGGCCTGGGCCTCGTCCTGCCGCGCCCAGCCCGGCTCCTTGCGCCAGACCGGGTCGGAGGGCAACAAACCGCCGAGGAGCGCGTCGGCATCGGCCTTGGCGCGGTCGGCCGCCCCCTGCAAGGCGGCGGCGGCCTCTCCCAGCGCGGCGGCCTCGTCCACCAGGGCCAGGGCTTGCTCCCGACGTCGGGCGCCGTCCAGCCAGGCGAAGAGCTCCCGGACCAGGGCGCCGGCGTCGGCGAAGCGGTCGCGCGGATCGAGGGCCATCGCCCGCACGCACAGCGCGTCGAGGGCGGGCGGGATCGGCGGGTGGTCGGCGCCCACGCAGGCGCGGGGCGAGGGCAGCGGGCCGGCGCGCAGGCAGCGGTCGAGGCGCTGGCGATCGCCCTCAAAGGCCGGCCTCCCCACGAGCAAGGCGTGCAGCGTCGCGCCGAGGCTATAGATGTCGGCGGGAGGGCCGATGGCCTGTAGCTCGCCGCGGAGTTGCTCGGGCGGCATGGTGGAGAGGGAGCCCAGCGCCTGACCTGCATGGGTGAGGCTGGGGTCGCCGTCGCCGGCGTCGGGATCGGCGGGCAGGGCGCCTTCGCCGGCGAGGTGGGCCAGCCCCCAGTCCATCACCTGCACCTCGCCGAAGCGGCCAACCATCACGTTCTGGGGCTTGAGGTCGCGGTGCACCACCCCCTGGGCGTGGGCGTAGGCGACGGCCTCGCAGCAGCGGGCGAAGGCGTCGATCAGCCGGCGAAAGGTCCAGCCCTCAGCATCGACCCCCCAGCCCTGGGGCCCAGAAGCGGCGTGCAGGGCGGCGGCCACCTCGTCGAGACGCCGGCCCTGGACCTCCTTCATGGTCATCCAGCGTCGGCCGTCGGCATCCTGCCCGCTGTCGTAGACCGGCAGGATGCCGGGGTGCTCCAGGCGGGCGGCCACGCGCACCTCACGGGCAAAGCGGGCCTGGGCGCGCTCGGCCTGGGGCAGGTCGCCGCGCACCCGCTTCATCGCCACGACGCGCTCCAGGCGCCGGTCGTAGACGCGACGCACCTCGCCCATGCCGCCCTGGGCGATGAGCCCGCGGTCTTCGTAGCGGGGGTCGAGCCGGGCCGGCGCCGCCTGGGCGCCAACCCCAGCCTCGCCCAGGTCAAGGGTCTCGCCCGTCATGGGGCTCCGGGGGCAGGGCGACCGGTTATCCGCCCGCTCCCTGGATTCAAGGCGGCCGCGCGGGCCGCAGCCCGAGGAGATCGAGATGGCCGAGCTGGAGGAGCTGTCGACCGGGCGCCGGCTGCCCCTGGGATTCCGTCAGGTGCTCGGACGCGGGCCCACCGCCGACCTGCGACTGCTCACGCCAGGGGTGTCGAGCCTCCACGCCTCCCTGGCCTGGGATGGCCTGCAGTGGCGCCTGCGCGACCTGGGCAGCCGCAACGGCACCGCCCTCAACGGCGAGGTCTGCCGGGCGGGTGAGGATCGTTCACTCTCGGCCGGCGCCACCTTCGCCCTGGGGAGCCCCGCATGCGTCCTCCGCCTGCTCGACGACAGCCCGCCGCGCCCCCAGGCCCGCCGCCTCGGCACCGAGGAGCGGGCCCTCTGGAAGGGCGGCTTGATCGAGCTCCCCGGCGAAGACGCCGAGCTGCCCGCTGCGCTCCTCTGGTGCGATCCCCAGGGCCGCTGGGTGGCGGAGGTGGACGGAGAGGCCCGCCCCCTGCGCCCGGGTGAGACGCTGTTGGTCGATGGTGTGGCCTGGCTCCTCGATCTGCCCGATCCCGACGCACTCACCGCCGAGGTGGCCCTCTCGCCGCAGCCCACGCCCCCGGCGAGCCTCTGTTTTCGGGTGAGCCCCGACGGCGAGCACATCGAGCTCGACCTGCTGCTGGGCGAGCGGCGGGTGCGCCTTGGCCACCGCTCCTACCACGAGCTGCTGCTGGTGCTGGCCCGCCGCCGCCTGGAAGAGGCCGCGACCCCCCACTTCGGGGCGGCCAACCTCGGCTGGCTCTACCAGGAAGAGCTGGAGAAGATGCTGCGCTGCGACGGGCGCAAGCTCAACATGGATGTCTTTCGCGCCCGCAAGCAGCTCGCCGGCGAGGGGCTCGGCGCCGAGCTGATCGAGCGCCGGCCCCACACCCGTCAGCTTCGCCTGGGCATCGCCGACCTGAGCATCGAGCCCCTCTGAGTCGCGGCGGTCTGTGTCGGATCGCTCAGCCGACCGTGTGGACCTTCACCACCACCTTCTGGAGCGGGGCGGTCTTCACATGGAGCACCTTGACGGTGTTCTTATTGTTGTCCATCCCCAGGCCGATCTCGGTGATGATCCAGCCTGGATCGGCCTTGTAGGAGACCTCGGTGGAGGCGGTGCCGGCCTTGGCCGCGCGGGTATCGCCGCTCAGGAAGGTGGGGTTGGCGCTGTTGTCGGCGGGGTTGAGCTCCTGGTACCAGACCGTCAGGCCGCTCATGTTGTTGCCATCGGCGTCGGCGCCCACCCCCACGGCGGCCACGCCCCGCAGCGGGTTTCCGTAGCTGTCCTGTACGGAGAGGGGGATGTTGACGTCCTTCTCCATGTGGTGGTCGCTGTTTGCCCAGATCTCCGTGGTGGTGTTGGTGGACAGATCCAGCACGTGCAGCACGGCGCGGGAGATCTTCTTGCTGGTGACCGAGGCGCCATAGCCCACCACCACCTGGGAGGTCGTGGCCAATCGCAGCGTGATGTCGGGGGTGGCGCCCACCGTGCAGGCCACCTTCTCGGCGCTGGCGTTCCACTGGAGGGCGTAGGTGGCCGGCACCGGACTGCCGGCCTGCTGCAGGGCCCGGTTCATCGCCGCGGTGAGGGCCTGCTGGCGAGCGGGCGCTGTGGCCAGCGAGGCGAGGGGGATGAGGGCGCCCTCGTCCTTGGGGAAGTCGATCATCACCCAGTTGCCCTGGTTGAGGCTGGCGGCCCAGGCCTGGTAGGTGTCGCCCGCCACCACCGGATCGCCGCCAAAGACCTGCAGCACGGCGTTGGACTGGGAGGACGAGCCGATACGGTCGGTGGTGGTGGCGCCGGTGGCCTTGCCATTGTAGGCCAGGTAATTGGCGTTCACCTCCACCTCGGCCTGGGCGGTGGTGCGGGCGTTGAGCATCGAGACGCTCTGACTGTACTCGTTGAGCCCGCCGAAGATGGCCTTGGCCAGCACATGGGTGCCATAGGTGGCGATGACCTTGTCGGGATCGGTGTCTCCGTTGATGTCGCTGTTGGCCTGCGGGCTCAGCATGCCCTGGAGTTGGGTCAGGGTGTAGGGGAGGGTCAGCTCATAGGTGCGCACGATCGAGCGCTGGGCGATCGACTTCATCAAGGCGCTGGAGTCATAGCCGAGCGAGAAGCCCGCCCGCACCGAGGCGCCGAACATCGCGCTGCGGTAGCTGCCCTCCACGCCGAAGCTGTAGGTCTGCACCGCCTGCTGGGCCTCGGCGTACTCGGTGCTCACCTGAAAGGTCTGATCGAGCACGGTGACCGCGCACTGGTCGGCCGGGTAGGCGTAGACGGTGCCCTGGAGGGTGATCTCGCCCAGTCCCTGGGTGTTGGGGAAGGTGAACAAGGCCGCGCTCAGGTTCACCGACTGACCGTTGGCGAAGTAGCCGGTGATGTTGTAGGGAAAGCCGATCAGGCCGGTGCCGGGCAGAGGAGAGGACATGGCAGGCTCCACGAAGAAGGCGGCGCCCTGCTCCTGACGCAGGGGCCCGCGGTTGAGGTCCGGCGTGTCTCGCCCGGACGCTCCTCTTCTATCCAGGACCCCGATTTCATCCCATCAAACGCGATTGAAGGCGATTGCATCCCCTCAGCGCGGCGACAGACAGACCCCCAAGGCGCCGTAGCCCAGGCGCCGCTCGGTGTCGGAGACGAGACCGGCGTCGAGGCGCAGGCCCAGGAAGGTCGAGCCAAAGGCCGGACCGCGCAGCACCGGCACGAAGAGCCCCAGGCCCATCCCGCCCGCCAGGAAGGTGCCCTCCACCGGCGCCTCGGTGAGGAGCTCCTCGTTGGCGCAGACCTCGGCGCCCTCGCAGGCGCCCTGCGCGCCGTGGACGATGGCGTTGCCGCCCATCCAGAGGGGGCCCACCGCGAGGCTGCCCCGCGGATGCTGCAGGCTCAGGCCGGCCCAGGCCCAGCCCAGGTGCAGGCGCTCATTGGGGGCCTCGTAGACCGGCGACTGAAGCAGAGAGCCGGCGCCCGTGTCGTCGCCGCGCGCCCCGCCGTCGGCCCCGCCCACGATGCCCTGGTATCCGCCCTCGGCGAAGGCCCCGAGCCGCTCGGAGATCGCCACCTCGCCGCCCAGGCTGGCCCGCAGGCCGGCGCCGCCGAGCGCATCGCCTTGCACCCCGGCGGCGCCGCTGCCCTCGCCCAACCGCAGGGCCGAGGGCCCCATGAAGAGGCGCATGCCGTTGCCAGAGGGCTCGGTGGCGCTGGGCCCGGCCCCCTCGCTGGGCAGGACATGAACGGAGACGGTGGCCTCGCCGCCCACCACAAAGGCCTGACCGTTGAGGGTGTAGGCGCCGCGAGGCAGCAGGCCGTCGAACTGCCGGTGGAGGGTCAAGGCCCCCTGGGCGTAGGCCAGGGCGGCGCGGCGATCCGGCTCCAGGGGCGGATCGGCGGCGACCAGCCGGGCCTCGACCCCCTCTTCGGCCGAGAGTTGGGCCGCGCCATAGCCCTGCTCCAGGTCGGCCAGCCAGGCCTTCACCTCGGGCGTGGCCAGGCGGGCCTGGGCCTTGCGGAGGCGGTCGCGCACATCGGCCGCGCGACCGGCGTCGCGGGCGGCCTGGGCGCCGAGGAGGTGGTCGTGGTGCGACAGCTCGACGCCCGGCTGCCCTTCGAGGGCGAGCAGGGCCTGATAGTCGGCCTCCACACCCTTCCAGGCGTTGCGGGCCGCGAGACGGAGCATTTCATCGGCGAGGCGGCGGTGCTCGGCCTGCGCAGCCGTCAGCGGCGCCGCCTCTGCGCCGAGGGGGGCGAGGCCGAAGGCCAAAGAGAGGGCCGTCCAAGCGGCGTGACGGTTCATCGCGACTCCGGTGCGCAGCTTAGCACCGGCGGGTGTGCTTACCCATCCGGGTCAGCGCAGGCCCATCGCCAAGAGCAGGGCGGCGATGGCCTGCAGGGTCCGGTGAGGGTGCTCGGTGAGCGGGCCGGGGAGCCCATCGTAGGCGACCGGCCTCGTCGCGGCCTCGACGAGGCGGCGGGCGTGATCGGTGTAAGAACCGTGTACATGATCGGGGTCGCCCTGCAGGCGGCGGTAGGGCACGCCCAACCGGCCGATCAGCGCGACGGGCTCGATCTCCGCCCAGGGGTGGTCGGCGAAGGGGCTGGGCAGGGGGTGTTGGGCGGGGGCCTGGAGCGAGAAGCGGTCGGCGGGGCCCTCGGCGTCGAGCAGGGCGTCGGGGCGATGGCCCAGGGCGGCGGCCTGGAGCACCGGCACGATCCCCGAAGACCAGCTCAGAGCCAGGATCGGCCGCCCCTCGGCGCGGGCCCGGTCAAGCAGGGCTGCCCAGTCGGCGCGGGCCTCCGGGCCCCCCGGGCGCGGGTCAAACAAGGGCCCTGGCGCGCTGTCTCCGGTGCCCGACCGATCGAAGAGAACGGTGGCGAGCCCCATCTCGGCGAGATCGGCGGGACGGATGCCCAGGGGGCGCAGGCCCAGGCGGCGCCCGCCCAGCAGGCCGCCCGCGCTGACCAGCACCAGGGCGCGGGCGTCGGCGGGGCCCAGGCGGCTCCAGGCGATC
>Ga0164294_10001476_pt1 | contig 21834 bp, 18 predicted proteins | sample GEODES005metaG_FD_111479 | JGI IMG/M metagenome (GOLD analysis project Ga0164294, IMG submission 111479) | Oligotrophic lake water microbial communities from Sparkling Lake, Wisconsin, USA - GEODES005 metaG | ecosystem: Environmental > Aquatic > Freshwater > Lake | place: USA: Sparkling Lake...
CATATAATTGCTCGAAATAATTGGAGGCATATAATTCGTTTGCCCAGGTAAAACCGAGCCATGAAACATCTTTTTTGATCGATTCCACATATTCGGTTTCCTCGGTCATGGGATTGGTGTCATCAAATCGCAGATTGGTTTTCCCTCCAAATTTTTGGGCGAGTCCAAAATTTAGGCAAATACTTTTGGCGTGTCCAATATGTAAATAACCGTTGGGCTCGGGAGGAAAACGCGTAAAGATTCCTTTAGGATAAAGTCCGGCAGCTAGATTTTCTTGGACGATTTCTTCTAAAAAATTTAATGACTTGGGTTTGGAATCTTCCATGTACGCGATACTTTGAATTAGGATGAAAATAGAACCCCAAAAATAAACATTATTTAGACATGTTGGATACTAAGGTGGTATTATTAGCGTTTTGTAAAATATCAACAAAAAGATGACCAATTGATAATTTTCTTCTTTAATTAGAAAAAAAATATTTAACTTGTCACTTTAAAAATTATATACTAGTTTATCTGCATATCTACTCAAATTATTTTCATAAAATGAATACATTTTTCAAGTTCACCCTGACATTCTGCCTAGTTTCCATAGGCTTTTCTATGTTTGCGCAAACACCATTAATAAATGGTGGAGCCGCAGTTGAAATACACGGTGTGTATGGCAAATCTGTTAAGTTTCAGGCTTCTGGCTGTCCGTCACCATTGACATATTCTTGGACATTTACGAATGCCCAACAACCAAGTGAGCAACCTTGGCAGATTACAACGGGTGATTTAACTTCAGACAATGTATCTGTGGTAAATACCGTTGGTTTAGGTGTTGGTGAAAGTAATGATTTAAAATCGCCATATGTTTATAAAGTTCAATGTAAAACAGTTGGAAGTCCTGCAAGTGGACCATCAGCTTCAGTAACTATTCGCATGTGGAAACTGACAGATAAACCAACCATCACGAGGATTGATCGTGTTTGTTCTGATTTATCCAATCCTGCCCCGACAGGTAGCGTAACCTTAAAAGCAAATGGATGCTTAGAAGGAACTTATTGGAAAAAACCAAATGGGGATATTCTTAATCAAGGTGCTTCAAATAGCTTGTTAGTTGATTTTTCTACCTTCCAAGAAGGTTTTTATAACGCGGTTTGTAAATATCCTTCCGCTACCGAAGAAAATACAACTACCTCTGTTTCGCCTGAATTAAATTCAGCTGAATCACAAAGTAGCTATTTAGAAAAAGCTTACAGTTCGAGCCAAGTAATAATTAGCGGAACAGGTAAACCAGGAGGAACCAATGGATTCCAAGATATATGTAAAGGAGAAACGAATACCTTGACTTGGAAAGATTTAAAATCAGCAGATTTCAATAAATTTAATTTGACCTGGATGAAAAACGGTTTTGGAATATCTGCCATTTCAGGTGCCCCAAATTCCGCTAATGCAACATCTGTAGGTAAATATGTTTTACGTGTTGCTTCAAAAGACCCAGAATTTTGTGGACTTCAAGAATCAAATACGATTACTGTCAGTATCATTGATTTGATTAAACCAAGCATCGCGGGTAACTTGTCTTATTGTTTAGAAGGAACAACCACCTTATCCGTGGATACAACTGCTTTAATCCAAACAGGAAAAGGTTATTTGGGGGTCACTAAACCTGCAACCTATAGTTGGTTCGTAGATGGTGTAGCTGATGCTACATTAGGAAACGCCTCGAGCATCAAATTAAACAAGAACGTGAAAGTTCAGGTTAGTTATGTTTCTAATGCCAATTGTGCTTCCGACAAATCTGCTGAAGTAGTCCTATTAAATTATGAGCGCCCAGCGACTCCAACAATCACTGCTAAAACTAAATTAGGTTTCTGCGCAGGAACGCCTATTGCTGCAACCTTAGAATCTTCAAAAAATGCGACGGGTGGAACGATCTATGAATGGAGCACGACCGCGACCACGGCGAGTGTAAATATCGACAAAGCTGGACTTTATACAGTGAGGGTAAAAGATGATAATGGTTGCTATTCACTTACATCTGCCGCAACCGAAGTTAAAGTGCTTCCTTTGCCAGCAGCACCGGTAATTGCAGCAAATTCGACCCCTATTTTCTGTACAAAATCAGATGCAGGTGTCTTAAACTCTGTATCCATCACAGCAACCTCGGTGAATGACGTCATTTGGAGCACGAAATATGAAGGTAAAGTTCTGGCTAACGTTGTAACGAATGGTACGTATACGACTACAGCGCGCGATGCCAATGGTTGTATTTCAGTTGTATCCAATTCGGTGAAAGTAGTTAATCAACCGAATCCGGGTTTAGGTTCCGCTTCGATCGCGAAAGAAGGTGTTTACAATTTAAAGGCCTTAAACTTCCCAGCATCAGACGGTTCTGGTACAGCAGGAGAGTTTGAATGGAAGTTTGGAACTTCTCTATTGAATTCAAAAATTAATGTTGCCAAAGTATTATCTGGTGGCGATTATACTGCTCGTCGTAAATATACCTACCTGATTGATGGAACTTCATTAACATGTTTTACGGATGCTGTTCGTTATTCTTATGGAGTAGATCCTGAATACAAAGGGGTGGCGATTTATCCTAACCCAATTACTGGATCAAAGGTAAATATTCAGACCTTGGAAGATTGGTCAAGCGCAGAGGTAACACTTTACGATATGGTAGGTCGTCCGGTATATAGTGGTCGATTAGCTTCTACCGAATTAGCCAATGAATTAAACGTAGCTGGCTTAGGAAATGGAATTTATATCGTTCAAATCAAAGGAAGTGGAGACAAATCATTCATTAGCAAAGTGATTGTCAACAAATAATTTCTATTAAAAAATTCAAAAGCCACCCGAAACGGTGGCTTTTTTTATGAAAAAAATAATCCCATTTCTCCTATTAGTGACTTTTATCGGCCATGGCCAGTGGACTACACTCGGTATCGAAACGCAAGCATCTTTTCGAGCTATAAAAGTCTATCAAAAACATATTTGGATAGGTGGTACCAAAGGAACGGTCATTCATTCGGCAGACAAGGGTAAAACTTGGTCTTCCCAACAAATACCCGGTGCTGAGAAATTAGATTTCAGAGATCTTGTCATTCTTAATGATCAAGAGGTTATTCTTATGAGTGCTGGCCTTTCTCAGGAAAAGGCAGCCAAAATTTACAAAACGAAGGATGGAGGTCAAACTTGGGATATTTTATTTGAAACGAATAAGCCAGGATATTTCTTTGATGCAATTACTTGGAATCACAAAAGCAAGGAAGGACTCATCATCTCTGATCCCAAAGATGGCAAATTCTCCCTATTTCGTTTAACGATGGAAGGTAAAGGCCTAGAGGAAATTCCAAATCCAATATTTCCTGCGCTATTAAAACGAGAGGCTGCATTTGCCGCCAGTGGATCTAGTCTGTTACAATCAGCGAAAAATGGAGAATTATATTTGGTTACAGGGGGATCGCAGAAATCACGCATTTATCGAACAAAAAATCTAGGATTAGATTGGACCCTCCAAGCAGAGCTTTGTTGTTCCGACTCCAGCAGTGGCTTTTTCAGTATAGCGGCCAAGAATTCCAATCACCTCATGGCAGGTGGGGGAAATTATTTACGGATACACGAAAATAGCTTGGCGATGATGGAAACCGTGGATGGGGGTAAAACCTGGAAGATCCTACCGGATAGTCCCCATTTCTATATCGAAAAAATCTTGTATACTAAACCCTATTGGATCGTCACAGGACCTAGTCAAAGCGCGGCCTACCATGAAAAATTAAAAAGATGGAAGAGGCTTCCCGAGAGCCATTACCACAACATAATCCGAGTTAAGGATATGCTCATCGGCGTAGGAGGAAAAGGGCAATTAGGAAAACTCCCAATCGCCCAAATCGATGCCTTATTTCTTCCTAAAAAATAAAGAAATAGGAGATCCATCTAATTTAAATGCCTTCCGCATTTGATTTTCTAAATAACGCTCATAACTTTCTTTGATGTATTGAGGCAAATTACAGAAGAAAATAAAAGTCGGATAGGGCGTAGAAACTTGAGTACAATATTTGATTTTGATGTACTTTCCTTTCCAAGCGGGAGGTGGATAACTTTGAATCACCTCTAACATGACGTCATTTAATTTAGACGTCGAAATCTTTTGCGACCGGTTTTCGTATACTTCCAACATCTTTTCCAGCACTTGGAAAATACGCTTCTTCTCCATCACCGAAGTGAACATAACCGGCATGTAATTTATGGGCGCCAAGCGTTCCTTAATTGCATTTTCCAATTTCACAGCTGTATTTGTATCCTTCGCAACTAAATCCCATTTATTGACCATAAGAACAATACCCTTTTTGGCCTTATCCGCCATACTGATGATGTTCATATCTTGCGCCTCCAAACCCGTCAAAGGATCGATCGTGGTGGCATCAATTAAAATAATCGCAATGTCACATTCTTCCAACGCTTTTATTGAACGTAATACCGAATAATATTCGATGTTATCGTCAACGCGCGCCTTTCGTCGAATACCCGCCGTATCCGTTATGATAAAGTCCTTACCATATAGGGTATATCGATTTTGAATCGCATCGCGGGTAGTTCCAGCCATATCCGTTACGATCGAGCGGTCACGGCCTAACAATGCATTTAAAAAAGAAGACTTTCCTACATTTGGCCGACCTAAAATCGCGACACGGGGAACACCGGCTTCTGGATTTTCAACGCCCTCCTCTTTAAAATGAGAAACCATTACATCTAGCATATCACCCGTTCCGCTTCCACTTTCAGCGGCAATCGGAAAGGGATCACCCAAGCCTAATTCATAAAATTCAGCAGCCGCATGAGCTTTTTCATGTGTATCAGCCTTATTTGCGAGTAATAGAACAGGTTTTTTCGATTTGCGAAGTACTTTGGCAAAATCCTTATCCAAATCTGTTAAACCTGTTTGACAGTCAACCACAAATAGCAAGACCGCAGCTTCCTCAATAGCTAATTCAACTTGCTCGCGTATAGCACCCTCAAAAATATCATCAGAACCATGCACGTAACCACCGGTATCGATCACCGTAAAAAATTTACCCGTCCACTGACCATAGCCATAATGACGATCCCGAGTCACCCCGGAAACATTGTCCATAATGGCTTTTTTTTGTTCAATCAATCGATTGAAAAGCGTTGATTTACCTACATTAGGCCGACCTACAATTGCAATAATATTTGACATTTCTTTTGAAATTAATCGAGCGTATACCCGAATGAACGCAATTTATCAGCTTTCCCGCGCCAGTCTGGCTCCACCTTCACAAATTGCTCTAAAAATACTTGTTTACCAAAAAACTTTTCTAATTCAGCACGGGCCTGAATTCCCACTTTCTTTATACTTTCTCCTTTATGACCTATTAAAATGGCCCTTTGGGAAACACGCTCCACATAAATTTCCGAAGAAATCCGAATGATCTTTTCCTCTTCCTTAAAGCCCGTTACCACTACTTCACAGGAATAGGGAATTTCCTTTTTGTAATTTAAAAAGATCTTTTCCCGTATCATCTCCGCCGCAAAGAACCGCTCTGGCTTATCCGTTAATTCATCCTTGCCGAAAAATGGAGGATGGACAGGCAATTGATTCACAACATGCGTAAAAATCTCATCTAAATGAACTCCCTCTTGCGCAGAAATAGGTAAAACTTCTTTACCAGGGAAAATCCCTTGCCAATAGCTTAAACATTCCTGCAATCGTTCTGAATCTACAAGATCAATTTTATTCACTAAAACTAGAATGGGTGTTGACGTTTGATCTTTCCAACTCGTCAAAAAATCCAAATCCTCATAGGTGTCAAACACATCCGTCACATACAAAACCACATCCGCATCTTCCAAGGAATTTCGGACAAACTGCATCATGGATTTGTGCAATTCGTACTTAGGCAATAAAACGCCAGGTGTGTCCGAATAAACAATTTGGTATTCTGTACCATCCTGAACACCATTCAGCATTCCAAGGATCCTGTGGCGCGTTGTTTGGGCTTTTGAACTTACGATTGAGAGGCGTTCTCCGACAAGAGCATTCATCAACGTACTTTTGCCTACATTGGGTTTTCCTATAATACTTATAAAACCAGCCTTGTGTTGATGATCCATAACTTTTAACAAAGATACTTGTTTTTCCCGAAAAAACCCTGCATATTTGCACTCCCAATTAGATCGCGGGGTGGAGCAGTTGGTAGCTCGTTGGGCTCATAACCCAAAGGTCGTCAGTTCGAGTCTGGCCCCCGCTACAAAGAGGACAAATCATCATCGTATGGTTTGTCCTTATTTTTTTGCAAAAAAAATGACCATTAAATAAATTGTACGCCGTTAAATAATTCATTTAACGATTTAAAAGCGCCATTTCATAGGTTTGTTGATATTAATGGATACCGACTCATGAAAATCGAAATAAAATTACCTGGCTTAGACCATTGTCCTGTTCAAGACATTGTATACATCGAAGGCAGAGGAAATTATAGCATTGTTTTTTTAGCCAACAAAAAGCAAATTGTCATTGCCAAGACACTTAAGAAATTTGAGGCGCAATTTCGTTTAAACAGATTCATTCGTATCCACAAATCTTATTTGGTCAATAAAGACAATATTCCAGCATTTGAAAAGAATCAATGCGTGGAAGTACCCACAACTCTTGGTAATTCATTACCCATTTCCCGACGTAAATTGGAAATGGTTCGACAAAGCCTAGGATAACATCTATTCTCTTTCCAATAAAAAAGGGCCTCCGCATGGAGGCCCTTTTCATTTATACATGTATCGTTTTCTTACTTACCAGAAGCCGGAGCTAACAAGTTGAAGAATTGATCTAATTTAGGCGTAACGATGATTTCGGTACGACGATTCATCTTGCGACCCGTACTGCTCGTATTTTCTGATTGAGGTTCAAACTCACCACGACCACCTGCTGTCATGCGATTTGGATCAACTGCAAATTTGGTTTGTAACAAACGAACAACAGAAGTTGCACGCTTAGCACTCAAATCCCAGTTATCCTTGATACAATCAGTAGAAATAGGCACAGCATCCGTATGACCTTCTACTAAAATATCTAAGTCTTTGTGATCATTTACCACTTTCGCTACTTTAGCTAACACAGCTTCCGCTTTTGCGTTAACAATCGCACTACCTGAGGCAAACATTAACTTATCCGAAATCGAAATATATACGACTCCCTTTTTCACTTCCACAGTTACATCCTCATCATTAATATCAGCTAAAGAACGCTTCAAGTTCATCACTAAAGATAAATTGATTGAATCTTTGCGCTGCATAGATGAATTCAAATCCTTGATGTATTTTCCTTGATCATTCAAGGCCTCTAAAGACTTACGGATACTTTCCGCACCTGACTTGTTAATTACAGATAAATCAGACAGACGGTCTAATAAATTTGTATTCGTTCTTTTCATGTAATCCAATTGCTCTTGCAAAGATTTCAATTGGCCATTTTTTGCCTCTAAATCCGAATCTCTTTTTTTGATTTCACCCTGAAGGCTCGCAGTCAATGAATTACAGTCTGCTAAATCAGCCTTTGCTTTTGCTACAGCCTGATCGCTACTCGTTTGCAATTCAGTTAATCTTGATTGTAAATCAGCCAATTTTTTCTTGCTCGCACAGGAGAAGAAGAAAGGCATTAATGCCAATACCACAAGTAGTTTTTTCATAGTAATATGTAAATTATGATTTTTAGTTAATTCGCAATTTTAACAACATTGCAAAAATAGAAATCAAATGTGTAAATACTAGCCTTTATGAAGAAAATTTTGATTAAAAAAGCCATTTTTTTTATCAAATTACCAATCTAGCCATTCGATTTCAAAGAATCTAGCACATGTCCGGTATCCTGTTCCAAAATTCCATTGATGGATTTTAATACTTCAAAAAAATTACCCAACTTCTCCGCCCCTATCTTATCATACACGATTTGATTAAACAGCAACACCCCTTGTCGCGCTTGATCTCTTTTTTGCTTGCCTAAGTCCGTAAGAAAAATCTTTACAATACGCTTATCCTTGTAATTCGCCTCTCGACGAATCCACTTCCTATCCTCCAATGTTTTTAACATGCGCGTCAAACTCCGCGCCTCCAAGCCTAAAGCCGGTGCTATCTTCGTGGCCGAAATACCCTCCTTATCAATATGTAAGAGCACAAATCCAATCGCCATCGTCATATCAAACTGCGCCGCGTACGTATTATACATACGACTGATGGCGTACCAATTCGTCCTAATTTGAAAATCAACTGTCTTTTCTGCCTTCATAATTTAAAATGGTATGCTATACATACAATCGTAAATTTGGTTCAAAAAAAAATAGGATGCAAGCATCCTATTTCTAAAATTCAAATACGTGGTCTATTGTAGTCGCTTAATTTTGATTGTCTTTCCTTTAATGAGGTTCGGACAACATTCACAAAATAGGAAATTTACCTTAGGCAACCCCTTCCGCCAAGATTAAGACTTTGTTATTCAAAACCTCCACTACGCCCCCTTCAATGTGAAAAGTTTGCTTATCCGCGACCAAATCTCCCTTTTGCAAAGTACTTACCAAAGCCGCGTGGTCATTTAAAATCTGAAAAGACCCATCCACACCCGGTAAGGTCACCACGGAAGCTTCCCCAGCAAAAACTTTACGATCAGGTGTAATAATTTCTAAAAACATATATATACTCTTTATTTGGACGCTTCAGCAAGCAATTTCTCTCCTTTAACAACTGCATCTTCGATGGTTCCAACTAAGTTGAAAGCCGCTTCTGGAAGGTAATCATATCCTCCATCAATGATGCCATTGAAACCTTTGATCGTATCATTGATATCAACAAGAACTCCTTTTAAACCTGTAAATTGTTCAGCTACGAAGAAAGGTTGAGACAAGAAGCGTTGCACACGACGTGCGCGGGATACAACTAATTTATCTTCTTCAGATAATTCATCCAATCCAAGGATCGCGATGATATCTTGTAATTCTTTGTAGCGTTGTAAAATCTCCTTCACACGTTGAGCCGTATTGTAATGCGACTCACCTAATACCTCTGCAGAAAGAATACGAGACGAAGAATCCAATGGATCCACCGCTGGATAAATTCCTAATTCAGCAATTTTACGAGATAATACCGTGGTGGCATCTAAGTGAGCAAAGGTCGTTGCCGGTGCCGGATCCGTTAAGTCATCAGCAGGCACGTAAACCGCTTGCACCGATGTAATTGAACCACGCTTTGTCGAAGTAATACGCTCCTGCATGGCACCCATTTCGGTAGCAAGGGTCGGTTGGTAACCTACTGCCGAAGGCATACGTCCCAAAAGGGCCGAAACCTCAGAACCCGCTTGAGTAAAACGGAAGATGTTATCAATAAAGAACAAAATATCACGTCCTTGTCCTTCGCCATCTCCATCCCGGAAGTGCTCCGCTACCGTCAAACCTGACAAAGCCACACGAGCACGCGCTCCCGGAGGTTCGTTCATTTGACCAAACACCAAAGTAGCCTGAGATTTAGATAATTCAGATTGATCTACTTTAGACAAATCCCATTTCCCCTCTTCCATCGCATGTTTAAATGCTTCACCATATTTAATTACGCCAGATTCAATCATCTCACGCAACAAGTCATTTCCTTCACGCGTACGCTCGCCAACCCCCGCAAATACGGAAAGGCCTTCATAAGCTTTGGCGATATTATTAATCAACTCCATGATCAAAACGGTCTTACCTACACCGGCACCCCCGAAAAGACCAATTTTACCTCCCTTTACATAGGGTGCTAATAAGTCGATTACCTTAATTCCAGTAAACAAAACCTCCGTTGTCGTCGCTAATTCATCAAATTTAGGCGCAGCACGGTGGATCGGCATACCTTTGTCAGACTTAGGTTGAGGAATACCATCAATGGCTTCTCCTACCACATTAAACAAACGACCTTTAATTCCTTCTCCCGTAGGCATAGTCATCGCAGTTCCTAAATCGATTACTTCTTGACCTCTTTGAAGACCTTCCGTTCCCTCCATCGCAATCGTACGAACACGATCTTCTCCTAAATGTTGTTGAACCTCTAAAATAAGACCTTGACCATTCGATTTAGTCACAGAAAGTGCGTTCAAGATCGCTGGTAAATGTGATCCTTCACCTTCGAAGCTCACATCGACTACGGGTCCAATTACTTGCGCAACTTTTCCTTTATTTACTGCGTTTGCCATTTGAAATTTAAATTTATTAGGTACGACGAATGCCATGTACATTCGGAACGCAAAATTAGTGCGTAAATTCCAATTAGCAAAACTGAAGTTTGGATTTTTTTGCTATTTATCGACAAAATCAGCCGAATTCTTTGAATGAATTAAAGTTTATGCTGAAATTTAAAAATCATTTTTCAAAAACGTTACATCCAAACCTCCATGCCAAACATTCCACTCATTCAAAAATTCCTATTCGTCGCATGCGGCCTCTTGGGAGTCGGATGTCTAAGCACCTATTTTTATAAACCCAATCCCATTTTTAGCCTTAAAGAAATCTCCGAACTTGTCCCTAACACAAGCCAAAATGCCTTGGCTCCTTTTTTCGTCCAACAATCATTTACCGTAGAAAGTCATCTCCCAAATTCACTCCATTTTTATATCTTTAGTGTAGGCCTACTCATCAGTTTCCTTTTACTCCTAATTGCCTTCAAACGACAAGCGTCTATTTCTTGGCCCTTTCTTCTGACTGGAATTTTTCTTTGGTTCGGCATACAGCTATTTCAAATGCAAGCCTTTTCATGGCAAGACGGGCTGATTCTGCTTGTAAACCAATTGAGCTGGATCGCCATCATCAGCCTATTCGTACTATTTATTTTAAGTGCTCAGTCCGCTTTAACACTTTTTCTGGAAATCGCTCATACCACCAAACGCAGTGAATCCGTCAAGCGCTACAGTTTTTTATACTTTTTTTGGAGTATTAATTTATTTTTTAGCGCAGCTAATTTGTGGGGGAACGCTGCATTCACATTCTACCTACCTAGCTTAGTGATTGGAATTTTTCTAGTGCTTCTTTATGCATTCCAACAAATAAAAAGAACTAATTCTTTCCCATTTTTTCCAATCGGCATCACACTATTGGGATTGTCTTACATTCTATTAGCCGAATTAACTAACAACGACCCAGCCATTCGGGCCATTGAATCCTGGATTTTGATAAGCCAAATAATCATGTGCTTTCTCTTCCCTCTTTTCATATTAACTAATTTTAGACCCCTAGTCCTACAAAATCTTCCCATCCACAAGGTCATCCACAAACCCCTACATGTATCCATGGACCTCATTCATATAGGCGTATTAATTCTCGGACTTGCGGCCATTTTCGCCATGAACGGCAATGTATACCATCAAGCCTTGGCCGGGAATTTTAACATGGAAGGAGATGTATATGTCCTGGAAAATGATTCGTTTTTAGCTGAAATGTCATACCAAAAAGCCCTTCAGCATAGTAAATTGAATGCTAAAAGCAATTTGAGCCTAGCCAGAAAGGCGATGACCCAGCAAAACCAAGAGGTCCTCGCCTATTACCTCAGTAACAGTCAAGTCAAATTCCCAAGCCAAGAAAGTAGCATCGCCCTCAGTGAACTATATCGGAAATCCAATTTGTTCTTTGAATCCCTTTTTGAACTTCAAAAAACCTATCAAATCATCGGTCCCAAGGCAGCACTTGCGAGTCAAATCGCCTATGCCTTTGATCGTTTAAACCAGGCCGACTCAGCCCATTTTTATTACCAAACAGCCTATGAACTGGCTCCAGACTCTCCTTTTCATAAGGCTAATTACGCACTCTCCCTGCAGCAAGGTAAAATCCCAGATATAGCTGTTCAACCCAAGGAACATGCCTTGGCGGCTAATTTGTTGGCCTTACACATTCTCCACCCTCAAAAACTAAGCAGTATGGAGCCCTTGCAGGCAGATTTTAAACCGAATTTGGATTTGCGCGACCTTAGTTTACTTTTTAATTCCATCGCCTATTTTAAAGGTAAACAGAGCGAACTGCCAGTAGAAAATTGGTCCAAGGACTCCACCCTTCGAAATTTTTTCCCAGAAATCGACATCGCAGTCGCCATGCAAGATTTTTACCACCAGCGCCCACTTCGGGCATTAGAGAAAATCGCACTGTTGGTGGACCAAGCCAATGATGAAAAGAAAGACAAGCTAATGCCACTGCTGGAGGATTGGCATCGAAAAACATTGGCCCAAGGAGGCAATCCGACAATGACTAACCTCCAAATGGCACGAAAAGCAATCGTTGCCCACCCCTTTTCATTACCGATTTTACAAAAATCGATGACGATCTTACCTAAAAAAGAGGCCTATGAAGCGGCATTAGTGGCGCTTCGATGGAACCCGAAAGCAGCTGCTTATTATCCGATTTATGCGTTTCAGGCTTTGGAACTAGGCGAGTTGGAATACGCCAAAGAAGCCATGAATTCCCTCCAAAAAATAGATCAAGCCCTTTTTTCTTCCCAAATTAAGGCCTTTCAATTCGCCTTGGAAAAGGCAGAAGCGCGACAAAAATTTTGAAAATTTAGCTGAGCTATTGGCATTCAGCAATAAATCGCTTACCTTTGGGCTACGAATTAAATGACGTTCGGAGTTAATGGTTCTTTCGATCGTCATCCACTTAATGAACCAAACAATATGAATCAAAAAATTCGCATTAAGTTGAAGTCGTTTGACCATACCTTGGTCGACAAATCAGCTGAGAAAATCGTAAAAGCTGTTAAAGCCACGGGCGCTGTAGTTTCAGGTCCAATTCCATTGCCAACAAAAATCGAGAAATTTACCGTTTTACGTTCACCCCACGTGAACAAGAAAGCGCGTGAGCAATTTCAATTATGTACGTATAAGCGTCTAATTGACATTTTCTCTTCTTCTGCCAAAACAGTGGATGCTTTAATGAAATTAGAATTGCCTTCTGGCGTGGATGTAGAAATCAAAGTTTAATGATCTCGTTTATCATTCTCGAAAAAAGCCTTCAGCAATGAGGGCTTTTTTTATAGCCTGACCACACGCGCGCGATCCCAATCCACTTGCTTTTCTGCCGTGGATAAATCCATAAATTGGCGCCCGTCCATCAAACGCTCTAATTTCCCCATTGCTTTCGATAAGCCATAATAGGATTTAAATTTTCGAATCATACTCAAATCCTGAATCATTGGTTGGCCCCCATCAAAATCCCGCGGATGAAAATACGTCATCACATAAGATTGTTTATCCCAAAGGACCTTTAAAAGTACATCTGGAAATAAACGAAAATAGCCTCCTCCTGAAAAGACCAAAGGCATACCGGCGGTATTGACTACGTTGATCGGAAATTCTTTGATGCGCTGCCCGTTCACCTCGACCCAACAAGGCTCCTGTTCTCCAAAATTTGCAAATCCTCCATGCGCCCGTTCAGCAGGAAAAATGGAACAATCCACCTCAATCCCCTGCGCAATTAATTCTTCAAAAACCCATTTGTTCGCCTCCATCAAAGAAAAACCAGGTGCCCGATACGCACGGATTTTTTTACCCGTGATGGCCTCAAGCGATTGAATAGAACGAATGAGGTCTTCTTTGAATTGAGGACGGGTTTGTTGGTAGGCCAACTGATGCACATCCGAATGCGTCGCAATTTCATAGCCCGCATCAGAAATCAAACGAATAATTTCCGGGTATTTACGAGCGACCCAACCTAAGCAGAAAAAGGTAGCTGATTGATTTTGGCGGGCCAACATATCCAAAATACGATCCACATTTTCATGAATACGCGCAGGAAATTTCGCCCAATCCGCTTCCGTCCTCGTACTGGGATGATCCAGCAGGTGAAACCACTCTTCAATATCGAAGGTTAAAATCGTCATCTACAACCAATTAAAAAATTTAGCGCCATTGCGTTTAAATGCTAAGACGTCTTGCCGCGTGGGAAACGAGAAATAAGTCATTTCCGACGCTGGATTCTCGGTCAATGTATAAGATTGATCGCGAATTAATACAACCGACTCCAAGATACATTGCATCCCCAAATCTTTGGTATACTCAATCAACTCTTCCTGAGTCCTATTCCCAATCTCCACTTTTTTCTGCACCAAAATAGGACCCGAATCGATGCCTTCATCCACAAAAAAGACGGAAACCCCCGTGTATTTTTCTTGATTTTTTAATACCCAAAAAGAAGGCATCAAGCCCCGATATTTCGGCAATAAGGCCGTATGTAAATTAATAGTCCCCCGCGTGGGAATACTTAATAAATCCTTTTTGAACACCTGATTGCCGCCAATGGAAATGAATAAATCCGCATTTAAATTTCGCAAAATAGCCAAATTCTCTGCAGAATTTATGAGACCTTCTAGGGGAATCAATGGGATATTTGCCTTCTGCAAAACCGATTTTACGGAATAGCCCGGCTTTAATTTGGCCAAAATAAACTTGAATGAAAAGTATATGAAAAACTCGAAGCCGAATACGGACCAAGTCTTCTTCATTTTATCCAAAAACGATTCCCGCTTACCAAAAGGAGACACTTCAAAAAGCACCGTCCCGATTAATTCCACATCCTTGGGCATTTCGTCTTGCAATTTTTGAATCGCTCGAGGTAAAAAGAATGGGTCATCCTGGGTTAATAAAACAATTCTCATAGGTTATTAAAATAGTTGATTGATTTTTCTTAGTGGTTTTAGGGTCAGGGTAAACCAATAGGGTTTCAGACCATTGATCGACCAAGCCATTCGGTCCTCGCGATTTGCTACCAGGCGATGCTTCCATGAGGCGGTACTCGTGCCCCCATTTCGCATGGTCATCAGGACTTTGGGTAGATAGGCCGCGCGCATCTTATTTTTATACAAGGCACGAAGCATCCATTCATAATCAGCGGAACACGTGAACTGAGTTAAATATGGCCCATTAGAATCTGCGGCTGATTTTTTGATATAAAAAGATAAATGCGGAGGCATCCAACCATATAGCCAGTTTTTGATCTGATATGCACCGGATTTCCAATAGCGAACAATGTGATTAGTATCTTCCGGATTTACATATTGCTTATCCCCGTATACTACTTCTACCTCATTCTGCGAAAATACAGCCACCACGGAGGAAATAACATCGTTCGAGGGATAAAAATCATCTGCCCCGATCATTCCAATGATATCCCCTTGCAAACGGGAAAGGCCCTTATTCATCGCGTCATAAATCCCGTGGTCCGGCTCGGAAATAAAGTGAATTTGATCCCCAAAAGACTGTAAAATTTCCAAAGAACCGTCCGTACTTCCGCCATCAATCACCCAATACTCCATCGAAGGATAATCCTGCGCGAGTACACTTTCGATGGTTTGGCGCAACGTAGCCGCTGACTGATACGAAACTGTAAGGATGGAAACTTTCAATGATTCAGATTAAAAAACAAAGATAGAAAATCAACTCATTATTTTTTTTATTGCTTTACTTGAATAAAATATATTTTTCTGTACCTTTGCAAACCCAATTCGATTCTATTGGGGATTTAACAATTAAATGAAATGAAAAGAACTTTCCAACCCTCGGTACGTAAAAGAAAGAACAAGCACGGTTTTCGTGAGCGTATGTCAACGGCCAACGGTCGTCGTGTATTATTAGCTCGTCGTGCGAAAGGCCGTCACAAGCTTTCAGTTTCTGACGAAAAGAGAGGAAAATAAGCCTTAGGTAAACGAAAGGCTAATTTCTGGCTCGCTGTTGCTTATCTAAAGTATTCTTGCCGTGAAATTCACTTTCCCAAAATCCGAGCGTTTAACGCAAATAAAAATTATTGATTCTTTGTTTCAAAAGGATAGTTCAATCGTAATTCAACGATTTGTCTATCCTTTTCGAGTTTTGTATCGGCAAACTCCTACCGCCGGCATCCAACCCCAGATCGTCATTTCAGTTCCCAAGCGAAAGTTTAAAAAAGCGGTCGACCGGAATTTAGTTAAACGGCGAATTCGCGAGGCTTATCGCCTAAATAAGCCAACTTTCCAGGGAGAAGGATTTGAAAAATTACCAGATATAATCGGATTTGTCTATATTGGTTCTGTGATCGAAGAATTCGACCTAATCCAAAAAAAGATGCGCCATATTTTACACGAATTCGCAAAACCCGCCAAAGCAAGCCATGAACAAAAAGCCTAACCTGCGAATTTGGATACTCAGCACCTGTCTGGCCTGCCTCTTGTGCTTGACCTTTGCCTTTCGAGGTCCGAGCGAACGGCTATTTGACATAGCCAAAAACCTAGACATTTATGCTTCCGTATTTAAGGAAGTAAATAAATTTTACGTGGATGAAGTCAATCCAAACGAAGCCATTCAAACATCCATCGATGCCCTTTTAAAAAGTTTTGACCCCTATACCGTCTATTATCCGGAGGATGAACTAGAGGATTTTATGACTATGACGACAGGGAAATACCAGGGGATCGGGATCATGTTAACCCATATCAATCATCGCTTTATTATCGGTTTCATCGACGAAGACAGCCCCGCTTCCAAAGCCGGCCTGGGCATCGGGGACGAAATCATGTCAGTAAATGGGGTTTCACTGGCCGACAAAGACGAAACCGAGCCAGGAAAACTAATCAAAGGACAAGCGGGGAGCTCTTTAACGCTAGAGGTCTTGCAGATAGGCCAAAATAAAAGCACCCAAATACGCCTAAATCGAGAAACAGTTCAAATCAAAAATGTGGTCTATTCCGGCATCATTCGACCGGGAATCGGCTATGTGTCATTGGAAGAATTCAACGCCTCCGCGGCCAAGGAATTAAAATCTTCGCTGCTCGATTTGAAACAAAAGGGGATGAAGCAATTAATCCTAGATTTACGAGATAATCCAGGTGGCTTATTGACCCAAGCGGTCGACATTTGCAATCTTTTTTTGGCGAAAGACACCAAAATCGTAGAAACCCGCGGGAAAGTAGAAGAATGGAACAAAACCTACGCAGCATTAAATAGCACGCTGGACGACCAATTACCCCTGATTATTTTAATCAACAACCATTCCGCCTCTGCCGCCGAAATCGTCGCTGGAGTCATGCAAGATTATGATCGAGCCGTGTTAATCGGCCAAAAAAGTTACGGAAAAGGCCTCGTCCAAGTGACCCGTGACCTACCCTATCGAACCAAAATGAAAATTACAACGGCCAAATATTACATCCCTAGCGGCCGGTGCATCCAGGCAATCGATTACCAACATAAAAATGCAGAGGGTGTCGCCCAAGCCTACCAAGATTCTACCATCAAAACATTCAAAACCAAACATGGTCGGAAAGTCAATGATGGCGGCGGTATTCAACCGGATATTTGGCTCAATAAAGATTCCTATTCTTCTTTTACCCAAGCACTTTTAAAACAACATGCGATTTTTCTTTTTGCCAATTATTACAAAAGCAAAAATCCTAAAATTGCTAGCCCTGATTCCTTTACTTTTTCAGAACAGGATTATGCGGAATTTCAAAATTGGTTAGGCCAACAAAAAATCAATTATGAAAGTCCCGTTGAAAAGCAAATCAAACAAAGTTTAGAATTAGCCAAAAAAGATCCGGCCTATGCCCAATTGGAAACGAGCCTTCAGCAGCTTAAGTCGGAATGGACTTCCTCCACGCAAAAGGAATTAATTGCGCATAAAAAAGAACTCATTTCCCTACTCGAGGAGGAAATTATTTTACATTATTACCTTCAAAAAGGAATCAATGAATGGTCCTTTAGCAAAGACCCTTTTATTTTAGAAAGTATCAAATTGCTCGAAGCGCCTCAAAAATTCAAAGCCATTTTAACAACAAAAAATTAACATGAGCCTGATTTTAAGCATCGAAACGTCAACGCCCCTGTGTTCCGTAGCTTTACACCGCGCCGGGGTTTTAGTGGGCACGCGAGAAAGTATCGAAGAAGGAGCGCATGCGAAGCAATTAACCCTTTTAATCGAGGCATTAATGTCCTCAGCGGAAATCACGGGCCATGACCTAGACGCGATTGCCATTTCCTTGGGACCCGGCTCTTATACAGGCTTACGTATCGGATTATCGACGGCCAAAGGATTATGTTTTGGCTTAGACAAACCCTTAATCGCCTTGGATACCTTGAAAATTCTGGCTTATGGGAGAAAAGGACAAAAATTCGACTATTTAATTCCCATGCTGGATGCCCGACGAATGGAAGTTTACACAGCCGTTTTTGAATCGAATAACCTGATTAATCATTTGGAAACCCAAGCGATGATTTTGGATGAAAATTCCTTGATTGAATTCACCGCCCGACCAAGTTTGATTTTTGGAAATGGCGCCATGAAGTGGAAGGAAGCCTTTTCTGAGATCAAGGGGGTTTTTGAGGCGGATGTGCCATATCCAGCAGCGCAATGTATGGGCGATTTGGCCTATCAGGCATTTTTGAACCAGGAATTTGAAAATATCGTTACCTTAGAACCGAATTACTTGAAGGAATTTCAAGGCACAAAACCAAAGGTAAAATAGCATGGACGAAATCATCAATAAAGTAGGCCAAAGCGGCTTAATCCAACTCGATCTGGAGGAACTCCGGCCCATTGGCGATCGCGTTTTTTTCGACCTTGCCCCATGTCTATTTATGGGTCTCGCCTTAAAAGAAAAGGATTTTAGAGCCTATATTCAAGCGCATGACTGGACGCAATACCAATCCAAACATGTAGCGGTAGGCTGTTCATTGGATGCCATCATCCCAACCTGGGCCTATATGTTAGTCGGCATTCATTTAGCACCTTTCGCAACCACCACCGTGTTTGGGACTTTAGCAGATTTAGAAAAAAGCCTATATGCAAAAGTCCTTCATTCTATGGATCTAGAGCCTTTTCGCGATGGTCGCGTGGTAATTAAAGGCTGCTCAAAAGAATCCGTCCCTACGGATGTATATGTGCAAATAAGTACGAAGTTTCAGCCGATCGTGAAGAGTTTGTTCTTTGGTGAACCATGCAGCACGGTCCCACTCTATAAACAGAAAAAGACGGTTTAACGCTGAAATTGTTCGAGGTATTTTTGAACTTTTTCTTGGTACAGCGGCCACAAATCCACTGGGACTTTTTGAAATAAGGCATTGTTTTCCTGTTGCTTTTTCAGGTAGGGCACTAGATTAGGTGGCGGGTTTTCACGCCATTTTTGTTGTGCATTTTTTGACTCCCGTTTGGGATCTTCGCCCTGTTCTTTTAATGCTTTTTCGGCTTGCATTAATTCAGGCATTAAGGAATTTTGACGTTGTTGTAAACCTTGATTCAAGCGTTTATTGATCAAATCCTCTTCGTTTTTATCCATGCCATCCATGAGCTTTTTAAGGACTTCCTGTAATTCCCCTTCCCCAGGATTTCCGCCCAATTGTTTCATCGCTTCCTGAATTTCCTGACGAATTCGCGCTTGTTCTTGGGCCATTTTAACCATTTCCTCGGTCGAAGGCGATCCCTTCCCTTGTTGCATTTCCCGAGTTTTTTGATTGAGTTTTTGTTGGCGCCCGGCCCACGAACCCTTCATTTTTTGTTTGGATTTTCCTTTTTTTCCGGGGTTTAACTGGGCTTGTTGTTGCTGCAATTGTTGGAGTAAATTCGACAACAAAAGAGCCAAATTATTCGTCGCCGCCATCGCTTGTTGCTGTCTCATTTCGGCCATATCAAATTTCCGTTCTTTGATATAACGAGCCGCATCGTTCATCCGGTTACGCATCTGAGTCGTTTCTTTAGTGATGACGGAGGAAAGAGGTAGTAATTTTTTCCCTAAACTGAGCAAGGTATCTTCGAGGACGCGGGCGGTTTCTGAAAGCCTGATTTGTTGCTGAGACGCCGTTTTACTCATTTGGCTGTGCATGAGTTTTTCTTGTTGAAACGACATCTGCAATAAATCATCTAGCACCAGGCGCAGCTGGTTCATATTCAAATCCAATTCCATACTTTCCGACTGCGTCCGTTGTTCCTCGAGACTTTTGGCTAGTTTTTTGAGATCCTGAACTGTTTTTTTCTGATCTGATGAATTCTTCGTTTTTTGAAGCTTTTCAAAATCCTGCTCGATTTCTTTCTCCAAAGGTTCCATCGCATCTAAGGCTTCTTTGTTTTCAGGCTTTTCTGTTTTCAATTCATCGAGCGCACTTTCATGTTGACGAAATTCCTGGGCCAATTTTTGTAATTCTTCAGCAGACTTCGCCTGAACGAGATCTAGCTTTTCTTGTTTTTCGGCCATTTCATTAATCCCTTGAATGGCGTCTTCCAACATCTTATCTGCTTTCAAATCCTTATAAAACTGTGCCAAACGCTTTAATTCTAGGGCACGATTTTTCTCGGTTTGTTGCTTTTGCTGAATGGATTTTTGCCAGGAACTTTCTATTTCAGGATTATTTTTAGGCGCTTCCGTTTCACTTAATTCTTCCATCAGTTTTTGCAAATCGGCCATTTTTTGCATCCAAAGCTCCGACGGTTTTTGGAAACTAAAGGTTTGTCCTAACCAGCGATCCTGCAAGGCCTTTAATTCGGCCAATGTTTTTTTCAATTCCGCATCTTTTTGCCTAATCTCATCCAAGGTTTTTTGATTGATTTCCTTGCCCAATTGCGCACGTTTCATCGCCTCATCCAATTCCTTTTTAAGCCCCTGTGCTTTTTCAAGGGCATTCGAAAGCGATTTCTCCATTTGCGCGAACTCGGAATTAACGTGTTGATTCAATTGCGCTAGCTCCGGAAAAGTCCAAAGGACCTGCGCCGTTTTCGTCCATTTAGGCCCATGCAGACCATCGTTGTCCGCAACTCGGAAATAATAGGCGATTTGTGCTCCGGGCCTTAGCGACAGAGAATCAATCCGGAAAATATGCATGAATGTCGCACGATCTTTCCCCTTCTGAAAAGCGATTTCCTGTCTTTTCCATGTGGACCATTTGCTTTGTTCATTCGCCCGGTGTTGAAAAAGCATTTGAATTTGAGTCAAGCCATAATCATCTGAGGCGAGCCCTTTAAAAACGAAAAACCGATAAAATAGGGTGTCCAAGGTCGTTTGAATTTCGACATTCGGTTTGGCATCCGGAGTCACCTTGATATTTTGTTTCGGCGCCCATTGAGGAGGAAGCATGGGATGTGTTAACCCAAATTGAATCTCGCTCGTCGCAGTAAATGTTTTTTCATAGACGTAGGGCTGCGAAATGATGGATTTGCTGAGTTTGAGGGCTTTTTCATGGGCTAATTGAACCTCCATCCCGTTTTCGTTTTCAGCTTTCATTGTCCAACGAATTTTGCTGCCTTCTGGAATTTCCATGGAGGATAATTGTTGGGTTTTCTCCATGCCACGATTTAAATAGGCGGGAAAAATCACTTGGGTTTCCACCTGAACCAAGGCCGGTCTTCGCAGAACTTCTAAGGTTTGAGGCTCAGAAAAATAACCTCCTGCCTCGAATTGGAACATTTGATTTTGAGAACCCACCGACAAAAGGACCCGAAAGCCCCCCGAATATAGTTCCATCGGAATTTTTTCTTCCTTCCAAATCACAAAAGCTTGGCGTGGCAAATCTTGTCCTTTTAATTGCATCCGCAATTCAAAATTTTCACCTGCGATGGCGTGGAGGTTTGGATTTAGAATCTGAAATGAAAAGGGCAATTCTTTTGGATATTGGAAATCATAATGAAGAATTCGTACGCTCGGCTTTTGGATAATAGAAGGGTTCCACACGTTCACAATCAAGGTAAAAAAACTGACCGAAAGCAATCCGATGAGATAGGCTTTGAACTCCTTTTTACTGATGAATTTGCCAAAATCATAGGTTTTTACATCTTCGATTTTTTGAAAAATAGCTGCCTCGAGCAAGGGTGATTGATTGGC
>Ga0164294_10001477_pt1 | contig 21825 bp, 18 predicted proteins | sample GEODES005metaG_FD_111479 | JGI IMG/M metagenome (GOLD analysis project Ga0164294, IMG submission 111479) | Oligotrophic lake water microbial communities from Sparkling Lake, Wisconsin, USA - GEODES005 metaG | ecosystem: Environmental > Aquatic > Freshwater > Lake | place: USA: Sparkling Lake...
GGAGAAAAAATTGATGTGCTGCGTACGCCCGGGTGTCTTGGAGGCGAAAGCCAGCTTCTTTTGGTTACAAAGCAGATTAATCGCCGTAGATTTGCCCGCGTTGGAGCGGCCGGCAAAGGCAATCTCCGGAACATTAAGTAATGGTAAATCCCCGAGGCGATTGACCGTAGTGAAAAAGCGAGCTTGCCAGAGTAGGGACATGACGGTGCCCTGATGGATCAGGGGCAAGATAAGGGGTGCCATTGTAGTACAATGTCAGCCTGTTATCGGTACTGAAAACAGCTTGTTCAGTTGGTCAGGCGAGCGTTATCAGAAACCGCAAAAAAATCCATCTCCATTTCCGGGTGTTTGAATGAATCGTGCTCTACCAATGTTCGCTAAGTTCGTCTGCTTTGCGCTGATGAGTTTGTCTGTTGCTTGGGCTAATGAAGAGAAAGCGCCAGCGGCTGCTGATCCTGCCAAGGGCAGCACTCTGTATTCGAATGGCGATCCATCGCGCGGTATTTTGGCGTGCGTCGCATGTCATGGTGCGGCGGGCAATTCGACCATTACTCAAAATCCTAAGCTGGCTGGCCAACACGACGCCTACACTCAAAAGCAATTGCACAATTTTAAAGGGCCGGATCGCAACAACGCGATCATGACCGGGATTGCTAAAGCTCTGGGTGAAGATGACGTGCGTAATATTGCTGCTTACCTTGAGCAGCAAAAACCGGCTCCAGGTTCAGCGCGTAATAAAAACACCGTTGATCTCGGCAAGAAAATTTATCGTGCCGGCATCGCTGAAAAACAGGTTCCTGCCTGTGCGGGATGTCATGGTCCAAATGGTGCAGGTATTCCCGCTCAGTATGCGCGCTTAGCAGGTCAGCATCAGGATTACACCATCGCTCAATTGACGAATTTCCGCACCGGCACACGTGCTAATAGTGCACAAATGACAGCCGTTGGTAAGCGTATGTCTGACGAAGAAATGCAGGCAGTTGCAGACTATATTGCGGGCCTCAGATAATCGTTCGTTAGCGCGATAGGTATTTAACAGTACTGCGGTATCAGTACAGCGCGACAAATTCGATACAAAGGGGTGGCCGATGCCGCCCCTTTTTTTATTAGTGCTCAGCTAAATAAAAAGTAAATGAGATGAACGTAAGCACCGAAGGCATAGTTTTACAAACCCGACGCCGTTGGGTGTCGGATATCGTCGAGCTACTATCGTCGATGCGGTTCTCAATTAGCCTGTTAACCGTCATTTGTATCGCGTCCGTCATAGGCACCGTGGTGACTCAAAACGAGCCCATGTCTAATTACGTGAATCAGTTCGGGCCATTTTGGTCCGACATCCTAGGTCGGTTTTCGATTTATTCAGTGTATGCGGCGTGGTGGTTTTTGTTGATTATGGCCTTCCTGGTCACATCGACTTCATTGTGTATTGCGCGTAATGCACCCAAGATGATCGCTGACATGAAGAGTTGGCGCGAGAGTGTGCGAGAGCAGTCACTGCGTAACTTTCATCATCGTGTGGAATGGAGTTCGGCGAATAGTCGAGAAGCTTTCGCACAGGAAGTCGGGCGTAAGGTGGCATCTAAGGGCTACCAATGGAAGCTTGTCGAAAAAGACGGTGCGACATTGCTGACCGCTAAGCAAGGCGCAGCGAATAAGTTAGGCTATATTTTTGCCCACTCAGCCATCGTGATTATCTGTATTGGTGGTTTGCTCGACTCGAATATTCCTATCGGTATTCAGCAATGGTTGTATAACAAATCGCCATTTATAGGTAATGGCATCATCGCTGAAATCCCTGCAAAACATAGACTGGGTTTGGGTAACCCTTCTTTTCGTGGAAACACCTTTGTTCCAGAGGGAGCGAGTAGCAATACCGCCATCATTCCAGTGGGTGAAGGAGTGATGATTCAAGAGTTACCTTTCACTTTGCAGTTGAAGAAATTCGTAATCGATTTTTATTCGACGGGCATGCCCAAGCTTTTTGCTAGCGAAGTGTTAGTCACGGATCCTGAAACAGGAAAGACGTTTCCAGCCACAATCAAGGTGAATGAGCCTTTGATTTATAAAGGAATGGCGGTTTATCAATCCAGCTTTGAGGATGGCGGAAGTCATCTCAAGTTGGTAGGGTTTCCAATGAAAGGCCCAAATAATCAACAGTTCCAAGTCGAAGGTGAGGTCGGACGATCTACTCCACTGTTAGGTAGTACGGGCAGTGAGTATGTGATTGAGTGGTCGGGTTTTCGGCCATTTAATGTTGAAAACACGTCCGCGGCAAATGGTCAGGACGTACGTGCGGTAAATCAGAGCAAGGGTTTTAGCGAAAAATTCACCACCAAGTTGGATGAGCAATTAGGATCAGCCGCGAAAAACAAAAAAACAAAAGATCTTAAAAATGTGGGGCCTAGCGTTCAATACAAATTACGTGACAAGACAGGGCAGGCACGCGAATTTAATAACTACATGCTGCCTGTAACTATCGATGGCGCAGAAATTTTTCTGGCAGGTTTGCGCGATTCACCTGCCGATGGTTTTCGTTATTTGCGTATTCCAGCGGATGAAAAAAACTCCATGAATGAGTGGATGCGTTTGCGTGCTGCATTAAGTGATTCAGGACTGCGTGAAAAAGCCGCAATTCGTTACGCTGAAAAAGTACCACTTGATGCGAAATCCAATGCTAACTTGCGCGAGCAGCTCAAAGCATCATCTGCGCGCAGCTTGAATGTATTTATTGGTGACCGCGAAGCTTCGGGATATGTGGCGATTGCACGTTTCATCGGCAAATTACCGGAAGATCAACAAGAGAAGGCAGCTGACCTTTTCATGAAGATACTTAACGGTAGTTTGTGGGAGTTGTGGCAAATTGCGCGCGAAAAAGAGGGTCTGCCACTCATGACGGCGGATGAAAAAAATGGCCGTTTCTTGCAGTTAGCAACCAATGCAATGGCGGATGCTTTTTTTTATGATGCGCCCATCATGTTGCAATTGCAGGGATTTGAGCAAGTAAAGGCATCGGTATTCCAAGTGACGCGCTCTCCCGGAAAAAACGTGGTTTACCTGGGTTGCTTATTCTTGGTATTGGGTGTGTTTGCCATGCTCTATGTGCGTGAGCGACGTTTGTGGGTGTGGATTCGCTCCGATGCAGAGGGTGGAAGCCATGCCTTGATGGCGATGAGCACGCAACGCCGCAGCCTAGACTTTGACAAAGAATTTGAGCAATTAAAGGGCGATCTAACGCGTTCCTGAGCCTGCCCCTGATTACAACCTGGGTAATCAGCAGCGTCGTTGGGCCTGCACTATACTTGTCGCACTTGCATAGCTTGCCTTACGCGGAGAGAAATAATGGAGTTGACCCAAAATCCTTCTTACACTGAAACGACCAGCCTGCTGAAAAGTCGCACATGGTTTGACTGGCTTTTCTTAGCTGTTTTAGCGGTCGGTGCTTTGTTCGCATTGAATCGTTATGGTGAGTTCATGGATATCTATGAAAAAGGTATCTTGCTCGCTGCAGTGCCGACCTTTGTTTGGCTCGGCTGGTATTGGCGACCAGTGCGCTTACTGATGCTATCGATAGGTGCATTGTCACTGTGGACGATTGCTCAGTACGGTGGCAATCTCGAGATGGCGCAATCGCGTTTCTTGCTCAAATATTTGTTCTCTAGTCAGTCGGCCATCCTGTGGATGAGCATGTTGTTTTTCTTGTCGACGATTTTTCACTGGGGTGGTTTGCTGGCACGAACCGATTTTGGTTCAGCGGTGGGTAGTAAATTATGCTGGGCTGCGATCTTGATGGGATTCACCGGCATGATGGTTCGCTGGTACGAATCGTATTTGCTGGGTGCCGATATTGGTCATATTCCAGTTTCTAATCTGTATGAAGTCTTTGTTTTGTTTTGTTTGATTACTGCGTTGTTTACCGTTTTCTATGAAGAGAAATATGCGACGAGACAGGTAAGTGCCTTCATTCTTCTCATCATCTCTGCCGCGGTTGGTTTTCTTCTGTGGTACATGAGCAGCCGTGATGCACAAGAAATTCAACCATTGGTACCTGCATTGCAGAGTTGGTGGATGAAGATCCATGTGCCCGCCAACTTTATCGGTTACGGAACCTTTGCGTTAGCAGCGATGGTTGGTATTGCTTATCTTGTTAAGTCTAAGGGTGTGTTTGTTGATCGATTGCCGCCGCTCGAGGTGCTTGATGACATCATGTACAAAGCCATCGCAGTCGGCTTTGCATTTTTCACCATCGCGACTATTCTGGGTGCCTTGTGGGCAGCCGATGCATGGGGCGGCTATTGGTCATGGGATCCCAAAGAAACCTGGGCGCTGATTGTCTGGCTAAATTATGCCGCGTGGTTGCACATGCGTTTGATGAAGGGTTTGCGCGGTCAAATTGCCGCTTGGTGGGCGGTGATTGGTTTGCTGGTCACGACCTTTGCTTTCCTGGGAGTGAATATGTTCCTCTCTGGTTTACATTCTTACGGTGAATTGTAAAAGTATAAAAAGGCTGCTGATTGCAGCCTTTTTTAGTTAAAGTCTACTGGTGATTTTCTGAAGATGGAGTTCCTATGCTAATCAAGAGATCTCGTTTGATTCAAATCCCCGGGTCTGAGATTACGCCGCAGCGGCTGGTTGAATCGCGACGTTTGTTCATGCATCAGCTAGCCGCAGGTGCGTTGACAGCGAGTAGTTTTGCCACCAACGCCTTGTCCGCAGAAAATACGCGCCCTCGACTAAGTGCTACGCCGAATCCGGCTTTTACAGCGAAGGACACGCCGACAAAATTTGACGATGCGAGTTCGTACAATAATTTTTATGAGTTCGGTACCGACAAGGGCGATCCCATGTTGTATGCCGGCAGCTTAAAAACGCGTCCGTGGACTATCAAGATTGATGGAGAGGTTAAAAAGCCACTCACCTTAGACATCGATGCTCTAATGAAGCTAGCGCCCTTAGAGGAACGTTTATATCGGTTACGGTGTGTCGAAGGTTGGTCGATGGCCATACCTTGGATTGGATATTCGCTCTCCGAGTTGATTAAAAAAGTAGAGCCAACGGGGAATGCCAAATACGTAGAATTTACGTCCCTCGCCGATCCCGCTCAAATGAAAGGCGTCAACAGCCGTGTACTCGACTGGCCGTATGTGGAGGCCTTGCGAATCGACGAAGCGAATCATCCATTGACGCTGCTTTGTGTGGGTATGTACGGCCAGACATTACTTAATCAAAATGGCGCACCGGTGCGCGTCGTCGTGCCTTGGAAATATGGTTTTAAATCCGCTAAATCGATAGTGCGGATACGTTTTACAGAACAGCAGCCTAAAACCGCCTGGAATAAAACCGCCCCTGAAGAATATGGCTTTTACTCGAATGTGAATCCTGAGGTGGCACATCCGCGTTGGTCGCAAGCGACCGAGCGCCGTATCGGTGAAGACGGATTGTTTACGCGCAAACGTAAAACCTTGATGTTTAATGGCTACCCCGAAGTCGCATCGCTGTATTCGGGTATGGATTTGAAAAAATTCTACTAATCCTAAGCGTCAATGCGGAACCTCACTGCCGCTCATAGTAAGCGAGTCAAGCTCGTTATCTTTTTGCTGGCGTTGCTGCCTCTGCTGCGATTGATAGAGCGTGGCGTGCACGACAATCTGAGCGCCAATCCGCTCGAATTTATTACTCGTGCGACCGGTGATTGGGCGATGTATTTTCTTTGTTTAACCCTTTTAATTACACCCTTGCGTCGTTTAACTCAGATGAACTGGTTGCTGCGACTGCGGCGTTTACTTGGCTTGTATGTTTTCTTCTATGCAGTTTTACATTTCCTGTGTTTTCTTTGGTTCGATCATTTTTTTGATCTGGAAGAAATCGGCAAAGACATACTGAAGCGACCATTTATTGCTGTCGGCTTTACGGCGTTGGTATTGCTAGTACCGTTAGTCGTAACGAGTACCGATCGCATGATGCGGCAGCTGGGTCGGTGGTGGGGCAGGCTGCATCGCCTGATTTATGTCGTAGCGCTGCTGGCTGTTTTACATTTTTGGTGGATGAAATCGGGCAAGAATAATCTTCAAGAGCCTATGATCATAGCGCTTGTGATGATATTGCTATTGGGGTCGCGCTTAGTGTTTTTATGGCGCTCTCGTCGAACGCCAGCCACAGTGGCTTAGTCTGATTCAGTCAGACTTAGATATTTTCTAAGGCAAACAGATCAGACGATTTTTCGCGTTTGCGTATCAATCGGAATTGATCACCATCGACCAGCACTTCGGCTGCTCGGCCGCGCGTGTTGTAGTTCGAAGCCATGGTCATGCCATACGCACCCGCGGACATAATCGCGAGCAAATCCCCCGACTCTACAGCGAGTGTACGATCGCGAGCTAGCCAATCACCAGATTCACAGACCGGTCCAACTACGTCGTAAATTTTTGGTGATTCGGATCGTTGATTGATGGGCTGTACGCCATGCCAGGCTTCGTACATTGCTGGGCGCATCAGGTCATTCATCGCAGCATCCACCACAGCAAAATTTTTATTGCCGCCGTGTTTAAGATATTGGACTTCTGTAATTAGAACGCCTGCATTGCCTACAATAGAACGGCCTGGTTCAAACAGTACAGTAATGGGCTTGTTGTTGTAGTTAGCTGCACGCCATTGATCGATGCGTTTAAAAAGGCGGCCCAAATAATCACCCACTGCTACAGGTTGTTCCTGATCGTAGGTGATACCGATACCACCACCAATATCTAAGTGGTGCAGTTCAATACCAGCTGCATGTAATTGATCGGCTAGTTCAATCACTTTATCTAAGGCTTCAAGTAGCGGCGCATCATCTAAGAGTTGCGAGCCGATGTGACAGTCAATACCCGTCACTTCAAGGTGGGGTAATCCAGCGGCTACACGGTAGGTTTCAAGCGCATCTTCGAACGCGATACCGAATTTATTCTCTTTTAGGCCGGTAGAAATATACGGATGCGTTTTGGGGTCGACATCGGGATTCACGCGCAGCGACACGCGCGCACGTTTACCCATACTTGCGGCCACGTCGTTTAAACGATGCAGTTCAGGAATCGATTCCACGTTAAAGCAGAGGATCTCGTGTGATAACGCAAGTCGCATTTCATCGCGTGACTTGCCCACGCCCGAAAAAATAACTTTTTTCGTGTCACCTCCGGCGGCGATCACGCGCTCTAATTCACCGCCTGAAACAATATCAAAGCCCGAGCCCAGTTTGCTTAGTAGACTAAGCACTGCCAGATTAGAGTTCGATTTAACCGAGTAGCAAACAAGCGCGCCTTTGTTACCTCTGCCATGCTGCTGGCACGCCGTTGCATACGCAAGGAAGTTTTCTGTCAAACTGGCGCTGGAGTAGATGTAGGTTGGAGTTCCAAACTCTGCAGCGATGCGATCAAGCGCAGTTTGTTCGGCATGTAATTTACCGTTTGTATAAGTAAAGTGCGACATGATCAAGGCTAGCGGGATTGGGACGAAGAGTAACTACCCCCAGCGTCTTCCGAGGGTTGATTTTTGGGTGGTGCACTGTCAGGTAAATACAGAGGCCCAGTTTGACCACAGGCGCTTATGCCTGTAATCAAAAACGCCGCTAGAATCACGCGCAAAGTGGTCATGAATGAAAAAAACTGGGTTTTAGTTTCGCAAAAAACGACTAAGTGGAGTGTAGCATGACCGAATCGGAGTACTTGGTGCTGGCTGAAGCCGTGCTGAATGATATTGAAATTAGACTAGAACAGATTGCCGATAGTAGCGACGTTGATATTGAATGCAGCCGAAGTGGGAATGTGTTGGAAATTGAATTCATCGATACGGATTCAAAAATCATTGTCAACACACAAGCGCCCATGCAGGAAATATGGATGGCAGCACGCACGGGCGGATTTCACTACCGATTTAACGGCCAGCAGTGGTTAGATACTCGCGATGGGTCGGAGCTTTACGCTGCGCTGTCAAAAGTCGCGTCCTTGCAGGCGGGTAGTCCTATCACGCTCTAACGGGCTCTGTTTTTTGAGACCGTTGCTATCAGAATAATTCGCTCTTTTGTCCTTCTTCCGTTTTTTCTGGCGGAGGCTTGGACTCAGACGGAGGGGAAATTCCTAGTGATCCTACGCCGCCCGTGTCTGAATTTTCTGAATAAATATAGTCACCCCCTGTGATGGTAATTCCCGTGGGGGTTTCGCGCTCAACCGTAGCAATTCCGGGCAGGGCTTTTTGCATATAGCCTATCCAAATAGGCAGTGCGAGTCCGCCACCTGTTTCGCGATTGCCCAGATTTTTCGGTTTATCAAAGCCTATCCACGCAACGCCAACTAACTTGGGATGGTAGCCCGCAAACCACGCATCAATCGAATCGTTAGTCGTACCGGTTTTGCCGGCAATATCGCTACGCTTTAATGACAATGCTCGCATAGCTGTTCCGTGCTTGATCACGTCTTTCAACATACTGTCGATCAAAAATGCATTGCGCGCATCGATGATACGAAGATTTTCGTCCCCTGCTTTTTCAGGAGTGACTTGGAATAGCGTCTTGCCATTGTTATCGGTGATTTTTGAAATCAAGTAGGGATTAATTTTGTAGCCGCCGTTCGCAAATACGGCATAAGCCCCCGCTAATTGCAGCGGAGTGACAGCACCTGCACCAAGGGCTAATGTCAGATACGGTGGATTTTTTTCTGGATCAAATCCAAAACGAGTCACGTACTCTTGAGCGTAGGCAGGGCCGATATGATCAAGGATACGGATGGAAATCATGTTCTTCGACTTTGATAGGCCTTTGCGCATCGACATCGGGCCTTCATATTTGTTGTCGTAATTTTTGGGTTCCCACGCTTGGCTACCCGTTTGTGAGGCGTCGTAAGTAATCGGTGCGTCATTAATGACGGTGCCTGGTGAGAGTCCCTTTTCCAGTGACGCTGAATAAATAAATGGTTTGAAGGAGGAGCCCGGCTGGCGCCAGGCTTGCGTAACATGGTTGAATTTATTACGGTTGAAGTCAAAGCCGCCGACTAACGCGCGAATCGCACCATCTTCTGCGCTGGCCGAGACAAAGGCTGATTCGACCTCAGGTAATTGAATAATTGCCCAGCCATTGCCTTCTTGCATGACACGAATAATCGCTCCGCGTCGTATGCGTCGATTCGCAGGTGTTTTATCTGTTAGTGCACTGGTAGCCATTCCAAGACCCGCGTCTTGGATGGTAATTTCTTCGCCCGATGCCAGTAAGGCGCGAACACTCTTAGGTGTAGCCGTCAACACAACTGCCGCTACGATGCCATCGCTGTCTGGATGTTCTGCTAATTCGGATTCAATCGACGCCTCGGCTTCCCCTTTATCAGCCGGGATATCCATGTAGCCTTCGGGACCGCGGTAGACCTGACGCTTTTCATAATCCAATACTCCACGGCGTAGCGCGAGGTAGGCAGCATCCTGGTCGGCCTTGGTGATGGTGGTAAAAACATTCAGGCCGCGTGTGTAGGTTTCTTCTTTGAATTGGTCATACACCATTTGCCTGGCCATCTCGGCCACGTACTCGGCATGGACGCCAAATTCATTGCTATCCATTTTGATTTTTAGTTGCTCATCGCGCGCCTGCTCATATTGAGCGGTCGTGATGTAGCCGAGATCATGCATGCGTTGCAGGATGTATTGCTGGCGAGCTCTGGCTCGTTTGGGATTGACTACCGGATTATTCGCTGAAGGTGCCTTGGGGAGGCCAGCTAACATCGCGGCTTCGGCGATGGTGATGTCGTGCAGTTTTTTCCCGAAATATATTTGCGCTGCAGATGCGAAACCATACGAGCGCTGTCCCAAATAGATCTGGTTCATGTAGAGCTCAAGAATCTGATCCTTGGTCAGATTTTTTTCTATCTTCCAAGCGAGTAGAACTTCGTACAACTTGCGTTTAACAGTTTGTTCGCTACTTAGGAAAAAATTTCTTGCAACTTGCTGCGTGATAGTCGATGCGCCTTGCCGACTACCGCCCATCGCATTATGTAATGCGGCGCGCAGTATGCCCCAGTAATCGACACCACCATGTTCGTAAAAACGATCATCTTCGATGGCCAATACGGCTTGTTTCATTACTTTTGGAATGTCTTTGTAACGAACTAAGCTGCGTCGCTCTTCGCCAAACTCACCGATCAACATGTTATCGGCAGAAAAGACCCTCAGCGGCATCTTAGGCTGGTAAGTCGCAAGGGAATCGATATCGGGCAGATTCGGGTAGGCCATCATCATCATGAAGCTGACGAGCAATATCCCAATCACTGCCAGACCGGTAAGCACGCCAAAAATACTTAGCGCAAGCTTGATCGGTGCAGGCAATCGATCCCGGCGGGGACTGGCAGGTGAATTTCCTTCTGGAGCATTTGAATTCATGCGGGAAGTAGTAAGAAAGCGCTCATGCGCTTGATGGCACCCATTATAGCGTTTCAACAATCGAACTTTCATGTCGGCAGAATTGTTGAACGCTTTATTGCTTTGTATAGCTAGTAATCAGACTAAGAGTGAACTTAGTGGGCGCATTACGTCAGGATTTGACAACGCATGCAGGACTTTTCTTTACAGCTAAAAAAGGAGCTTGTTAGCATCGACAAAATTTTTAAAAATGCAACGATCTCGATGAAGGTATGGTTTGAGAATTGGACTTCTAAAGGCTTTTTTAGCGCAGCATTCGACCCCGCTATTGGGTATCGATATCAGCTCCGCTGCAATACGTGTCATTGAGTTGGCACGTTTGTCTGATGGTTGGCGTGTAGAGCACTACGCCGAGCATGAATTGCCTCGAGCTGTCATGCGTGAAGGCAGCATCGTTCAGGTCGATCAAATCACCCAAGCCTTAAGTGATGTCATACAAAAATCAGGTAGCCGTCTAAAAGAGGCTGCTATGGCGCTGCCACCGGGGCTGGTTATTCGAAAAATGCTGACGCTGCCGGATGATCTGTCTGAAGATGAAATTGAATTGCAGGTTGAATCGGAAGCTGCACAAAATTTACCTTTCCCCCTCAATGAATTAAATATTGATTTTGGTGTTGTAGGTCCATCAGCCGGAAATCCTGGGAATGCCGACGTCATTTTGGTGGCGACACGCAAAGAAACTATTGCAGAGCGTCTGGAAATAGCGCAAGCCGTCGGTATTCGAACAGCGGTGATTGATATCGAGTCGCAGGCCTTGATGGCTGCATTAAATTCAACGAAGAATTCAGTGGACAACCTTGTTGCTACACGCGCTCAAGCCGTTTTGCAAATCGGACGTGATTCGAGTTACTTTTTTGTCGAAAATCATCGAACCCTTATATTTGAGCATGAATTAAATATAGGCTTTCAAAGGCTACAGAAAGATCTCGATCGACATCCTGATCAGGTTGTGGCTACCACTAAAGCTTTCTGCGCTGCTGTCTGTCAAGAATTCAAGCGTGCATTACAGATGTATTCAACAACATCGCAGCATGTGCCTATCGATAAATTTTTCCTGTCTGAGCAAGAACAGAGCTTGCTTCGATTGCCATCCATGATGCAGGAGCAATTATCGATTATTGCTGAATTCGCCAATCCTTTCGCCGAAATGAAATTTTCTACCTCTATCAATAAATCCAAGCTTCAGACGGATGCTTCTTCATGGTTAGTTGCCTGTGGGCTTGCAATGGCTGATAAAACTTCATGATGCGATTTAATTTTTTACCTTGGCGTGAAGAAAGACGTCTTCAAAAGAAGGCCACTTTTAATCGACTGGCGTCCTTGCACTCAGCGTCGTTTTGGTGGTTTGGATAGTGAATGAAGATAAATTAAGCATGCAATCAGAAAGAAATGCACTGCTAAATTCAGAAATAAAAATTCTTGATATAAAAATTCAAGAAATCAGTAATTTAAATCAAGAAATCGATGCATTACAAGCTCGACAAACTGCAGTAGAAAGATTGCAGACGAATCGCAATCAGCCGGTTTACCTATTGAGTTTTTTGTCAGAGAAAGTGCCCAATGGAATTATGCTGAAATCTTTAAAGCAAGGCGATCAAATCATTTTATCTGGATTTGCTTTATCGAATGCACGCGTTTCAGAGTTATTACGCAATTTAAGTGATTCACCTAATCAATTAGGTTTGGGTCCGCCAGAATTAATCGAAATCAAATCGGCTACTTATAGCTCAGGAAAAGACAGTAGAAAATTATTTGATTTCACTGTCGCCATTCCAAACCTGGTTCGGTAAAGCTAATGATGAAAAATAATAAAGCTCTACTCAATAAGGTGCAGGTTATACAAGCATGGGGGCAACAGTACACGCAATTACGAGGGCGCCACCCGGGGTTGTGGCCTGTTGCCCCAAGAATCACTTTGTTCGCGGTACTTCTGTTTGGCGTAATCGCCGCTGGTGCGTGGTTGTGTTGGATTGATCAATGGGAAATACTCAATCACGAGCGCGCTCAAGAGAGCGAGTTACGCACGTTGTTTCGTCACAAAGTCGGGCAAGCACAAAATTTAGAAGCGTTAAGGCAGAAGAAAGCCGCTGTATCAGACAGGGTAGAAGCACTTGGGAGACAACTGCCAGGCAAATCCGAGATGGATGCAATGCTCTCAGAAATCAATCAAGCCGGCACAGGTCGTGGATTACAGTTTGAGTTATTCAAACCGGAGCAGCTGCGATTGCGTCCCTATTATGCGGAGCTTCCTATTGCTATCAAGCTAGTTGGTAATTATCACGCTCTGGCAGGTTTTGTTAGTGATATCGCCAATCTTCCTCGTGTAGTCACCATCGACCATTTGGTAATTAATCAGCAAAAAGAAGGCGTGCAGTCATTTGAGGCCATTGTTCACACCTATCGTTATCTCGATAAAGAAGAGGCGAGTGAGCAAGCGAAACGCTTGTTAGCTAGTCAGAAAAAAACTAAATGAAAAATAGGCTTTGGAGAATTCAGGAGCAGGCGAATCATGCATGCGCACAGAGTTTTTTTGGTAAACGAGACGACGATTTTATTAATTATTTTCTGAGTAATTTTTTAACTACGTTAATTCGCGCCATAGTGATTTGTACTTTGCTCAGCCTAGCTGCTTGTGACGCCTCGGGCGACGAAAATCTAAGTGAGTGGATGGCTACTGTTCGCCGCACCGCACACACTAGCCCGTTGACATTACCCGCGCCACTGACGATGAAAACTTTTATCTATGAGCCGCCGGGGCAAGTGGATCCTTTCGATACGTCAAAGATATCAATGCTGCTCGATATCTCAGACCATGCAGGTGTTCGTCCCGATTTGAAACGGTCGCGTGAACCTCTCGAATCTTATCCGTTGGATCAGTTTCGCATGATCGGTAGTCTGGGTCGGCCAGGCCAAAGCGTAGCATTAGTAGAAGTTGGAAAAATTTTGTATCAACTACGTAAAGGCAATCACATTGGTCAAGATCTGGGTGAGGTGATCGCTATTATGGATGGCTCAATTGAGATTGAAGAAACGATTCAAGAAGCGAATGGGACGTGGGTAAAGCGACGAGTGCAGCTATCGATGCGGGAGGCCAAATGAAAATAGAGCAACCATGGCTACACTTAAAATGTTTGATGTTAGTTTTTTTTGTCATGATGACTGGACATGTTCAGTCAGTTGACAAAGAATCGGAAGCCGATTTAGGCCAAAATCTCAATGCAATTACCGCTATCGATGTGGCGCGTAGCGGTACGCAACAGCAGTTGCGTATCAGTTTTAAACAATTACCAACGATTACACCGATAAGTTTTACAACGCAAAATCCTCCGCGTGTTGTATTCGATTTTGCAGAGACCGCTAATGCGACAGGTCAGCTGCGACGAGTTTTGGATAGTGGGGACCTGCGTCACGTCGATATTATTCAGGTGGCAGGCCGTACACGACTAGTCATTGCATTAAAACGACCCCTGGTCTTTTCAACGCGCGCTCAAAATCAAGAATTGATAGTCACTTTGTCTGAGCCGAATAGTGCTTCATTGGCGTTAGTGAAATCCAATGGTGAAGCCTCAAGTACTCTAGCTAGTGAGAAAAATACGATATTGGATATTGATTTTCGGCGTGGCGGTGGTGAAACAGGGCGCGTGATTATTGATCTTGCCAGATCTCAGTCTGCTGTTGATGTGCGTAGGCAAGGGCAGACCGTGGTGATTGATTTCATGAAAACCACTTTGCCCGATGTATTGCGACGTCGGCTGGATGTGAAAGATTTTGGCACACCGATACAAATCGTCAGTACTAGTGCGCAGTCTGACATGGTGCGCATGGTCATAGAACCAACGGGGCAATGGGAGCATCTGGCCTGGCAGGCGGATAAGCGCTTGGTGGTTGAGGTGCGCCCTATCAAAGCTGAGCAAAGTAAATCTTCTAATGCAGGACGTGGCTACCGTGGCGATAAGTTATCACTGAATTTTCAAAATATTGAAGTCAGAGCATTGCTGCAAGTCATCGCTGACTTTACTGGTTTTAACGTGGTGGCAAGCGATAGTGTGAGCGGTCAGCTGACCTTGCGATTAAAAGATGTGCCCTGGGATCAGGCTTTAGATATTGTGATGCAAGCTAGGGGCTTAGATATGCGCAAGAACGGTAATGTGCTTTGGATAGCACCCAAGGATGAGTTGTTAACCAAAGAGCGTCTGGAACTCGAGCAGCGCGCGCAGATTTCTGAGTTGGAACCGTTGGTGACCGAGACCTTTCAACTTAACTATCAAAAAGCAGATGCTTTTCGTCAGGTTTTTGGACTCGATGGTCAGGTAGGACGTGGCAGCATTTTGTCCCGACGTGGAAGTGCCTCTTCAGAGCCGCGAACAAATAAACTATTTATTACCGACACGCCGAGTCGCTTAGATGAAGTTCGCAAATTAATATTACTCACCGACATACCTACGCGGCAGGTGATGATAGAGGCACGTATTGTTGAGGCAGATGATAGGTTCAGTAGAAATCTAGGAGCGAGGTTAGGATTTACCGACTTGAATGCCAGTCGCTCTGGAACGCCCGGAATCAACCTGCCTGGCTCATCCCGACTAGCGCTGACCGGTAATTATGTAGGCGTGGGCGAGCAGACGGCGCAGATAAACGCCACGGCGGGAAGCTACGTTCCTAATTCCCAGTTTGTCAGTATACCCGCCTCGTCTATTAATGGCGTTACTCCGGGGACTTTGGCGGTTAGCCTTTTCTCGGCAGGCGCAAATCGTTTTTTGAATCTTGAGCTGTCGGCATTAGAAGCTGAAGGTAAGGGAAAAATCATCTCTAGTCCGCGCGTCGTGACGGCCGATCAGCAGGCGGCCATTATCGAGCAGGGTGAGGAGATACCGTATCAGCAGGCCACGAGCAGTGGGGCAACCTCGATACAGTTTAAGAAAGCTAATCTTAAATTAGAGGTAACCCCCCAGATCACTCCTGATGGCAACATCATTCTGACCGTCGATGTGGCCAAAGATTCGCGCGGCGTGGCGGTGGGTTCTAGCTTTGCGATTAATACCAAGCATGTGAAAACCAATGTTCAGGTTGAAAATGGGGGTACCGTTGTTTTGGGCGGTATTTTTACTCAAACCGAGATTGATGGTGTGAACAAGGTCCCATTTTTGGGTGATCTCCCTGTGCTGGGTTATTTTTTCCGAAGTGTTACCAAAACTCGCGATCGTACTGAATTACTTATATTCATCACCCCGCGCGTAGTCTCAGATTCTCTCGCCGAGAAATAATCGCCCCAGCACGGAGATTTCCAGGCGCAGGCCCGACGTAGCGAATGCAGTAAACTGTGGTTTTTCTTGCGGAAATCGTCGGCGACAAGCGCTCGCTGCGGGCAAGCATGTTGAATTCAACTACTAATATTTTCCTAGTCGGTCTTATGGGTTCGGGTAAAACGACCATAGGCCGTGCGTTGGCAAAGCGCTTGAATAAGCGTTTTGTCGATGCTGATCATGAAATCGAGGCGCGCACAGGAGCGACCATACCGTGGATCTTCGAGATAGAGGGTGAAGCGAGTTTTCGTCAGCGCGAAGCGGATGTTATTCGCGACCTCACAGCGCAAGAAGGTATTGTGTTGGCCACCGGTGGTGGTGCGGTTTTGAATGAACAAAGCCGCCAGTTCCTTAAAGAGCGTGGCACCGTTATTTACCTTCGGGCCTCGGTCAACAGCATTCTTCAACGAACGAGTCATGATCGTAATCGTCCGCTGTTGCAGACTGACGATCCTAAAGCTCGTATCGAAGAGCTATCACAGCAACGTGCGCCGCTGTACCAAGAAGTGGCTCATATCATTATTGAGACCGGTCGTCCCAATGTGCAATCAGTAGTCCAGACTATCCTGGGCCAGCTGCCTACTGTATCCGAGACCCTGCCTGATGAAAATCAACCTGAGTCGACTAACGAAAGTTCGGTAGATCATCCATGAAGTCACCTCCAGAAATATTCGCTAAGCTGAACGTCGATTTGGGTGAGCGCAGTTATCCCATTGTGATAGGCAAGCACTTGCTCGAGCAAACAGCGTTTGCAGACTACATACCTGGCACACGGGTGGTGATTGTTACTAACACCATAGTGGCTCCCCTCTATCTAGAGCGCCTAACTAGCATGCTGACCGCTGCGGGTAAGCATTGCCTATCTATCGTGCTGCCGGATGGTGAAGAAGAAAAAAATATCGATAACCTGATGAAGGTATTTGATGCACTGCTAGAGAATAAATGCGATCGTAAGACGACCTTGTTAGCCTTGGGCGGCGGTGTGATTGGTGATCTGACAGGATTTGCTGCGGCAACCTACATGCGTGGTGTGCCGTTTGTGCAGATTCCTACGACCTTGCTGGCCCAAGTCGATTCGTCGGTGGGTGGTAAAACAGCGATCAATCATCCAATGGGTAAAAACATGATTGGGGCGTTCTATCAGCCGCAGTCTGTTATCGCAGATACGTCGACTCTGATGAGTTTACCTACGCGCGAGCTCTCAGCTGGCTTAGCTGAAGTGATTAAGCACGGCGCCATTATTGATGCTGATTTTTTTCAGTGGCAGGAGAAAAATATCGCCAAACTGATGGCGCGTGATGATCAAGCCTTAGCGTATGCAATACAGCGATCATGTGAAATCAAGTCCGAAGTCGTGCGTCAGGACGAGCGAGAAACAGGTCTGCGGGCGATTTTGAATTTTGGTCATACCTTCGGACACGCCATCGAAGCCGGCCTAGGTTACGGCGAGTGGTTACATGGTGAAGCCGTCGGTTGCGGTATGGTGATGGCGGCAGATTTGTCTGTGCGCATGGGCTATATGGATGCCACTGATCGTGATCGTCTTGTAGCCTTGGTTAAGGCAGCAGGCTTACCCACAGTTGCGCCTGATCTTGGTAAAGATAGATGGTTAGATCTGATGGAAGTCGATAAGAAAAACGAAGGCGGTAAGATTAAATTTATTCTTTTGAAGCCCTTAGGAAAAGCTATCGTGACAACGGCCCCAGCAGAACATCTCGACGCCACGCTTTCTACTTGCGTGCAAGCTACACGATGATGCCCGAATTCGAAGCGCATCTGGCGCCTTATGCTGCACTGGCATCTTCCTCGCCAGGGCGTCAATTCGCAGAACTAACGCCACCTACGCGCAGTGAATTTCAGCGTGATCGTGATCGTATTATTCATTCCACAGCTTTCAGGCGTTTGGAATACAAGACACAGGTTTTTGTTAATCACGAAGGTGATTTATTCAGAACCCGTCTGACGCACAGTATTGAAGTCGCGCAAATTGCACGCTCCCTCACACGCAATTTGCGTTTGAACGAAGATTTGGTGGAGGCCATCTCTTTAGCGCATGATCTTGGGCACACGCCCTTTGGCCATGCCGGTCAAGATGCGTTGAATGCATGCATGAAAGATTACGGCGGCTTTGAGCATAATCTTCAGAGTCTCAGGGTTGTTGATTCTCTTGAGCAGCGCTATGGTGCTTTCGATGGCTTAAATTTGATGTTCGAAACGCGCGAAGGCGTACTCAAACACTGCTCGCTAACGAATGCACAACAATTAGGCGATATAGGGCGTCGATTCATAGAGCGTAAGCAACCAACGCTGGAAGCGCAGTTGGCTAATCTCGCGGACGAAATCGCGTATAACAACCATGATATCGATGACGGTTTACGTTCAGGCTTATTAACGACTGATCAGCTGAATGAAGTGGCGTTGTATGCACGCTATCGCCATGAAGCCGAAAGTCAATTTCCAGGCATCAGTGGCCGCCGCGCAATTAATGAAACCGTTCGACGCATGATCAATGCATTGGTGGATGATTTGATTCAACAATCGCGCGCAAATATTCGTCAGGCTGAAATTAAAACGATTGACGATGTTAGAAATGCGCCGCCGCTCATTGCCTTTTCAGAAAATATGAAAAAAGAAGCGCAAGGGCTGAAGCGTTTTTTACGAACTAATTTGTACCATCATTACCAAGTCAATCGTATGACCAGCAAAGCGCGTCGTATCGTGACGGATTTATTTGATATTTTCATCACTGGCCCAGAATTGCTCCCGCTTGATTATCAGATAGCAGGTGACGATAGAACAGCGCAGGCTAGAAAAGTCGCTGACTACATTGCAGGTATGACGGATCGCTATGCAATGCGCGAATACCGTCGACTGTTTGCTGTCGACGAAATTTAATCGATAGTTCACTACGGTATCTGGCTCTGAGATACCCTTCGTCGTTATTAGCCTAAGTGCCTCAACGGGTGCGCGTAATCCGGCCATGCCGGTTCAAAAAAGCCGGCTATCATTTCAGAGCTTACCTCTTGCAGATTAGCTGGGTTCCACTTGGGCGAGTGATCTTTGTCGATGGCCAGTGCGCGAACTCCTTCGATCACTTCGCCATGCTCAAAGCAACGTCTCACCATCGTTCTTTCCATACGCAGACAATCGGCAATATCGAGTGTGGCCGCGCGACGCAGTTGCGACAGAGTGACGCACATCATCAAGGGTGATTTTTTCTGCATGTTCGCAAGTGCTTTAGTCGCAAATTCATCTGTGTCGTTGGCCAGTGAGGCTAAGATAGCCTGTACCGAATCCAGAGCGAAATGTTGTTCGATCGCGTCACGCGATTTTGCTAGGCGCGAGTTTGCTGGATCGGCGTGCGCTGCAAAAGGCGCCGCAAAGCTACGTACCGCTTCGCGCAAATCACCCCGCGCCTCTGCCACCATGGCGTGAAGTGCGGGCAGTTCCGATGAAGGCACGAACACATCGGCCAAGTCGGCATACAGCGCATCTGCCGCTGTAATCATTTCACCCGTCACACCCAAATAAGTCCCTGTGTGCCCAGTCGCTCGTGATAGAAAATGTCCGCCACCGACATCGGGGAACAAGCCAATACCGACTTCGGGCATGGCCATTTTTGTTCGTTCAGTGACGATACGCATACGCGCTTGCGGGCCTGCTTGTGCGATGCCCATGCCGCCTCCCATAACGACACCATCCAGTAATGCAACGTAGGGTTTAGGGTAGTGGTGTACCAAGTAGTTAAGCGCATATTCTTCGCTAAAAAAATCTTCGATGAGTGCGGCGCCATTCATGGAGTTGGCGTTACCCTTTTCGTGGAAAAAGCGAATATCACCGCCAGCGCAATACGCTTTTTCGCCGCTGCCATAAACAAATACTGCCGAGATTTCAGCGTCATGGCGCCAATCAAGCAAAGCCTTAGTCATGGCTCTGACCATCTCGAGTGATAAAGAATTCAGCGCAGTTGGGCGGTTCAGGGTGATAACGCCAGTGCGGCCACTGATGTGAGTGCGAATAAGATCGGTCATAGGCTAAAGGTTAGCTGAGCGCGATATCCATCATGCTCAGCGAGTGCTGATGTCTAAAAAACTGAAGTTTAGCGTCATTCGTAGCGATGGGATTGAAAAGCGAAAAAGTCAGTCTTTCACGTAACAGCCAAGCGAGGCGTCAATTCAGACAAGGCAAGGAAGATAATTCTGAGATGTTGTTCGTAATAAAAAAGAGAAAGGGCGCCGCAGCGCCCTTTGTTTTACTGATTTTTATAATCAGGCGATTTCTTCGGTTGGACCTTCGTAGCGTCGTATTCCTTCGTGCTGATGATCTTGAATACGGCCTTTGTGTTTCAGTACCTGTCGATCCAGTTTATCCATGAGCAGATCAATCGCGGCATACATATCTTGTGCTTCACTTTCGACGTGAAAATCTTTGCCGCGTGTATGCAGATTAATTTCTGCGCGCTGGCGTTTTTCTTTTTCTGTGAGAGAGTCGACGGTAAGCTTGACTGAAATATCAATCACATTGTCGAAATGGCGTTTGATTCGTTCCAGTTTATTTTGTACATACTCCTTCAAAGGGGGAGTTAGTTCCAAATGATGACCACTGATTTTCAGATTCATACACTGCACTCCTTCGCATTGCGTCGCTGGAGGTTCTGGCTCGACCGCCGGCGGCAGGCCGGTAGGAACGCAGCAACGGTGAAAAAACTGGAAAAACTACAAAGACTTGCGCAAATTTACAGGGGGTATTTTTAAGGCCTCGCGGTATTTTGCAATGGTACGCCGCGCGACCACCATGCCCTGTTCACTTAGCATGTCTGTGATCTTGCTATCTGAGAATGGATTTTTTGGGTCTTCAGCTCCTATCAGTTGTTTGATCAAAGCGCGTATTGCAGTTGATGATGCTTCTCCGCCCGTTTCTGTGGCAACGTGGCTACCAAAGAAAAATTTTAGTTCAAACATACCGTGCGGTGTCAGCATATATTTCTGCGTCGTTACGCGCGAAATGGTGCTTTCATGCAGTCCCAGTGTATCAGCAATTTCACGCAGCACAAGGGGCTTCATCGCAACTTCGCCGTGAGTGAAAAAATTACGTTGACGATCTACTATCGCTTGCGACACACGCAAAATAGTATCGAAACGTTGCCGCATATTTTTGATTAGCCATTTGGCTTCTTGCAACTGCGCTGTGAGCGAGCCTTCACCTTTGCTTTGCTTAAGGATGCTGGCGTACATGGCATTCACCCTTAGCTTAGGCATCACCTCGCGGTTTAGGCTGACTTGCCACTCCCCTTTTGCACGTTTGACAATAACGTCAGGGACCACATAGTCGGATGCATCACCGGCGTAGGCAGCGCCTGGGTGCGGATTACAAGAGCGGATCACGGCTTGCGCTTCGCGCAAATCTTCGTCGTCGCAATCGAGTATTTTTTTCAGTTTATTAAACTCGCGTTGAGCAAATAGCTCCAGATGGTTTTCAACCAGGGTCAGCGCCATACGTCGCGTGACAAAAGCGACTTTTTCCATGCGGCGGATTTGTATCGCCAGACATTCCGACGCATTTCTTGCGCCTATGCCTGCGGGGTCAAAGCTTTGTAAAAGTTTAAGTGCCACCATTAGCTCGTCAAACTCAATATCTAATTCTTCGGGCAGACGGCCGTGAATATCTTCCAGAGGTTCTTCGAGGTAGCCATTGTCATCTAAGGCTTCAATCAGTAACTCGACGAGTGCACGGTCACGACGATTGTTGACGGTGACGGATAGTTGCTCGAGTAAGTGCTCACGCAACGTACATTCATGCGCTTCTAGCTGAGGACGGCCGTTATCATCTTCGGGTGCTTTGGATGAGCGCGAGACGTCGTCAAAACTCCAGTCAGCATCATTGCCCGTATTACCTTCATCGCCACCTTCACCGGCTGGGGCGCCCTCAGCACTGGCTTCGGCGGGTGTGCTGGCTTCGCCTGAGCCCTCGCCGACGGAATCAGTGGGAGCTGAAAGTGGTGCCTGGCTAATAGCGCCGTCGCTCAGCAATCGTATTGAATGATCTAACGGGTCATCTAAGCGTTCGAGCAGGGGATTGTCGGACAGCATTTGCTCGA
>Ga0164294_10001479_pt1 | contig 21807 bp, 23 predicted proteins | sample GEODES005metaG_FD_111479 | JGI IMG/M metagenome (GOLD analysis project Ga0164294, IMG submission 111479) | Oligotrophic lake water microbial communities from Sparkling Lake, Wisconsin, USA - GEODES005 metaG | ecosystem: Environmental > Aquatic > Freshwater > Lake | place: USA: Sparkling Lake...
TGGCAAATCCAGCAGATACGTTAGGACATACTGGGCATTTCTTTTCTGTTTTACAAACTGGTACAGGATTTTGTGCAGGAGCCCATTTATCAGTATTTAATATTATATAGTCATTCTTCCATGTTTGTAATCCTTCACCAAGAGATCTCATATTTTTTGTATTAAATTGGTTATATTCAAGATCAGAATCTTCTGGTGTACGGTCAAGAGTTCTTAAACTATTAACTCTTTGTTCTAAATCTTTAATTTTAATAGCCATTGCATTATCGGAACATCCACAATCTTTTTTAGATTCTTTATTAGATTGTCTCTTAGTAGAAACTACATTTTTAACAGCATTTCTAACTGCTTGTTTAACAACTCTATTAACAGATGGAGATAAATTAGATGCATTTGAAGAAACAGATGCTCCTGGAGAAACAGATCTTCTTGAAGAAACAGGTGATACTGTAGTATTTGCGGGTGATCCACTTGAAGCGGTAAAACTTTCGACACTTTCAACTTCAAATTTTTCAGGTGAAACTTTGGTAATAGTTACTTTTTCACTTCTATTAGATATACTATCAAGAATTATATATACTCCAATTATAGGTAATCCTATAAGGATATATTCGCTTGTTGATAATTTGCTTTTAGTCATATAATTGATTATTGCGAATACTGTTATTGCGTATATAACATATTTAACTATAGTTTTATTTAAGTCGGAAAACATTAAGTATTTTAATATATAATTATAAAATATTTAATTTTTGAATAAAATGATAATTAAATTTAGAATACAAACAAATAATAATAAAAAGTATAGAGATATAATTGCATTAATGTAAATGTATAATTTAGAATATAACATAGACATTAATGGTTTTAATATTTGATCTATTTTAGTTGTATCTTTAATTTCAGTTGAAAAATGTTCAACAAAACCAGTAATTAATTTATTAATCATAATATATTTCTTATATAATAATATAATTAAATGAATTTATATTATTATATTATCGCTGTAATAGTTATTTTATTAATACTTCCATCAATTGATCTATCATTCTTAAATCCTTACATACCATCTTTTTTTAAAATGGAAAGATTTAAGAGTAATAGTAGTTTATCAAATAAAAAAATTATTTTTACATCATATACCGCAGATTGGTGTCCCCACTGTGTAGACTTTAAAGAAAAAACATATGGTAAACTTGTAGATTATTTTGCAAATTCACCAAATATAAAAATTACAAATGTGGATTGTACAAATGATAATTCTGGTAAAACAAGAACTCCTGCAGGTAATCAAATTGATGGATTTCCAACTTTAGTAATAAACACATATGAAAATGGTAAAATGAGTGAAACAATGTATGATGGTTCTAGAGATGCTGATTCAATTATTAAATATTTAAAAGGGTTATAAAAACAAAAAAAACAAACAAACAAATATATAAATATATATAAGTAATATATATTTATAGATGAACGTGTATTTTTCTGAAATTTTAATTAAAGAAGTAAATCCCAATTGTAAAGCGATTTATAATAAACAAGATAAAAATAGATATCAACTTAAATTATTAAGCGTAAGATGTCCATTTGGTATAGAAGATTTTAATTCAAAATTATATTTAAATGTTGAATTAAAGAATGATAATCATGATCATCAAACAATGGCAAAAGATATTCAATTAATAGAAAATTATTTATTAAAAGATTCTAATAAAGAAAAAAATTCAAATATTAAAAATAACAAAGCGAATGACACCCTTTTTAAAATGACAATTCCTCAGATAAACAAGAAAATTATAACTAAATGTTATAATAAGCAGAAAGAATGTAATATATATGATATTAAAGGAGCTACATGTGATATCATTGTTGAAATTAATACAATATGGGAATTTGGAAATAAAATAGGAGTTCAATTTATGGTTAAAACAATCAATATATTATAAGTTTATTATAAGTTTATTTCTTAGATTTCTTGGCACTTGTTTTCTTAGCACTTGTTTTCTTAGCTTTCTTTGGTTTTTCTTCAGTTGTTTCTGCAGGTATGTCTGTTTTGGTTTCAGTTGACATTTCACTCTTTGCTTTTTTATTTTCCTCATATATTTTTTTACTTGTGACTAAGTCTAATTTTGAAACAATCTTTTTATCGTCTGCATATTCTCTCATTTTCTTTGCTCTGTCTAAGTTATTGAGTTCAGGATTGTGTTCTTTAGTGTACTTGTATAATGCCATTTTCATTATACGAGCTTCTTCTTCGCTTTTACCTTCATCCATAAACATCTTAACAACTTCATCGTGGAGATTTGATGATTCTTTCATTTGTTCTCTTGATAATTCAGCATCTCTGCCACCATACATTTCAACGTCATATTCACTTAATGATGGTAATTCGCGTCTACCTGTTACAGTTCTTGATCCACCTTTCATAGAATTGAATTGTGTTAATAATGATTTTACGAAAGAACTTGTGTCTGAAAGAACTTGATCAGCACCACCTCTCATTCCTGAAGAGTTTGAATCAGAACTTGAACTTATGTAAGATGATGAATATGATGAGGAAGAAACAGGTGATTCAGAAGAGCTTGAACCAGAACCAGATTGAGAGGATTCAGAGCTTGATGATGATCCTCCAGAAACTTCAGAAACATTATCAACAGATACTTCTGTTGTTAATTCATTAATTTGATTTAATCTTTTGACTGGAGGAGCGCTTTTCATTTCAACAGAAACTTCTGATGCAAATTCATTTAATGAATTTTTTAATTTAAGAGGTTTGTTCCAAGCGTTTTCAACAGAAACTTCAGAAGCAAAATTACTTAAATTATTAGTATTTCCTCCTTTCATATTTCCTCCTTTCATACTATTATCAACTGATATTTCTGTTGTGATATTATTTAATTTATTTGGTCTTCCCAAAGCATTATCAACTGATATATCAGTAGAAACTTCATTTAATTTTTTAGTATATCCACCACCTAATAAAGTGAAAAGATTCATTTGGTATTCGGACATTACTGATTTAGGTGATTGTGGTGAACCTGTAGTATTTGGAACATCTGGTATTACACTTTCTCCGGCCTTATTTTGAATATTTTTATTAGTTCCAGCATTATCTAATATTTTTGCCATTGCTTCCCACATTATTGATTCAGGATTATTTTTAATTTGGCATAATTGAACAGCAAGATGTAATGCGGTATTTCCATCTTTATTTTGAGCATCTAATAATTTAGATTTAGTATCTTTATCCGTTTTAGAAATTAAATCACAAATTAATTGTATAGTTATTAAATCTTTATTCTTAACTGATTGATGTAATATAGTATTACCATTAGTATCTGCTGAATTTAAGAAAGATATTCCTACAACTTTAACGTCATTTGATACTTTATCTAATACTGTTAAAATATTCTTTACTTCTTCAATTGTATACATTATATATTATTTAAATATATATTTTTTTAGAAAAATATTTAATTCGAATAAATTTATCTATTCTAAATATATATATTATGTCAAACAATTTATTAATCGTTGCCGGAATAATAGTTTTAGTTGTTTTATATTACATGAGCACTGCTAAATCAAGTAAATCAACTAAATCTGTAAGTCCTGTATCAGCTTCCGCATCAGCAAGTGCATCATCTCCCAAGAAAGAAAAATTTAGTTATCCCGATATCTCAGAAGGAATGGAAAACATGAGCTTAGATATTGATGGAATAGAAGGATTCACCGCAAAAGTTGGTTCTGATGCAGCTACATCATCTCCTAAACCCGAATCAGTTATCAGATCAGCCAAATTAGGAAACAATTTTGGTGGTGGTAAATTCTCAACTGGATTAAAAGGATCATCTGGTGCTGTTGGACCCAACACTACAAATGTTAATGGATTAGGACTCGGAGAAGGTGTTCCTGATTTCACTCTTGGAGTAACACCAGTAATTAGCCAAGAAAAGAAATCCAAGAAATTAACTGCCAAAGATTTATTACCTAAAGAATCCAAAGACGATTGGTTCGACATGCCTTATGATAAGAAACAAATGATGAGAATCGAAAATGAAAACTTATTAGCAGGAGCATCAACACAATCTAGAATTGGTATCGACACACAAGGACAAACACTCAAAAATGCCTCATACGATTTACGTGCCTGTCCACCAAATCCCAAATTCAATATTGGTCCTTGGCTCATATCAACAATCGAACCCGATTACAATATCAAACCCATCATGTAAATTATTTACATTTTACAAAAATTTTATATATATATACATTATATATATCAAATGGCTGAAGAAGATCCCGTAATAGATGATTTAAAAGAAATGATCGTAAATTGGTTATCATTAGATGATAAAATAAAAGAGATCAATCTTGCTGTAAAAGATCTAAACAATGAAAAAAAACAATTTGAATCATATATTTTAGATTATATGACAAAATTAAATAGACCTGCAATAGATACAACAAGTGGTAAATTAATTAAAAATGATACCAAAACAAAGAAAGCACTTAAAGAAGATATGGTTGTTACAGCATTAACAGAAATTATTGGAGATAAATTAAAAGCTGCTGAATTTACCAAAATTATTTTTGATAAAAGACCAGAAGTAGAAAATACACGTTTAAAGAGAATGAATTTACAAAAAAAGAAAAAAAATATTTAATTTAAAGAATACCATATAAATATCCTAATGTATGTGTATCAAAAATTACACGAGGTTGGAGTGGTAATACAAATGTAGGAACATAAAATTTATCTGTGAATGGATATAAATAAGGATTGTACCAATAATATGAAATAGGCTCATAAACTAAGGGACCTTTTCTTGGTCTATCTGATCTATCAAAATAATCACTTAAATCTTCGTCATCATCGTCATAATCATTTCCTTTAACATATTTCTTTCCAGATTTACCACCACTTAATTTAGCATCTTGATGTACGACTTTGTTTAAAGATTCTTGGAAATGTTCAATTTTAATTTTAGGATTCATTTTAATTTCAGATATAGCATATGATATATTTGATCCACCTTCTTTTTTTTCATGAACTTGAAAATGTCTAAAGCTGTTTTCAGATCCTCCTCCAACTTTTCCATCTTTTGACATTTTTTTTAAAGTAAATTGGAATTCAGGCATACTATTACCCATGTATTGAGATAATTCTTGGTAAGCTTTATTTGCTGCTTCTAACGAATCTTTGCCTTTGAAGTTTGTTTCCATTGATCCGATTATATAAGGATTGACTAATTTATAGCTAAATGTTTCTGGCATTTTATTGTTATATATATATAAAGTAAATATAATTTTTTGCAAAATTCCATTTTTATAGTAAGTTAAAAATTGATAAATTTAATATTTAAAGGATAATTATTAAATTTAATTATAAAATGAATAATACTTCGAATAGTAATCTAATTTTTAGAGTAAAAACTATACAATCGCGTGTTATAAAGATTTTGATAGAATCATTAAAAGATTTACTTTACGAAGTAAATTTTATTTTTACCAAGGATGGAATTTCAATGAACGCAGCAAATACAAGTAATACCGCAACTATTTGCATGAAATTAATGGCTGAAAATTTTGAAGAGTTTTATTGTAAGCAAAATAAGAAAATAGGAATTAGTATGAAATCACTATATAATCATATCAAGAATATGGCAGATGATGAAACATTAACATTCTATTATGAAAATGATAACAAATTAGGAATTCGCTTTGAAAATAGTAAAGATAATAGTGTAGCAGACTATAAATTAATCTTAATGGAAATTCCAGATGCAGATCAATTTGTGATACCAGATTTTGATTTTACAATGATTTCAACAATTCCATCAGTTAAGTTTCACAAAATCATTAAGGATTTAAATGTAGTTCATGATATGATTGAAATAAGATCAGTTAATGGTGTAATGAGTTTCTCTGGAAAAGGAGAACAATCACAAGGTCAAGTAACATTAACTGAAGGTGATAAAGATGAAAATCTTAAATTTAAAAAGAAGGATAATAGTATATATCAAGGACGTTTTAGTCTAAAGAATATGATGATATTATACAAGTGTACTAGTTTATGCTTGAATGTAGAATTATATTTACAAAATGATACTCCTCTATTTATCAAATATAATATTGGACGTCTTGGATATACATATTTAATTCTCGCACCAGTTGTAGAAGATGTAACTAAATTACAACATGATATTCCAGTCGACGATGAAGAAGATGAAGATTCATAATTTATTAATAAAATATTTATTTTATTAATAAAAAAAATTATGGAATTTGTTTTTTAATATTCAGTAGTGTTCTTCTTATAAATAATATTATATCCAAATTCTTTTATTATATCATCATGTAATAATTTGGTTAAATTTGAATTAGAATCTTTATTCCAAATCTTAATAATACAAACATTAGAATTACGTAAGTTAATTGATAATCCAACAACTAATTTATTTGCTCTACTCTTTTCATCTTTAATAATTGTTTCTCCAACCATCATTGATGATAATTTAATCCATACATTAAATACATTTGAAATATCATTTAATTTTATACTCCATGACCCACCATTTCTATTAAAGGTGTCTTCCCATATTGGTAAAATATTATCTCTCATCAAAAAGAACTGTTGATTTGTTATTCCTCCCAAACAATCTATGTTATTATGTAAATCCCAATAATCTTTGATATTTTTTACATGAAAAATTTTTCTGTATCCATCTACTCTCCAATTATTTAATTCATGATGATACCATAAGTTCCATTCAGATGTAAATTTTTTGAAATAACCAAGTTTTTCTAGCTCTGTTTTATTAAGAACATAACATTCTGGTTTTTCTACAATTTCTTCAATCTTTTTAGATGGTTTGGTTTTAATAACCGTATATTCTTCTTCATCTTCGTCATAATCTAATGCTTTAAATGTGTTACTACTCATAATATAAATATATAATAATTCTTTATATTATGTTCTTTAAAATCACTGATTTTTTAATTTGGATATCTAGGTATTATTATTTTGGAAAAAATTTTGTTAATAATTATAGATTTATAGAATTAGAAATAAAACCTCTTAATATGCCTCCAATTGGTTGGATGTACTATTATTATTTATCGAACTATTATTTAAATAGAATGATTGATTATGGTACGAATAATTATTATCAAGTTTTATATAGAGATTCTAATACTATAAGAAAATATGTCTTGTATGGTACAATAAAAGATGTATTTGATTATACAAGATATCAAAAACAGCCAAATGAAGTAAAATTATTTATAAAATGTAATATAATAGTAAATGAAGTTAAATCAAGTATAAGATCACTTATTATGCAATATGATACAAAAACAAAATTACGTGATATAATGTATTATAATTTTTATGATGATGTGAATAATTTAATGAATGATGTAGATGTTGAAATTGGAAAAAAAATGTATAATGTTCGTGCGATGAATATGGATTTAACATTGGAGGATGTGTGATTTTTTTTACGAATTTTATTGTAAAATTCATAAAAAAATTGATTTTAAAAACTATTTTTAATATAAAAAAATATGTTTATAGAATATAAAATGGAAGATAATACTGAAGAAATTGTCAATATTAATAAAATCCAATTTTGTGTCTTTGGAAATGACGAAGTTAAAAGATATAGTGTCGTCAACAAAGATCCATATGGTATAAATATTCCAGAAACATATGACAGTCATGAACCGAAAAGAGGAGGTTTACTTGATTCAAGAATGGGTACAACAGATTATCAATTAAATTGTGCTACATGTGGATTAAATAGTTATGATTGTCCGGGTCATTTTGGCCATACAGAATTAGCAGAACCAGTATTTCATTATGGTTTTATTGATCATGTAAAAAATATTTTAAGTTGTGTTTGTATCAGATGTTCAAAATTATTAATATATAAGAATGAAAGAGAAATTAATGATATCTTGAAGAATCGTGTTGGTAAAGCACGTTTTGATGAAATTAAGAGATTAACTGGTTCAATAACATATTGTCAAAATCCTGATTATTCATGTGGTGCTCCAATTCCAAATATCAGAGTAATTGAAAGTGAAATTCAAATCATCGCAGAAACAAAAGTAGATGAGGGTGAAGAAGGAACTGTTGTAAGTAATACAGGAAAACAGAAGATTCAAGAAATTTTACGTGCCGAAGATTGCTATAATATTTTAAAAAATATTAGTGATGTTGATTGTAGAATAATGGGATTTGATCCGAAGATAAACAGACCTGAAAACTTAGTAATTCTTTCTTTCCCAATTCCTCCTGTTGCCATCAGACCTTCTATCAAACGTGATACAATCGCAAGTAAAACTTATGAAGATTCAATGACAGATAAATTGGTTGATGTTATTAAGTCAAATACTCGTTTAAGAGTAAATAAAGAGAAGAGTGCCATCTTGAATGAAGAGTTCAAATATAATGATTCTCATCATAAAGTACTACAATATCATGTAGCAACATATTTTAATAATGAAACAAGTATGTTACAAAAGTCAGAACAAAAGACTGGAGGACGTTTATATAAGTCTGTTTCCGAAAGATTAAAGGGAAAACAGGGACGTATTCGTGGTAACTTATTAGGTAAAAGAACAAACTTTAGTGGAAGAACAGTTATTACATCAAATCCTGATATTGGAACAGATGAATTGGGAGTACCATTAAAATTAGCAATGGTATTAACTTTTCCTGAAGTAGTTACACCTCAAAATATTAGTAGATTATCAAAACTTGTAAAAAATGGAAGAGACAACTATCCTGGAGCAAATTATGTGTTTCCCAAGGGTAATAATAAAAGACCAATTGACTTAAGATATAGAAAGAAGAATATTAAGATTCACTATGGTGATATTATTGAGAGACATTTAGTTGATGGTGATTATGTATTATACAATCGTCAACCATCATTACACAAATTATCAATGATGGGACACAGATGTGTTATCTTTAAAGATCCTGAATTAACTACTTTTGGTATGAACGTTTCAGTAACTGCACCATACAATGCAGATTATGATGGTGATGAAATGAACATCTTTGTTCCTCAATCAATTCAAGCATCAACTGAGTTAGAACTTATTGCAAACGTTAGAAATCAAATCATTGCTCCTGGTGAGTCAAATCCTAAAATTGAGTTAAAACAAGATGCGCCATTGGGTGCGTATTTATTAACAAGACAAAATATGATAATGGAACCTCATCATGCTTCAAATATAATAATGAAGATAAAGAATATTGAACATAACTTTGAGAATGAAGAGGTAAGAAGTTATGATGTATTGAGTGCTCTTTTACCAAAGAAGTTAAATATAGTTCAATATGCAGATAATGGTGAAAAGAAATTTGAAATTATAAATGGAAAATTATTAAAGGGGACATTAACAAATCAACTTATAAACAAAGTAATTTTAACGACAATTCTTGATCAGTATGGAAATGATGCTGCTACAGATTTTATTGATAACTTTCAAAGAATAATATTACAATTCTTACTTTCAAATGGTTCAACTGTTGGATTAAAAGATGTTGTATTAAGTGATGAAGGTAGCAAAAAATGTAAAGATCAATTAAAAAAGAAAAGACTTGAGGTTGAAAGTATGATAACTGAAATTGAAAATAATCCTGATTTAGTTAATCCGGATATATTAGAAACAAATATAACATCAATATTACAAAGTGTTCTAGGTGATATTTCTAAAATTGCAATGGCTGATTTAAAAAAAGATAATAACTTATTTATTTTAATTGATTCTAAAGCAAAGGGAAAACCGGATGGTGTTGCATGGATGGCTGCAGGAAGAGGTCAAGTGTTATTAAACTTTGGAAGAATTAAAAAGAAGATTAACAATAGAACATTACCCCATTTTTTCCAAAATGATGATAGACCTGAAGCACGTGGTTATATTGAATCTTCTTTATTTGAAGGATTAAAACCTCTTGAATTTTTTATGGATGCAATGACCGGACGCGAAGGATTGATTGATACTGCGATCAAAACTGCAGAATCAGGGTATATACAAAGAAGATTAATTAAATGTATGGAAGATTTAGCTGTCCACTATGATGGTACTGTCAGAAATGGCAACAATGTTATTATACAGTATCTTTATGGTGATTCTCAATTAGATCAAGTTAAACAGAAAATGACTCAAATGAAGACATTGAAAATGAATAATGAAAAGATAAAAGAAAAATATTATTTTACGAAAGATGAGATCGAACAATTAGTAAAGAAATTTAAATTAAATAAGACTGATGTTGAAAATTTGAATGATGATTTTTATGAAGAATTATTAAATTTCAGAAATTTACTTAGAAAATCATATCGTAGAACACATATGGAATATAAAACATTAGATGATTCATTCTTTATGCCTGTAAGTTTTAATCGTATCATAGATAATGCGAGATATGGAATTGAATCTAAATCAGAAGACTTAGATCCTATTTATATTATGGATTCAATTGAATATATATTACATCAAAATAATACAAAATTACTTTGTATGTCAAATGCTGAAAGAACAGATGATCTATCATTAAAGGTTGCAATGGAGAAGAAACATAAATCAATGTTTAGATATGGATTACTTGAATATTTATCTCCAAAGAGATGTATTTATGAGTATAAATTAGATAAAAATAAATTTAATATCATCATGAAAGAAATCATTAATTCATTCAATAAGTCTTTAGTTGAGGCGGGAGAGATGGTTGGTTGCGTGGGATCGCAGAGTCTCGGAGAGAAGACCACGCAGATGACCTTGAACACAAAACACGCAGGAGGCGCAGGTGTCCAAGGTATGCAAGGTATTCCTCGCCTAAACGAGATCATTAGAAATACAAAAAATGTTAAAACACCTCTAATGTACATCTATTTAAATAAAGAGAGGAGTGAAGATAAGGAATTAGCATATTTAATTGGAGCATATTTAAAATACACAGTCTTAAAAGATGTAGTAAAGAAGATTGATATTGTATTTGACAATGATTTACAAGACAATTATATGACTGATGATCAAGTTGTTAAGAAGAGTTCAATGAATCTATATGGAAACTTTAATATTAAGCCAGAGAACTTACCTTGGTTATATAGATTTGAAATATCGAAGGAGAAGTTATTTGAGAAGAAATTAAATATGTTAGAAATAAAGACAAAGTTTATAAATTTCTGGGATGACTTATCAAACAATAAAAATAGATCGTATAGAGATCTAGTTAAACGTATAATTAATGGATGTATCATGACTACGAATGATAATGCAGAAAAACTATATATACATATTAGATTTGACATATCTGAATTTGACAATAGTATATTATTAGATATTCAAAATATGATATTATATGAGTTTCAGTTGAAAGGAGTATCATATATTAATGATGTTCCTGAGATTGATAAGAAATTATTAATAAATTTTAATGAAGAAACAGGAGATTTAGAAAACAAACAAGAATATATAATTACAACAGATGGTGTTAATATGAATAAATTAAGATATATTCGTAATGTTGATATTAACAGAACATATTGTAACGAAATTAATACTATTTATAAATTATATGGTATTAAAGCAGCAAGAAAAGCATTATTAAAAGAAATCAATATGGTATTCTCAGGTGATAACAAATTGAACTATCACCACATATCAATATTATGTGACGTAATGACAAACACAGGAGAGATTGTATCAATTGATCGTCATGGATTTGGTCGTATGGATACAGATCCATTATCAAAGGCATCATTTGAAAGAACAGTTGAGATGTTAGTTAATAGTGCAGTATTTGGGGAGGTTGATAAAGTCCAATCAGTTTCCTCAAGATTAATTATGGGAAGAGCAATTAAGTGTGGTACAGGATTTCCAGAAATATTAATGGATAATGATATCTTAGAAAATACAGAATATAACGATATGGATATAACAAGTAAAATCAAGAATAGCATTGATACATTAAAATTGAATGAGAATAGTTTAATCGATGATATTCTTGAAAGAACTCTTAAATCTGATGAGGTAGAGAGTTTTATGATTTAATTGTTTATTTTATAATAAAATTTTATTTTATATTTTATGTATGGAAAATATAAATTAAACGATATTGTATGTTTAGATGATAACATACGAGAATTTTTAAAATTTAAATCTACAGAAATAAAAATGGCAGTTTTATTAAATTATATATTATGTAATTGCTGTAAGCATAAAGAATTGTTTTCAAATGATACTACTAGCATATTTTATATTAATAATAAATTTAAGAATTTTTTAGTAAAACACAATAAGTACATTGGAGATGATTACTCCATACCTGGTATAAAATTATTATTAGAAGAATTTGTACATAGGAAACAAATAATTATTGAAATTTAAATATATAAATATATAGGATATATATATTTATCTATGATGCCAAGAATAATATCATTGTTTTTTATAAGACATGGTCAAGGATACCATAATGTTGCTTATAAGTTATTTGGAGAAAATAGTTTTGGAAATGAGGAACATATCGATGCAAAATTAACAGATCATGGTATTGAACAAGCTAAGAATCTACAACAATATTTTATTGATAATAAACCAGATTTAATATATTCATCATCTCTATCTAGATGTATTCAAACGATGGAATATGCGATTGTTAATCATACAAACGAAGTTATAGTAGATGATCGTATAATGGAACGTAGAGGAGATATGTGTAATAAGAGATCTCATAAGTCAGAACTACAAAAATTAACATGTAAAAAATTAAATTTAGATATGGTATCTGAAAGTATACCATGGACAATTCCGAGAGAATCAAATGAACGTATATTAGAGAGAGGTATACAATGGTTTGATGATTTGTCTCTTCTGTTACAAAAAGATAAAAGTATAAATAAGGTGGCGGTTTTTACCCATTGTGAATTTTTAGAAATAATGTATAGAAATCATTTTGATAAAGAACATAATGAGACATATGTTGGATTTGATAATTGTGAGGTAAGGGAGGTTAGAGTGAGTATTGAATGAAATCAAAAAAATTGATATTATTATATATTATAATTTTATAATATATTGTATATAAGATGGATTTTGAACCTGTTAAATTAGAATATAGTCTTCTCTACAACAAGTATGGTCTTTTCAATATCAAACAAAAAGATGTTGAAAAGTACACAGAAATAGATGAATTAATTGCGAATATATTAAATACACATTCTGTTTCAAATAAGAAACATTTTGAATTCAAGAGAAGTAATCAATATTTAAAACCTCAACTATTAAAATTTATTGAATCAAATAAGGATAATTCATATGAATTTAAATGTATTAAAGAAGATACTCATATCGGATATTTCACAACATTTTTAACTCGTATTCAATCATACTTATTTAAGAAATTAAAAGATACTGATTCAGAAATTTATAATGAAATAAAAATCATTGCTGAATCAAATAGATATCAAAAGAAAATATTTCATAAAGATTTTATGCAAAAGTGGACGACCAATACTAAGGTGACGACTATTAATATATAAATTCTTTGAAAAAATCTAAAAAAAATTTCCTTTGAAAAAAATTGATAATTCAATTTATTGATAATAACTAACTTTAATTTATATAAAATGTCGACAATCTCCTACAAATCATTTAACCCAGATGACCTCAAACTATCAACTCCAGTTGACAGTGTAAAATATCCTAATACTACGAAGTATCAATTAATGTCATGGCCGCGTTATGCGAAAGATGACAAGGAATTTAATCCGCAAATTCAAGGACCATGGATGACCCTAGATAACTATGGTCTTCCTCCTAAGACTGATAAGACTGGTAAGCCAATTGTTGGTCAAAGTGGTCAACCACTAACTGACCGCGAACGTGGTAAGTTAAGAATTCCTTTTAATGTAAATGATGCTGAACAAAAGAAATTTTACGATCTCATTAAGAAGATTGATAAGAAATGTGAAACTGAACGTGAAGCAATTTTTGGAGATAAGAAGAAGGCAAATGTATATAAATACACACCTCTTGTTCGCGTACCTCCAGAAAATCCTGATGCTGAAGAGGATGCTCCTATCAAGCCTGATTATTTCAGTGTAAAGATTGATTTTGAATATGAAACTGGAGCAATTAAGACGAAGGTATATCAAAATATTGATGGTGACAGAAAGGAAGTAGAAACTTCTTCAATTGATGATGTTAAGAAATATGTCAGCTATAAGTGTGAATTACGTCCTGTCTTTGCAATCAGTAAATTATATGCGAGCAAAGCTGCAGATACTGATGGTAAGCGTAAGTTTGGATTAACGCTTACACTTAAGCATATCGAAGTTAAGCCGTCTCAACTATCTCAACAAGAAGTTCCAGATGGTGGCTTCATTAATGATGATGATGATGAAGGTGAACGTCGTACGCTCACTAAGGAAGTTGCCAAGCCTGTAGTTGACGAAGATGACGAAGTGGAAGAGTCTGAAGAGGCACCGAAGGTAACTGCAAAGCCTGTTAAAAAGGAAGAGCCTAAGAAGAGTAAGAAAGTAGAACCTGAGCCCGAGCCTGAAGATGAAGAGGAGGAAGAGGAAGAAGAGAAGCCTGCTCCGCCTCCTTCTAAGGCAAGACGTTCTCGTGGTGGCAAGGCAGGTGGTCTGAGCACGTAAAAAAATTGATTAATTTATATTTTGATTTAAAATAATACAATAATTATAATCGTAAAAATGCCAACAATCAAATATGATGAATTCACAACCGATAAGCTTGTTCTGACGACACCAATTGAAAATGCAAAGATCCCCGGCATGACTAAATTCCAACTGCTCTCTGTACCGATGTATGATTCAGATGGTAAGGAGGAGATGCCGACCGTTCAAGGTCCGTGGATGAAATTATATAACTATGGTCTTCCGTCTAAAAATGATAAGGATGGTAATCCGCGTCTCGGCAACAATGGTCACCCGATGACTGATATGGAACGCGGCAAACTAAAGATTCCATTCAACCTCGAAGATGATGACTCAAAGAAATTTCACGAAATGCTAACTGCACTTGACAAGCACTGCGAGGAAACGAAGGAGGAAATCTGGGGTGATAAGAAGAAGGCATCTGCCTACAAGTATCAACCACTCGTTCGCCAAGCAGCAGTCGATCCTGATGCTGATGATGACGCGCCTAGCAGACCTGATTATGCTACCATGAAATTTGATTTTGATTTTAAGTCAAGAGAGATCAAGACGAAAGTCTTTGTAAATGATAATGGCAAGAGAGATGAAATGAAGACGCCGACAATGGATGACGTACAAAAGTACATCCGTTACAAGTGCGAGTTCCGCCCTCTCTTTACTATCTGCAAACTGTATGCGACTAAGAGCGCAGATACTGATGGTAAGCGCAAGTTTGGTCTCGGACTAAAACTGAAGTACATTGAAGTAAGACCGATGACTACATCTTCTGCAGTAGATACTGAAAATGGTTTCCTTGATTCGGATGACGAGACTGATACGAAGGTTCGCAAGGATCTAATTGAGACGACTACTAAGAAGGTTGCCGATAAGGTGGTCGAGAAAGTGGTCGCTGCTCCTGAGCCCGTCGAAGAGGATACGAAACCGAAGGGTCGTAGCAAGAAGGCGAGCAACAAGATCTGATTAATTTATAAATGTGTTTAAACATATAAAATAAAAAATTTATTTATTTTATATGGAAGAAAATAAAATCCTTTTAATAAATCAAATAGATTTAAACAAAATAATTTACTCCAAAGTTAATGAAATGAATGATAAAAAATTAGTTCATATTTATTACGAAAAAATAGGTCAAAAATTACTATTTCAAACTCCACAATTATTAAATATTTTTGAATTACAGAAGAGTCAATATTTTAATGAATTAATATTGCCATTATATGATTGTAATTTAAAGGTACCACTGTTGATAAATTTTTTAAAAAATTTAGATAGTAAGGTAGTTGACGATGCTAGAAAAAATAAAAATGAATGGTTTAAAAATAAACCATCAATTAAATACAAATCATTAATAAAAAATTTATATTTAGAAAATAATAATTCATCTGATGAAAAGAAATATGCTTCTAATGGATTAATAAAAATAAAAATAACAAATGGAATTAAAATAATTGAAAATGGAAATGAAATTAATTTAGATGCTTTAAAGAAGAATAATTTTCTCAGAATGATTCTTGAATTACATGCTGTTTGGATTTCTGGAGATGTATTTGGAATATATTTAAAACCTATTATGATTGAACAAATTCAAAATAAGATAATTAATTTTATAGATGATAAAGAAGATGCAACAGAGGTAAATTATTTAGAAACTGAAGCTAATTCAGAAGATAAATATATTGATGAACAAAATATTGTTCCATACACATTAATGAAAGTCGAAAAAAATCTATTAAAATCAGATTCTTCAGAGAGTAATACTAATTCTAAAATAGATAATGTTGCAAAGATGTATCATTTTGGATTACATGATATAAATGATGATTTATTCAATAAATTAAAAAAAGATAAGAAAATTACTAGTTTATTAAGTGAATTAAATAGTAATAATACAAGAAAAGATATTACATTATCTGAAATGTCATCAGAAATTGAAGACATGAAAGAACAAATTAAAGAAGATGATGAAGAAGATGATGAAGAAGATGATGAAGAAGATGATGAAGAAGATGATAGTGAAACATCAAATGAATCTGTATTTAATAACCTTTTAAGACGATAATTTATAGACTTAATTTAATTTTAACATTTAATTGATTTAATTTTTTTGTGGCACATCCTGATAATTCTTGTCTCTTATTATCAGCCTTTTTCTTAGCTTTACTATTATTTTCTGTCATATCTTTATAGATGTCATCTAGATTTATAACAATATAATCAATAATATCATACTCTAATGCCCATTTAAAAAAATTTAATTGTGGTATATTTGTAACAATATATGTATTATCTTTAATATTGAAATCTATTAATTCTTCTCCACGACAAAATGGATCAAATAAATCTTTATTATATGATTTTAATTGACTTTTATAGTTTAAATATACATTAAAATATATATCTTTACTATTTTTATCCTTTCTAATGAAAGCGATATTCTTCTTTTTACAATAGTTGGTAACAAACCATTCAATTACACGGATAGATATGACAGATTCACCTGTTAAGATAGGTAGAATTTTTTCCATTCTCTCCGGAGTTAAATAATTTTTTAATGAATTTAATAATGTTTCACTACGAGACATAATTTTATAATGCTTGAATTCAATCAGTTTATCAATTAATTTATTTCTTTCTGTTTTATCCCGATCTGATTCTGTTGTAGTAATAACTTCCAACTTCTGCATTTATATTCATAATATATAGTAATTTCTTTAAATATTTGATATTCTTTATATATTATGATATAAAGGGATATATTATATGACACCAAATTCTATATTTTTTATATAAAAACGACACCATAAATTAACCATAATCCATAATATGCTATTAAAAAAATTGATAATATAATATTTTGAATCAAATTTAATATAAAGGTATAATAATAAGAATACCATGTCATCCGCAAACACAAAAACCTCCCGTAAATCCAAGGCCGTTGTTGAAGAACCCGTTCCCGCACCTGCTCCTGTAGTAGTTGAACCTGTTGCTGTTGAAGTAGTAGCAGACGAACAAAATGAAACATTTGAATCATTAATGACTCAATACATGGAAAAGCAATCCCAAGTAGTTACTCTTCAAAAGGAAATGTCAACTCTTCTTAAAACTGCAATGAAGCAACACGGCCGCGAAGTTAAGGCCGGTGGCAAGTCAAGACGCAGCGCTCCCAAGAAGGATCGCGCGCCTTCTGGCTTCGCCAAGGCAACAGCAGTACCTGAAGCTCTTCGTAAGTTCCTTAAAATTGATGAGGGCGTTGAGCTCCCAAGAACTGAAGTTGCAAAGCAAATCTACGCCTACGTCAGAGACAAGGATCTCCGCGCGAAGGAAGATAGACGTGTAATCCATCCCGACAAGGCGCTCCAAAAGCTCTTCTCACTCAAGGATGGTGAGACACTCGACTTCAGAAACTTCCAAAAGCAACTCAGCAGACACTACCCCAAGGCCGCAGGCAAGGTAGAGGAAGTTGAAGTAGCCGAAGTTCCTGCACCTGTTCCAGTTGCAGCACCTGAAGCCCCTGCAGCCTCCAAGAGACGCTCTCGTGCTGCTGGAGCAACTGCGTAAATGATAAAATAAATACAGATAAAACAAAAATTAATTTATAAATAAACTTGATTTATAAAATAAAAAAATTAATTCATTAATTTTTTTATTTAAATAAAGGTCGATTTTCACAAAAGAATTAATAAATTAATTTTTTTGTTTTTGGTTATCTGGTAACCACCCTCGCTACTTTAGCGATATTCTTCACTCAATGCGAGAAGGGACAGGCTTCGCCCTTTGTGCACTTGCCCTGTGCGAAGAAGCTGCAAGGCTTCTTGGACACGTGTGCGAAGGGACAGGCGTCACCCTTCGTGCACTTGCCCTGTGTAAAGAAGGAGCAAGGCTTCTTCACGACCGTCTTGACGACTGCACTTGTTTCAGCATGCGCCGAAGACGCGCCGCCACCCGCCATAGCGGCGGCGGCGTTGGAGGGTGTGCTCGTCGTGATGGAAGAAGCACTGACTTGAGACATCATGTTCATGAAGGTCGCGAGGGTCTGCTTGAGCTCGTCGATCTCGTGGCGCATATGCGTCAGGTCGAGATGGGTCATCATGGCGTCGCTCTCGAGCTTCTCGTTACGAAGCTTGAGGTCGGAGATCATCTCGAGCATCAGCTCGATCTTGTCTTCGTCGCTCATCTTGTGTGAAAGAAAGGGTACTCTTAGGTAGAAGTGTTAGGAACAACAGGCCTGTGAAGGAGAGTCGTCGAGTAGATCAAAATGAGAGTAGTTAAAAGTTAAAAGGGTATCGTATATAGAATAAATTTCAATTTTTTTTTAGTTCATTTATGAAATATAAAAAAATTAGGATGAAGTCTCAATTTTTTTATATTCTATATATTATATGTCACTAATCGGAACAATTATAGAATTTACTTATATTGGAGGAACACCAATTGATAGAGAGACGTATACTAATACAGGAACTATATTTGATAATTACAATGAAAATCAATATTTAGTTGCTAAAGAAATGTTATATGGACCAATAATGTATTTAATTTTTGTTGTGAAGCCAGTGAGTATTACAAATGAATTAGGTAATGAAGATATTACTCTAATCTGTCAATTATATAAAGATAAATATGAACCCATAGATACCCCATTTACTGATGAAAATAGTTATTTATCAGGTTGTATTAAAAGATAGTTTATTTAAGTTGGAATAAAGTCATACGTAATCCACCATCAAAACCTTGATTTAAATTATCATTTATTATCTTTATAACTTCAGGATCATCCATTACATGTACAAATGATTTATATGAACAAGTATTATTGTATTTATATAATATGAAAAATTTTACAATATAATATGAGAATACATTAGTTCCTTGTTTAAATTCAGTAGTATATATATCTTCAAAACGTTTCATTTTATAATGAGTTAATATCTTACATACTTGATATAAACTCCATATTTTTTCATAATGATATAATAACCAAATATGAATATTAGTATAATAACTTAAGATAGCTATATGATGTATCAGTCCAATAAATTCTGTATATCCTTCATTTATTGATTGTTCAACAATTGTTGTTTTTATCTTAAATTTTTTAACAATTTGAGGATCAAAATTATCAATCATTTCACAATCTAATTTGTAATCATGTGCAAGTTCATGACATAATACTTTTAGTATTTCCTCTTTTCTAAAAATTTCTATTTTTCCTGTTCCTACATAATTTAATCCACCATTTACATGTTCTGTTGTTATTAATTCTCCATTAATTTTCTTTTCAACATCTGTTAATCCAATCTTTAATTGAATTTTTTTATTACCATATAATTTATGAAATAATTTGACAACACTATATATTTGATTAATTAATTTATTATCATCCATATCAACAGAATTCCCTGCTATTTTTATATCTATATTATCTTCAACTATTTGAATATATTTATTAAAATTATTTAATTGATTTAAAACATGTTTGGATAAAAATTCTGAATCAGTAAATTTAATTTTACCATTAACAGTTGTATATTTAGGTATATATTCAATATATGCTTTTTTTATTTGTTCGATTCTAGATATATCATACTGGATAATAGGATATTTTTTAATAAGATGTTGTATTAATTTGAATCTATTAAATGTGTCTTTGTCTAATTTTTGATTTAATTCTTCCATATATTAATTTATATTAATTATTTAAAATGTTATTTAATTCATTCACAATTGAATTAAATTTTTGTTTTTCCTTAAGTGCTCTATCATTATTGTTTATTTGAATTTGTTTTAATTCTACATGAGTGGATGCTTGAAAATTATCTACAGGATCCTTTCTTTTAATCTTAATTAATTCTTCTAATTTTCTACCATGATCTATTTGTTTATTTAATCTTTCTTTTTCTACATTTCTGTCATTCTCTAATTCTGCAATCTTCTTTAAAGTTTCAGCAGTTTGAAATTCATTTAATTTTTGATACTCTATTTTTAAATCATCCTTTGATTTAATATTTGTTGGTAATTTTTCACTAATTACTTTATATCCATTTCCAGAAAGTTCATACTTGGTAGTATTTCTGATTTCATTTGTTTCATTATATAAGTTTGCAACATCGGGATTGTATTTATCTCCATCTGTCTTTCCAACTCCTGTATTACCATTTGGTTTTAATGTCTTTAATAAACTTGCCATATTATATTATGTATATACAAATAATTATTTAAAGTTAAACATATATTTTATACAAATGGATTTATACAAAATATTAGAAGTTAGAAAAAATTCTTCCCTTAAAACAATTAAGAAAGCATATCATCAGAAAGCTCTTCAATATCATCCCGATAAGAATAAAAATGTTGATATTAAAAAATTTCATGAAATACAAACAGCCTATGATATATTAAGTGATCCTGATAAACGATCTAAATACGATAATTTAAATAATGATGATAGTCTAAATATACACCTTGTTTTTACAAAAATATTATCAAAGATAGATTCAATACATAATTTCAATAAAATTAAATGTCAGTTTATGAATATTCTTACAAATCCTAAAAACATGATAAATATAATGGGATTAATATCAAAAGATAATATTTCTTTTGATGATATAATTGATATTTTAGCAAATATTAAAACAAATAATTTATTATCTACAGAAACAGAAGATGCATTCTCTGAATATCAACAAGATGTTGAAAAAAGTAAATTAGATATTGAATTTAGCATCAATACAAATATGAAAGATGTATATAATGATAAATGTCAAGAAATAACATATATACGAAAAGTCAATAATACAAACGTTAAAGAAACAGTTAAGGTACCACTATTTGGTGACCAAGTAGTATTCGAGGGATTGGGAGATAAGGTTGGAAATACTGTAGGTAATTTAATTATAGATGTTATTATCACCAATAATATGAAATATAAAAAGAAAGATAATGATTTAATCATACGTTTTGAAATATCATTATATCAATTATTTAATGGATTAATTTTTAGTTTTATTCATTTAGATGAAAAAGAAGTTACAATAAAAATAGATAATTGTTTCAAATATGGTTTTGATGGAAATAAATTTAAGTATATCATCGAAAA
>Ga0164294_10001480_pt1 | contig 21799 bp, 27 predicted proteins | sample GEODES005metaG_FD_111479 | JGI IMG/M metagenome (GOLD analysis project Ga0164294, IMG submission 111479) | Oligotrophic lake water microbial communities from Sparkling Lake, Wisconsin, USA - GEODES005 metaG | ecosystem: Environmental > Aquatic > Freshwater > Lake | place: USA: Sparkling Lake...
ACCGAGACCGGTCAAGATAATAACGTGGTAATAAAGATTAGCACCAAAGATGTTATCTACAACGCCATAACGGGTTAATAGACCAACACGAGGAGCAAAATCATTAGGACCAATTGTTCTCTGGACCATTACAGGAATATACGGACAATAGATAATTCCAGTGTCGTAGAATTCCGGACCCTTGTACCCGAGTAGAGCATACTCGAGACGCTGAGAGCGGGTATATTTGTTAGCGGGAGTTGAAGGAGCACCTTGCGAGGCAAAGTTTCCACCAAAACCAGCTTCAAATTGAGCTTCAGTGCGGGTGTCACGATACACGTTGAAACGACCGGCCAATGAACCTACCTTTGCGACACCTACCGGTTGAGTGTTAACATTACCGGAGACAGGAACCCACTGGAATTCGGGCAACATTTCAAGGATGGCACACACACGAGGTGTAGCCACAATGAAATTTGCCGAACCACGGCGATTCCGGACTGCGATACGATTAGCTTCAACGATAAGTCTCTGATAGAAGTCACGATTCCGCTCAACGAGCCAGCGACCGTCTGCAGAAGCGGGCGACCACACTGAGTAGCCGATTCCGTATCCTGCATTAAGAGCTGTCTGGATCATTCTGATGATCATTTCACGATCGATTTCGGCCTGTAGCTCATACGACATAGCGTTTGTGAGCTCAGTATCGATATCAATACCGTTCATGTTCTTTAGATCCTGCTCGAGTTCAACTGACCAGCGGGCAGCAAGCCTACGAGTTCCAGCTTCAACAGCTGTCTTTTCGAAGCTAACTACTACCTGAGGAATGTTTGATGTCAATTCAAATTGCGAAAGCAATCTGGCAACACCTTGATCCTGGAGCATCATTGTGAAATCAGCATTACCAGATAACGCGCCTGTTCCGGATGAACCGGTAAAGCGTGTATCTAGGTACTGATAACCAAGTTCTGCACCGTCATCGATTGCAGGTCCGGCATTTGTACCGGCGGTTAAAGAACCGTCGATTTTGCCATTACCTGCACCGAGAGCTGAGGCTTCGTACTTGTATCTTAGAGCAAAAGCAAGTCCCACTGGACCGCTCATTGGCTGAACACCAACGATTTCGTTAGTGATCAACTCAGGGAACGTACGGCGAATCATCGGAATGAGGATCTTCGGTAGACGTGCATCGCCAGCGGCGTATGCATTATCATTCTGTGAAGGGAACTGATTTCCATAGGAACCAGCACCACCTGTTTCACCACCAAATACACCTGAACCAGCCTGACCATAAGGTAGGCCGCCAGCTGTACCACCTGAAACGTTTCCTGCCGTTTCAAAGCACCATTTTTCTTGGTTTTCCAAGAGAATGGCAGTGTTTAGACGGGTATGATCGTCTTCGATAGCACTAACATTATTCGATGTGTAATCCAATACTGGACCCCACTTTTCGAGCAATACACGTGCGCGAGACTCATCGATGTAAGCCTGTGTAGGACGGATTTGTTTAGCCATAAATATAATAATTTCCTAGCATAAATTGTCGACCTTTTAAAATTCTTTTCAGGGATGATCCCTCACCCAAATCTTTTATAAGAAAGAAGAAATTAGTATTTCTTAAGTTCGCTCATGTACAAATTAAAAGCGCCATCACCTTCAGTTCGTACGGGCTCAGAAGCTTCTTCAATAACAGGTCTGTCAACAGTTGTTGCAACAGACTCTTCAACAGCTTCCGTCTTTAGATTGGAAAGCCGCTCTTCTTCAGTATTCTCAAATAACTTGAGAGTATAATCAAAGTTCTCTTTAATGAATTCAGCAGACTTACCATTTAGCATCTTTTTCATGTAAGTCCTTCTTTCATCATCAAGAGAAGAGACCTTTTCTTCTAGAACGAGTCTAGAAGATAATTTTTTATTCTCTTCTGATAACTTTGTAACCTGCTTATTAGCGGCTTCAAGCTGACTAGCAGCTTCATCTATTTTTTGCTTACCATCAACAACAGCATCGCGAATATTTTCATTAGCGAGCGCCATATCGACAGATAGCATTTTGCGAAGATCTTCGAGGAGCGATAAAGCTCTCTTGTTCTTCACAGCTTCGTTGACGGTTTCAACCGGCAACTTTTCATTTAGGTAGAGATCAAGATATTTACTAACTTGATCTACCATTGTAGTTTTAAACGTAGAAGCCTCTTTATTCAATGCAGCTTCATATTTTTCAACAACAGCTTTAAGCTTTGCAGCACGATCTGCATCAACAGCTTCGACAACTTTTTTAAGTTTATTTGTATGATCAGTATCAATAGCCTCAACAAGAGTTTCGAGCTTCTTAGAATAGTCGGCATCTTGTTCAGAGAGGGCTTTTTCGACATGTAGTTGTACTCTTTCATTTACTGTAGAATCAAAAGCAGCTTCGATTTCTTTGAGAATATCCTCTGTAAGGATATCTTTTGTTGCTTCTTTCAATGTCTTTGTTATGTCGTTTGTCATAAATTAAAAAAGTTTTTCTTTTAGAGCACCACCGATTCTAGCTTTAATCTTAGAGTCGATAGCGTTCTGTAAATATTTATTAGCCTCGGAATAATTTTTTTGAGAAATTGAGCGCATAAACTTAATTATTTCTTGGCTCTCGTTAATCTTCTTTTTCTCTGTTTTGTTGGCCATATTATTATTTATATAAATTGTTGATTATTTTCTATCTTTTTAGTTAGTCTTTAAGAATTTAAAGAACGAAAGAATCTGTTCTTTAAGATAAATTTGTATATCTTTAACAGGTAAATTTCTTAGAGAATTTTCAAAACGTTCGAAAACCTCTTCTAGATTACCATCTGCAGCTAGAACAAATTGCTTACTTTCAAGGATGCCGTTAACAAAAGCCTTAGGACACGATGGGTCTGCTACACAATCAACAGCAATTAATCTCATATCTGTAACACGGTTAATACCGCCTGACTCTTCATTTAATTTTCCAAGAGCACGGCTAGACATACCTACCTTTACACCATCATTAATTAATGACCGTACAATCTGACCCATGGGAGTTGAGAGTACTTGAGATTTTCCAATAACATAATTACCCTCCATTTTTAAATTTGTAACTATATGACAAGCTCTTTCCAGATTAACTTCAGCTGATGTAGGGTGGTTCAATTCACCCATGGCGCGCTTAGGAGTAACCATTTCTTTAATGTAGCGGTTAACTTCCCGCTCCATATCTGATTTTTCATAAATTCTTTGATTTTTATTAATTTCATTACAGACCATATATGGTCCTTGAATGCATAAGCGCGCTGGCTCTTTAGAATTTCTTTCTTCGAGAATATATTCAAATTGCTCTTCTGGAGCCGGTGTTTCAACTAATAGACGTAGAGCCATAATAATATTTATATTTTTACTAACTATTTATTTAAGCCCAACTCCCTTTCAGTCAAGATTAAAAATTTATAATTCCTTTTATCACACCACTTTTTAGCAGCTTCCCATTTTGCCATGTTCTGTATGTATCTTTTATTTTCATAGATGATAGTAGAATTTCTCTTTTTTCCTGCCTCTGGTCTTACTAGTTGATCGCGAGGTTTTATTTCGATTACATACTTATGTATACCGTCGGCTTCCTTAAGAACTACTACACCGTCTGTAAAGTATCTATGTCCCTTCCCATCCACGGGGTTTATATAGGGTATAACTATAGCTTCGCTAGCCCATTCTATAACATTTATATTTTCATCGCACCATCTAAAAAATCTTAATTCCCACCCTGATCTATATACAGGAGGTGTATTACCTACATATTTCTTAGAATTTTTAGGACGAAAAACGCCCTGACGGTACTTATCTGTCTTATTAAGAGGTATCATTAACCAACAAAGAATTGTGGAGGTGCAGCGTCTCCTAATCCAGGAGAGCTCTCATAAAGCTTTTGTTCGAGCTTTTCTTTTTCAGCTAAACCTTGTGAGAGGAGATCATTATAGTTTACTTGACCGCCACCGAAGAGCGTTGTGCCTGTATATTTCCCTCGTACATTACCAATAGATATCTTGCTTAATGCGAGTGCATATTGATAAACCCACGCTTCTTTAATAATGTCGCGGAGAGGTCTTTCGACATAACAAGCGATAACACCATAGAAACGGCTACCCGATCCAGGTGTACGTGGTGGTGGGTAAAATACAAGATATTGTGTTCTATCATCAAATGTAATATATCTTCTTTGAGCAAGTAATTTTTCTCTAACTTCCAACCAATTCTTCAGTGTATACCAGCTAATTAAATCGAACCCGTAGTTACCCATTGCATAACTAAAATATGTTTGTTGAGCTAATGTTTGTTCAATTGTAAATAATGTATTAACACCGTTATTAGACCCTTCTTCAAAATCGATAATATCGATTACCTTTCTATAATCCATTGCATCGTAATCAAAGCTATTAACAAATTTAAGTTGACTGTTACCGGATGCTTTAAAATATTGAGCTAAAGTACCTTCGAAGTTGATAACGGAAAGATAACTACTTGTTGTCAAGATTTGATTTTCAAATATACCGCTTTCGTATTCAGAAGAAAGAATAGCAGAAGATGAAAAAACAGTTGCAGGAAGTGAAGATGTCGCAACATAAACAGTAGATGAAGGTGTAATAGTTTTATTAAAATAGGGTGTAATAGTATAGAGTTCATCGAGTTTTAACCCTTTGCCATCGACATATAAATCCGAATCAAAAATTAATATTTCTTCAGTATAGCCAGCAAATTTTGCAAACATTTCACAAGCAATTGAAATATTTTCAAACAATTGATCATGATGTATTTCGAGATTAATCATAGGAGCGCCAAGAGAGCGAGTTATCCTATCAGCTAATCTAGTAAATGAATCAATTTTACTATTAAGATTAGTACTTTGAAACGCTGTAACTGGTGTTATAGCAGAGCAATCCATATTAGATATTTATGCTATTAAGCTGCAGGAGCACCAGGGGCTCCTCCAGCAGCCGGTGCTGCTCCAGCAGCTGGTGCTTCAGAGGGCGCAGCTGCGGCACCAGCTTCACCACCAGCTGCAGCAGGACCGGGTCCAAATTCAGGTGGTAAGCGCGAACCACCTCCGCTTCCTGCTCCGCCTGCAACATTAGCTTCACCGCCCGCAGGGGCTTGACCCTGTGCAGCTGCACCTTGTTCTCTCCAGTTTGGACCTGCATTTGTAATTTGATCTAACTCCCAAAGCAGCTCTCTATCTTTTCTTAAAAACTCTCTATTAGCCATAAGGTCGGTATCCGACCATCCGAGATATTTCTTTTGGGCATATGTCTTAGAAACAAGATCGCTCTGTGTAATAGAATTAAAGTTTTCTGCTTTTAATTGAAATTTTTGGTTTTCTCTAAGTTCATAAAAATTAGTTGGAACGTTAAAACACAAATCAATATCAAACTCTTTTAATTTATATTCTTCCCAAAGTTTTTTAAGTTTGAGATGTGTAATAAACCCATTCCTTAATCCGCTAGCAAAACGTTGCTGCTGTCTAATTATAAATCGTGCAAATTTAAGCTCTTCGCGAAGAATGTCCGTACCGTCTTTAAATGTATCATCAGCATTAAGACGTGAAATAGGTACTTTAAGAGATTTATAAAGTTTTTGTACAAAATACATTAAGTCGGTCAATTCACCGAGATTGGCTCCACCGGGTAATTGTGTTACTGTTGTACCTTCACTTCCTTGACGCTTAGCAAACCAAAAACTATCCAGCATTGATTGTGGGTTAAATTTCTGTACCGTTGCTCCCTGATCCGCATCATATGTTCTACGCGACCAATAATTAGACATTAACTTGCGAAGATATGCCTCAGCTTTTGGTGGGGGCATATTTCCTACATCTACATTAAAAACTAAACGCTCTGGTGCACGGACTAACCGGTAAATGACGATAGCATCCTCAATGAGTGATAACTGTCTGTAAGCACGTCTCGCATTTTCAATGAACGGAAGCCTTACAGTCTTTGATTCATTCCAAATGCCTGAATTAACATATGTAATTTGATTGACGTCCATCGGAATTAACTCAACCTTTGCAACTTTACCGGGATTTTTTGAGTCGTAAATATTCTTGCGAAGTAAATAGCCTCTGACTATTTGATTTTGTACGTTCTCGAAAATCGGATCAACAATATCGGATGGTATAGCAACAACGCCCAGGATGCCTTCTTGAGGATATTTTTTATGGACGATATGTTCGAAATATAGTTCTGCATCAACAAGAAGTTGTCTCAAATACTCCCAACCCCTATTCTCGAGATCAAAATACCCAATATATTTTTGAAATTCTTTTTTAAGTTTTTCTTTCTGATCATCGGAAAGAGTAGCTGTTTTAAATTTTATTTTAACAATATCGCCATTATCGTCTTTATTAATAAATTCATCACAAATTTCATCTAGTGCATCTGCAACTTCCGAATACGCTGCCATGACGCGATAATCTGTAAGTCTACGGCCTTTATCAGGCTGTAGATTTGCATACATAAAGTTATGATAGTCTTTATTTTGTAATACATTAGCGTAAAGATCGTCGGTAAATGAAAGTGAGGATGATACGGACTGACGCGATAGAGCCTCATCTCTCTTTGTACCCTTGTCAAAGAAATCTTCATATTTTGGATTTAAAGTATTAATTTTATCTTCAATATTAACCGCTTGGTAGGGTAACTTAGAAGATATATACTTCATCATGTCTCTGCCAAAAGTACTCTCTCTATTGGAATCAGCCATATAATAAATTATTTATCAATAAAAACAAAACTTAAACTATAAATATTCACTTTTATTAATATATCCTTGTATTTGTAAAATCTATATTCGTAGCTTGCGGGTTACCAGACAAGGCTACTATTTCTTGTTCGTCTATTAAGCCTGTACTTACAGGATATATGTATGTATTATCCATTAACTCATCATAAGTTGTAATATTTGAGCTAACAGAGAATATATTATCAATAAAGAAAATATTGCCAACTGGATTTTGAATTGCAGGGAATAACCAGCCTTTAATAGTAAAAGATGTATCACCAACAATTCTATACTTTTCATTTGCAGCAATATCAGTTGGATAACTTAAACTAACAGCCCCATCCCAGAGTACTTCGCTACGAATTTCTTGTGATGGTAGAACGCCACCAATGGCTAGCCCATCAGGCACGCGCCATGATATTATAATATACGGGTTGTTATAAGGAACGAAATTAGAAATAATTTGATCCATATCTGTTTGAAACTTTGTTATTATTGACATCGATATACCAATATTAACAGGAACAGGCATTCGTATAAAATTCGATGAAGATCTTACATCTGAATCAGATGTATTGCGCGTTTGATAGAAGCCTGTATTTTTATTAAATACACGTGATTCATCACGCGAAACGTCAGAAATATTAATTGCAACAACAGGTACAGTTAGATTTTGTGCTTTGTTAACCAAATCATATAGTACCCTTTGCTTGGGCGCATATACATATCTTACCTGTACTTTATTCTCAGGAATTCTATTTTTATCGTAACGTTTTATTATAATATCATCAAACGCAGCTGTAAATTGCGTAATAAGATCTTTTATTTCAAAATGAAATGTCTGGTTCTTCACTATATTATTTATTAACAAACGCGGTCAATAAAATACTTTGGAAGCTTATCTTTGACGCGTTTAAGAGTATTAACTATATTACCATCAAGTATATATGTAGTAGAGAAATCATGCTTACTTCTTGTCGATCTACCGCATGCTTGAACAAGGGTATTTAGCATCTTATTTTCATACCAATCTTTGTCTAGATCGAACAACTTCTTAATATGTTTTGATGATAGAGGTGGAAACGGTAGTTTTACTAAAATCTGAAACCTTGCAAGATGATCTTTAAGATCGACACCATAAGCAAGGGAGGGCGATACAAGAATAGTAGGAAAATCAGTTTCATAATGTTCTTTTAAGATGGCTTCATTATTTGAATGATCATCTCTAAAGAGAAATCTTTTGTTATTAGAGAGCTTTGATTTTAAAAAGTTTGTTATTTCACGCGAATGAGTATGAATTACCCCTTTATCGTTTTTATGATGATCAATAATTGTTTTTATTTGCTCGCATATATGCGGTAAAATATTAGTAAGGTTCTTATAGTTTAATTTATTTTTTGATGTTACATATATAGGTGATTTTTGAGGATCGAAATCACTGTCCACTTCAACATATTCATAGCTATGTATACCTAGATTTTTAGCAAAATTTTTATGATCAATGATAGTTGCAGACATTAGAAGAACGTTCTCCGCGTGATCAAAAATAAATTTTGTTAATTTATCGGCTTTTAAAGGTGTAAAAATAACTCTTTTAGAGTCTTTATCAATAATATATTCGCAGTCCTTCCATAGCCCATCGACCGTAGTAAGCGAATTATGAAGCGTTTTAAGATATTGTAATTTTATTTTTTCGGGTTGAGAGAGTGTTCTTTGTTTTTTATTTACGCGGTTGATAAGCGTATTAATAGTTTCACTCACATTAAATATTAATTCCGACACCCACGTACGCGCTCTATCTTTATTATCTGTAATAAGCGTACTGCAACTTATACCGTAATTTTTTAATCGATCATATGTAATTTCGGCTGAGTACCGCTTTATAAGCTCATCTTCGAGCTCTGATGCTTCATCACAAATTATAAAATTTTTTCGCTTTAAGTGACTAGGTAATGCAAGGAACATCTTATAATTTAAAACGGCAAACCTTGATAAGAGGGCTCTATTACGAGCATTATAATATGGGCATCTATTCTTCTCCCAACATTCATCTCGTATCTTTGGAACCAGAGCACAAGGAGCCGTCTCTACATCAAAATTAGGATCGACATCACATATATAATTTGTTTTACCTTTTAAAATATCTGTATCTGGAAATAAATCAAGATATTGGTCTTGAAGCGATTTTGTTATTGTCAGCGCAAAAGCTCCAAAAGGGGGTTGCGATAGACAGTCAACCTCATTAATATAGTTTCCGTAATAGTCTTGTTTATATGCCGCATACGTTTCAATGCTATTAATAAATTTCGACCCCGGCAGCGAGCTAACACCCGCAAGCGTTTTAGCTAAAAAGCTTTTACCGGTTCCAGTTGGAGCACAGCATATAACAAATTTTTTACCATTATTGAAAGCCTTTTCGACACCTTTAATTAATTTTACTTGCGAATCACTAGGATTGTACTCTCTTGGAAACTGCGCCAAATATCTACTAAACACACTTAATTATAGTATACTCTTAAATTAAAGCAAAGTTATAGTTAGCCTTTTATTGTAATATTTTGACGGCTTGCTTATATTCAAACTACGCATTAATAAATCGATATTCTTATTATTTTTGCAAAAAGATAAAGCAGTATAATCAAAAACTATTTTTTTACTTGTTGTGTTCATTGAAAAGGGATAAGGTATTTCGTAGATTATTTTTTTATTTCCACGATCAGGACATATAAGCGTAAAGACGCAGAAAAAATCTTTTATACAAAAAAGTATTAACTTACCTTTTTTTACTATTTTATTTTCAAGTGTAAATGTAACATTGTTTTGCAGCGCTTTGCTTATGGCTGCTTCTATTTCATATATAGATGTCATGTATTCATAAACCTCATCTTATCATTAGCTGATAAAAGACTTAATCGTTCGTTAAAATATTTCCAAAATTCTTTATTAGCCGGTATAACGCTTATAAGATCGCATGCCGACATATTTATGCTTCTATAGTCTTGCATAAAAATATCCCAAGTAATTACTACATTTTTTACTGTAGGGTCATATTTAGGGTAATTGATGGCGCGGCGATAGTTAAGCGCTATTCTACCCTCTGGGCTCATAAGAAGTGGTAGCGAGTTTGTACAGAGCATTCGACGCGTAGCTGGCGCGCCGATTTTTACCCTCTTACGCAAGAACTTAATCTCGGCTACGTTGTTTAGCAGAAGACCTTTTAACGTGGGCAGCGACACTTTCATTATCTTTTGTTATAGTACAAATACCGAATATGCGTTGTTCATTTAAAAAGAGACCTTTCTTAAGAGTACCATAATTTTCAATATCTAAATTTGCAACTGGTACACCAAGGTTATTAGGAAATACGACATGATCGCCGGTCTTAACGTATTTTGATGACGGGCCGCATAACACAACCTCTCCGATACGCCATGCCTTAGTATCAACATTAACAGGTACAATAATACCATTTCTCATGATCGATGTACCGTCTTCCGTTTCATCGACATACTTTACAAGTAAAACATCATCAAGTAATGACTTGAGATTATACCCGTAAAAAACGGAGTTAAAGGAATTTTTTGGTAATTCGGACAAATCGATTACACTTTTTGTCGTTGGAAGTAGATCAATATTAGCAGGCATATGTTATTTTAATTGCGTTGGCTCGCAATTCAACGTATTTAAATATTCTTTTATCTCTCTCTGTGAAAGTTCTTTTGATGTAGCAATTCTTTGTATCAACTCGTCGTCTTCTGTTTTTTCACTCTTTGTTCTTTTAAAATAGTTAATTTTTCGTGACGGATGCTTTATAAAGACAGCGTGAAATAAGGAATATAAATCTTTTTTTGAATCAAAAATTGACAAGTATTTATTAATAATATTACAATCTTGTGCCACGCTAGCTGAATACATACTTAACCAGCGGTTAACAAGAAAGGGAGTAAATTCGCTTTCTTCGTCGACTGTATTTAAAAGATTTTTTTTCTTAGTAAAGAGAATGTCTGATATATAGTCAAAAATTGTCATTTACAAATTACTTTAGACGTAGCAATAAAGATATCATCGTTCATTGTATAAAATAATTCAATAACATCTTTCATAAACGCGTTAGCTTGATCATCAGTAAGTTGTGTTGAGTAAGCAAATGCAGGCGCCTTCTTTCCTGCAACAATATTAATACCCGTATGACCTAGAGCGACATTGTTGTTTGTATATGTAATACTAACAGAGCATTTTCCTTTAGGTTGCGCAATACCGCCTTGTGTATGCTCTTTATGCACAATCAAGTCATCACCGTCTACTTCGATGGGTGCATTAATATATTTCTTACTTAGAATGCCTGCTAATTGTGTATTGAATAGTCTCTGCCACGCTACCGCACCAAACGGATCAAGATGTGGAATTTCCCAGCAAAAATTAATAGCATCATCGCTGTAGATATAATCAGCGTTAATAATATCTTCGCTATCAATCATACCTTCTGCCTCTACTTTCATTGGCGCGCGAAACGCAACAATATTACCAATTGGTAGAGTTCTGTCTTTAAAATGTTTGTATGCAAATCTAGCGTGAATAAGGTCACCGTCGTATACTTTAATATTATTAAGGATCATAAATTGTGTTTATTATAATATCTGCTGACTTAAGATCCAGCGATAATTCTCATTAGATATCTACAACGACTGTCATACGTATGTTTTTTTAGAGCAGTTTCATAGCCATGCAATTCTATTTCTTCTCTCTTCGAGGGATTATTAAGATAGTAGCGTATTTTAAATTTTAAATCATCTGCTGTCGCATATGTTACTAAATCCTTATCTAAAGTAAAAAGCTTTTCTAACCCTTCAGTATAGTTTGTAATAAGAAACGTTTTGCAGCCTAGTGTTTCAAATGTTCTATAATTTATATCGTTCGCTATATTTCTATTGAAATTAATCTTATATGAATTAATAGCAGTAACCATATCATTACCTATTACAAAAATATCTTTTTTAATATTAAATTCATTCAAGCTTTCAATCCAATCGCCGCGATTTAAGATATTACCACAAAAACCAACATCATATTTTTTTTCTATATTGAGAGGTTTAATTAAATCGCTCGAATATGCATTTGGAAACCAGAAGCATTTAGGGGTTATGTGAGTAAAAAATCTAAGATAATATTCTGTTGAATTAAGATGTATATCGATTTTTAATTTATTGCAAAGGTCGACATGGTTATTCAAAATACAATGGCTATCGATACTCCAATATATTTTTAATTTTTTACTCTTATTAATTTTATCTACTGGAAGCCAGTCAGGATAATAGTTTTCGATTATAAAAATAGCATCTGCCCACTTTTCAAGCTCATCAAATTTTTCGAAATCCGGATATCCGTGGCCCCATACTTTAGCAGAATTGCTCGGTATTTTTTCTAGCGATCGCTGTAGGCAAAGAGATTCACGAAAATTTTTATTTGCCTCATGTCTTCCTGCTTCCTGTATAATTAGAAACTTCATGTTTTAAAATTATATACAGTATCTGAGCAAATTCCATAACATTTAGAAATTTTTTCATTTAAACCCGGCAATACACATATAGACTTTTCTGTAAGAGGCTTTCCTGGATAAGTCCAGATAAAGCCGTTTGACGTAAGTGTAACATCGTCATCTTGATGCCAGAAGCAGTGTATCTTGTTATTATTTAACATTTTGTATAATGCTTCTATATTTTTTGCATGGCACCATATTTTTTTGTTTACTAGAAAAGACTCCTCTATATTATAAGTCGGCTCATCGTGTCCGAGATAATATTTTTCATTTTTTACCCAAACGTCAATTTCAACGTCAAAGCCTTGATAAAGTGCGCTTTCGATATAAAGTGGGTTATTTTCTTTTTCAGGATTTTTACCTGAGACATTACCTCTGTGAGCTATTAGTACCATAATTATTTAAATAATAAACAAGATCTTCTGGTGTACCCAGTCCCCACATTTTCGATGAATCGATTTTAAATACTTTAATCTTTTTACCATCTTGTATAGCCTCATTAAAAACTGGACATACATAAAATTCGTTATTGACGCGAATATTTTTTTCAATCATTCTCTCAGCATATTTTACATAATCTTTTCCATTTTTCCAGAAATACACACCCACTGTTGCAAGATTGCTTATAGGCCTTTTTTCAGCAACTTCACAAACAAATCCTGCAGAGTCGAGCTTTGCGTAGCTCCATTTTGGATGGGTTGATTCAAATACTAATATACCACCGTCAATATTATCTGCCATCATCGAATACATAAACTCACTACTATCCCAATCAAGAAATTGATCAGAGTTTGCAAGTAAAAGCGGTCCATCAGTTATTACATCCTTAGCTAAAAGTGTAGTGCATGCAGCTCCTTCTGTCAGCCCGCTAGTTGTAACGATCTTACATGATGGTGAAATTAGATGTAAAGTCTCGTTTAGATTATATTTTTTATAATGATCTTCCTGTGCAATAAAAATATAATTAGCATCAACATTTAAGCTTTCAACAACAACCTGTATCATAGGCTTATTTTTTACATCAATCAAAGGCTTGGGAAAAGTATATCCCGCTTTCTCAAAGCGAGTTCCAGCTCCCGCCATAGGTATTAACACATTTAGTTTAGGATCTTGCCACATAAGTTTAAGATTAGCTGTACTTTTAGCTTCATAGTTAATTATACAAGTGTTAAGCTTTTCCAAGGTCAAGTCCTCAGGGTTTATAACAGGGCATAAAAAGGCACCAGAGCTTTTTGCTGCTTTTCTTCCTACGTATGAATCTTCAATAATTAGGGTTTCGCATGGATCCACACCTGCATCAACCATGCATTTTAAATATATCTCTGTACTTGGCTTAGGCTTCTTTACATCTTCATTAGAATAATAATTATCAATAAATTCAAAAAACCCTTTTCTTAAAAGAGTTAGCTTTACTGTTTCTCTAATTGAGTTTGAAGCTACATATATCTTATAGTCTCTCTCTTTTAAATTACGTAGTATATCTACAATGCGATCATCTTTAGTAAATAAAGAATTAATTAATTCTCTTGTAAAAATCTGTTTATCTGTCCATATTTGTGTATAATATTTTTCAGGGAGATTTTTATTTTTTGTTAGCAATTTTAATTTCTTCATTGTCGGAAGTCCATCATATGTTGATAGATGTTCTTCTTTACCTATTGTGTATTGGCTGTCAACTCGCTCTAGGGCGCGATTTAATGATAGATAGTGTAACTCACGCGCATCAGCTAACACACCATCTAGATCGAATATAATAAGCTTAACCATAGTTTAGCCCTTTGGTGCGTCGTTTTGATAGACGTGTCTATGATGTTTATTTGCTTCTCCACCGGGACCGTAATCGCTAGGGAAATCAAGCATAAATGGCATATCCATATTCTGTACTCTAAGATTATGCCTATTGTGTACATGATGATGAATAAAGAATTCTGCTCCGGTGCCTGCAGGCGCAATTGCACCGTACTCTTCAAGATTTAAAAAAACTTTTGAGTAAGCTTCCATATTATTTCTATTACCCATAGCGAACATATCAGTAAGCATACCGCAATATATAGAAAGATAGTTTTGCGGTACGCTAATAGAATCGAGACTGCTATACGCTGCTTCAATCTCTTCATCAGTTATCTTAGAGAAAAAGAAAGCATCTGGTCTTGCTCTAATAACAATATCATATTGTATACCTTGTTCATGTTCATACTGCTTAAGCAGTTCAAAGCAATTATATATATTATAAAATTGGCCGAGTATTGTTTGGCATCTTTGCGTACACCCTTCTTCTGCGTTTAGAAACTTTTGCTTAAGAGCTTCAGGTACATCTAGCTTTGTTTCTTGAATATCATTTATAGTATATTTCTTAAGGTTGTTAAAATTTTTAATTTGATCTTCATTTGCTTTTTTTCCGCTCCTATTACCCCAACCAAAGAAAAAGGTATCAGCGTTTAACGGATCTATTAGAAATTTATTCATCCATTCTTGTGTCTGTTCAAAATGCCTGAGACCTCCTGATATACAAATAGCAATTTTATATTTTGTGCTAGTAGGTTTAATATTAAATTTTAAGAATTCTTTCGTTATTGCAGGAAAAACATTGCGCACTCTATTACGCGTTAAACATAATACTTCATTTTCTAGTAGCTCTTGATTCATAGAAAAAAATCTTCCAGCTTTACTTTAGGCTCTGTTTCGTTACCTGTAAAGATATAGTACCATATCCATTCAAAAAGTCTTGAAGAATAAAAACTAGGTGCTACCCCTAGATGTGAGTCGAGCATAAGACCGTCAGTATAGAGCCAATTAAGTAGCTTGCTGTATGTAGTGCTATCATGTCGGTGAATAAGGTCTCTATGTACAATAAATTGCGCAGCTGCATAGGAAGAAATTGATCCTGGTAGAGGACCAAACAACTCGCTTCCTAGTGTATGCCAGAAAGCTTTGATTGCTTTATAGGGTCTGTTATTAGACTCGCCTGGAAAAGCACCAGCAGCAATTGTTTTTTCAGGTAGCAGTACGTTATAATAATTACCAAAATTAAGCCATTTATTTTTAATTTTTAAAATATCTATTTTGTTAATTAGATCGAGAGCTGAGTATTCTTGATGCGGTGAAGTTAGATGACCGTGAAAGAAGTATGTCCATTCATGTAAGTTGTCGTAATTTTTTACTATGTATTCTAAATACGATGACGCTTCGTTACCTATATTTTTATCTTGTAGTACTGTTTTATTGTCTGCTTTTGTTTTAGAGTAGACAATATAATCACATGGAAGTTTTTCTAACCATGCTATATCTTCGTTATAATGCGAAATTACTGTAAGCATTGCTCTAGATGCTCATATAGAGCAATATTAGTAGTCCACACGGTAGTCCAATTTTCATGTTTTTTAAAAATAAATTTCTTATAATTAGAAAGCTCTTTTACGCGCGTCCAACCATAACTCCCCATCTCTGTATCGTGTGCAATTACAATAGGTACGTTATTATCAAACATTAAATTAATACATTCAGGTCTCGACTCACCGTGACCGTCAACAAATGCAAGGTTCGTATTTTTAAAATCACAGCTCATAAATTGAAGTGACCCTATTAACTTTAATGACCTCCAGTTTGCTTTGTTTTTAAATTTTTCAAACATCTTCTCATACCAATCTTCAGATTGCATTTCAATAGAAATTAAGTTAGTAGAATTTTCTAATAATAATTCGGTCGAAAAATTACCCATACCAAATTCGACAACATTTTTTTGTTTTCCAGTAAATTTAAATATAGCTTTTAAAAGATCTAAATGTGTACCATAGGGATCAGCCTTATTCATAAGATATTTTAATATCAGAAATCAGTTTATCAATTTGATCTTTATACGTACTATAAGGTCTTAGCATATGTGAATCAATGTAATGTCCCTGCTTAAGTTTTTTAATGTCATATATCCAATCAGGGCGATTAATCCTACGTGAAAAATCTCTTTGTTTTACTCTCAAAAGCGGTACATATTTTTGTAATTTTTCATACATAAAATGCTCATCAGTATTCCATTTAATTCCATAATTCTCTGATAACATTTTACAATATTGGTCAAACGTTAGACCGTCAATATCTAGATATTTTTTAAATGTATTTGAATGGCTAAGTGCATAACACATCGGATAATATGGATTTACCCCATATGGTTGCCCAGAAAACAAAACCACTGTTCTATCGTTAAGATCGCTGTCGTAGCTAGAAAAATAACCACCGTTAATAGGTAGCATATCAATATCCGACATGAGAAGGTTTCCGGTTATAAAATTAGAGCAGAACAATCTAACAACCTGCGACTGAAAGCTAGTAGGTATATAGTCAATACTTTTTATTTTATGTATAATACCAAACTTATTAGTCTCTATAGAATTTTCATTTGTAATATTTGCGTAATATGTTTTATAGCCAAGATCATGCCATTGCTGTGCAACAATAGGATAAAAATCCTTATAAAGCGGATTATCGTCAGAAGCTATAACAACATAATCAATTTTCATATTTTTTTGATACAATTTTAATAAGTTCTTTTGCTTGATCAACTTCTTTACAACCATGCCAGATATATTCTTTTACGTTAAAAGGTATATCACCTAATAGTTTTGGATATTTTTCTAGGTAACTTTCTGTTGTAAGAGCGTGTCCGAACCAGGGGTCACAGCAATCCATAAACGATGTTTTTCTTTTTTCTTCCCAATATATTAAATTGATAAAAGTTTCATCATAGTTTGCATAATAAATTCTATCATTAAGATTAAGTTTTTTTACTCGTTCATACATTTTAAAAAATTTATCAAAGAAAGACTTACTTTTTGTAGAGTATAAAAAGCATGCAGCGTGTACATATGGCTGAGTTTTCTCTTGTATACCCAAAATCTTCATTAACGCTAATTGATTATGTGGATCTTGAGGGTGTAGCGGGCAAAGAATGTCGCCGTCTATTCTATTTATATTATCAAATACTCTAACAACTTCTGGTGTAACAACAGAATCAGCATCGACAAGAAATCCTTCATCGAGTATTGATGTTTTTGCTGCTTGTAATTTCGTATAGTATATATTTTCGTTATTTTCTAAATTTAAATTTATTCTTCTTGTATGTATTCTGGTGTTATCAAAAGTTCTGTTAAAATTAATCGTAACATATTCAATATCTAAATTAGTAAATTTTAATATGCTCTCAATAAGAACATCACTTAAAGAAGCGTACTTATCTTCCTTATTAACAACAATAAGAATTCCTCTTTTATTTTGCATGCTGAATATGCTGCTTTAATAATTCTATGTGCTCGGGGTTTACAGGTTTATCATTTTCATCGTATTGACAGCCAATAAATTTGTATCCATCGCGTTTTACTGGGAAAGGTTTCTTTTCAAAAAATTCATCATGTACAACCATATCGTTAGTAAACAAAGGATATATTTGCTGTGTTATTATAACTTGATCAGTACCCCAGCGATCTTGCTTTGGATACTTAAAGATAAGATCTTTAATATTTCTTAATTTCTCTGCTCTAACTCCCCACATACCCCCGAGCATCATCGCATAAGGGCTAGGACCATGCCACGGGTGATCTCTCATAACATGAAGACCTTTTCCGCTTCTCACCCATTCATCTACTGCTGCGGCTTCTCTTTCATCAACACGGCTATCAGTATCTCTAAAGATAGCATGTGTTACACGTTGATCTGCACAAGGAAAATATCGATAATTCATAAAAAATGCGGAATCACTATCATCAACATACATTACCGTAGCGCCTAGATCTTTTAATTCCTTAGCAATGCTTTTTTCTATAGACGATGAAAGATAGAACCAAGGAGACCAATCCGGGTATATACTCTTGCAGAGCTCTGCGTTTTTTAACGCTCCTGTTTTATAGAGCTGCTTTGTTCCATAGAGACAAAAGCTTATAACTTTCATAAAATCTTACTTTTATCGTAACTAATTCCGAGCTTTTGCTTCCACATTTCAGCTTCTTTTATCCTCTCATCTTGTAATGCTGGCCAGAGAAGGTCTGAATGCTCTTTATCCTTGCCCTCTGTATCACGTAAATTTTGCGCAACTTTATCGAACTTTGTTGATCCAAAGACCCAGTGGTTGTGTGTAATGGTAATATCACTTCTATAGACTTTACGCTTAAAAGCTAGATACATATTATCTAGCCACTGATCAATCCAATTGCGCGAAAATTCTTCTCTCATAAAATATCCTGTCTTTTCCATATAAAATCTATGAATAAAAAGCCACGCAGCAAACTGATCATTTCTATGACCGTCATAGCCTGTTACGAGTTTAAATTTATCAGGACAATTTTTTGTTGAAAATTCTTCTAATATTTTCTCATCCCAATTATCAGTAGAAAATACCATATCGTCACCAACCATAGAAATAATTTCTTCAGTACTATTTTTGGCAAGTACATTCCAAAAATAACCTAGACTAAATTTTCCGGTTGGGTTTGGTGGGATGATAACAATTTTTAAGTTTGTTATTGTTTTTGCCATCTTTTGGCAACGCTCGAGTGTGGGGTCATCTTTATCAAGTCCCATATAGAGCGTATAATTATTAGGATCTTTGCATCGCGCAAGAGCGCTCATCATAAAATTAATCTTGTTATTCATCCTCTCTCTTGTTGGTAGTAATAGTGCAATTTTCATTTTTTCTTTATTCCTTTTAAAAATTTTACGACATCGTCTTTTGATGTATCAGGTACACATCCTTCCCATGCTGGGAGATATTTATGCTTTTGTTTAAAAAGTAAAACTCCCTGTTGTATATTTTCTTGCCAATCTGTACGCGGACGGATAGAGCTACTACGCTCTGAACATTCAATTTCATCTAAATAATCCATACTGTTTGCAAGGTCAGGCCAATTCCAATAAGGTGTACAGTAACCAGCTTTAGCAATTCTGTAATCGTGGTCTACGTGCTCAAACGCATTAGTAAAATCTTCATCAATTAGGCCTACTTTCTCTAATACTTCTTTTGTATAATAACAGAAAGCACCAACACTATGCGCGTTTATTGCAATTTTGACCTCACCGTAATCTACGGTATATCGAGGTTTAGGTGACCCACCTGAAATATTACCTTTGTTTGCGGGCCCATGATAACCAAAATTAAAATGCTGTATACCGGTAATCTTACTTGCTTCAATATAAGCGTTAAAAACATCAGTACTTTTAATTATAATATCATCTTCAATAATAAAAATATGCTCACAGCCTCTTTTTAATAATTCTCTAAAAAGTATATTTTTTGATTTACCAACACCGAGATTCTGTGTGTTATGTATATAAGTGAAAGATTTTTCAGCTCTTAATCTATCAATATCTTGAAAATCACTGCCATCATTAACTATAACAATATCAACACAATTGGGTATTGACCTAAAGCATTTAAGAAAGAACTTAGGGCGATTACAAGTAACTATGCCTACACCTATTTTATCCATATTATTTTTAATATTATAGTATAAATAATAGTAATGGCAATCTACACCTCAAATAGTAATTCTGTCAATATAAGCAATTTACCTCAAGTACAGCAAGCTGTAGATGGTGATCTTCTAATAATACAGACGGAGAACGGTACACAAACAATTGACTTTACAAACTTTAACGTTGTAAAAACAGATGCTGCTGGTAATGCAACAGTTGTTGGGGATCTAACAGGTAATATGGCATTTTTCGATGGGCTCTCAGCTTCCGGAGCGGTTTCATCATATACATATAGATCTAATAACGTTGAGGGTGTATTTGCTCCAGTTAATTTTTATAATAGATTTACAATAAATGGTGGTCTTTTAACTAGCGCCTCGTACGTTCAAGGCTCACCAGAATTTAATTACATTGTCAATACGTTTGTACCGAGCGTTACAGCATTTCAAAATCAGGTCTATAGACAAATTATTGATCTTAACGGAATTCAAACAGTACCTGCCGGTCAATCAACATACGCAATGCCTGGGTTCCCAAATTTCTTTACAATTTATCCGTTTGTTGATGATAATGCTATCAAACCATATCATATCAATCTCACCGTTAATGCTAGAATATCTTCTTATCCCTTTATTACAGATCTAGCTAGAAGTGGTAATAATCTTGCTTTTAATGTTTCGTTTGGTTACCCCATACCTCAAAACATACAAGTTTCGTATCGATTGCTATATACGTATACACCGACAAGCTAAATTAGCTAGAGTGAAATAAAAGCGCTTTATTAATGCGCGCTAAAGCCTTGCGAGGATGATTTCCCTCATCAATAAGACGTTTATATTCGTGCTTAAAAGCTTTAACAAACTCTTCTGAAAGTTTAAAATTTTTGGGATAAAACTCTCTTTTTACTGTTCTTATACATTTAAAGCTTTCGAGAAGCTCATCATACTTCTCGTTAAAATTATTCATGTAATTATTTATAGTCCGCCAATGATTTTATTTCTAACTCTTGTTTCTTGTTTTTCTTCAAAAAGTGCTTTCTTTTGAGCTTTAAGTACCGCTTCCATTTGACCAATATTTTCAGGGCTTAATACGCTGGATTGATCATCAATAAGATCGCCACTCTCTGTTAGATATAACTTAAGCATCTCTACACGCTGCTCTGGGTTACCAAAAATTTCAATGATCGGAGGGCGATCATCCTTTGCCATAAAAGGACACTGGCCATGAACCATCAGATTGTAGGTAATTGCCTTAAAAATATGATCGATTTCTTGAATAAAAGCAGCATCAATTTCTCGGTCTTCTCTAATTTTTATTTCTACTGGAGCTACTTTTGTAATAGGTAAGAAGAAAATAATATCAATTGAGCGCATACTTTCTTGTACAAGAGGAATGCATTTGTCAATAAATGCTTTGTCAATATCAGACGTCTGCTTATCTTCACTCCATACAGAGTAAATAAGATTATCCAGAGGACAGCGATCGAATATTACATTATCGTTTTTTGATGTCTTTAATATATCATCTACCAAGCAATTTAGAATTCTCCATTGGCCTTCCTTATTTACTTGTTTGTTTATCTTTAGGTTTTCTTCTTTAAGAATCTTGCGATACGATTCGTCCGAACGCTTATAAGATGGCCATTTTTTAAGTATATCATTAACAAGAGTTGATTTACCTTGACACGCGCTTCCAGAAATTGCTAATCTCATATTATACTTTAAGAGCTTTATCCCAAATTACAAGCTGTAGTCGTGGGCTAAAATTAAAATTATGCTTCTTACAAAGCTCAGCAACAATATGAGCTTTTTCAGAATGCTCAGCTCTACTCCCACAACAAGGCATTAGCCAAATACGATCAGTAGGTACTTTGCATTCATAAACATATTTTTCTATTATTTCATCAACTTCAGCTTCACTACTCACAACAAACTTAAAACCTGATCGGTTTTTAGCATGCCATTTCAATACTTCAGGTTTATATCTCTTCTCAACCGGATCACCATTATTACTCAGCTTTGGTGATGTTGTAAATGTAGCCTTCCAATCAAGCCATTGC
>Ga0164294_10001481_pt1 | contig 21797 bp, 6 predicted proteins | sample GEODES005metaG_FD_111479 | JGI IMG/M metagenome (GOLD analysis project Ga0164294, IMG submission 111479) | Oligotrophic lake water microbial communities from Sparkling Lake, Wisconsin, USA - GEODES005 metaG | ecosystem: Environmental > Aquatic > Freshwater > Lake | place: USA: Sparkling Lake...
CACTCTGGCGGCGAGTCTCGTCACTCTGGCGGCGAGTCTCGTCACTCTGGCGGCGAGTCTCGTCACTCTGGCGGCGAGTCTCGTCCTCCCGAGCCGATCGGAGGCTCGCGGCAATGGCTGCTTCCATCTGCGCACGCTCGTCGTCCATACGCCTCTGGTGGTACGGCGGGCGGCCAGCCACGGGAGCTGCCGCGGGAGCTGCCGCGGGTGCTACGCGGAGCGGCGAGCGCGAAGGCTGAGTGCTGTGGATCGTTACCTGAAGCTGTTGGCCTCGCGACGAGGGCGGCAGCGAAGGGTGCGCCGACGAGCAGCTCTGCTGTCCGCGGTCGTCTTCCGAGACGCCGCGTCCGCCACCATCGCCGCCGGTGGCACTGCTGTCGCTGCCGCTGGGGCCGAAGGAGAGGGCGCGGCGTGGCGCTTTCATGCTAGGAGAATCGGCAGCCCGGCCCGGCGGCTCCGCCTCCATCGCAGCAGAAGAACGTTTGACCGCTGCCGCCGCCTGGGCTGCCGTGCCGCTCGCGCTCAGGATGGCAGTGGCCCCGGTGGCGCAGGCCAGTCCACCCAAGGGCGCCGCGACCAGCGCACGCGTGCTCACGGGCGGGATCGGCAAGATCGCTCCCTTTTTGGCACACAATCGCAGGGAGAGCGTTGGCAGCGGTCGGACGGTGTCGAGGCGCTTGCGCACGCCCGCCGAACTGTGGTCGAAGCGCTTGAGGTGCAAGGTGAGCACGCGCGGAAGCTTTACGATCCGATGCTCGACGGTGGCCGACCGGCCGTCGCATTTCTCGCACGCCACCTCGACAGCGTCAGGTGCGAAGAAGGCATTGAGCAAGCCTTGCAGGTCAGGCGGAGGGCGCTGCGCGGTCGACCCCGCGGTGGGCGGCAGGTCGAGAGAGAAGTGGCGCATCACCTCGCCGCGGCACCACCTGTGCCCGCACTGCGTACACGTGAGCTGGTGCTCGATCTCGGTCGTGAAGTTGAGAGCACATGGCAGCTCACCTTCGATCGGAAGCGCCGCAGTGGCCGCGGCGATGGCCGAAGCGGTGGCGGCTCCAGGGTCGGTCGGGGCCGTAGCCAGCGCGGGGCTACTGCTGTTTCTGCCCGCCTGCGCCTGCGCCTGCGCCTGCGCCTGCGCCGCGGCGGCTGCACCCATCTGCGCGGGCTGCAGCGGCGGGGTGATCTCCTCCTCCATGTCCGCCTGTGCGCCCTCCTTGCGCGCCGCCGAGAGCAGGGCGGCGTCGCGCGCTGCGCCGAGCGCCTCGCTCATCTCCTCGTGCAGCCCGTCGAGGAAATCAGCGAGGAACTCATGCGCGTCCTGCTGCGCGAAGCCCGCGAACTGTGCCGAGCGGCGCGCGATTGCATCCTTGAGCCGCCGCGGCGTGTCGGGCTGCGCGTCACCGCCCGCTGTCTGACGTTTGTGGATGAGAGGCACGAGAGCAGAGAATAGGGTGGACTGGTTGAGGCGCGGCGCGAAGAATGGCACGCTCGCGAGTACATCCGCCACGAACGGGGGCAGCCCGAGCAGCGCAGAGAGAACCGCGTTGATGTAGCACGAGTTGCCAATGTTGCGAAAGCCGCCGCCGCCGCCGCCGCCATCACCAATCCCGCCGGCGGCGCCCGTGACGGCGCGAGGTGCGACGGCGCCGGCGCCCGCGTCGCGCACCCCATGGTCAGAGCGCTGTGGCGGCGGCCCGCCATATTGCCCATATTGGTGGATGCGGGGCTGCTTGGCGGGTCGGGCCTGGTAGCTCACCTCCGGCCGGCGCGCGACGGCAGGGCGGGCAGACTCGTCGTCGATGTAGCCGAACACCGCCCCGCCCGCCGCGGGAGGTGAGGTGCCCTGCAGTGCGCGGTCACGCACGCCGTACTGCGAGGACGACGAGGGCAATGCGGCGGCGAGCCGGCCGCTGCCATCGCGGGCGGGCGGTCCGATCAGCTTTGAGCCCGCTCCCAGAGCAACGGGCGCTTGGGCGCTGGTGAGGGCCTGGGTCGCAAGCATCTGCCGGGTACCCGTGCCAGCCTTAAGACCCCACAAGTCGGACGCGCCGCGACGCGCCGAATAGAAGGAGCTGGCCGGGATCTCTTCGATGTACTTGCGGGGCGACGAGCAGCTCCCGACACTCGCCCCTCCGAGGGACGACCTCGCTTTGTGACCGCCGATGGAAGACGGAAGCTTTGGCATGCTGCGGCCAGTGGCGGGCCGCGACGCGAGGCGCGTCGCGTCCTCGTGGGCCTTGCGGATGAACTCATACGTCGGGGCCGCGGTGCGCGTCACCATGTCGTCGCCGCTCTTGAGGTGCTCGAGAAACGTTGCAAAGCCTTCCAGAGCAACAAAGCCCAATCCCGCACTGCCACGCGTCTGAGGGCTGCCGTGCAGGGTAAGCGAGAACTTGTTGGGAGTTTGCCGGGCGATGTGGAGCGAAGAGAGGCCGTTCAGCTTGACCTCGAGGTATTCGTCGATGGGAATACGCTCTGAGTGCGCTTGCTGAGGTGCTCGCTCAGTAGCACCACTCTGTCGCATGAGGACGATGAGCTCGTGGCCCCCCAAGGCGCCGAAGCGCGCGATGCGCAGGCCCACGGCGGTGCCGCCGGCCGTACGTACCGAGCACTCGAGCTCGTGCCACTCCATGCCGTGCCGTGCTTGCCCGCTTTTCTGCGCCATTTGTGTCACGCGAAGGCGCGAAGTTTAGAGACGTCCGAGTGTGCTGAAACACCCGCTATTTCGCAACCACCCGCATTTGCGGTGACAGAACACTGGTGTTTACACACAGCCTTTGTGACCTTTACTTGTGGAACACTAATTGATTGCTTGCGCAGAAACCCGATTGACCGCTGGCGCTCTTACATGTTCAACGACCCCCACTCAAGCTTTGTCAAGCACCACAGAGCTCGTACGTCTCGAACGACCGACTCGTAAAACCCGTTCCTGTGAAGGTGCTGTTCACCCGATCGGTCCCGTTGCTTCGAGAAATGACAGTGGCGATCCTCCCGGACGCGTCCGTGAACGTGTCGTCGGGTCGTACAGCGCCGGAACTGCCGCCAGCAGCACCTGCTGCGCCAACTGCGCCTGCTGCGACGCCGAAACGCCGTCCGGAGCCGCCCAAAATTGGCTTTGGACGCAGCGTCAACCCATCACACCGGCCAGCACCGCCGGCGCCGAGGCTCGTGGCCAATACTGATCCTCTGGAGGCGGCCATAGCTGAGTCGCAAAGCGGCGGTGGCGGCGGCACGGCCTCTCAGCCCGCTACGCCCGCCTCTGCGACGACCGCCCGGGTCGCTCCGAGCTTATCCTCGCGGCCGCACGGATTGCCGCACGCGCCCGGGTCGCACCGAAAGTATCCTCCTCTGTTGCGGCCGCCCGGCGAGCAATGGAAGCCCCCCGGCCTGCTCTCGAGCGCTAGCGGCACTGGTAGCGGCCTCGGGCAGCACATGCCGTATTCTCAGCCGTGGATGCGGCAGGGCCAGATTGCCCTCGACAATTGCGTGAAGCACATCGCGGAGCTCAAGTGCATGCTCCAGGTGCGCACGGACGAGCGCGACGCTAACCTCAAGCTCGCGCAGCAGACAAACGAGCTCCTGCAGGAAGTGACGCGTGAGCGCACCCAGCTGCAGACCCAGATGCACGAGATGCAACTCGAGAAGGAGTCACTTCAGACGGAGGCACAGGCCGCGCGTGCAAACGCGGAGAAGGTGACTCGGGAGCTCCAGGAGGTGACGCGTGTGCGCGAGCAGCTCACCGAGCGGCTCGCCGCCACGCAGACGGAGCTGAAGACGGCGCAGATTGACGCGGCCGGTGCGAAGCGCGCGCTCGAGGCGCAGTCGGAGCGCTTCGCCACTATGCACGCTACAACCATGCGTGCGGAGGCAGAGAAGGCGGCGGCAGAGGCGCTGACGCAACGGGTGGAGGCGGAGCGTGCGGCTGAAGTGTCGGCGCGGGAGGCGACCGAGAGGGCCATGGAGGAGGAGCGGGCCGCCAATGAGGCCGAGGCCGCGCGCGCAGAGGAGGAGCGCAAGCGGCGCGCGCTCTGCGCCGTCGAGGTACAGGACGACACTAGGGAGCTGCTCGAGATCGAGATTGCGGCTGCTCGCGCCGCTATGATGCCCTCGGTCGGCAAGGGCGGCAAGGAGGCCAAGCCGCGACCGATGCGCCTCGACGCCGACGGGAACGTGCTGACGCGCTTCAATGACCCGGAGGAACTCTTCCAGTACCTCGAAGAAGGCGAGCGCGGCACGAAGCCGCTCGTGACGCTGCTGCGCGCCTCGTGGCTACGAGCCAAGATGCCCGAGACACTGCCGCCCGACCGCTCGAAGCTCCCGGCGGAGGCGTTCATCTCCGCCTCCGAGCTACGCAAGATCTACAAGCAGAGCAAGGAGAAGAAGCGTAAGCTGCTACCGATCATCACCGTGCTGCATCCTAACTCGTCGCCACATGCCAAGGGCGGTCCTCACCCCGACGCCGAGGGCGCCATCGTGCAGACCGTGTGCGAAGCTCTCGACGAGCGGTGGGACCAGTTCACGCGCAAGCGCGGCACCGGTGGCGACAGCGGCATCTCCGAGTTGGGCGTCTTCTTCGATTGGATTGCCTTCGGCGAGGGTAAGAGCGCCGCAGGCGTGAGCGCGGCTGCGGCCGCAGCTGCGGTCGAGGCCAGCGCGGCGGGCAGCAGCGGCGGGGGTGCCGCCGCTGCTGCCGGCGCCGGCGGCGGGAAACCGCCCAAGTGGGTGCAAGCCTTTGGTCTCTTCTACGCGCACGAGCTCGTGACTGTCTGGATGATCCCGGAGAAGAAGGACGCGCTCAGCAAACAGTTCGATTACACGGGTGGCTGGGCGGCGGCTGAGCACCGGCTGGCCACACTCCTCAAGTCAACCTCGGACCTGTCGGGCTACTCGGGCCCTTGGCCACAGCTGCTCGACCTGTCCGAGGACATTGACTCGGAGCACAACGAACGCATCCACCGGCCCTCGCCCTCGGAGCCGCTCGCCTTCCGCACGCGCCACGAGTTTGGAACTGCCGCATACGTGGAGGGAGAGGACGAGCGCGAGGTCGTGACTCATATGTATCGCGACGCGCTGGTCGAGATGTTCACGTGCGCGCAGGCGCTGACTTTCAACCGACTCGGCTGGCTAGATACGGATGCGTCGCGCCTCGCGCTGCTGCTGCCGCTTGGCAGCCAGGTGCAGGAGCTGCATCTCAGCTTCAACTCCATCGGTGACCAGGGCCTCTTCCTCCTCGCGCAGCGGATGACGCAGATGGTGCAGCTCAAGGTGCTCAACCTCGCGGGCAACCAGATCGGTGACCCTGGTGCCTCGCGCCTCTCAGGAGCACTCACCGAGGCCACCGCGTTGCAAAGCTCGCTGTTCAACCTCGACCTCGGCCAGAACAACATTGGCGACAAGGGCGCGCTTGCGCTCGCGGCCTCCGTCGGTGGCGACACGAAAATGGCGCTCAGGAAGCTCAACCTCAAGGGCAACCCCTTGAGCCCTGCCGCCAAAAAGGGTGTCACCAAGGCGCTCAAGAAGCAAGCCAAGGGAGGTGCTCCGGCGGCAACAGGGCGGTAGGCCAACAGGGACGATAGGCGCGGCGCGCGCACGCGAAGGGCGCGCGCAGCATGACCATGAGCGATGAGCAGTGCTCTTGCTCTTCAACTTCATCCCCCACGTCCCCGCCGGCGCCGGCATGCCGCTGGGTTGTCAACTTGACATCCCTAATTTACTGTGTTTGGGGAATAAACAAAAAATCAGCACAGAAAACCATTATAGAAAAGCGAGGGCCGAGGCGCGAGCGGCGCGGGGCGATGCCAACGATCCTGAACGCTGCGTCCTGCGAACAACGGTCCGAAGATCGTTCCGCCCGATCGCTGCTGGATCGACGCAGCCCGCACGATCGCACGTTCACGTTGATGACTATTGGCAGTCAGTTCACAGTTGGGGATGATGTGCAGTACAGGACTACTAAACGAAAGTGCTGTGGGGGGTAGATTGCCCAGGATTGCGTTGATGACGACCCTGGACCGCTCCGATGACGGTCCTCATCTATTATGTCGCATGTGCGACGAGCCGCACGCGTCGCCGCAGCAGGCGTCGCAGGCTACGGTGGCATACGCATAATCGAGGAGTTGCTGCCTTTCGAAGCTATCGACAATGCCTTGGGCATCACGCGGGAGTTCGAGGAGCGCCAGCTGTGGAGGGCGATGCAGACGACGGAATCGCAGCAGTGCCCTTCCGACCTGAGTGCAGTGCGTATAGACAACTCGAAGTCGATAAAATCGGGCGTCGCCTATGCGCTCAGCGAGACCGCGTACGATCGCCATCGTGCGCCGGATGATGCGCCAGCGCAGTTCACCGTAAGGAAGCAACCCTCGTCAGTGCCTCACTCAGGCGACGGTTGCCATTTGAAAGGCAAGTGCGCGCGCGGTTCGGTCGTCAGCTTCTACCAAGGGCCGGTGTACACGCCGATCACTGGGCGCATAAAATGCACCTTCGTTGCCACGTTCAGCGATTATGTCATCCAATTGGCTGATTCTTATGTCGTTGACGGCATCAATCCCGGGGGCACGGCAGAGGGCGCCGACGGCACTTCGTCCTTGTGTGGCGCTCTGTGCAATCACCCTCCGGCCGGCGTGCAGCCCAACGTCATGTTCTATCCCACTCTATGCGATTGCGACACGCTGCCCGCGGCCTCCGTCGAGGCACTCAGGCGCATCTCGTGGTACGATTCGTCTCCTCTCACCTTTGATGGCACGCGCATGCAGCGTACGATCGCGCTTGTGGCTCTGCGTGATCTCGAGGACGAGGAGCTCTACGTCGACTACCGTTTCACGAACGCGACGCCCGATCTGCCCGACTGGTACAGCCACGTGGAGCGCGAGGGTGAGAAGCGCGACTGGGAGCCGTTCCATCGGCCCGGCTTCGATCAACTGACAGAGAGCATGTCGGTCGTCGTGTGGCACGGGCTCTTGCGCTCGCCGCAACTTTGAGCTTAGACGGCTCGAGGTGAGCGAGGTGTGGCGCAGAGCCAGCCCAGCTGCATCGCACATCTCTTGACCTTGACAGCTGTCAGCCGGAGACCTTTCCGAAAGCGGGCTTTCACCCGAAACCGGTAAAGGGCGATGATGCCGCGATCGGATCTCTGATGTCGTGTCCGGCGCTGGCGGCCGTGCTCACTGCTCGGACCCGCGTAGACGAGTGGAGTATTAAATTTTATCTTCCAATTATAACTATGACAATTTTGGTGTTGCGAGATCTCTTCTAAATGAACTAACAACCATCGAAGGCCTCGAATCGCACATGCTAAATACACCAAGCGTCTAATTACGTTCATCAGGCGAAACCGTTACCCCAACCGGGACATCCGGAGCGGAGTCCCGCGACACACAGCTCTGAGACCGCGCTCGGCCCCCTCGCTGTCTGGCGAACAAACTTAATGAAACTGATGGCTGATGTAGCGAGACTGCGAATAAGCGTGACGTGCATGTGAATGTCGTGCAGAGGTCAGGCAGAGCAGCCGTCGAATACCTTCGTGGAAGTTGAGCGCTTTTTGCATGCGGCAACGTCATCAGACGCCCGTGGCCGTGATCAACGCACCAGTAGAGCGCCGGCGATCGAAGCTAGCCTGGCGGCGCATCGCCACCCTCTGCGCCAAGGTGCGCGGCGTCGCCAAAGGCTCCGCATCGGCCGCGGTCGCCGCTGCTGCCGCGCCCTTTCCGGCGAGGGCCGGGACGGTGCTGCTGTCAATTGGTGCGCTCGGCGGGAAAGTAACGCACACGGGCTCGATGACGTCGACTGCGCCGAGCTGCCGCCCGGCGCAAAACGGCTCGAACTCGATCTCACTCGACGAGGACGTGTCGTCGGCCACGCCCTCGCCATTCTCCCTCGCAGTGTGCAGCTCGAACTGTCGTTCGAACTCGGCGATGCCGCTGTCGATGGCGATGCCGCCGCCAAAGACGGCGGACACGTGGCCGTCCTTGCCCACGATGGACTCGTAGCCACTCGAGGGCACGACCTTCGGCGGGCGGAAGCTGGAGGCGCCCTTCGAGAAGGACGTCACCACAGGCCGGTGGGGCGGCACCGCCACTCGCCCGACCTGCGGACGGGCGGGCGGCGCCTTTGCCTCGTTGGCCTCGTCGTCGCCGCCAACGTGGGGCCCCACGTCGCTGCTGCTGCTGCTGGGCGCACCCTGCTGCAGCTGGTACAGGAGTCGCATCGTCTCCGCCTTGCGCGCCGCCTCCTGCTCGGCCGCAGCGTCGTGGTCAAAGTACTCTAGCGGGTCCTCTTCCTCGTCCTCGTCGTCCTCCTCCTCTTCCTGGTCGGCATCGCAGCCGCCGCCCGTGTCGGAGTTGGCACAGTACATCGTGTTCATCCGGCGCGTGAGCTCCATTTGCTGCTCGAGCCAGCGCGCCTCGTCAAAATCATCCTCCAGCTCTGCCTCCTCGCGCGATGTCTTTGCCCCCTTCTTCTTCGATTTTTTCTTGCTGGAGGCCTTCTTCTTCTTCGCAGGCTTTGGCGAGGGTTCCGCCGCCGTGCTCCCCGATGGCACACTGTTAGGCGTCGCCAGCGGCGAGCGCGTCAACGTTGGCTCCGCCTTACGTGACGAAGACGCACCCCTCCTCAGCAAGGAGGACATGGGACCTACCAAAAATCCTGGTTCTCGTGCCAATTTCTTCGTTTCTTTTTGTCACACTTTTGGCTCCCTCTTCGTACAGTAGGAATTTCCTAGAGACATTGCGATACGATACTCGATTAAAGACTGGATCCACCTTTTTCCTCCGTTTTCCGAAACTTTCCCTGCATGTGAGTGTCGACAGCGGTGTCGCTCCGGAAAATGTGTCACATACGATCTTCGGGCTTCCTCAATAGCCGCAATCGCTTATGCGGCTGCTGCTCTTCCTCCCGACCGCCGTGGCCGCTGCGCAGTCTCTGCGCGTGACGCCCGCGGTCGTCGACGTACATGGCGGCGTCGAGATCGAGCTCGCGCGCGACGGCAGCGCCTTTGAGTCACCCGTGCACGGCGAGGTGCACTGCCTCTTCGGCGTCGATTCGGTGCCGGGCGGGCTGCATCCAGACGGACGCTCAATCGTGTGCACGGTGCCGCCCGCGCCTGGCGGCCAGCTCGGCACCGTCGATGTCTCCGTACGCATCGACCCGCTCCCGGACGACCAGGGCAGCGCCACGGTCGTCTATTACGACGCCTCAAGCCTGCCAGTCATCTCCGAGGTGCGGCCACACTCGGCAGAGGGCGCGAGCCCGTCGCACGTGCGTGTGTTCGGATCCAATTTTGCACCGCTGTCTCACACCATGCGCTGTTCCTTTGGCGAGGACGGGCCGACGGACGCCTCGTACGTCTCACCGACGGAGCTCGCTTGTGCTTCGCCAGAGGTGCCCAACGGTCCGAGCCATTCGGTTGACCTGCGCGTGTCGCTCGACGGCCGGCTCTTCTCGGCGCCCGGCGCGGAGACCTTCACCTTCACTAACATGCGCGTGCCGCCGAGCCTCAGCCGCCTCTCGCCGCAAATCGGGCCTGTGAGCGGTGGCATCGAGCTCACTCTCGTGGGACTGGGCTTCTCGCCGGCCCACGGCCGGCTGCAGTGCCTCTTCGAGGGTCTGCAAGCGACGGCGGCGTCCTTTGACTCGACCGAGCGCGTGCGCTGCGCCTCGCCCGCTGTGAGCAGCTCTGCCAAGGGCCCGGTCCGCTCCGTCGACGTGGCAGTCGGCGCCGTCGGCGGCGAGCCGCCTGTGTCGTCCAGCCTGCCGTTTACCTTCTACGACCCGGCACGGCCGCCCTCGATCAGTGAGGTGGTGCCTGCGTATGGCGACGTGCATGCGCCTCCGAGCATCGTGCTGCACGGTGCAGGCTTCGCTCCCGTGGGCGACCGCCTCGTCTGTCGCATCGGCGGTGCGCAGCTCACCGCCGCCACGTTCGTGTCGACGTCCTCCATTCGCTGTGCAGCGCCGCCCGCCTCTGCGCTTACTGTCGGTCGCGTGAGTGTGATGGCGGCCATCGACGGCGGCGCCGCGCTGCCGCGCAAGGGATCTCCCGCCGAGATCGCCGCCGCCTCGCTCCTCATTTACGACGCCTCAGAGCCGCCGGTCGCCACATCGGTCACGCCAGTCTTTGCGGCCGTCGGCGGAGGCGCCGTCCTCACGGTGAGCGGCGCCAACTTCGCGCCGACCCGACACCTAGGGTGTGTCTTTGAGCAAGTCGGCCTCACGCCCGCGACGCTCCTCGATGCGAGCACCCTCCGCTGCGCCGCGCCGCCCACCACCGCGCCGCTGACCACCAAGCTCGCCGTGACGCTCGACCGCCTCACCCTCTCGGTGCCTGCGATCCCGTTCACCTTCCATGACCCGGAGGCAGGCGCCCTCGTGAGCGCGGTGCACCCGCCGTTTGTGCACTACGCCGGCGGCACGCCGCTCGAGGTACGCGTGCACAACTACGATCCCACCGCCGACGTGGCTGCATGCGTCTTCTACCTCCCTGCGCACACGGACGGTGCCATTGCGCCTGCGCTCGCGACGGCGGCGACTCACACGATGGGTGAGACGGTGCGTTGCTTGAGCCCGCATGCCCCGCGAAGCTCGGTCGGCTCAGTGCGTCTGCGGCTGTGGGCCGCGCGTGCCGCGGAGCTCTCCCAGGGCGCACGCACATCGGATGGGCTCCTACAGGAAGCTCTGGATGCCGCCTCGGCTCCCGAGCGCGCACCCCAATTCGTACTCTCGGCCGGCTCGGTCCCGCTCACCCTGTACGACATGGAGCGGCCGCCCACGGCGACGCGCCTAGTGCCGCGCTACGCCGGGCTGCCCACCGACGGCTCACCGGTCGATGTGCTCGTGCTCGGTACCAATTTTGCGCCCACGGACCTCGGCCTCGTGTGCCAGATTGACGAGCGCGGTTCCGGCGGGCCGGCGCGCTTCGTCAACGGCACCGCCGTCAGCTGCTCCGTGCCGCTGCCCGACGCGCCAAAGGACACGACCGTACGCGTCTCGGCCGACGGCGGCGTCACGTGGTCCGCGGCGCTGCCGTTCACCTTTTACGATCCGGACACGGCGCCTGTTGTTTTGGCCTCCCCGGCGGCGGTCGACGTCGCCGCGCTCGCGGCTTCAGGTGGGCAGGCAAGGCTGAGCCTGTGGGGATCCAACTTCGCGCCGACGGACGGTCTGCGCTGCGGCTTTGGCAGCTTCGACGATCACGGCGCGCAGGAGAGCGTGGTCGCGACCTTCGTCTCCGCCACCGAGATTGAGTGCCTGGCGCCGAGCCATTGGTGGGGCGTCGCGCGAGTGCGCGCGACGCACGACGGCGGCCAATACTGGTCGGAGGCGGGGCCTTCGATCACGCCGTACAATACGTCGCAGCAGGGGCTCATCACCTCGGTTGAGCCCGCCGCCCTGCCCGTCGACGAGTCGGGTAGCGGTGGCGTGTCGCTCCGCGGCAAGCACTTCTTCCGACCGGCAGTCGATGGTGGCAAAAGCAGCGCCACCGCGTTGCGCGTGTGCCGCTTCGTGCCGCTCCCGGCCGAGGGTTTGGGGGCTCGCCGTCGTGCGAGCACACACACACACACACACACCACACACGCGAGTCCGTCCACGAGCCACGCCCCTGCCGCCGCGCCGTCCACCGTCGTGTCGCCCGCCACCATCTTCGACGACACGCACGCGCGCTGCGCGACGCCGACCGCTCTGCAGCCGCAGACGGCTGCGGTTTCGCTGAGCCTCGATGGGGGCGTCACCTTCGGCACTGCGGCCATCGTCACCTTCTATGACGACTCGTCGCCGCCTACCCTGCTCAGTGCGACGCCCACCGACGGCGAGCGCTCGCAGGCAACGCTCGTCACGCTGCGTGGCTTCAACTTCAACCCGCCAAAGGCGCCGTCCGACTTGCTTTGCCGCTTCGGCGCCGTCGTCGCGCCTGCGACGTTTGTGCACTCGACATCGATCTCGTGCTACGCTCCATCTGTTACGACCCTCGGTCAAGTGGCGCTCGACTTGTCCGACGACGGCGGACGCTCGTGGCCCACCGCCACCGCTCCGTCGAGTGCGAAGACGGCCGTGCCGAGCTCGATGCAGTTCGTGTACTACGATTCGGCAGTGCCGCCCACGCTCTCGTCCGCCGCACCCGCGGGCGCGTCCGTGGCGGGCGGCACTGCGCTCACGCTCTACGGCACGAATTTCGTGCCGCCGCGCGGCTACACCGCCCCCTCGGCCCGCGCGTCGTGCGTCTTCACCGCCGACGGCGCGATGCTCGCAAGCACGCCAGCGAGCTTTGGCTCGTTTGGACACGTGGCCTGCTCCTCGCCTGCCGCCGCGAGCTCGAAGACCGACGCGACCCTCAGGGTCGTCTCAGCCGACGGCCTCTCCTCTTTGGGAATCCCCTTCACATTCTACGACGCAAGCGTGCCTCCCGCCCTCGTCTCGGTCACACCGGCCGGCCTGCCGCTTGGGAGCCGGCCTGTCACGTTGCAAGTGCACGGGCGCGGCTTCGCCCCCGTGGGCCTGCAGTGCCATTTTGGCAGGATGGTACCGACACCCGCGACCTTTGCCACCGCCTCACTCGTGCTCTGCAAGTCGCCCGGCGACGATGCCGGGTTCAGCGGCCCAATTTCGCTGCCGCTCGTCGTCAGCCGCGACGGTGTCCGCTCCGATTTTCGCCTTGACGGCAATGCCGCCGACGCCGACGTCGACGCCGCAACGAGCGTGTCTCTGACCTTCTTTGAGCCGGGCGCTATCCCGTCGACGACGAGCGCGCGCCCGCTAGCGGTCGACGTGCACGGCGGCACTACGCTCCTCCTTCATGGCACGGGCTTTCGTCCCGGAGGCTCCGAGATGAGGTGTACCATCGGCGGCTTGCACGTGCCCGCGCACTTCATCTCGCTCACTGAGGCGCGATGTGACGCCCCAATGGGTGAACCCACCTGGGCCGGCTCCGCAGCGACGGTGCCCGTGTGCCTCGTGTACCACGACGGCGACAGCGGCCAGTGCGGCGCGCGCGTCACCTACAGTGATCCCACGGCTCCACCCGAGTTGAGTGCGGTCTCGCCACGGTTGCTGACCCTCGGCTCGTCGGCCGTCATCTCGCTAAGCGGTGCCAATTTCGCACCGACTGGTGCGCAGCTCGTGTGCCGCTTCGGCGGCCGCTCCGCCTCGCCCGTGCCCGCCTCGTTTGTGAGCGGCGATCAGGTGCTCTGCAACGCGCCGCCCGCGACGAGCCCGGCCACCACCACGCTCCAGATCTCCACCGACGGCGGCGCGAGCTTCTCGAACGGGCTGCCGTTTGCCTACTACGATGCGACGCGCCCCGCGGAACTAGAGCGCGTGTGGCCACCCGTCGCTGGCCTGAAGGCACAAACCCGGCTGATGCTCACCGGCATCAACTTTGCGCCGACCGACGCGTTCGCGTGCCACTTCGGCGCGCTCCCGCCTACGGCAGCGACGTACATCAACTCCTCGGCCGCCGTGTGCCACGCGCCCGCCTCGCCGACGGTCCAGTCGGTCGCCCTCTCCCTCACCCTCGACGGCACTACATGGTCGACGCGCACGTCCGACTTCACCTTCTACGACACCAGCGCGCCGCCCGCGGTCGAGGCCCTCTCGCGCGCCTTTGGCCGCGCCGACGGGGAGGACGGCGAACTGCTGACGCTCACCGGCTCCAATTTTGCGCCCACCGGCGCTGCGCTGCGCTGCCTCTTTGCGCCGCTGCCGGATGCAGGCGCCGTCGCGAGCGAGGGCGCGGATGGCGACGAGAACGAGTTTGAGGGTCAGCCCGAACGCGCCTATCTGGGCTCCGGCCGCTTCCAGCGCCAGCCGGGTGCGCCAGTGTCGGCCGCGGCCACTTTCATCTCGATCACCCAGATCCGGTGTGCCGCGCCCATGACGGCACGCCCGTCCACCGCCGCGGTCTCGGCGAGCACCGACGGCGTGAGCTTCGGGCGCTCCACCGCCAACTATACATACTACGACCCGAAGCTCACGCCCGTCGTCTCGCGCGTCGCGCCCGCGTACGGCGCGTACCTGTCGTCGACGGCTGTGACCGTGTACGGGCTCAACTTTGCACCAACCAGCTTGGGGCTGCACGTGCGCTTTGGCGACCTCGGCGTGAGCCGCGCGACCTTCGTCTCGTCGTCGATGGCGCTCGCGCGCACACCTATCCCATCCGCGGGTATCGAGTCGCTCTCGGTACCTGTCGAGGTGGCGCTCACGCCCGACGGCTTTGGCTCCGTGCCCTCGATTGCGGCGGTCGCCACGCCGGCGCTCTTCTCCTTCCACAACCCCTTCTCGCCGCCGCGGATCACGCAGATCAGCCCCACGAACCACCGGTGCGGCGACGGCGGCGCGTACGTGCGCGACGTGCGCACCAACGAGCGCATCGAGGTCGCGCGGCATGCGGTCGTCACCATCGAGGGCGCCAACTTTGCGCCAATGAAGCGGCTGAGCTGCAACTACCGGCGCACGGGCGAGACGCTCTTCGAGCAGTTTGAGCACTCGGTGCCCGCCTTTTTCCGCTCGGCGAGCGAGATCCGCTGCCCGATCCCTGCGATCACTTATGCGGACGACGGCAGCACGCGTACGTTGCAGATGTTCTTCTCCGTCTCCAACGACGGAGAGAATTACCGCTGGTCCAACTTTGTGTTCACGTACGAGGGCGGCTGCGAGCTGCCCACGTTCACGCACAGGATGTACGGGATCGTGTACTCGCTGCTGAGCCTCCTTGCCGTCATCGTCGCGCTGCTGCTCGTGCTCGTCGTGTGCCGGCGCAACACAACGGTGCGCGCCCTGAACAAGGTCCTCTTCCGCGCGGTCGGCCTGCTGCCCGACGGTGTCGATGGTGCCGACGGCTCCGATAATGCCGGCTTCGTGGGCTACTTTTTCTCGCCGCGAGCGTCGCCGACAAAGGGCGACGGCGGCGGCGGTGGCCAGTGGCAGCGGCTCGTCGAGGAGGATGAGGAGGCTGGGGCTCCGGATGAGCGGAAACGGCGCCTCCTCGGCACAGGGACGCTCGAGGTGAGCATCCAGCGTGCCACGCGCCTGATGGCGGGCGACGCGGAGACGGGCCTCTCCGATCCGTACGTGTTACTCCAGATGAGTGGACAGCAAGACTGGCGCACCAGGGTCGTGCCGCGCACGCTCGACCCGATCTGGAATGAGTCGCATCGCGTCGTGGTGGGCACGCTCAAAACGGCGCTCCAGTCTTCGTTAACCCTGACGGTGATGGACCAGGACATCGGGCGCGACGCGGACAACTACCTGGGCGAGCTGGGCGTCGACCTGCAGCCGCTGCGCGATCGTGAGCGGATTATCCTCGAGCGCATGCCTCTCACGGCTGGCGGTGAGGGCACCATCACGGTTGAGGTGCGATGGATCCCCGACGCTTCTCCCGCCGCGCGTCAGCTCTTCAGCAGGACTGCCTCGGCGCAGCGCGGCAGCCGTGCCGATGGAACGTTCAAGGACTGGTGGGAGGCAGCCTCGCCGGTGCTCGGAGGCGCCTTCGATAAGATGAAGAGCGCGGTCAGCGAGGCCTCGCCCGTGATCGCGGCTAAGGTGAAGAGCTTCGTCGGTCTTGATGCCGAGGGTCAGCCGGTCGGCGCCGATGCCGCCTCGGACCACGTGCCGGCGGCAGCGCCGCCGCCGCCAGCGCCGCCGCCGCCGCCGCCAGCGCCGCCGCTGCCGGAGGCGGTACCCACAAGCACACAGCCGTTGGGTCGCTCGCAGCCGCCAACGGCGGAGCGTTTACGTCAGCGGGGTACTCTCGAGGTGATGATCCTGAGCGCGGAAGGGCTGGTCGGTGGCGTGGCCGGTGCGCCGCCGAGTCCGATGGTCTCTTTGAAGCTCGGCGGGCGCAAGCTGTGGAAGAGCTCCGTACAGCGCTCAGCCAACCCCGACTGGGGCGAGGTGATGGCGGTCGAGGGGACCGTTGGTGAGCTGATCGCCGAACCGATGATCCTCAAGCTCATCGACCGCGATGCGCCTTCGTCGAGTGCGACCTCGGCGCAAGACGCCGTGGGAGGCCTCGCGGTGAGCCTCGCACCGCTCACGACGGCGTCTGCGATCGACTTTTTCCAGCAGCAGCTCGGGGCACCCGCGCCGCGCGGCACGACTATCTCGTTTACGGTCACGTTTGCGCCCGCGCCGCCGCGCCCGCCGCCGCCGCTCACAGTCCTCTCTCCTCCGCCCGCTGCCTCACCCAACCCTTCGGTGGCCGCGAGCACGGCCACCTCGGTGGCAGCCTCCCCCTCGAAGCTGGCCTCGACGCAGGACCGCGGCCAGGGCCGCATCAGCACGCCCCCCGCGTCGGCGATCGCCGAGACGAGGAGGGCGGCCGCAGCGGCGGTCGCAGCAGCGGTCGCAGCAGCGGGCGCACCCGAGGACACGGCTGCCGGCACGCCCACGCCCGTGCCTGGGACCCCAAGCCGGCCGAGTCTCACTGGGACACTCGAGGTGCACCTGGTGCGCGCGAACGAGCTCATGTCGTCGGATTCCAACGGCATGTCCGACCCGTACGTGACGCTCAAGGTGGGCAAGCACAAAGCGTGGAAGTCGTCGGTGCAGCAGAAGACGATCCACCCTGTGTGGGACGAGACGATGCGCATGGAGCACGTACGCCTTGATGAGGTGTGCGAGTCCATCCTGCAGATCAAGGTCTTCGACAAGGACTTTTTGGGCATGGGCGATGATCGGCTCGGGAACAAGCGCTTGCCGCTCTTTGCCCTCGCGCGCGAGCCCAACTACATGCTGCAGCTCCTCGACGAGCCGCTCGATGACGCCAGTTGCGGCACCATCACGGTGCTCGTGCGCTTCGTCCCTGATGGTTCGTTGGCTGCGCCGCCGCCCGAGACCGAGGCGAATGAAGTCTCCGCCCCTTAACGCCCACGACGGCGTCCCCTTGACGGCGCCACCGCCTTCGGCGCCGCCGATCGCATGGACTCGGATCCGCGAATACGTATCAGCCCCCGGGCGAGAGGCCCCACTCCCCTTCCCCACAGCCGCCTCGCTGCCGTCAGAGAGCCATGAGCACGCAAGGCGCGGTTAGGCGCGTTCCCAAAAGGGTTGAAGCCGTGGGCACCGCGCAGCCACAGGTCCAGGAGTGAATAAGGGGTGAATGCGTGTCCGGTGGCGGTGCTGGGATGTTCGTTGAACTCATGAAGATCTCGATTTCGATGTTTGGTGGCGAAAGAAACACGCACAGCTCAACGCACCGCAGCGGTGCGTACTTCACGGTGGTACGGACGCTCACTGAAATTTGTATACGACCGGAACGCATCACAGTCTTAAGACTCAGTCTATGCACTATCCGCAATCCGGGGTACGGGTAGAAGTCGACATGCAAGGACACCGGAGACCAGACCGTGCGGTGTATACACATTGCGGTATCCACACAATGTGTGCGGCCAACGTCGATCCTTCGTGAGCGCTCAGCGCCCATGGCAGCGCCCCTCCAACCAAGCCCCTCCCTCGTACTCTCTCGAGCCTCGTGCTCAGGCAGGCACGCTGTCGTTGCGACGCTTTGAGCATGCCTTTTCGACATGAGACTGCAGGAAGACGACAAGATCAGGCGGGAACCTGGCCGCATCAGTTGTCGGTCCGGCATCGCGGCCAAGCTGCTTGTGGCAGGCAGGGCCTACCTTGCAAGGAGTTTCCTCGCTGCAGATCTTCTCTCCATTTTCTAGCTCCTTGATCAAGCTCTCGATATTTGTCCAGAAGAATGTAGGCTTCTCGTACTCCATCCCAAACTTGCAGTACGTCAGCTCCACTTGAGTTGCGCCAATTCCGCCATGATCCACAGGGACCTGCATCATCTTGAAGTGGATGAGCTTCTGCGCGTTCCCAACTGGGGCCTCCACAGTAAATTTGAAATCGCTGTTGCCAGAGCGGCGCCGCTGGTTTTGACACACGTCCAAGATCCACTGTAGATCGCTATTGTACTCTTTGCAGCAATCGTCGTAGCCGAGAAACGCAACTGGCATGTCGGTTTCTTTGCGCGGGTGCGCGGAGCCTGCTGCCCTGCTCACTGAGGTGCACTGTGGGCTGAAATGCGCGTAGTCGAGAGTGGGAAGGTCCTCAGGCTTGATGTCGCGGCACATGCAGAGTTCAAAGTAGACCGTGGCCATCGAATTGGCCGCTGCCTGGCGCATCTGCGCTGCAGCCTCACCCGGCGGAGCGCCCACGCGCGGCGGAGTGAGCACATCGTTGTAATCAGGCGCTTTGCAGTCGCGCTCTATGATGAGGCAGTCCGCACCCGACGAGTTGCAGCACTGAGTGGCAAGGCGGCCGGAGCCGGCAAAGGCCTCCATGATGCGCATCTTTCGCAGCGTCGTTCTCCGGCAAGGGAAGACCCTATTAGGCTGAACTGTGGGCCGCCTGACAGCAGCAGCAGGCGTGGCAGTTGCAGCCTCCTCATCGTCGTTTGCTGCTTGCGCCGCTGCACGCGGCGCCACGCACAGCGCCTCAGCCTCGCCCTCCTGCCCCAATGGGCCGTGGACCGCGCCATTTGCTGCGTCATCCACTTCTCCGCCAGCCGCCCCAGCCTCATCCTCTTCGCCCTCCTGCCCCAACGGCCCGTGCCCCGCGCCATTTGCTGCGTCATCCACTTCTCCGCCAGCCGCCCCAGCCTCAGCATCCTCTTCGCCCTCCTGCCCCAACGGGCCGTGGACCGCGCCATTTGCTGCGTCATCAACTTCTCCGTCAGCCGTCCCAGCCTCATCCTCCTCTTCTTCTTCGCAAGATGCGCACGCGCTCCGCTTAATCGTCTTGGAACGCTTCTGATTCGTGCTGACTGCGATGATTGGGCGCTTGGACGTGGCTCCTGCACTGGTCGGTGGTAGTGGTGCGTCAGCGGTCACATCATTCAGCACCAGCCACTCACTCACTGGTGCAACCAGAATCGTGAGTGAGTGGCTGGCGTTCCTGCGCTCCTCGACAGCATCCTGGAATATGGTCCAAGGCATCATAAACGACGGCGGCAAAGAGTTCAGGCCCATGTGCTTCATCAATCCGTCGAGATTCCCAAACGCCTGGTTTCGCCTACCCTGCAGCTCGAAGCCGCCCTTCAGCACCCACCAGTTGCGCGGCTGCTCAATGCGCTTATCGCTCAATATCATCACCTCGGGTATCACGCGTGCACGGCAGTGTCTAAAGATCTCGCTCACGAGCCTAGTAGCTACGCCTTGCTTCTCGTAAGACGCCTTGACCGCAAACAGAAGCACCTCGAGCGCAATCGATTTGGAGCGTGAATTGGCGCGCACAATGCATGTGCACGCCGCCGCTATAACCTCCTCGCCCTGCACAATCAGTGCAAGGCCGAGGTTGTCATGTTGGGAGTCGCCGGCTTGATTGTCCGCAAGCGGCTTGCTCTTCCCAGGCCGATAGTTGATCGCAACCTTCCCGAACTTGGACAAACCCAGTAGGCCCGGTACCAGCGCTTTGAACCACTCAACGTGGCCGAAGCGCTCTTCAAGCACGTCCTTCGCGCCCTGCAAGAGCTCTGGCTGCGTCTGCTTGAGGTCCTTGATCGTCTCGACGACTCCCTTTGCCCAACTTGGGATGTAGTGTGACTCGTTCACCTCGTCGCTGGCCACCTCATTGTCCTCTTGCTGCACCTGGCGCAGCTCCTTCTCGTCATCCTCGCTGACAGCGGGCATGCGCGGACAATGCGGCATGTGCGTCTTAAGTCTCTTGAACGCCTGATGGCACCAAAGGCACGGGGAGGTTGCCGGCGCTCCTGCCGGCGCTCCCTCCGGCGGTTCCCTCGCCGCCTGCACCGGCTGCCCCTCCTCAGCTGCAGCTTCCTTGTCCTGATAGACACCATCCTCCCCCTGCAGCGTCGATGTGCTCGGGCGCGCATGAAGCTTGCAATTGCCCGGGTGTTCGAAACCACGCTCACACCGCGAATGTATGTAGCAGTGATCGAGTTCGCGGCATTTTTCTATACTCGGGTCATCCTCTGCATCCGGCGTTCCCTCCGTGATGCGCTTGCGATTTGGTAGTCGCTGGAGCTTCTTATGAGTCCCATAAGGCCGAAGGCGCACGACATCGCACACCAGCTCTTCCAAGACCTCGCGAGTCTTTGGATCGAGGAGATCAACGTTGAAGTGCCCAATGGCCATCTTCTTCGCAATGCGAGCCATCTGCCATGCGCCGTCAAAAAGCACTTCCACCTCACTCGTACTTGGCAACAAATCCAGCCACGTCAACGGGGGCGGCGCCGGTCGTGTTCGCACTGTGCTGCGCATCTGCTGCTGCGACTTGAAGGCTCGCACCTCAAACCAGGTCGCAAAGGGTGGAATGAACAGGCCAGAGCCGGCGACACCAAAAGGATCGCTCTGGTGCTTGGCATGTGGCCAGGGCACGTTACGCACCCACTCAACGCCCTCGCTACTCAACGTAACGTGAGACTCGATCCAGCTTCTGTCGCCAGCCACTTTGGTGAGAATGATAGAGTCCCCATCGGCATTGAAGTGTGCTACTGTGGCCGGGCGCCACTTCATATGCTGGTGCCCCTCGTTGTCCTCACCATCAATCTCACAGTGTGTTTCGACCCACACTCGGCTGCCAGCGACCAAGTTTGCAGCGCGGGCCTGAGCGTCAGCCAGCTGCAGCTGCGTTGGCGCAAAACGGCTTGCCGTGGGCCCCGAGGGAACCGGAGCACGAGCATTAGGCATGCAAGGAGGCAAGAGCACAATGCCATCCATGATGTAGGTGCTCTTGGTCCGACGCTCGTTGAGCTGCCTGGTGGCGGCGGGAGGCCGCCCAAAGCGATCAGCAATGTCCTCGAGCGTCTCGTCATGACTGGCCTGATGGAACTCAGGCAGCATGATGCACGAGTACGCCCTCAGCTTGCCAGTAAGGTTGAGGTCGCTGCTCGCAATCAGCTGCAGATAAGTTGCCAGCATAGGGTGGAGCGCACGCACGTCCTCCTGGAATTCAAGGATGACCTCAAGCACCGCCGCTGCAACCGCCTGATCGCTGTAGCTTGCATTCACGATGCTGCGGATGGTCTCGTTCTCCTTGCACACATACCGCCATGCGCCTGCCGGTGGCTGCGGCTCGTCGAGCGCCACATATGTGCCGCGAGTGCCTTTTGCCGCGAGTGCTGGACAGTCCAGCACGATCCCGGAGCGCCATGTGTCGTCTTCCAGTACCTCGACGAGGTCGTCCGGCTGCGCTGGAACCAGCCGGATGTGCGGCAGCGGTGGCCACTGGTACATGCTGAGTACTTTGGCGATTGCAGCCGTCACAAGCTTGGTCACGGCCGTAGGCGGCACGGTGAGCGTCGTGCATGCGCAAGCTGTGCAGTGCCAATCGCCCTCAGGGATGGTCGAGAGCAGAGGTGTCACGCAATAAATGTGGTACCCTAGGTCGCAGCCATCGCAAATAAGCATCCGAGACTCGTCAGCCCCACCACCGCAGATACCGCACGACATTGTTTCGATGTGCATCTCATACTCCTCAGCGAGCTTCATGGCCTCCTCAACAGCGGTTTTGTATTCCATCTGATCAGCCTGACTGTAGACACAGTGCGACGTATTCTTGAGCTTCTTGATCTTGCCGCTTTTGTCGCAAGGGTGTCGATCTGACCATGTCTTGAGGTCATTCTCATTGAACACGTCACAGGGAGCCGTCGTGCCAAAGAGGGTGACCAAGTACTTGCTACCGGCCAGCACGTCTGTAATGACGCCTGGCCACCAGTGCCAGCCCTTGACGCGTGCCCAAACCAAATCCGTTTCGAAGCGCTCCTTGGCGCGATCCGCGCTCTTCCGACTTGGCCGTCCAGTGGCGCCAACGCCATCATCGGGCTCGAGCATGCTCGACGCTCG
>Ga0164294_10001483_pt1 | contig 21785 bp, 17 predicted proteins | sample GEODES005metaG_FD_111479 | JGI IMG/M metagenome (GOLD analysis project Ga0164294, IMG submission 111479) | Oligotrophic lake water microbial communities from Sparkling Lake, Wisconsin, USA - GEODES005 metaG | ecosystem: Environmental > Aquatic > Freshwater > Lake | place: USA: Sparkling Lake...
CCTGTACTCCTCACTGCGCGAGCTGGTGGCGGCCCGCCCCGACGTGAGCGTGGGCACCATCGAAGATCCGGTGGAGTACACCCTGTCGGGCATCACCCAGACCCATGTAAACGAAGCGGCTGGGCTCACCTTCCCGGTGGTGCTGCGCTCGATGCTGCGCCAGGACCCCGATGTCATCCTGGTGGGCGAGATGCGCGACGAGACCACCGCCCAGATCGCGCTCGAGGCCTCGCTCACCGGGCACCTCGTCCTCACCACCGTTCACGCCAACAGCTCGATCGAAGCGGCGGTGCGCCTGATCGAGATGGGGTGTCGGCCTTACCTCGTCGCCAGCGCACTGTCGATGGTGGTCGGTCAGCGCCTGCTGCGGCGCCTCTGCCCGCTCTGTCGCCAGCGCAGCCAGCCCTCCAAGCTCATTCGCAGCCACCTCGCCGAAGCGGGCATCCTGCCCGAAGACGCCGGCAAGGAGCTGTGGAGCGCCGTCGGCTGCAGCGCCTGCAAGGGCACGGGCTTCGTCGGTCGTGTGGCGGCCTATGAATTCCTGCAGGTGAACGATCACCTCCGCGAGGCCATTGGCGCCCGCGAGCTCGGCCCCTCGCTGCGGGCCCTGGCCGAGTCCGACAAGGCCCTGATCTCCTTCAAGCGGTACAGCCAGCTCCTCCTCTCCGACGGCGCCACCACGCCGGCCGAGGTGCTGCGGCACTTCGGCTCGTGAACAAGGGCACCCCCATGCTCTGGCTCCTCGCCTGCTCCCCCGCCTTCACCGACAAGGAGGGCGGCGCCGTGGGGATCTCCGACAGCGGACCCTCGCCAGAGAGCCCTTCGCCTCCCGGCCCAGCCCCCGAGGGAGAGGGCGCGGAGTCGCTGGGCGAGGTCCCCTCGCTCTTTGTGTCGGACACCATCTGGCAGATGGAGATCGAGCTCACCGAGTCAGCCATCGCCGACCTCGCCCTGGCGCCCACCGACTATGTGCAGGGCGCCTTTGTGCTCAACGGAGCGCGCTTTGATCCGGTTGGGGTGCGCCTCAAGGGCAACTCGACCTACCAGTGGCTCGACGGCCGGCCCGCCTTCAAGATCAAGGCCGACGAGTATGTAGACGGGATGCGCATTCACGGCCTCGAACGCATCACGCTTAACAGCAATTACTGGGACGGCTCGATGATGAGCGAGACCTTCGCCTACGGCCTCTGGCGGCGGATGGGCGCCCCCGCGCCGCGCACCGGCTACGCGAGCGTCTCCTTCAACGGCGAGCTCTATGGCCTGTACACCCTCGTCGAGGCGATGGACGACGACTTCATCGACGCCACCTGGCCGGGCAGCGAGGGTGGTCTGTACGAGATGTGCCGCACCTGCGACCTCACCTTGGACTGCAGCGCCTACCCCCTCCAGGAGACCGGCGACGCCTACGATCCCGAGGGCCTCGGCCGCGCCTGCGCCGCCGCCGCCAGCCGCGACGAGGCCGCCATCCGCGCCCACTTCGACTGGACGGCCCTCACGCGCTTCTTCGCCCTGGAGCGCGGGCTCAATCACCCCGACAGCTACAGCTTCAACCAGAACAATTACTATCTGTATCACAACCCTGCCACCGATCAGGTCAGCCTGACCCCCTGGGGGGCCGACTCCACCTTCTCCTACACCTACCCACCCGACGAAGACCGCCCCTGTCTGCCTGGCCGCTTCGACGATCTCAACGCCTTCCCGGTGGGCGACCTGTCGGAGTGGTGCGAGGGCAACGCCGCCTGCTGGGCCGACGTGAAGATGGAGATGCTGCGCCTCGCCGCCCTGCTCGAAGACGACGACGTGGCCAGCGAGGTCCTCGCCACGGCCGCCCACATCGAGGCGGCCGTGGCCGAAGATCCGCGCTGGCCCTGGGGTCTGTCCACCTGGGAGTCCAAGGTCGACTGCCTGCACGCCTGGATGCTCGATCGCCCGGGGGCGATCCGCGGCTTTGTCGACCGTCGGTAGGATGGTCAGTCGCCGGCGAGCACCGGGTTCAGGAGCAGGAGGGTGGAGACCACCTCCTCGGCCTCCATCACCGGCCAGGCGGCGCGGAAGCCGCCGCGGGGGTCCGAAGAGACCACGCCCACCACCACCTCAGCGGGGCTGAGCACCGTGTCGGTGAAGCTCTCTTCGAGGGCGCGCAGGTGCAGCTCGCCTTCGAGATCGACGATCAAGGCCACCACGTCGCGCTGGCTGCTCACCAGCCAGGAGGTGACAGCGCCCTCGTCATCCACCAGCAGCGCGATGGGGTTGGCCGGCACGAAGGTGGGGTCGGCGGCGATGTCGATCTTCTTCACCGCCCGGCGGTCTTCCACCACCTGGTGCAGGGGGCCGAAGCTGCGGCCGACCTCGGCCGAGAGCAGGCCACGACTGTTTTCGAAGACCCGGGCGGCCGTGAGCGCGCCGACCGGCGTCACTTCGCCCGCCTCGACCAGGTCCAGCGCACCCGTACCCGGGTTGAAGATCACCTGGGCCACGAGCTCCGGCTTGACCGGGGCGCCCTCCGCCGCAAAGGCCGAAGAAGCAGCGAAGGCGAAGGCGAGAAAAGAAGCAGTCATGGTGTCTCCCACAAGCAAAACGGAGCGTCTGTCCATTCGGGCCGTCCGCCGCCGCGGCGGGGGCCTGTGAGAGTTCATACGGATGGCCGCCGGCGCGGCGATAGCCCCTCAGCCTCCCGAAGACAGGAGACCCACCGAGAGGAGGGCCGAGCGCTCGGCAGCGGTGAAGGTCGCCGGCGTGGCCGACCGCGCCCGACCGGCAGCGGCGTCCACCGCGGCGCGGAGCGAGGCCGGGTACGCCGCTTCGACGAGGGGCGCCTGCTCGGCCGGGTCGGCGGCGCGGTCGTAGAGGGTGTAGGCGGCCCCCTCGGCCGTCGGGCGCCGCAGCAGGGTAAAGCGGGCGTCGCGGGCGGCGAAGGTCTTCTGGCCGGGCACCGGACAAGGCGGGGCGGCTGGATCGACGATGCAGCCCGCGTCTTCGCCGATCAGGGTGCGATCCGCCGCCAGCGGCCGCCACAGCGAGCGCCCCACCCCGGCCGTCGGCAGGCCGGCGACGTCGAGGGCGGTGGCCACCACGTCTTCGAGGCGGGCCGGGGCGTCGCGCCGGGTGCCGCGCTCGGTAGAGCCAGGGAGCTTGACCAGCAGCGGCACCTGGAGCTGGTCGGCGGTGGCGCCCTGCCCGGCGTCAAACCACAGGGGCCGATCGTTGGCGCTTTGGCCGTGATCGGCGGTGATCACGATGAGAGCGCCATCGTAGCGGCCCGACTCCCGAAGGGCGCGCAGCAGGATCCCCACCTCCTTGTCGGCGGCCCGCACCGCGTGGGTGTAGCGGTCGGCGTAGAAGACCGGGTCGGTGATGTCGCGAATGCGCTGGGGCGGCAGCACCGGGCCGGCCGGATCGCGCTGCCACGCTGCGGCCTCGGGGACGGCGATGTAGTCGGCAAGCGGCGGCAGGGCGGCGGCGGAGTGCATCCACAGGTGGAGGGGCCCCGAGGCCTGGGCCACCCAGGCGGCGGCGAGCGCGCCGGCCTCACCGTTGGCGCGCCGCCAGAGGGGGGTCTCCGACACAAAGCCATAGCCCTGGGTCAGGCCGGAGCCGGCGTTGGTGGACAGAGAAGACACAAAGGCGGCCGAGGTGTAGCCCATCGGAGAGAGCCGCTCGGCCAGGGTGGTGACCCCCGCCGACAGGGCCGCCCCGCCGCTCCACCGGTCGACGAAGACGCCGTGCACATCGGGCGGCTCACCGGTGAGCAGGCTGGCGAGGCTGGGCGCGCAGGCCCCCACGGGCGCGAAGGCCTGGGTGTAGGTGACCGCGTCCATGGCGAAGATGTCGAGGTGGGGCGTCAACGAGGCCATCGGTGCGCCCCGGCCCACATGGTCGAAGCGCAGGTTGTCGATGGTGATCACCACCACATCGGTGGGCGCCGTGCAGGCGCCCAGCCACAGCAGCGCGATCAGCGACACTTCTGGGTGCGCGTGGCGGTGCTGGTCGAGCAGGAGGTCCAGTCGGTGGAGCAGGCGGTGACGTAGGTCCCGTTGCTGCCGCAGCTCGGCACCGAGCTCTTCCAGCCCGCCGTGAACGAACCACAGAGCGGCCACGACGAGCAGTTGTACTTGTCGGGGTAGTACTTCTCGGCGGAGCCATCGCAGTTGTAGTCGTAGCTGCCGTCACCGCGGTGGGTGGAGTACCAGGTGGTGGCCGAGGTGTTGGCGCTGGCGTTTCCGTCGTAGCAGTCGGTGCTGTAGGGGCTGGTGTAGTAGCCGCTGGGCGCGCACAGACACTTGTCAGTGGTGGAGCCAAAGCCGTCGCCGTCGATGTCCATGTAGTAGATGTCGCAGTCGACGGCGTTCTCTTCGTCGGCGTCGCCGTTGCAGTCGTTGTCGACGCCGTCGCCGCAGGCCTCCGCGGCCACCGGGTTCACGTCGTAGTCGCTGTCGTCGCAGTCGCCCATGTACTCGGTGTAGCCGTCGCCGTCGTCATCGTAGGCGCTGGTGCCCTCGTCCACCACGCCGTCGCAGTCATTGTCCAGCGCGTCTTCGATCTCGCTGGAGCGCGGGCTGCAGGCAAAGCAGGCGTCGTCGCAGTCGCCGCCCGACTCGGTGTAGCCGTCGCCGTCGTCGTCGTACAGCTCGGTGCCCTCGTCGATGACGCCGTCGCAGTCGTCATCCACGCCATCACCGGACTCCGGGGCGCCCGGGTACACCGTGGGGTCGGTGTCGTCGCAGTCGTCCTGCAGCTCGGTGAGGCCGTCGCCGTCGTCGTCGTAGTTGGAGGTGCCCTCGTCGGTGAACTCGTCGCAGTCGTCGTCGCGGTCGTTGTAGATCTCTTCTTCGCCCGGATTGATGCTGCCGTCGTCGTCGTTGCAGTCGCCCTGGTTCTCGGTCCAGCCGTCGCCGTCGCCGTCGTCATCGGCGAGCGAGGTGACGGCGAAGGCGCGGGTGGCCTGCGAGGTGATGCCCTCGCCGTCGGTGACCTCGAAGGTCAGGAGGTGGGTGCCGGCGGTGAGCGAGGCGGTGCAGCGGGCGACCCCGGTGGCGTCGGGGTCAGGCTCGCAGAAGGTGCCGTCCTTGTCGGAAACGAAGGAGACGACGAGGCTGTCGGCCGGCTCGATGGCGTCGCTCACCTCGGCGACGAACTCGAAGACGTCGCCCTCCAGGGCGGGCTCTCCCTCGGCGGGGCGGACGATGGTGATCTCGGGGGCCTCGGGCAGGTCGTTGATCGACACGCCGATGGAGAAGGTGGCGGTCTTGCCCCCGGAGTCGGTGGCCCGCACGCTGACGGCGTGGTTGCCGGGGCTCAGGTTGGCGGTCACGAAGGTGGTCTTGCCGTCGATGGCGGTGAAGTCGCCGGCCTCGGCCACGCCATTGTCGACTGTCCAGGTGATCTCCAGGTTCTCTTCGGGGTCCTGGTTGTCGGCGACGGTGGCGACGAAGCTGATCGAGGTCTTCTCATCGAAGGTGGCGCCGTCGCCCGGGGTGTTGATGATCACCGAGGGCTCGGTGTTGACCACCACAAGTCCGCCATCGGGTTTGCCCCCGCAGGCGCCAAGGAGAAAGACAAGCAAGAGGCCGGGTCGGGGGCTGGTCATGGGGGCTTCACCATCCTAGGGAGTAAGGATAACAAGCCCTTGACGGGGTCGCTGGGCCTTGTCATCGACGGACCCCCCCAGAAGCCCGGGTTTCGCATGCCGCTGGTCGCCGCGATTCAACTTAATGGCAGCTCCAACGTGGAGCGCAACCTCGCCACCACCGAGCGCCTCGTGCGCCGGGCTGCCGCGGCGGGGGCCACCTTCATCGCCACCCCCGAGGCCACCCCCTACTTAGGGCCCCACGACCGCAAGATCGCCCTGGCCGAGCCGGTCGACGGGCCCACCCACACCCGCCTGGGGCGCCTCGCCGCGGAGTTGGGCGTCACCCTGCTTGTCGGCAGCGTGGCCGAGCGATGGGATCCACCCCCCGGCCAGGAGAGGACCAAGACCTACAACACCAGCCTGCTCTTTGGCCCCGACGGCGCCCTGATGTCCACCTACCGCAAGCTGCACCTCTTTGACGTCGACCTCGCCAGCAGCGGCGGCGTCAGCTTCTGCGAGAGCGACACCACCGTCGCCGGCGACGCGGTGGTGGTGGCCGACAGCGCGGTGGGGCGCCTGGGGCTGACGATCTGCTACGACCTGCGCTTTCCCGAGCTCTTCGCCGCCCTGGTCGCCCAGGGGGCCGAGCTCCTCTGCGTCCCCGCGGCCTTCACCCTGATGACCGGCAAGGACCACTGGCACGCCTTGCTCCGCGCCCGGGCCATCGAGTGCCAGAGCTATGTCATCGCCCCGGCCCAGGTGGGGGCCCATGACGACGGCGGCCTGCGCCGAAGCTACGGCCACAGCCTGATCATCGACCCCTGGGGCTGCGTGCTGGCCGAGTGCGGCGACGCCGAGGGCATCGCCCTGGCCGAGATCGACCTCGCCCGGGTGGCCGAGGTGCGCCGGGCGGTGCCGGTGCGACACAACCGCCGCCTGCCGCTGGGGTGAGCCCGCTGCTTTGGGGGGCCCTGGCCCTGCACCCGGCCCTCGACGCTGGCGATCGGGCCTGGGGCCGCGGTGATCGCGCGGCGGCGCGGATATTCTGGGAGGAGGCCGCAGACGCAGACCCGGCCTCGGCGGCGATGGCCGAGGTGCGCCTGCTCCAGGTGAGCGGCTCGCTCGGCATCCTCGTCCACGGGCCCCGGGCCGACGCGGCGCTCCAGGCCTGCCCGCCGGCCGATCCCGCCTGCGCGCTGGCCGAGGCCGACCACCGCATCTTCGTGGCCCGCCTGGGCCTGCCCATCGACGCCGACGCCCTGCCCGGGCTCCTCGCCGACGCCGCGATCGGCCTGCCGAGCGAGGCGCTGGCCCGGCAGGTGCACCTGGGTTGGGCCTCAGAAGCCGCCCTGCGCGATCTTCCCGCCGTCGACGGCTTTGGCGAGGCCGTGCTGGCCCATGGGGGACGCTTTCCGGAGGGGCCTGGCACCTGGGTGTTGGGCCTGGGGCCGGTGGCGGCGACCGGCCTTGGAGCGGGCCTCAGCCTGAGCCTGGTCCACCCCGACCTTGGCCTCGTCGGGAATTCGCTCCAGGTGAGCGCCTTCGCCACCCACACCGGGGTCGCCTCTTGGGGCGGCATCCTGGATGTCCAGGGCCGGCCGGGGCTGCACCTCGAAGGGCGGGCTGCACGGCTGCCGATCGGCGGCTCCACCCGCAAGAAGGCCGATCAGGCCGAGCTCATCGTCGGGCCGCGCTGGAGGATGGGGCCGGGCCTGCTGTGGATTGGCCCAGGGCTGCGCGCCGATCAGGGTCGCGGGCTCAGCCTGGGGGCGGCCGGGGCGTGGAGCCAGGCCCTCAGCCCCTCGCTGCAGCTGCGGCTCCCCGCTGAGGCCTTCGCGGGGGGGGCCCCGGTCCTGCGCAGCGGCGCCGACCTCCGCGCTCTCCGCGGGCCTTGGGCGCTGCGCGGGCTCGCCGAAGGGGCCTTGACCGCCCCAAGAACGCCCCCGACGCGCTTGCCGGGCGCCGGCGGGGGCCTGCTGCTCCGGTCGGCCCCCTACGCCCGGTGGCGGGGCCCGGCGCTGGCGGGGGGCGTGGTCGAGCGACGGGGGCGCGGCGAGGGGCGCGTGGGCGCCGTGATCTTCGCCGAGGGGGCCTGGATCGACGGCCTGCACGGCGGGCTCGGCGGCGGCCTGCGCCTGCGCCTCCCGCCCCAGCCCACCAACACCCTGCGCCTCGACCTCGCCTGGGGCGACGGCGGCATCGGCCTCAGCGCCGGCATCGGCGAGGCCTTTTAGGCCGGCGGGCAGGCCCGGGCACCCTGGGGTGTCGACTGCGGGCCAGGGGCTCGCTACCCTCCCCGCGAACCCCCTGGTTGCGGAGCGCCCATGTTTGTCTTCCTCGCTGCCTTCCTGCCGGTCGCCTTCGCCGACGACTCGGTCCAGGACATGCTCAACAACATCCCGGTGATCGAGACCAAGGCGCCCGAGCCCACCGAAGAGAAGAAGCCCGACGACGACGACCTCGGCGAGATCGACCTGCCCACCTACACCCGCTCGGTGAACGAGGCGGTGGTGGCCGTGTGGAAGCCAAAGAAGAGCCTCGTGAAGAAGATGCCCGACCTCGAGGCCCACCTCCTCATCAAGCTGCACAGCGACGGCACCCTGATGGGGGTCGGCGCCACCAAGGTCTCCCCCGAGGAGGACTGGAACGAGGGCTGCATCAAGGCGATCAAGGCCGCCGTGCCCCTGCCGAACCCCCCGGTGACCCTGCGGGCCGAGGCAGCCCGCGGCATCGAATGGATCTGCGCCGCGAAGAACGCGCCCTAAGGCGCGCCGAGGGCGGTGGCGCTGGAGACGAAGCCGACGCCGTCGGAGCGCACCACCTCGACGGCGAGGCCCTCGGGGCCGCTGCCCTGGCGGATGCCCCACGCGAGGTAGACGTAGTCGCCCTTGCGAAAGGAGAAGGGCTGCTCGAGCCCGGGGCCGCCCGGCAGGATGCGGGGGGCGGCGCTGGAGAAGACCCGAACGCCGGCGGTGGTGAGGATCTCGCTGCCCTCGATGGGATCGAGGACGAAGACGATGCCCTGGCCCTCGTAGGTGGCGCGCACGACCAGCTCGGGCACGCGGTCCACGTCGAGGTCGGCCTTCCAGCCATCGACCACCTGGATGGCGGCGCGCTTGAAGCCGACGCTGGCCAGCACGTTGAGCGCCGCCTCCAGTTGGGGCGGGTCGGCCACATAGATGCCGGCCGGCGAGGCGCCCGCGGGCGGCGTGCGATCGAGGCCGCCGCCGGTGCGGTTCCAGCCGTTGCCGCCCAACTCGGCGGCCGGGCTGCGATCGGCCACCGCCCGCGAGCCGCTGAGGCCGAGCATCACGCCAACAAAGGGGGCGAGAACATGGGCCTCCCCCGCGGGCAGACGCCAGTCGCGCAGGGCCGGCGGCATCCGGTCGAGGGCCGGGCTGCTGACCCGCAGATCGGAGCCCTCCATCGCGACGCGCCAGCCGTTCGACAAGGGCCCGCCCTTGAGCGCGGCGAGGGGTTGGGCGGCCGGCGAAGGCCCCCGGTTGCTGACCCAGGCGGCGCCGCCCGAGGTTGGGAAGTAGAGCCAGGTGAGGTTGGCGGCCGGCAGCACGATGGCGCCGCCCTCCAGCACGGCGTCGCCGCCCACGAGCGGCTTGACATGACTGCGGATCGTGGCCTTGTCGGCCACCTCGGGGCCCAGCACGTCGACCCGACGGCCCGGCCGGGTGGAGAGGCCGGCGACGGCGCTACCGCGGGTGACGAGGAAGATCGGCCAGGCCTCGGGCCCGCAGTCCTTGTCCCAGCCCACCGGCCGAAAGACGGTGCCCTTGCCCACCTTCAGCTCGACGCCAGGGGTCCAGCCTTCGGGCATGCCCGGCACCCAGCAGATCGGCAGCCGGGGGCCCTCTTCGCCGCCCGCCGCCGGCTGCACCGCGGCGATCGTCTCGGGGCGCACGCCCGCGGCGATCAGCAGCTCGGTGGCGGCGGTGTCCCAGGGCCGGCTGCGGCCGCTGGGCTCGCGGGCCACCCAGGTGAGGGTCGGCTCCAGGGTGGAAGGCAAACGAAAGGCCGGCGCCATCTGCCACTTCACCGCACGGCCCGTGACGGTGAGCGTGAAGAAGCCCTCGGGGAAGCGCTCCACAAGGCCCGGCCGCCCGGGATGATCAGGGTACCGGTTGACGACGTCGACGGCGGCCTTACTGCTCTTCACGTCGCGGTAGGCGGCGTCGATGGCCCGGGCCCGCAGCTCAGGCTCGATCTTGGTGCCGGCATAGCGGGTGGCCATGTCGAGGATGGTGGCCTCATCGGCCTCTTCGGGCAGGTCCCGCAGAGCGGCTTCGGCCTCGCGCGAGAAGGCGGTGGTGGCCCACTCGGTGCCCTTCCAGGTGAGCGCGTAGGAGATCCAGCCCTCCACGCTGTCGATGCGCTCGGCCTGCCGCCAGTAGGCCTGGGCGCAGGCTTCGCGCACCAGCGGCTCTTCGAGGTTCGTCGTCGCCTCCCACTTGGTGCAGCGCTCCTGGGCCGTCTCGGTCTTCCCCTCCAACATCAGGCGCCGGATGGTGTCTTCGCGCCCCGCCATCGCGGCGGGCGAGGCGAAGAGCCCGATCAGCAGGAGACTCCAGGGGTGTAGGGGGGGCAGTCGGGTCACCACGTCATCACTCGGGAAAGGGGGGTGCCATCGCGGCGGCGCTGCCTGCGCGCCAAAGCGCGACCGGGTTGCTCCCATGCTCTACCCCCATTTTTCACGCCTTGGCCAGCCCTCCCCGCGCGGACCCGCTTGCTCTTCTGCCCCACGCTGGATAGTCGCGCGGCCCTCGCTCCCTCCCCCATCAGCATTAGGAGCCCCCCATGATCACGAACCTGGACAAGGTCCGCAACATCGGGATCAGCGCCCACATCGACTCGGGCAAGACCACGCTCACCGAGCGCATCCTGTTCTACACCAACCGCATCCACGCGATCCACGACGTCAAGGGCAAAGACGGCGTCGGCGCGAAGATGGACTCGATGGAGCTGGAGCGCGAGCGCGGCATCACCATCCAGTCCGCCGCCACCCACTGCGGTTGGGGCGATCACCACATCAACATCATCGACACGCCGGGACACGTGGACTTCACCATCGAGGTGGAGCGCTCGCTCCGCGTCCTCGACGGCGCCATCCTGGTCCTCTGCTCGGTGGCCGGCGTCCAGAGCCAGTCCATCACCGTCGACCGCCAGATGCGGCGCTACAACGTCCCCCGCGTCGCCTTCGTCAACAAGTGCGACCGCAGCGGCGCCAACCCCTTCCGCGTCTGCCAGCAGCTCCGCGACAAGCTCAACCACAACTCGGTGCTGGTGCAGATCCCCATCGGGCTCGAAGAGAAGCACGTCGGCGTGGTCGACCTCGTCAAGATGAAGGCCTACTACTTCGAAGGCGACAACGGCGAGATCATCCGCGAGGAGGAGATCCCCGCCGAGCTCGTCGATCAGGCCAAGGAGTACCGCGAGATCATGCTCGACGCGGTCTCGCTCTACAGCGATGCCCTCACCGAGGCCATCCTGATGGAGGAGGTCACCGAGGAGCTGATCCACGACGCGATCCGCAAGGGCACCATCGCGCTCAAGCTCACCCCCGTGCTCTGCGGCTCGGCCTACAAGAACAAGGCCGTCCAGAAGCTGCTCGACGCCGTCCTCGCCTGGCTGCCGGCCCCCCACGAGGTCGTCAACGAGGCCCTGGACACGTCGGTGCCCGGCGAGCCCAAGGTCGTCGTGCCCTGCACGACCAACGGCACCTTTCTCGGCCTGGCCTTCAAGCTCGAAGACGGTCGCTACGGCCAGCTCACCTACCTCCGCGTCTACAGCGGCACGCTCAAGCGCCAGGACTTCATCACCAACGCCCGCAACGGCAAGAAGGTGAAGGTCGGCCGCCTCGTGCGCATGCACGCCAACGAGATGGAGGACATCGAGGACTGCTGCGCGGGCGACATCGTCGCCTTGTTCGGCGTGGACTGCTTCAGCGGTGACACCTTCCACGACGGCACCACGGATCTGGTCATGACCAGCATCCACGTCCCCGACGCGGTCATCTCGCTCACCATCACGCCCAAGGACGCCAAGGCCCAGATCAACATGGCCAAGGCCCTGCAGCGCTTCTCGAAGGAAGACCCGACCTTCCGCCTCGCCTCGGACCCCGAGACCGGCGAGACCATCATCTCCGGCATGGGCGAGCTGCACCTCGACGTCTACGTCGAGCGCATGAAGCGCGAGTACCAGGCGGTGGTGGTCACCAGCCCGCCCCGCGTGGCCTACCGCGAGACCATCACCAAGAAGGCCGAGTACGACTACACCCACAAGAAGCAGACCGGTGGTTCGGGTCAGTTCGGCCGCGTCGCCGGCTGGCTGGAGCCCCTCGAAGAGGGCAAGGGCACCTTCGAGTTCAGCGATGAGGTCGTCGGCGGCGTGATCCCCCGCGAGTTCATCCCGGCGGTCGAGAAGGGCTTCCGCTCGATGCTGCCCAAGGGCCGCCTCATCGAGGCCCCCGTGGTCGGCGTCAAGGCCGTCCTCAACTTCGGCTCCTACCACCAGGTCGACTCGTCGGACATCGCCTTCCAGGAAGCCGCCCGCGGCGCCTGGCGCGCGGTCTACGCCAAGGCCAACCCGGTCATCCTGGAGCCGATCATGAAGGTCAGCGTCGAGGGCCCCGAGGAGTTCCAGGGCTCCATCGTCGGCACCCTGATGCAGCGCCGCGGCGTCATCATCTCGTCGAGCCAGCAGGAAGGCTACACGATGGTCGACGCTGAGGTTCCCCTCTCCGAAATGTTCGGCTACTCCACCACGATCCGCAGCGCCACGCAGGGCAAGGCGGAGTTCACGATGGAGTTCGCCAAGTACATGCAGGTGCCGGGCAACGTGGCCACCGAGCTCATCAAGAAGTTCCAGGAGAAGAAGGCCGCCGAGTAAAGCCGGCGCCTCTCCTGCAGGCCCCCCGCTCGGCTTTGGCTGGGCGGGGGGTCTCCGTTTGGGCCTCAGACCAGCGCCACCTCACCCTCGGGCCGGTGGCGATCGTCGAGGCCCGCGGCGATGCGGCGCCAGGCCTCGGCCACCGCCTCGCCCCGATCGCCCGGCGGCACCTCCACCGGCGCGCCGACCACCAGCCGCACCGGATGGGGCCGCAGGGTGGGGGCGTCGAGGGCGAAGACGCGATCGGCCTGGGAGATCGAGAGGGGCAGGATCAGGCCCTCCCCGGGCAGGGCGTAGCGGGCCACCCCCTTCAAGAAGGGCTGCAGGCGCCCATTTCGGGCCCGGGAGCCCTCGGCGTAGACCAGCACCGGCCGGCCCTGGCGCATCAGGCCCTGAGCAAGGCGGATGGTGTCGAGCGCGATGCGGGCGACCTCCCGCGGGCTGAGGGCGGCCTCGTTGTGGGCGAGTTGGGTGCTCTGGGCGGTCTTCACCGTGGAGAGGCAGAAGGCAGCGAAGCGGCGGAAGGGCGTGTCGTAGACCTTGGGCCCGGCGACGGCGACCAGGGCGTCGGCGAAGGTGCCGGCGCCGGACCCAGCGAGGAGGGCGTCGGTGGCCTGGGTGTCGACGTAGGAGAGGTGGTTGCAAAGCACCAGGGTGGGCCGGCCATCCAAGGCCGACAGGTGCTCCAGCCCCTCCACCGTAGAGCCGACCAGCAGGGCCCCCATGTAGGCGCGGCTGATGATCTTGCCGATGGGATGGGCCTCGTAGAGGGCGTAGGCCTCGCCGGTGCGCTGAAACTGGTCCAGGGCCAGGGCCAGGGCCTCATCGGGAAAGGCGGCCAGCAGGCCGCTCAGCCGCTCGGCCAGGGTGTCGGTGTCGGCCCCCTCAACGTGGCTGGCGATCCAGCCGGGCAGGGCGGCGCGGGCCAGGGCGGGGGTGAGCTGGCCGAGCAGCTCGGCGGTAAGGGCGACAGGGGGCACGAATTCCTCCTCAAGCAAGGCCGACCGGAACGAGCGCCGCAGAAGCGGCCCACCTCCGTTCACGCCAACGCCGCGATGGTGTAACCTTGCCGAAAATGCCCTCCCGCATCCCCCAGGTGATCCTCGACGCCGACGCTGCCCACCATCGCGTGCTGCAGCGCGTGTCCTTTTCGCGCTACCTGAACCCGATCAACGACGAAGAGGCGCGGATGGCCTTCCTCCGCGGGGCCGAGGCGCCGCCCTTCGTCTACCACCCCCTGGTGGAGGCCGATGAGCTGCTGCGTGAGCTCGACGGCCTGCGCCCGCCCACCGACCACCCGGCCGGCCGCCTCGTCAACCGCTGCGTAGACAGCACGGCCCTGCTGGTGCTCGCCTTGCGCGATCGCAGCGCCAGCGCCTTCGACGCCCTGGCCCGCCTGTCGCGCTGGTACCCCGAGGCCGAGGTGCTGAGCCTCGATCTGCCCGACGAAGAAGGCCCCATCCTGCCCTCCGACGTCGACGCCGCGCAGATCATGGAGCGCCTGCGCGCCGCCCTGGCCGAGCGCGGCCTGCGGGGCTGGGTCGTCGAGGCCGATCCGGTGATGTCGGCCCGCGTGCTGGTCGACGGCGCCAAGCAGATCATCCGGGTCAAGCCGCGGGCCCGCTTCAACGCCCGCGACCTCGATCGCCTCGTCGTGCACGAGATCGACGTCCACGCCACCCGCAGCGTAAACGGCGCCGCCCAGGAGCTGCGCTGCTTCGAGACCGGCCTGCCCGACTCGCTGCACACCGAGGAGGGCCTCGCCATGTACGCCGAGGAGGTGGCCGGGGTCTCGGCTCCCGGCACCCTGCACCGGCAGCTCCAGGTGGTGCGGGCCATCGACAAGGCGCGCGGGGCCGGCTTTCGCGAGGTCTTCGACGCGATCCGGGAGGAGCATGGCGCCGGGCTCGCCTGGAGCATCTGCCACCGGATCAAGCGCGGGCTCGCGCACCCCGAGGAGCCCGGTGTCTACGCCAAAGACAGCGTCTACCTCGTGGGGCGGATGCGGGTGGAGCGCTGGCTGCGCCGGGGCGGCGACATCGCCCTGCTCTACGTCGGCAAGGTGGGCCTCGACGACCCCGTCGCCACCTGGCTGGCCGAAGGCTGGCTGCGCCCGCGGCCCGTGCCGGGCTTCTGGCGGCGGCTGCGCGAGGCCTAGTCGACCTGCACCAGCTCGTTCATCATGGGGAACTCCTCTTTCAGGAGGGCCTCCACGCCCATCTTCATGGTCATGATCGACGAGGGGCAGGTCGAGCAGGAGCCGACGAGCTTGACGTAGATGTTGTTGTCCTCGACCTTGATGAGGCGGATGTCGCCGCCGTCGCCCTGGAGCGCCGGGCGCACCATGTCGTCGAGGATGTCTTGCACCTTGTCGAAGGAGATGGCCGGGCCGGCGGTGTCATCGTCGGCGGCCATCGGGCGGGGCGGGGCGGCCTCCACCACGGGCTCAACGACGGGGGCCGGGGGCTCCTCCACCGCGGCGGGGGCGGGCGGGGCGGCCTCGACCACGGGGGCGGGCGGGGCCTCCTCGACGGGGGCGGCCTGCACGGCCGGGGCGGGCTCGGCGGGCCGGCTCTGCCAGTTGGGCGCCGTGGTGTCGGAGGGCTCATCGCCCATGAGGCGCTTGATTCCGTCTTTGAGCTTCTGACGCAGGCCGAAGGGGGTCATGGAGTCCTCTCGTGACGCCGCGCCCTAACCTGACGTGTACGGAAGGGTTGCCCGCCGCGAAAAAACTACCCGCGTCGGCGCCAGATGAGCTCCCGCATGATCTCGGTGGGGCCGCCGCCGATGCTGAAGAGGCGCTGATCGCGGAAGAGGCGCTCCACGAGGCACTCGCGCATGTACCCCATGCCGCCGTGGAGCTGCACCGCCGCGTCGGTGACCCGGGCCGCGGTGGCGGCGGCCATGTTCTTCGCCATCGCCGCCTCTACGGTGACGTCCTCGCCGCGGCGGTGGCGCTCGGCCACCGTGGCGACAAAGGCGCGGGCGGCGGCCTCCTCGGTGGCCATCTCGGCGATGCGGTGGCGCACCACCTGAAAGCCGTCGAGGGTGCGGCCAAAGGCCTCGCGGCCGGCGATGTGGCGCTCGGTCTCCTCCAAAGCGAGGCGGCTCACGGCCACGCCGCTGGCGGCGAGCAGCAGCCGCTCGCTGGTGAAGTTGATCATCACGCCCAGAAAGCCGATGCCCTCGTCGCCGATGCGGTTCTCCACGGGCACCTCGCAGCCCTCGAAGAAGAGCTCGGCGGTGTCGCTGGCCCACCAGCCCATCTTCTTGAGGGGCTGGCCCACGCGAAAGCCGGGCGCCCCCTTCTCCACGACGAAGATGCTGAGCCCTCCGTGCTTGTCGTCGCTGGTGCGGGCGAGGACCGTGACAAAGTCGGCCCGGCAGCCACTGGTGATGAAGGTCTTCTGGCCGTCCAAGATGTAGCGGTCGCCGACGCGCCGGGCCCGGGTGCGCAGGCCGGAGACGTCGGAGCCGGCGCCGGGCTCGGTGACGCCCAGCGCCGCGATGGCCTCGCCGCGCAGCACCGGGGTGACGAAGCGCCGCTGCTGATCGGCGTCGCCCAGGGCCAGGATCGGCGGCAGGGCGATGGCGTGGGAGCCGAGGCTCATGGCGAGGCCGACCGACCCGCCGCGCAGCAGGGCTTCGACCACGATGAGCTGGTGAAAGACGTCGCCCTCAACCCCGCCCAGGGCCTCGGGGTAGCCCACGCCAAGGAGCCCGGCGGCGCCGGCCTGGGCGTAGAGCTCGCGCGGGAAGGTGGCGGCCTCTTCCCATTCGGTGGCGTGGGGCCGGATGTGCTGATCCACCCAGGCCTGGGCGCTGCGCTGGAGCGCGTGGTGGCTGTCGTCCCAGAACATCGCGAGCATGCCGGTCTCCCGCGGGGGGTCGGTTCCCCTCCCCTTCCGCCTCGGCTATCGTACCGCTGATCGCGGGCGCCTACGCCCCGCTGGAGCCCTGATGCGCGCTGTCTGCCTTGCCCTGGCCCTGGTGGCCTGCGGAAACACCGACCAGTCCTTCACCAACGCCGACAAAGAGGGCGAAGGCGCCACCGGCGTCGGCATCTTCTCGGTCACGCCGAGCGAGCTCCTCTTCGAGGACCTCATCTACGAGGGCGAGTCGGGCCCGATCTCCCAAAGCCAGGTCTTCGCCATCACCAACACGGGCGACGGCAACCTGCAGATCTACGCCACCAGCCTCGCCAACAGCGCAGACGGCGTCTTTCACCTCGACGAGAACGACACCGGCGAGCTCTTCATCGCCCCGGGCTCGACCCGCGAGATGGACATCGTGGCCACGCTGGACACCTACGCCGAGGCGGTCGGCCAGATCCGCATCCAGACCAGCGATGGCGACGCCCTCGACCACCGGATGACCGTCACCGCCCGCCCCGTCGGTTGGGTGGCGGGCGGCGACGACACCGGGGCGCCTTAGTCCTCGGAGACGACGATGATCTTGTCGTCGATCGCGAAGGTGAGGCGTTCGGCCCTGTCGGGGTTGACCGTCACGCCGTAGGCGCTCTGCGGATCGCGGCCCTTGGCGGCGATGCGGTAGCCGATGGCGATCTGGCCCTGGCGGCGCGCCGACTCCGCCACCGTGGCGTAGGTGACCTCCACCCCGGGCTTCACGAAGAAGTTGACCGGCTTGATGTAAATCTCGGCCCCTTCGGGGTCGAAGAGGTCGGCCAGCACGGCGTTGAGGTGCTTGTTCTCGGCCACCTGGGTCATCATCAAGCTGACGAGGCGCTCGCTGACGATGAAGTCATCGGCCTTGGTGACCTCGGAGATCTGCCGGTTGCGCACATCGCGCATCTCGCTCACCACCGCGAGGTGGGCCCCGGTGCGCTCGGAGATGTCGCGCAGGTGCAGCAGGGTGACCAGCACGCGGGCGTCGGCCGGCTCGGCCTCCAGCTCGCTGCTGCAGAGCACGATGATGTGGTCCCAGGTGGCGACGTCGAGGCTGTCGAGCAGGGCCCGGCTGGTGGTGTCGGCCTGGCGCACCTCCACCGTGAGGTTGTTCAGCGCGCCCACCGCCTCGGTGAGCGCGTCACCGTGCTCACCCTCGGAGATCAGCAGCAGGCTGGAGCCCTTGGAGACATAGGCGTCGAGCCCCTTCACGATCGCGGCGGCGCGCTCATTCCAGCCGAGGATGAGGGTGCGCTCGGCGGCCATGGTGGGCGAGTCCATGCTGAGGATGGCCGACTCGATGATCTCCACCTTCTCGTTGCTGACCTTGATGACATCGTCGTCGGCGGCGATGACGATGAGCTGGTCGGCGGCGGTGATGACCCGATCGAGGGGCGGCAGCACCTGGGACTGGCCATTGGCGTACACGCCGATGATCGCGCACTTCTTGAAGGCAGACAGCGCCTCACCGAAGGTGCGCCCGAGCAGGGCGGGCTCGGCCTTGAAGTAGATCTCGTCGCCTCCGAAGTCGAGCAGCTCGGTGTGCACCACCGACAGGCCGCTCTGCCGGCAGGTCTGCACGGTGATGCGGCTGATGAGGTCGCCGGCGAGGATGACCTCGATCTCATTCTTGCCCACCATGCGGGCCACGCTGACGTTCTTGTCGTCCTTCAGCTCGGCGACGATGTGGTAGGGCTCGGCCCGGCGGGTGGGCGAATTGGTGATGGCCACGATGCTCTTGATGACCTGCACATCGGGATCATCGAGCTCGGGCGAGAGCAGCACGATGCAGCGGCTGCCCTGCACGTTGACCATGTCCAGCGCCTCCAGATCGGAGGTGGAGCCGCTGCGGCAGACGAGGCGGGTGCTCTTCCAGTCTTCGATGCGCTCGTTGAGCGCCTCTTCCATCTCCACCTTGTCTTTGTCGGCGAGGACCACGATCACCGCGTCGGCCTTGCTGGATCCAGCCTCGATGAGCTCGCCAACGATGGTGTAGATCGACTCGCTCCAGCCCACGATGAGGGCGTGGTTGTCTTCCACCACGAGGCTGCGGCCTTTGCGCAGCTCTTCGAGCTTGCCTTCGAGCCCCGAGTTGAGGACGCCGATCAGCGCCGACAGCACGAAGACGCCGCTCATCGTCGCGAAGAGGCCGGCGATCCGGTAGGGCCAGTTGGCGCCAACGCCGCCCAGCGTGCCGGCGTCGAGGCTGAGCATCAGGCCGGTCCAGAAGGCGTTGAGGGGGCCGTAGTCGGTGAGGTTGTCGTGGGGCGTGAGCGAGCCCACGAAGACGATGAGCGAGTAGATGGTGAGCATCACGAAGCTCACCACCGCCAGCCAACCGATCAGGGCCGGGGTGCCCTTCGACATCGAGTTGTCGAAGCGGTAGCGCAACTTTTGCGCGAAGGTGACGGTTCTCATGGGGTGTTCCAGGGCGGGGCGACCGGGAGCGGCCGCGGGCGGCCCTGGTAACCGATGGCGGTCTGTTCGTCGGTCACAATTCGCCCGAAAGGCCCATCAGGGGCCCTTGCGCTTCGGAACCCAGATGCCCCGCGGCACCACCCGCCAGCCCGTGCGTGTCTGCATCGCCTTGCCCGTGACTGGCAGCGTCTGGCGCAGCTCGTAGTGCTCCTTGAAGCCGAACTTGAGGTCGCCCTGGGCGCAGACCACCGCGTCGAACTGCTGGCTGGCGATGGCCTCGGCGAGGAGCTTGCGACGGTCGCCGAAGGGGCTGGTGGGCCGATCGATGTCCCACAGGCCGATCAGGTGCAGCCCCGGCTCTTTCCCCGCGAGCACGGCGTACCAGGGGAACCAGGGTGCAAGCACCCGGCCCTCCAGCCCGGCGATCGCCTCGACCACGGCGGCGCCGGCGGCGCGATCCTTCGCGGTGGGGGTGTGGCGGCTCACCTCCCAGCGGTCGAGCCAGACCTGGGCTGCCACCAGCAGGCCGAAGAGGCCCAGGATCAGCGGCGCCGGCCCCCGGCGGGAGAGCCCGGTTGCCAGCAGGCCCACCGCTGCAGCCCCCATCCAAAAGCCGGGGATCAGCACGTTTACGAAGCCACCGGTGTGGCCGCGCATCAGCGCGCAGAGGATCAGCATCACCACGGCCTGGCCGATCCAGTAGGCCGCGGGCAGGCTGGGCGGCTGCCGCTGGCGGGCGTCCTTCACCACCGCCCACAGCCCGCCCAACAGGGCGAGGGTGAGCGGCCAGGGCATCGCCTGCCACAGCTCGATCTGCGACTGGGGAAAGGCCCGGCCGCCGTCGATGCCATGGGTGGCCGGCACGCCGAGGATGTAGGTGAGGAAGAGCCCATCGCCCTCCAACATCATGCCGCCGGTGAAGATCAGGGCCGGGATCAGGCTCCAGGCGGCGAAGCGCAGGGCCGTGGCCCGCCCGGCGCTGACCCACAGCCACACCAGGGGCACAAGGCCGAAGGCCGCGGCGTTGTGCTTGGTGGCGTAGGCGACGGTGAGCAGCAGCCCGCCGGCCCGCACCCAGCCGGCCCGCATCGCCACCAGCGCCCAGCCCATCAGGCCGACGAAGAGGCCGTCGATGCGCACCAGATCGAAGAAGGTGCCGCCGTCTTCATAGGTGGAGAGGAAGAGCCCCGCCGCCCCCAGGCCGACCGCCCAGCGCCCCCCTTCGATCCGCACCGCCGCCACCAAGGCCCCCGCCGCGGCGAGGCTGCCCGCGAGCGAGAGGAGGCGGCCAAGCGGGTAGCCCAGCTCGAAGACATGCCCCAAGGTGCCCAGCACCCAAGCATAGAGCGGCGGGTAGATGAAGGGCACGAAGTCGACGCTGGGCTCAACGTAGAGGGGCAGGCCCTCGCGCACCCGCCAGGCGTGGGTGAGCAGCCCCCCCTCCATCCACTCGATGTCGTAGGGGTAGTCGTAGCGCCCGGCCGCCGTGTAGAGCAGCAAGCCCAAGGCTGCGAGCCCCGCGATCACCCAGGGCGCATCGGCGATCCAGCGGAGCCAGGGCCGCGCAGCGTCGCTCACCGCCCGCCCGCCAGGGCCCGCAGGACCTCCTCCACCATCGCGTCTTCCAGCTGCGCCTTGGGCGAGGCGGTGTGCACCACCGGCGCCGCCTTCGGGCTCGGGCTGGCCGGCACCGCCGGGCGCTCCGCCGCCTTGAGGGCCTCGCTCACCACCCGGGCCACCTGGAGGCCCGAAGGCGCGCCGATCCCCGCGGGAGAGGGGCTCGCGCAGCCGGAGCAGCCGGTGCAGGCCGGCGGCAGGTCAGCGCCGGGCGCGTCGGCCAGGGCGACGGCCTCCGGCGGCCCGCCATAGCGCTTGAGGCCGAGGCTGCGCAGCTTCTCGGCCTCGGCCGGCGGCAGCTCCTTGACCCCGCCCAGATCGCGGGCGGTCTTGGTGATGAGGGCGGTGTGCTCGAGGGTCTCGAGGTTGCAAAAGGCGGTGAGGAGGTCTTTGCCAAGGCAGACCGCGCCATGGCGGTCCATCAGCACGGCGTCGTGCTTGCGCACATAGGGGCGCAGCTTGTCGGCCAGGGTGTGGGTGCCGGTGGTGGCGTAGTCGATGGTGGGCACCACCCCCAGCGTGAGCACCACCTCGGGCAGGATGCAGCGGGCGAGGCTCAGGTTGGCGATGGTGAAGGCCACCGCGATCGGCGGGTGGGCGTGCACCACGGCGCGGATGTCGGGCCGCTCTTCGTAGCAGGCGAGGTGCATGAAGATCTCGGAGGTGGCCTTGCCGCTGCCGCGGACCACCTGCCCCTTTCGATCGACCACCACGAGGTCATCGTCGGTGAGCAGCCCCTTGTGACAGCCGGCGCGGGTGCAGAGCACCTGGCCGCCCGGGAGCAGGGCCGAGAGGTTGCCGTCCATCGCCACGAGCAGGTGTCGCTCGTAGCAGAGGTGGGCGATCTTGATCATCAACTGGCGAAGCGCGTGCTCGTTCATGGCGGACCCCCCTATTTCGTCGTCAGCGCGGCGGCTGTCAGGGCGTCGCGCTCGGCCCGACGTTGGCGCCCGAGGAGGTCGCGCAGGGCGGCGTCGACCGACTTGCCCTCGTGCAGCACGAGGTAGATCTGCTCGATGATCGGCACTTCAACGCCGTGCTTGCGGGCCAGCATCAGGCCGCTTCGGGCGGTGATGACCCCCTCGGCCACCTGCCCCAATTCGCCGAGGACCTGCGGCAGGCTCTTGCCTTGCCCCAGGCCGATGCCCACCCGCCGGTTGCGGGAGAGGTCGCCGGTGCAGGTCAGCACCACGTCGCCGACGCCGGCGAGGCCCGCCAGCGTGAGGGGGTTGGCCCCAAGGAAGACGGCGAGGCGCGAGATCTCGGCGAGGCCGCGCGTGATGATCGCGGCACGGGCGTTGAGGCCAAAGCCCATGCCGTCGGCCGCCCCGCAGGCGATGGCCAGCGGGTTCTTGAGCGCCCCGCCGAGCTCGGCG
>Ga0164294_10001484_pt1 | contig 21785 bp, 12 predicted proteins | sample GEODES005metaG_FD_111479 | JGI IMG/M metagenome (GOLD analysis project Ga0164294, IMG submission 111479) | Oligotrophic lake water microbial communities from Sparkling Lake, Wisconsin, USA - GEODES005 metaG | ecosystem: Environmental > Aquatic > Freshwater > Lake | place: USA: Sparkling Lake...
CCAAAACCGCAGGTAGGAAACCCGCGGCTACACACGGCGGCCCCTGCGCCAAAACCGCAGGTAGGAAACCCGCGGCTACGTCCGGCACGCCATGCGTTCACCGCACCCGGTACCGCAGGTAAAAAACCCGCGGCGACACACGGCGGCCCCTGGGCCGCGGCCCAACGCCGCCCGACTGCTTACGCCGCCGCGTTGAACGCGAGCGTGGTCTCGAAATCAAGCAACTCAACGTCGGGGCTCATGAAGCCGGGCCGAACCGGTTCGATTCGGGCAAGATCCGTGGAGAGATACTTCTTGTTGTCGTCGCAGAAGATCGTGGCGACCGGCGTGTTCCAGCCCTGCCGTTCGAGCACCTGAAGCGCCCCGAGCAGATTCGCCCCAGACGAAATCCCCACGCCCAGCCCAAGTTCCCGGGCCAGTTTCTGGGCCATGATGATCGCGTCGCCGTCGCTGACCTGAATCACGGGGGCCAGCCGATCGAGCCGGAGAATGCTCGGAATGAACTCGTCCGACACGCCCTGGATGCGATGCTTGCCCACCTTGTGGCCCGTTGACAGCGTGGGCGACTCGGCCGGCTCGAGCGGATAGACCTTCGCGTCGATGCCGCGGGCGGCGAATGCCTCGGCGACGCCCATCACCGTGCCCCCCGTGCCGACGCCCGCCACGAAGGCGGCCGGCGTCAGGCCGAGTCGGGCGAACTGCGCGACGAGTTCCGGACCGGTGGTGGTGGCGTGGGCCCGCACGTTGGCCTGGTTGTCGAACTGCCGCGGCAGGAACACCCGGCCCAGATCCCGCCCCAGCGTCTCGGCATTGGCGATGCTGCCCAAAAATCCGCCCGCCTCCTTCGATACGAGCCGAATGTCGGCACCAAACGAGCGGATCACCGCCTTGCGTTCCTCGCTCATCCAGTCGGGCATGAAGATCACGACGGGATGCCCCAGTGCCGCTCCGAGCGCTGAGAAGGCGATGCCCGTGTTACCGCTGGTCGCCTCGACGATCGTGTCGCCGGGGCTGAGCGCCCCCTGATCGATGGCCGTTCGGACGATGTGGAAGGCCATCCGGTCTTTGATGCTGCCGGTGAGATTCAGGTATTCGGCCTTGGCATGCACGCGGCACTCGCGGCCCCGATACCGCAGCCGCACGCTGACCAGTGGCGTGTCGCCCACCATCGGGCGAAGCCCGCGAAGCCGGCTCAGGCGGATGTCATTCTGCATGGATCAATCCACGGGAAGTGCCTTACGGCAGCTCGCCAACCTCGCCACCGGCGGGCGTGACCCCCGACCAGAAGATCGCGGGATCAACGTCGCCAGACACACTGCGGACGCTGGCATCGAGCATTCCGATCGTGATCGTGCCGGGATGAATCCCCTGAAGCCGCAGGCCATCGGCAGAGGCGGGGGCCGGCTTCTCCTGGATCGGCGGCGAGACGACGTCGGCCATCGCCCCGCTGGCCTGGGAGTTGAAGCCGCCGTTCCACGCCCCGTTCTGGCCCGGAGCAATCGATTTCGCGGGATGGTTGGCACGGCCGAGCGGCGCCGCCGTGGTGGTGTCCGGGTGGGCAAACGTCGGAGCCCCGGCCGTGTTGCGGCGGAAGTACTCCGACACCACGGTCGCTCCATTCGCAACCGTGCGGGCGTAGGACTCCGCCAGCGAGATCGTCTTCGACGTTCCGTCCTTCACCTTCCGGAGCATCGGGTTGTCGGAGTAGAGCGTACCGTTTGAGAGATACGACACGGTTGCCGGCTTCGCCGAGTTGCCGCTGAACTCCTGGGCGACCATCTCCTTCGTGGGATCCGACGAGCAGTTGAACGTCGGCACGAACGGGAGCCTATTGGTCAGCATCGTGGAGGCACCGCCGAAGGTCTGCCGCAGCGCCTCGTCCTCGGCGTACGACATGATCATCACGTGCAGCGGATAGGTCACATTCGTTCCGCCCGACGACGTCGTGCCGCTCTTGACGACATTCGAGAGCGCGTCGGGCAGTTTGTCTCGCTTGGCCGACGCGTAGTTCATCACCGCGAGCGACACCTGCCGCACCTGATTGCCACACTGCGTGCGTCGGGCCGACTCGCGGGCGCTCTGCACTGCCGGCAAGAGCAAACCGATGAGGGTGGCGATGATCGCGATCACCACGAGCAGTTCGACCAGCGTGAACCCCCGGCGGACGCCTCGCGGCCCGCCAGGAATCGCTCCGAGCCCCGTTGTCTTCATGAAACACACCTGCTGCGAAAAGGGGTGCGGGCTTCCCACTATTGTTCACTCCTCCAGTAATCTATAACCTCCGGGTGTACCGACGCAAACCCCCTGATTCGTGACCTCCCGTGCCTTGGGGGGTGGCGAGTCGCTTCTGCCGTCCGCGATCCCACCATGTCGTCTATCGGCCTCTTTGGCGAACTGGTCCTCGCCACGGTGCTCGCCCTGCTGCCGGTGACGAATCCGCCCGCCTCCGCCCCTGCCTTTCTGGCGATGACGGAGCGAATGACACCGGCCCGACGGCTGGGGCAGCTGCGGGCCGCCTGCTGCTTCATGGCCGGGATCCTGATCACGTTCCTCGTGGCCGGATCGCTGATCATGCGGTTCTTCGGGATCTCGATTCCCGGCCTCCGGATCGCGGGCGGGCTGATGGTCGCCGGCATCGGCTCGAGCATGCTCACCGGCGCGGCAGATCGCCGGCCCACCGAGGCGGGCGACGAGACTCCCGAGAACGATCGCGACATCGCCTTCTCCCCGCTCGCCATGCCGATGCTCAGCGGGCCGGGATCCATCGCCGTGACCCTCGGCCTCACGTCCCTCGCGAAAACATGGATCGACTACGTGGCGATCGCCATCGGCATCGTGGCGGTGGCCGTGATCGCCTACCTAACCCTGCGGGTGTCGGGGTCGATCGTGGCCGTCATCGGCCGGACGGGCATGAACGCGCTCACGAAGGTCATGGGGTTTCTGCTCCTCTGCATCGGCATCCAGTTCATCGTCAACGGCGTGCTCGGAATCGCCACCGACCCGGCGATCGTCCGCAGCATCCGCGATGCCGCCGGCCCCTGACGATCACCACCGGCCGCCCCCTCGCCTTTCGACTTTCCCGGTCGGGTTTCCCGACCCTTCGGGATGGGGCGACTCCCGGCCGGCCGCCGGCGTTTGCGCCAGGGTCGGTACACTGCCGCGGCAGTCCCTGCACCCCCCGCACTCCCCGTCGATCTGCTCCGTTCCGCGAACGGCAACCACGATGCAACGCCAGCCCTTTCGCGACCGCCGACTCCCGCCGTGGGCCGTCACCCTGGTGGTCGTCCTTGCCGGAGCGGCCGGAGGCTGCGGCCGCAGTCCGGCTCCGACGGCGGCGCCGGCTCCGGCGGCAGCCGAGGTGATGGTCGCCGTGCCTCAGGCCGTGCGGGTGCCGGAATACCTGGAGGTGACCGGGCGGATCGACGCGGAACTCGTGGTCGACATTCGCAGCCGGATCACCGGGTACCTCACGAAGGTCGCCTTCCGCGACGGCGAGGTCGTCGCGAAGGGCGACCTGCTCTACGAGATCGACGTGCGGCCCTACGCCGCACAACTCGCCGCGGCCATGGGCACGGTCGAGCAGCTGGCCGGCCAGCGGCGGTTCCTCGACGTGCAGATCGAGCGGTACGAGAAGCTCGTCACGAAAGGGGCCGCCAGCCAGCAGGAGTTCGACAGCTACAAGGCGAAGCTCGAGGAGAACGCCGGCGCCCTGGCCGCGGCCCGCGCCCAAGAGGAGTTCGCCCGGCTGAACGTCGAGTTTTGCTCGATCACCGCGCCGATCGCCGGCCAGATCGGCCGCACGCAGCTGCAGGTCGGCAACCTCATCAATCAGGATCAGACCACGCTCACCACGATCGTGTCGATCGACCCGATCTTCGTCTACTTCAACGTGGATGAGCCGACGCTCGTGCGCATGATGACCCAGGCGCGGGAGTCGGCCAGCGGGATCGGCACGCGGGCCCACCAGGCCGTCGTCTCCGTCGGTCTCGTGGACGATGTGGCGCGAGCGTATCCGCACCAGAGCCGCGTCGACTTTCTCAACAACCAGCTCGACGCCAAGACGGCCACGATCACGATGCGCGGGCGGCTCGACAATCCCCACTCCGACGAGCCGACGGCCCCGCGGCCGCCGCTGTTTCGCCCCGGCATGTTCGCCCGTGTCCGGCTGCCGCTCGGCGACGCCGTGGAGCGGCTCGTCGTGCCCGAGGCCGCCGTCGGCAGCAACCAAGACCGCAAGATCCTCTGGGTCGTGGGGCCGGATGACCTGGTGACCGCCCGCGAGGTGACCATCGGGCAGAAACTGGGCACCTGGATCGCCGTGGCGGCGACCGATCCGGCCACGCCGCTGGCGGCCACCGACCGGATCGTCGTCCGCGGACTGCAGCGGTGCCGCGAGGGCAAGCCTGTCAGGCCGGTCGCCGCCGCGGAAGACAGCCTCGACCGCGCCGGGCTCGTCGTGCCCCCGCCGCGCCCCGAACCGCCGGCCCGCTCCCCCGATCCAGCTCCGTCCGCCGCAATACCGTCGTCTCCCCCGCCTGATCCGCCACGCTCCGCGACCGCCGAGCCCCTGCCGGCCCCGGGCGAGGCGGCGCCGTGATCTCGCGATACTTCATCTCCCGGCCGATCTTCGCCGCGGTGATCTCGATCGTGATCACGCTCGCCGGCGCCGTGAGCGTCGTCTCGCTGCCGATCTCGCTCTTTCCCCCGATCGCGCCGCCGGTCGTGCAGGTGTATTGCGTCTATCCCGGCGCCAACGCCTCGGTCGTGACCGACACGATCGCGGCGCCGATCGAGCAGCAGGTCAACGGCGTCGACCGGCTGCTCTACATGCAGTCGCAGGCGACCAACGACGGCTCCTACGTGCTGACGCTCACCTTCGAGGTCGGCGCCGACGCCAACCTCGCGCTCGTGCAGACCCAGAACCGCGTCCAGCTGGCGATGCCGCTCTTGCCCTCCGTCGTCCAGAAGCAGGGAGTGAGCATCAAGAAGCGATCGCCCGACATCCTCATGACGGTGGATCTCGTCTCGCCCGACGGCCGCTACGACGACCTGTTCATGAGCAACTACGCCGCCGTCCACCTCCGCGACGAGCTCCTGCGGTGCGAGGGCGTCGGCGACATACTGATCCTCGGTCAGCGCGACTATTCCCTGCGGGTCTGGCTCGACCCTGAGCAGCTCGCCACGCGGGGGCTCACGCCCGGCGACGCCCGCAACGCGATCGAGGCACAGAACGCGCAGGTGATCGGGGGCATCAGCGGCCAGTCGCCCGCCGACGCCGACCAGCAGATGGAACTCGCCGTCGCCGCCGTCGGGCGGCTCTCGACGCCCGAGGAGTTTGGGGCGATCGTGCTCAAGGCCGACGCGGCGGTGCCCGGCACGCCGCTGGTGCGGCTCCGCGACGTCGCCCGGATCGAACTGGGCGCGGCCAACTACGACCAGACCTGCCGCTACAACGGCCGGCCGGCGGTGGGGCTGGCCGTGTTCCAGCTGCCCGACACCAATGCGCTGGACTGCGCGGCGGCGATCCGGAACAAGATGGAGGAACTGGCCACGCGGTTTCCCGCGGGGCTCGAATACGTGGTCGGCTACGACACCACGCCGTTCATCACCGAGTCGATCTTCGAGGTGGTGAAGACGCTCCGCGAGGCGATCGTGCTGGTGGCGCTCGTGGTGCTCCTGTTCCTGCAGAGCTGGCGGGCGACGCTGATTCCGCTCGTCGCCGTGCCGGTGGCGATCATCGGCACCTTCGCCGCGATGGCCGCCATGGGCTTCAGCCTCAACACGCTCTCCCTGTTCGGCCTCGTGCTGTCGATCGGCATCGTGGTGGACGACGCGATCGTGGTGGTGGAGAACGTCGAGCGGTGGATCAAGCAGGGACTCACGCCGCGGGATGCGGCCTGCAAGGCGATGGACGAGGTCACCGGCCCGGTGATCGGCGTGGCGGCCGTGCTCTCCGCGGTGTTCGTGCCCTGCGGCTTCATCGGCGGCGTCACGGGGCTCTTCTTCCGCCAGTTCGCCCTCACGATCGCGGTGTCGACGGTGCTCTCGGCCGTCAACTCGCTCACGCTGAGCCCGGCGCTGGCGGCCCTCCTGCTGCGACCCCACGGCTCCCCGCCCGATCCGCTCGAGCGGCTGCTCGACCGCCTCCTCGGCCCGGTCTTTCGGGCATTCAACCGCCTGTTCGATGCCGTGGGTGGCGGCTATGCCCGGGGCGTGGCGGCGTTCGTCGGCCACAGCCGTCTGGTGATGCTCGCCTATCTGGTGCTGGTGCTGGTGACGTGGCGGATCCTGGCCTGGTATCCGCAGGGATTCGTGCCGCTCCAGGATCAGCGCTATCTGATCGCGACGGTCCAGCTGCCGGACGGGGCGAGCGTGCAGCGGACCGAAGAGGTGCTCGGCCGCATCGATGCCCTGGCACGGACGGTGCCGGGCGTGACCGACACGCTGACGATCGCCGGAATTTCGCTCCTCTACAACGCCAACGCCCCGCACTGGGGCTCGATGTTTCTCATGCTCGACGAGTATGCCCACCGCCGCACCCCGGAGACCTCGATGCTGGGGATCATCCGAGCGTTTCGCGAGCGGTGCCGGGTGGAGGTGCCCGATGCGGTGGTGGGCGTCTACCCGGCGCCGCCCGTGAAGGGGCTGGGCACCGCCGGCGGCTTCAAGTTCTTCCTGCAGGACCGCGGCAGCCTGGGCCCCAGGGTGATGCAGGAGTCGGTCGGAAAGTTCGTGGCCGCCATGGAGGATTGGAAGCTGCCGATGGTGGTCGGCGACTATCGGGCCGACTCGCCGCAGTACTTTCTCGACATCGACCGCGACAAGATCCGCACGCTCGGCATCCCGATCGCTTCCGTCTTTCAAACGCTGCAGATGGACGTGGGTTCGTTCTACGTCAACAACTTCAACCGCTTCGGCCGTTCGTGGCAGGTGAAGATCATGGCCGACGAGGGCTTCCGCAACGGCGTCGAGGATCTCCGCCAGCTGAAGGTGGCGGCCCGCGACGGTATGGTGCCGCTGGCGACGGTGCTCGACATTCGCCCGGCGATGGGGCCGGCGATCATGATGCGGTACAACCTCTTTCCCGCGGCGCCGATCACCGGAATCCCCAATCCGTTCGAGAGCGGCTCGGTGCTGATCGACCGCGTCGCCGGCACCGCGGCGGCGCAGCTCCCCGACAACTTCTCGTACGAATGGTCCGAGGTGTTCTTCCTGCAGATCGCGGCGGGTAACACGGCGGCGCTGCTTCTGGCCCTGGGCATCATGCTCGTGTTCCTCGTGCTCGCCGCGCTCTACGAGAGCTGGTCGCAGCCGCTGGCCGTGATCCTCGTCGTGCCGTTGTGCCTGCTGGCGGCGGTCGGCGGCCTGGTCGTCGCGAGGCTGCCGATCGACATCCTCGCGCAGGTGGGGCTCGTGGTGCTCGTCGGCCTGGCCAGCAAGAACGCCATCCTGATCGTGGAGTTCGCCCGCCAGCTGCGAGCCGAGGGGCACGACGTGCGGTCGGCCACGCTCACGGCCAGCCGACTGCGGCTGCGGCCGATCCTGATGACGTCGCTGGCCTTCATCCTCGGCGTGTTTCCGCTGGTGGTGGCGCGGGGCGCGGGGGCCGAGCTCCGCTGGTCGCTGGGGATCACCGTCTTCGCCGGGATGATCGGCGTGACGCTGTTCGGGATCTTCCTGACGCCGGTTTTTTACTACGTGCTCGCCCGGCCAGGGCGGCCCGCGACGTGAGCGTCGGATGCACGGCGTCCCCCGATCTCCGCTGGTGATTCCGCCCGACAACCCCTCACTCACGCTCGGGGCTGCCTGGAACCCGGAAGACGCTGCCTCGCCGCCAGGAAGCCCCGAGCGCGAGCGAAGGGATTGTGCTTTACTACGCGTCCCGCACGGCTCTCCGCCCCATGATGCCGGCGGCCCCCAGGCGCACGCGTCGGCATGATCGCACGGTTCTTCATCGAGCGGCCGATCTTCGCGTCAGTGATCTCGATCGTGCTGGTGCTCTGCGGGGCCGTCGCCTCGCTCACGCTGCCCACCACGCAGTACCCCGACATCACGCCCCCCACGATCGAGGTCTCGACCGTCTATCCCGGGGCCAACGCCGAGCTCGTCCGCGACACGATCGCCGCCCCGATCGAGCAGCAGGTCAGCGGCGTCGAGAACGCGCTGTCGATGAGTTCGCAGAGCACCAACGACGGCCGCTACCGGCTGACGGTCACGTTCGCGCCCGGCACCGACCTCAACATGGCGCAGGTGCTCACGCAGGTCCGCGTCACCCTCGCGATGCCGATCCTGCCTGAACTCGTGCAGCGCGAGGGGGTGGCGGTGCTGAAGAAGTCGCCGGCGGCGATGATGATCGTCAATTTCACCGCCGCGAAGGACGCCGCCGGCAAGCCGCTCTACGACGAGACCTTCCTCTCCAACTACGCCACGATCCAGATCCGCGACGAGCTCCTCCGGCTGGAGGGTGTCGGCGACGTCGACTTCATCGGACAACGCGACTACAGCATGCGGGTCTGGCTCGACCCGGAGAAAATGGCGGCCGTCGGCCTGGCCCCCAGCGACATTCGCACGGCGCTGGAGAACCAGAACTTCCAGGTCGCCGCCGGCAGCGTCGGCCAGCAGCCGGCCCCCGGCGGTCAGGCCTTCCAGATTCCGCTCTCCGCCGTGGGCCGGCTGGTGACGGCCGCCGAGTTCGGCGACGTGATCGTCAAGGAGACCAATGCAGACACGGGCGACGTCGCCAGCGTGATCGTGAGGCTCCGGGACGTCGCCCGGGTCGAACTCGGCGCGCAGTTCTACGACCAGCTCTGCCGGCTCGACGGCGAGCCGAGCGTGGGCATGAACATCTACCAACTGCCCGGCTCGAACGCGATCCAGACCGCCGCCGCCGTGCGGACGAAGCTGGCGGTGCTCGGCGAGCGGTTTCCCAAGGGACTCCAGGCGCAGGTCGTCTACGACACCACGCCCTTCATCGAGGAGTCGAAGGCCGAGGTGCTCAAGACGCTCCGCGACGCGATCCTGCTCGTGGCCCTGGTGGTGCTGCTCTTCCTGCAGAACTGGCGGGCCACCCTGATCCCACTGATCGCCGTGCCCGTGGCCATCGTCGGCACGTTCGCGTTCATGGCGGTGCTCGGCTTCAGCCTCAACAACCTCTCGCTCTTCGGCCTGGTGCTGGCAATCGGGATCGTGGTCGACGACGCCATCGTCGTGGTCGAGAACGTGGAGCGCTGGATCGAGCACGGGCTCACACCACGGGAGGCGTCGTTCAAGGCCATGGAGGAGGTGACGGGGCCGGTGATCGGCGTGGCGCTGGTGCTCTGCGCCGTGTTCGTGCCGTGCAGTTTCATCGCCGGCATCGTCGGCCAGTTCTTCCGCCAGTTTGCTCTCACGATCGCCGTGTCGACGCTGCTCTCGGCGGTCAACTCGCTGACGCTCTCCCCGGCGCTCGCGGCGCTGTTGCTCGCGCCCAAGGGCGCGCCGCCGGACGTCGTCGACCGGGCCCTGAGATTCACCTGCGGCTGGTTCTTCCGGGGCTTCAACGCGGCGTTTGCGGGGCTCACCCGGGCCTATGCCTGGCTGGTGCAGGGAGCGCTCAGGCTGACCGTGCCGATCCTGCTCGTGTTCGCCGGCCTGCTGGCGGTCACCTGGCTCTTGTTCACGATCATCCCCGTGGGCTTCATCCCGCAGCAAGACAAGGGCTACCTGATCGCCGATGTCATGCTTCCGGAGGGAGCCAGCGTGCAGCGGACGGCGAAGGTGATGGCGGCGCTCGAGCAGCGGGCGCTCGCCGAGCCGGGCGTCGCGCACGCCGTGTCGGTGGCCGGCCGGTCGGTGGTGCTCGGCGGCAACGCCCCCAACTGGGGCGCGATGTACGTCATGCTCGACGGCTTCGCCGCACGCCGGGGCCCCGACGCCTCGGCCGACGCGATCGCCGCGCGGCTGCGGACCGAGTGGCAGGCCACGGTGGACGAGGCCCGCATCGAGGTCTTCGGGCCGCCGCCGGTCGACGGCCTCGGCACGGTGGCGGGCTTCAAACTCGTGGTCGAGGACCGGGGCGACTACGGCCCCGCCCTCCTGGAGGAGGCGGCCACGGCCATGGTGCAGGCGGGTCAGGACGACGGCCGCCTGACCGGCCTGTTCACCAACTTCTCCGCCAGCACGCCCTGGCTGTTTCTCGACATCGACCGGGAGAAGGCCGCGGCGGTCGGCGTCGCGATCGAGGACCTCTTCGAGACGCTGCAGGTGCACCTGGGTTCGTATTACATCAACAACTTCAACCGCTTCGGCCGGTCGTGGCAGGTCAACGTGCAGGCCGACGCAGGCCACCGCGGCGACATCCGCCGGGCGATCGATGAGCTGAAGGTGCCGGGGAGCGATGGGCAGTCGGTGCCGCTCACGACCCTGGTGCGGGTGCAGGATCGCGTCGGCCCCTCGCTCGTCATGCGCTACAACCTCTACCCCGCCGCCGCCGTCCTCGGCGCGCCGGCGCCGGGCACGGGCAGCACCTCCGCCCTCGCGGTCGTCCAGGAGCACTTCGACCGCCTCCAGCGGGAAGCGAACATCCCGCCGCTGATGGCCGCGGAATGGACGGAGATGGCCTTCATGCAGATCCGTTCCGGAGCCACGGCCGCGTTTTTGTTCGTGCTCGGCGTGGTGCTGGTGTTCCTGGTGCTGGCGGCGCTCTACGAGAGCTGGGCCCTGCCGCTGGCGGTAATCCTCGTGGTGCCGATGTGCCTCCTGTCGGCGCTCGTCGGAGTTCGCTGGGCGGGAATGGACATCACGATCTTCACGCAGATTGGATTCGTGGTGCTCGTGGGGCTGGCCTGCAAGAACGCGATCCTGATCGTGGAGTTCGCCCGGCAGCTCACGCGGGAGGGCAGGCCGCTGGCGGAGGCGACGGTGGAGGCCAGCCGGCTGCGGCTGCGGCCGATCCTGATGACGTCGCTGGCCTTCATCCTCGGCGTGGTGCCGCTGGTGGTCGCCGAAGGGGCCGGCGCGGAGATGCGGCGGACGCTGGGCCTCGCGGTGTTCAGCGGGATGCTGGGCGTGACGCTGTTCGGGATCTTCCTGACGCCGGTGTTTTTCTACACGCTCCTGCGGTTCGGCCGTCGCCCGTAGCCCGGCGGGGCCGAACTCCCCCCGCGCCGCACCCTCCGAAAGCCCAACCGCGCCAGCGGCGGGGAGCCCGCGACACGACTCGCCTCCCACGCGGCGTGAATCGGTTACCGCGGCTTGTGGCCGCGGAGCCACTCCGGCCAGATGCACCAGGCGTCGAACCCCGCCGGGGGCTGCTTGCCGACGTAGTCGTCGCAGGAGCCGCCGTCCACGGCAGGCAGCGGCTTGCAGCACTGGCCGGTGGCGGCGAGTTCCTCGAGCCGCAGCTGCCAGCCGCCGCCGAGCGCCCGGTAGATCTGGATCATGCCCTTTGCCACGCCGCCGAGGTTGTCGTTGAGCCTGACCTGCTCGGTCACCTGCGTCTGCTGCACGACGAACACCCGGTTGAAGTCGGAGCTCCCCTCCTTGTACTGCACCTCGACGAGCTGCACCGACCGGCTCGCGGCATCGACGGCCTGCTGCTGCTTGCTCGCCGCCACGCGGGCCTTGATGGAGGTGATAATCCCGTCCTCGGCCTCGCGGCCCGCCCGCAGCACCGTCTCCTGATAGGTGGCGGCCAGCGCCTGGAACTTCGCGTCTTGCTGCCGGATGTTGTTGAGCAGGCGGCCGTAGTTGAGGATCTTCCAGTCGACGACCGGGGCCACGAAGCCGAACATCGAATCCGACTCGAACAGCTGGCCGAGTTCATTGGCATACACGCCGAGATAGCCGTTGATCGAGAACGCCGGATAGAGTTCCGCCTCGGCCACGCCGATCTGGGCACACTGGGCGGCGAGCATCCGTTCCGCCTGCCGCACGTCGGGCCGGCGCCGCAGGAGATCCGCGGGAATGCCGACGCCGAGCGCTACCGGCGGCGTCGGAATCGCGTCCTCGCCGAGCCGCACCGCGAGGTCCTCAGGCGCGATGCCCAACAGCACGCAGAGAGCGTTCGATGTCACCCGGGCCTGCCGCTCATATTCGGGAATCAGGGCCTCGGTCTTGGCGAGGTTGAGCCGGGCCTGCGAGACGTCGAGTTCGCTCGTCACGCCCCCCTGGAAGCGATCGACCGCGATCTGTAGCGAATCCCGCTGGATGGCGGCCAGCCTTGTCAGGTCGGTCACCTGCTTGCGGGCGACGCGATAGTCGACGTATCGCTCGGCCACATCGGCGATCAGCGTCACCAGCACACCGTCGTACTCCTCGACGCTGGCCTGATACTTCGCCCCGGCCGACTCGATGTTTCGGCGGAGCTTTCCCCAGAGATCGAGCTCCCACGAGAGGTTGAAGCCCGTCTGCCAGATGCTGAACGGCGGGACGGAGAGGTTCTCGAGCGCCGACACGTTGTTGCTCAGCTGCCAGCGTGCGTACTCGGCCACCGCCTGCTGCGACTGTGGAAAGAAGCCACCCACGGCGATGTTGTAGGCCGCCCGCGACGCGAGCACGCGGAAGCCCGCCTCGCGGAGCGAAAAGTTCTGCTCGTAGGCCTGGAGCACGAGCTGGTCGAGCACGGGGTCGTTGAACTGCCGCCACCACTGCGTCTCGACGTCGGAAGCCGACCGCACCTGCGGATCATCGGCATCGATCCAGTCGTGCTCGACCGGCGCCGCCGGCCGCAGGTAGGCGGGGCCGACCTGCATGTGATTTCGCCAGTACTGTCCCCACGACGTGCAGCCCGGGGCGACCAGGGCGCAGACCACCGCCAGCAGCCAGAGGGCCCGGCGTGGTGGCCGACTCGTCGAGGCATGGCTCGTCACTGGCGCATCGTCCGGTCGTGGGGGTCGGCGCCGCTGGGGCGTGCGCGCCAGAGGCTCGGGATCTCGCTCTCTCGCTGAAATCGTGCCGTTTTCATGGCTGCCGTGAGGCTATTTCCGCTGCGGACGCGCCGGCGCGGAGACTGGGCAGTCCGGGCGGCGTCGGGGCTCCGAAAACTCCCCGACCTCCCCAGCGTCGCGCTGGCGACGGCGCAATCGACGGGGGTCTGGTAGGGTGGAGAGACTCCGGGCGTTCGCGGTGGTGCTGGACGCATCACGACCGCCGCGGGGCCTACCGGGAGGGATCGAAATGGCCTCGAAAAAGAACGCGCGGATGCTCGTCGCGGCGTACCGCCTCCTGCTGGTCTGCTCGATGTTCGTCGGCTCGGCTGCCGGCCGAAGTTGCTTCGCCGCCGACGTCGCCGGTCCCTCGGCGATGGAAGTCACCGTCGAGCGGGCCATCGAGCAGGTCGGCACTCATGGCGATCTGGATCTCAGCCATCTTCGCGTCCTCGCGCCGCAGGTTGCCGAACTGCTCGGCAGTTCCGGCAACACGATCATGCTCAACGGCCTTACGTCGCTCTCTCCGGAGTCGGCCGCCGCCCTGTCGCAGCCCGACGCCTTCCTTGAACTCAACGGTCTCACCGAACTGCCGCTCGACACTGCCCGCGCCCTCATCACCCCCACCACCCCGCGAACCCTCTCGCTGCTGGGCCTGACGGCCATCGGCGACGAGGTGGCGGAGATCCTGGGCCGTCACACCGGTTACCTACGGCTGTCGGGCCTGACCACGATCACCGACCGCCAAATCGAGCTGCTCTCCGGGCACCGCGGCTTCCTCGAACTCTCCGGGCTCGAGCAGCTCTCCGAGCGGGCGGCCGCGGCGTTTGGTCGACACGACGGCCTGCTCGGGCTCAACGGCGTCACGTCGCTCTCGCCGACGGCGGCGGAGTCTCTGGCCAAGCATGGCCAGTTCCTGCGGATGGACGGCCTCGAGACGATCTCCGACGAGGTCGCCGCGGCGCTTCGGCGACACCAAGGTCCCATAGGACTTCACGGGATCACCACACTCTCCGATGCCGCCGCCGAGGCCCTCGCCCTGCACGAGGGCACGCTCTATCTGATGGGGCTGGAGACGCTCTCCGACCGGGCCGCGGCGGCCCTGCGGTCCAACCCCGAGATCCGCCTGCCGGCGCGGTTCCGTCTGCAGTCTCCACTGGACGCGCAGGCGGCCGACTCCACCGACGCCCCGCCTGCCGACCACCAATCGGAACGCACCAAGGCGCTCATCGCCGCCGGCAGACCCGTCGATGCCGGTAAGCTCGAAATCGAATCCCGCTTTCATCTCGCCCGACCGATGTGGAGCTACGACGGGCTGGAGACGCTCAACGAGGCCTGGGCCGAGGAGGCGATCGACGAGGCTGAGCGGGCCCGCCTCAACTCGGTTCGGGAGTTCAGCCAGGCCTGGTGGCAGGAGATGGAACTCCGCTACGGCATTCACCCGCCGGTGCCCGAGAGCCATCAGGATTTCACCGTGGCGCTCGGCCTGATCCGCACGCAGGCCAACGTGACCGCCGGCAGCGCCCCGGGCATGGTCTCCAGCTGCCGCCTCTGCCACTCGACCATGCTGTTCACGAATCCCGACCCGCGGAATCCCGAGCCCCGGTTTGCCGAGGGTATTCCGAACGCCTTTCTTGACTTCGAGCGGTTCCACCAGAACGTGGCGACCAGCGGCGGCACGAGCCCGGGCTTTCTGTTCGCCAAGAATCTCCCGCGGTTTTTCGTCGATTCCGCCGACTTCTTCGGGATCCTCGTGCCCGTGGTCCGCCCCACTGGCATCAAGCCCAGCCTCCTCCGTTATGACAAGTTCTTCATCGCCGATCACGGCAGCAACTACACCAAGAAGATTGAGGGGCAGGTGCCGCTGATTCCGTTCCTGAAGCCGCAGCCGTGGACGAACTACCGATACAAGACCGCCGGCACCGAGGGCCGCGGGCTCTACGTCGACGGTGGCTTCGAGGGCAACGTCGCCGACGTGACCTACGCGATGGCCATCAGCCGCGACCATCTCGGCGCGGATTACGCCGAGGCCCGCGAGGTGTTCCGGCAGTGCGTGCCCGAATACTTCGCGTCGCTCTCCACGCCGCGGTATCCCTTCATCGCCGACGTCAGCGAGGAGAAAGCAGACGCCGGCCACGCCGTGTTCATGGAGACCTGCAGCCGCTGCCACGGCGACTTTGAGAAGACCGATTCGAAGGCCTACAAACTCGTCAACTTCCCCAACAAACTCGTGGATCACGAGGAACTCGGCACCGACCCGCTGCGGATCACAGGGGTCTTCGACATGAATGCCGAGGAGAAGAAGCGATTTTTAAGCGGCAAGGTGACGACCACCCACCGTTACGCCGCGCCCCCGCTGGTCGGCATCTGGGCCCGCGGCCCCTACCTGCACAACGCGTCGGTGCCCACGGTCTACAACCTGCTCAAGTCGTCCACCCGGCCGCGAAAGTACTCGATGCAGCCGACCAGCACCGACCCCGCCAACTACGATCAGGCCCGGATCGGCTGGAAGTTTGTCGACGAGTCTTCGAAGAGCCACCAGCAGATCCTGGAGGATATGGAGCGCGAGCCCTACGTGCGGGTCTTCGACCCCGATTGGCGATCGCCGGAACAGTGGGAAGCCCTGCGGCAATCGCTGGCGAACGTGAAGACCGTGACGGTCGATCCGACCAAGCCGGAACTTTACACCGGGATGCTGAACACCGGCCACACCTTCGGCGACGACCTCACCGAAGACGAGCGGCTCGCCGTGCTCGAGTTCCTCAAGTGCCTGTAAGTCGACTCCTCTTTGAGGCTCGCTCGATCCCGTGCCGTGCACGCCCGACGTCGTGGGGGTCCGTGCTTCAGAACTCGGAGGATTGGGTCTCAACGGCACCGAGGTCGGGGGCCGCGCCGGCGAAGGGCAGGCCGACGTCGCGGCCCACGTCGACCAGCGAGCCGCCCACCCGCGGTCGGGCGAATCCGTTGTCGGGCACACGACCGTCAGCACCACGATCCGCGACCGCGAGGCCTGCGTCCAAGCCCGTGAACTCGTCCGCGGCCAGCGTCGACAGGTATTTCCCGGGCTTCTGCGGATGTGGGTCGGGCTTCCAGCTGTTGGTCCGGCAGACGACGTCGGCATCGAAGGCCACGCCCGACTTTGCTTTTGTGGGGGCGAAGGAGACACAGTTCTCGAGCACGTGGGCCGCCTTCTTGAACTGAAAGTTGGTCCGGTTGCCCCAGGCGGTGCAGTTCTGAAGGGTGATCGGCGCCGTGTTGTTGTTGTCTTCGAAGCCGTTGCCCGAGCCGAACGGGTGGTCGAAGGCGATGCACCGCCGCACGAGGTGGGAGGCGGGCTTGTCCTGCCCGCCGAGCTTGAAGCCATTGCCATCGCCGCTGAAACTCCCCTGCACCGGAAACATCCCCGGGTCGCCGTTGTGCCAGGCCCAGCAGCGGTCGAGCGTCACCGGAAACGTGGTCATGAAGAGATCCCAGCCGTCGTCAGCATTTTCCCAGGCGCGGCAGCCTGCGAACGAGTTCCCGGCGCCTGGATAGAGTTTGCAGGCGAAGCCATCGGCATTCTCTCCCTTCGTGCGGGCGTCGAAGTTGCGGAAGGAATCGCAGTTGACGATGGCATTGTGGGCGGCACGGGCTCCGTCGTCGTTCTCCGACTTCTTTCCCAGGCCGATCTGCAGGCCACTGTCGCCATTGTGGTGAAACACGCACCGCTCCACACGGTTGTGGCTCCCCTCGATCTTCAGGCCGTTGTCCGGGGCATGGCGGATCTCGAGGCCCTCGATCACCCAGTGGTCGCCCGAGAGCAGAATGCCCCGAGATCCCACCCGCTCGGCCTCTTCGTCAGACCGTCGCAGCGCCTCGAAGCAGAGCACGGGTCGGGCCGCCGGGGCCGCGAGCAGACGCAGCGGCTGCTCCGGCGTGCCCGAGCCTGAGAGCAGGATCGTGCGGTCGCAGACAAACACGCCGTCGTGCAGCAGGATCGTGTCACCCGGCGTCGCCCGATCGACCGCAGCCTGCACGCTCACCAGGGGTGCCTGCTCCGTGCCAGCCGCTGAGTCGCTGCCGCCGGGCGACACATGGATCGTGGCAGCGGACGACGCGACCGCGGACATCCACACCGCCGCCAGCGTCGCCACGGCCGGCGTGATCCACCGCCGGACGGTGATTGACTCGCCGTGACCAACGGCACCGGCCTGGAAAAGGTTTGTCATGACACTCCCCATTGCATCAATCTAGTCGAACTGTCCCTGGTTCATAGCGGCCGGCGGTGAGGGCGACGGGCGACGGCCTGATGAACCTCGTCAGCATTTCCCGTGGCGGCGCCGGCGACTGGCTTCATGGTGCAGCGAACGAACCAGCTTCACAGCCGCCTGCGAGGCGAGCCGGCAGTCGTGGACGACGCGGCGCTGCGGATCCATCGACGTGACCGAAGGCGGCCCCGCCCAGCTGCCTGAACTGATGGCCCGGCACCGCAGGCGCTGACCGGGCTATCCTTTGGCCTGATACGAGCGAGTGCCCGCCGATGAGGTCATGCGGCCAGGTGTAGGATAGGGGCATGGCTCGGCTCACATCACTCGTCGCTGGCGCGGTGTTACTCACGACGACAGCGGCCGCGACGGCCCGCGGCGATGAGTTTCGCGTCACGCCCTACCTGCAGAATCCCACGAGCGACGCGATCACGATCCGCTGGCTGAGCGACACGGCCAATCCCGGCTCGCTCTCGATCAACGGCCAGATCTTCGGCTCAACGCCTACGCTCGCCGCCACGCTCGCTTACCAGGCGGCCGAGCCGGCAGGCGACCGCTACCCGAGCCTGCCCTGGCTGCACTCGGTGCGGGTGACCGGCCTCAACGCCAACACGGCCTATCCGTATGCCGTGAACCAGGGCACGAGCACCGCGGCCGGAACCGTTGCCACGCCGATTCCCTCGGCCGCCACGAGCGGTCTCGCCGTCGCCAGCGGCGTGCGGCTGTTTGTCTATTCCGACTCCGAGACCGAGCCCGAGTCGGCCGCAGCCCGCGTGACCTGGGCCGCGCCGGCGGGGGCGACGCGACCGGCCTGGGTGGGCGGCCTCTATCCGGCCACGCAGACCGTTGGCTACACGCAGAATCTCGCGATCGTGGCGGCCCGGGCGGCCGAGGCCCAGGCGGCGGGCCGGGCCACGCTGATCGCCCTGCCCGGCGACCTGGTCGAGAGCGGCGGCGAGCAACGCGACTGGGATGAATTCTGGCGGCACTCCGCCGGCTCATATGGAAGCGTGGCCGCGAGCACGGCGATCGTGCCTGGCCTGGGCAACCACGAAAACTACGGCGGCCCTGGAGCCCTCGGCGGCTACTCGCCCACCGCCGCGACGGCCGCCGTGGCCAAGTATCAGACCTACTTCGAAGTCCCCGAAAACAACGCCACCTTCGCCGACCACACCGGCCGTTACCACCGGGTGGACTTCGGCCCTGTCACGCTGCTCACGATCGATTCGAGCAACGGCGGCAGCGACAATACGGCCAGCGACACGAACTTCTTCCTCGACACCGCGGCCAACCCGCAGATCCCCGACTACACGCCCGGCTCGCCCCAATACGAGTGGCTCGAAGGCCAACTGCAGTCAACGCAGGCCGCCGGCCAGATCACGTTCGTGCAGTATCACCACGCGGCTTATTCCGTGGGCCCGCACGGCTACCCTGCCGGCACCGGCACCGGCTTCGACACCCAGTCGGGCCAGCCGCTGCGGGTGCTGACGCCGCTGCTGGCCCTCTACGACGTGGCGGCCGTCTTCTCGGGCCACGACGAGATCTATGAACACTCGATCGTCGATGGCATCCACTTCTACGACGTCGGCGCCACCGGCGACGGGCTCCGCGGGCCGCAGGGCGATCTCACCAATCCGTTCCAGGCCTTTCTCGCCCACACAGACGCCCCGGAAATGTGGGCCGGCGACGTGCTCCTCGCCGGCGGCAAGCACTACGGCCACCTCGAAATCGACGTCACGCTCGCCGCGAGCGGCGGCTGGGATGTGTCGATCACGCCGGCCTACGCCTTCCCGCTGCTCTCGCCCACCAATCCCGGCGAGATCCTCGGCTGGGAACGGCGGACATATGACGACGCGGTGATGTTTTTCGCGGTGCCCGAGCCGAATGCCCTCCTGCTGATGGCGGCGGCTGCCACGGCCATGCAGGCGGGACTTTTCTTTCATCGCTTGCGGCATCCGTCGCGATGCAAGGACGTGGAGAGGGGCGCCGTGCTCGATCCGGCGGTGGACTACCATCAATCTTGATTGCTCCGCAGCGGCTCGGCCAGCGTGCCGCATGACTGCCCGAGCCTGCCGGTCATGGAGAACCGCTGCTCTCCAACCCGACCGCCCGCGAGCCTTACCCCCGCACCACCCCCGTGCGGCCCAGTGCCCAGCGACGACGGACCGCCACCACGGCGGGCACTAGGCCGGCGACGAGGAGGAGGCAGCTCGAGGGCTCGGGCACCACCGCAGAGTACATCGACTGGGCGAGGATGGCATGCCCAGCCGCGGTTGGATGGATGCCGTCCCAGCACAAGTACTGCGATGGATCCGCCCCTGGAATGGCCCCCGAGGCATCGCTCGCGTTGATGAAACCGTAGGCGGCGGGATTCGCGTTCACCGCGGTCACCAGACTGTAGATGCTGAAGATCTGCACGCCTGTCTCGCTCGCAAGGCGGTTCGTCAGAGCGCTGTTCATCGACTGCGCGAGCGTGGTCCCAAGAGTCACCGCCGTAGACCCATTGGCGGCGATCGCGGGCGCGAGACCCATGTTGGGGACGTCCCACACGACGATGCTCGCCGCACCCTTGCCCTGCAAGGAGTCGACGATGCTCCCAATGTCCGCTGCGTACTGCAGCGCGGTCGCGGTGATGGTTGCCGTGGGATCGGCGCCGCCGCCGATCTGAGCCAAGGCGACGCGGGCGTTGTTGCCACCGCCCGCTACCACGTAGAGGGAGTCTGCCGGAGCCTGAGCCGACCCCAGCGACGAGATGTAGGACGCCGTCTGCGTGAGCAGTGATGGCGGAAAGCCGACGTTGTTCAGAGGGCCCGTCGCCGCGTTGCCGTAGGCGTAGTTTGCCCCAAGCCCTCCGCCGAGCACGGGGCCGGCCACCTGGGACGACAATCCCAGCGTCGTCGCGAGCTGGTACGCCCAGGTGTTGCCGTTGCTGTACTGGAGCGAGGTGGCATAGGGATACGTCGGGATGAACGAGTTGGATGTGATGTCGCTTCGCAGGGTGACATTGACCGGCGGCGACGCCGTCGATCCCAGCGCGACCGCGTTGTTTCCGGGATCTGACAGACTGTCGCCAAAAATGACGAGCCCGTTGATCGCCGCGGCGTGGACTGGCGCGATCTGAAACGTGGCGGCGAAGACGAGCAGACAGACGATCGCAGCGGCGGGGCGGGTTTTCATGCGACAGACCTCGGGGGTGGGCTCGGCGGGAGCTGCGTCGGCCGACCGCCGACGCGTGCGAGAGGGTATAGCGACGAGCCGCCCGCCGCCAAGGCTGGATTCGCCGCGATTTCGCCCAGATTGTCTTGCCTGGGCACCTTTTCCGTCGACGAACGCCTGACAAGGCTTGAGCCGATGTCGCGGCTCAGGCCGTGCCCGGCTCCATGCCGAAAAACGCCACGGCGTTGCGGTAGCAGATGTCGCGGACCATCTCAGCGAGCAGCGGCACGTCTCGCGGCACCATGCCCCGCTCCACATCCTCCCCGAGGATTCGGCAGAGGAGGCGGCGGAAGTATTCGTGCCGCGGATACGAGAGAAAGCTCCGCGAGTCGGTGAGCATGCCCACGAAGTTGGCGAGCAGGCCGAGCTGCGAGAGCGTGTTGATCTGCCACGTCATGCCGTCGAGCTGATCGAGGAACCACCAGCCGCTGCCAAACTGGACCTTGCCGCGAACGCCGGCTTCGTGGAAGTCTCCGCAGAGTGCGGCGAGCGGATAGTTATCGGCGGGATTGAGGTTGTAGAGCACCATCTTCGGCAGGCTGCCGCGGCTCTCCAGGTCATCGAGGTACCGGGCCAGCCGCTCCACCTGCGGCCAGTCGCCGATCGAGTCGTAGCCCGTGTCGGGCCCCAGGCGGCCGAACTGCCTCGCGTTGACGTTTCTCATGGCGCCCACATGGAGCTGCTTCACCCAGCCCCGCGCCGCATCGAGTTCGCCGAAGTGTCGCATCAGGTAGCCGCGGTACGCCTCCAACGGCTCGCCTCCCACCGGCTCGCCCCGCAGCGTTGCCCGATAGACGCCTTCCGCCTCGGCACGGGTGCCACCGACCGCGGGAGCCTGGTTGAGCCCGTGATCCGACAGGCGACTCCCGCGCTCGTGGAAGAAGGCATGCCGCCGGGCAATGGCCTCCAGCAGGCCGTCGAACGAGCCACAGTCGACGCCGCTGGTCTCTTGGAGGCGGGCCACCCACGGCCGAAAGGCGTCGGGCTGGTGTGCGGCGAGGGCCTTGTCGGGACGAAAGGCTGGATAGACGCGGGTCGAGAGGCCATCGGCCCGGATGCGATCGTGAAACTCGAGTGAGTCACAGGGATCGTCGGTCGTCCCCACCAGCCGCACCCGAAAGCGGGCCAGGAGCGTGCGGGCCGAGATGGTCTTCAGTCGCTCGTTCGCTTCGGCCCAGATCCGGGGGGCCGACGTCTCATCGAGCGTCTGTTCGATGCCGAACACCCGGCTCAGCTCCAGGTGCGTCCAGTGCCAGAGCGGATTGCGGAGCAGCCGCGGCATCGTGGTGGCATAGGCCAGGAACTTGTCGTAAGGCTTCGCCGATCCGGTGACGTACTCCTCGGCCACGCCGTTGGCCCGCAGAGCCCGCCACTTGTAATGGTCTCCACCCAGCCAGATGTCGGCGAGGTCCTCCCACTA